>Ga0207684_10000970_pt1 | contig 32131 bp, 35 predicted proteins | sample KBSK5501metaG_FD_184342 | JGI IMG/M metagenome (GOLD analysis project Ga0207684, IMG submission 184342) | Corn, switchgrass and miscanthus rhizosphere microbial communities from Kellogg Biological Station, Michigan, USA - KBS K5-50-1 metaG... | ecosystem: Host-associated > Plants > Roots >... | reverse complement strand
CCTTTGCCGGCCTGGGTCTCGGCGACCGGCACCCCCGTTCGCTTGACAAGGCGCTGGAGTGCTCCCGTCGCGTCCGAGTAGATGACCCCCCCACCGGCAACGATCAGCGGCCGCTTCGAACTGCGGACGAGGGCCGCCGCATGGTCGAGTGCCGTCGCCTCCGGGAGGGGCCGGCCGATCGGCCACACGCGATGGTCGAGGAACTCCTCCGGATAGTCATATGCCTCGGCCTGCACGTCCTGAGGTAGCGCCAGCGTCACCGCGCCGGTTTCAGCCGCGCTGGTCAGCACTCGCATGGCGGCCAGCGCTGCCGGGATCAGCTGCTCGGGCCGCTGGATCCGATCCCAGTACCGGGACACGTGGTGGAAGCAATCGTTGACGCTCACGTCGCCTCGCCAAGGAGTCTCGAGCTGCTGTAGCACGGGGTCGGGCCGCCTCGACGCGAACACGTCGCCGGGCAGCAGCAGCACGGGTAGCCGGTTGATGGTCGCGGCGGCGGCGCCCGTGAGCATGTTGGTCGCGCCCGGGCCGATCGAGGTCGTGCAGGCCAGAGTCGCGAGCCGGTTGCGCATCTTTGCGAAGCCCGCGGCCGTATGCACCATCGCCTGCTCGTTGCGCGCCTGGTAATAGGTCAGCAGCCCCGGCTGCTCGGCGAGCGCCTGGCCGACGCCGGTCACGTTTCCGTGGCCGAAGATGCCGAAGCATCCTTCGAAGAAGCGGTGCTCGACGCCATCTCGCTCCGAGTGCTGCGCGGCCAGGAAGCGCACGAGGGCCTGCGCCATCGTGAGCCTCAGCGTTTTCACGGCGCGACCTCAGGCCGGGTCTGGAAGCATGACGTCGCGCACCAAGCTGTCAAGGTCCGTACACGCGGCTATGAACTGGCGCAGCGTGCGCACGGTCGGCGCGAAAGAATCGAATTGCTCAATTGCCAGGCCGTCCTCCGAGTAGGCCCGGCGGAAGTCCGGGAAATGAGCAAGAAGCTGCTCTACCAGTTCTGGATCAACCGGGTCGTCGATCCGCGACCGCACCTCGATGTCACCCGCGTTGAAGCGCTTCTGCCACGCGGAAGGTGGTGAGATGACTGCATCCGCGCCGATGAGCTCGCTCCAGTGCATGTGGTTGCGGAAGGCCGCGGATAGCAACCGCAGCCTGTAGCCGCGATTGCGGAAGATGCCATAGGTCTTCTTGAAAACAGCCACGCCCGCCCACTCGAGGATGCCGGGGTCGACCGTGATTTCGCGTTTCTCGAGCAAAACCTTCAGCCAGTCGTCGAGCCGGCCGACCATGATCGTGCAGACCGGGCCCATCGACTTGATGTCCTTGCCCTCGCTTTCGCGCCGCTTCAGACCTCGCTCCACTGCTTCGGCAACCGCGATGCACTGAGGCAGCGTGAAGCACACTGTCGCGTTCACGCTGAGGCCGCGATAGGTCGCCTCCTCGATGGCCACGATGCCGGCCCTGGTCGCAGGGATCTTCACGATCACATTCGGCGCAAGGGTGCTGAACCGCATCGCATGCTCGACGATCGCGCTTGCATCGCGGTAAAACCTGGGATCTGTCTGTATGGACAGGCGGCCATTGCGCCCGCCGTGCGCCGCAAACGGAGGCTCGAGGAGCTTGGCCGCTCTAACCGACATCTCTTCGACCAGCTTCCACCCGATCTGATCCTCGGTCGCGCCGCCTGGCTCACTCATCAGCGCCTGGATGCGAGGCCGCCAGACGGACATCTGCTTTTTGAGGATCCCGACGGCGATGACTGGATTGCAGGTGGCTCCGACCGCGCCGTTTTCGATCGCGTACTCGAGCTCGTCGATGTCCGCCGAGTCGTTCCACAGCACCGTCGGCGTGGTTTGCGTCATCTCGTGGAGCCGGCTCTTGAATGCGACCCTCAATTCGAACTCCACCTTATATATGTCACCACCGCGTTACGACGACCTTCTTACGCGTGAAGAACTCGATCCCGTCCATGCCGTGCACGTGAAGGTCTCCATAGAACGAACCCTTCCAGCCGCTGAAGGGAAAGAAGGCGAATGGCTGCGCGATCGGAACGTTGATGCCGGTCATGCCCGCCTCGACCCGGTCGCGAAACTCGCGGCCGGCCCGTCCAGACTGAGTGAAGATCGTTGCCATGTTTCCGAGCGCCATCCGGTTCGCCTGGCCGATCGCCTCCTCCAGTGTCGACGCCCTTGCCACCGACAGGACGGGCCCGAAGATCTCTTCGTGGCCGACAGACATATCGGGCGTCACCCTGTCCAGGATGGTAGGGCCCAGGAAAAAGCCTGGCCGCGACATCTCGCCGCGCCCGTCGACCAACAGTTGCGCTCCTTCGGCCACCCCCTTGCCCACGTAGTCCGCTACGCGATCCCGGTGCTCGGCGCGGATCAGCGGGCCGACCTGCACACCGGCCACATCACCTGGTCCGACGACCATTTTTGATGCAGCGTCCGCAAGCGGCTGAAGCAGTCGGTCGCCAGCCTGGCCGACGGCGACCGCAACGGAACCCGCCAGGCACCGCTCGCCGGCATTGCCGAATGCCGAGTTGAGGATCGCGGGGACGGTGATCTCGGGGTCTGCGTCGGGCATGACCACGATGTGGTTCTTGGCCCCGCCGAGCGCCTGGACGCGCTTTCCGTTGGACGCCGCCGTCATGTACACATGGCGTGCCACCGGCGCCGATCCGACGAATGAGATCGCCCTGACGTCAGGGTGCGCAAGCAGCGCGTCGACGGCATCGCGGGCCCCGTGCACGACATTGAGCACGCCCGGCGGGAAACCGGCCTCGAGGAAGATCTCGGCGAGTCGCGCTCCCCCAAGCGGAGTGCGTTCGGATGGCTTGAGCACGTAGGTGTTCCCCGCCACCACCGCGAGCGGGAACATCCAGAGCGGGATCATTACCGGGAAGTTGAAAGGCGGGATACCGGCGCAGACCCCGACCGGGTACCGGTACAGGTCCTGGTCGACCCCCGCCGAGACGTCGCGCAGGGTCCGACCTTGCAATAGGGTGGGCGCGCCGCACGCGAAATCCACGACCTCGATGCCGCGTCGCACCTCGCCGCGTGCCTCGTCCAGCGTCTTGCCATGGTGGCGGGTGATGATCGAGGCGAGCTCTTCGAAGTGCTCCTCGAGCAGGGCTTTGTACCGGAACATGAGACGGACGCGCTCCATCAACGCGGTGCCCGACCAGCCGCGATAAGCGGCTACCGCCGCGCGTACGGCTGCATCGACCTCGGCGGCGCCTGACATCGGGACCTGTTCGATGACTTCGCCGGTGGCCGGGTTGTAGACCGGCAGCGATGCGGCGCCGTCATCCGGGCGGCGCCACTCAGACCCGATCAGGTTCGGGATCATCGCTCCATATCTCCTGAGGTCGCCTTGCCGCCGGCTTCCTCGGCCAGCTCACGAGCGACCTGCTCGAGCTCCGGTTCAGTGGCCATTTTCTCCAGCTCCTTGGACAGGCGTTCCAGCTCATCGCCGCCTGCCATCATCTGCGTGAGCGCAGCCAGCGTCGTCTCGCTCTTCGCGAAGCTGCCCATCAGCCGGCCGCGGTTGAGTATCACGAACCTGTCGCCCACGGGGTAGGCATGATGCGGATTGTGAGTGATGAAGATGACGCCCAGGCCCCGCTCGCGTGCCTGGATGACGTACTTGAGCACGATGCCCGATTGGCGCACCCCAAGCGCCGAGGTCGGCTCGTCGAGGATCAGGACCTTGGCGCCGAAGTACACGGCGCGGGCGATCGCCACGGCCTGTCGCTCACCGCCGGACAGAGTGCCCACCGGTTGATCCGGGTCGCGCACGTCGATGCCCATCTTGTGCATCTCTTCACGCATGACATTCTTGGCGAACTTGACGTTTAGCCGGCGCGCGGGCCCGAGCCCTCGAGTGGGCTCCGAGCCGAGGAAGAAGTTTCGCCAGATGGACATCAGCGGCACGGTGGCCAGGTCCTGGAAGACGACCGAGATGCCCTCGGCGCGCGCGTCGCGCGGTCCGCTGAAGCGCACGCTGCGACCCCCGACGAGAAACTCGCCATCGTCGTGTGGATGAACGCCGGAGAGGATCTTGATCAAGCTCGATTTGCCGGCGCCGTTGTCACCGAGCACGCACGTCACCTCGCCCGCGCGCACCTCCATGGAGATGTCGCGGAGCGCGATCACGTTGCCGAAGTACTTGCTCACATGGCGCACCTCGAGGAGGGGTGCGGCATCGCCATTGGACGCAGCTCCGCCGCCGATCATCTGCGCGCGCTCGTGGCTCGCCGCCTGACAAGCGTGTTGACACCCACCGCAAGAAACAGGATGACTCCAAGGAAGGTGAAGTACCAGTTGGAGTCCCAGTTGGCAAAGATGATCCCGATCTGCGCAAACCCGATGATGAGGGCGCCTATGGAAGCCCCGATCGCGGATCCATAGCCGCCGGTCAGGAGGCAGCCGCCAACCACGGCTGCGATGATGTAGAAGAACTCCTGGCCGACGCCCTGCCCGGATTGAATGCCCTTATAGCGCAAGGCGACCATGATCCCAACCAGGGCTGCCGACATAGCCGTCCCCATGAAGAGGATGACCTTGGTCCGAGCCACGGGGACGCCGACGTTGCGCGCAGCGTTGGAGTCACCACCCACGGCGTAGATCCAGTTACCGAAGGTGGTCCGGGTGAGCACCCACGTCGCCACGATGGTGATCGCGATCCACCAAAGGACCGCCGTCTGGAAGTTGTAGGGCGACAGAAACGTGCTGCCGAAGATCGCCTGCGCGCTCGAGAAACCTGGCACCTTGTCCGTGATGTCGAACCGCACTGTGTTGGTGAGCAGAAGAGTCACGCCGACGTTGACGCCCCTAAGGACGAAGAAGGTCGCGAGCGTGATGATGAAGCTCGGCAGCTTGGTCCGAATCACGAGGAAGCCGTTCAGCGCGCCGATGGCCGCCGCAAAGATGAACACGAGCACGATGCCGACCCAGACGTTCAGCCCATAGCGGGTGATCAACATGCCGAGCAGCAGTCCGCTTGTCCCGGTCATGACCCCGGCTGACAGGTCGAACTCACCGCCGATCATCAGCATGGCAACCGCGACCGCCATGATCCCGTAAGTCGATGCGGCGTCCGTCCAGTTCTGCATCCCCGCTATCGATGAGAACTTGTGGCCGGGGGTGGAGTCGACCGACGCAAACAGGAGGTATACGGCCACTGCTCCCAGCAGGGCGCCCAGCTCGGGACGCTGGAGCAGGCGAACGACCAGACGCACGCCGCCTATTCGCTCGTCTGTGCCCACGCCCTTCGCCCTGGGGGCGGGCGCTGCTGGAACGGGTGTGCTGGCTACGCTCATCGCAACACCGGATTGGCCCTACCGGGCCGGAATCCGGCCCGGTAGCTTGCCATCCCAGTCTATCGGGTGCCCTGACCGGCCAACGATGCCACCTGCGACGCGTTGGTCTTGTCGACGATGCCCGGTCCGCTCTTCACCGTGTCAAAGCCGCCAACGGTGTTTGCGTTCGATTTGAAGAGCTTCAGGAACACCAGCGGCAGGTAGCCCTGCAGGTACTGCTGCTGGTCGACCGCGAAGTCGATCTTTCCACTCTGAATGTCCGCGACGACCCCGGCGCTGAGGTCGAAAGTCGCGATCTTGGCCTTGGAGCTCGCGCCCGCGACCGCTGCTTCGACGATGTTCTTGGCCACGTCCGGGTCGAGCGCGAGGATGGAATCGATGCTGGTGTCAGCGCTCAGCTTGGCCTGCAGGGTCGCGGTGGCGGACGAGATGTTGGACTTGGCGTTGTCCAGGACGAGGTCAGTCTCAGTGCCGCCGAAGCCTACCTTGGCGCCGGCGCAGCGGTCGCGCAGGCTCGTGCTCGTGGCCTCGTGGATGACGCAAAGCAGATGGTGGCCGCCGTCGGCCTTCAGCCGGACACCTGCCTGCTGGCCCGCCGCCGACTCTGGCTGGCCCACGCAGGTGATGGCACCTGAGTAGGCGATGTAGCTCTGGCCGCTGGCGGCGACGCCGCAATTGTTGATCAGGATGAGGGGCAGCCCGCCGGCGGCAGCCTGCTTTGCGCAGTCGAGGACGGTCTGGCTGTGCGGCGAGACTACCAGCCCGTCCGGCTTGGCGGTCACCGCCGCGCTGATGAACTGGCACTCCTGCGTGTCGTCGTTGTTGCTCCCTTGATAGTTGAGAGAAACGCCAAGGTCAGACGCAGCCTGCTTGGCGCCCTTCTGCACCACCGTCCAGAAGGTGCCGTTGTCACCGTGAGTGACCATGTAGAACTTGTAGCTCGGACCGCTGGTCCCTGACGTTGGAGTACTGCTTGTGGCCGTCGTGCCCGTGTTACAAGCCGCCACCAACAAGCAAACGGCAGCGAGCCCGATTACCGCCCCAATACGACTCATGACTCTTCCTCCTTGGATGGTGAGGTTGGCTGTTTGGCGCCGGAATAGAGTGCCCTGAAGAATTCGAGGCTCTGCCGCATGCCGACAATGGGCCCCTGGGCCAGTTCCGGCTCTGCAGTGAGCGCCGTGTCCTGCTCGAGCACGTACCAGCCGTCGTAGCCGGTGCCTTGCAAACGGTTGAAGACCGCCGCAATGTCCAGGTCACCCTGGCCCAAGGGTCGATAAAGGCCTGATCGCACCGCCGCGGCATACTCAAGCTCCGCCGACCGAACCCGCGCCGCCATCGCGGCATCGACGTCCTTCAAATGGACGTGACGCACCCTGGAGCCGGCGGCTAGCACAACCGCCACCGGGTCGGAGCCCCCCAGGAACAGATGCCCAGTGTCGAGGCAGATATCAACGTCAGTCGTCTCCAGCAGCTTCGTCACCTCCTGTTCGCTCTCGATGGCGGTTCCCGCGTGCGGGTGAAGGGCGAGACCAAGGCGATTCGCGGCTGTGATCTCTGATGCCGCCGCGAGGGATTCGGTGAGCGTTGTCCAGGCCTCGTTGGGCAGCGATTCGTGCCGGTCGTAGGTGTCGCCTGGAAGCGCCGCCGCCAGCACGAGAACGTCCGCTCCTGCGGCTGCCAATGCCTCCGCCTCCTTCCGCACCTCGGCCATCGCCTCCGCCCGCTGTTCGTGGTCATGCAGGACCACGGCCAGAAATCCAGCTGCCAGCGAGAGGCCGGTGCGGTCCAACAGCTCCAGCAAGGCACCCGATTCAGCAGGCAGGTAACCCGGAGGGCCGAGCTCGGTGGCTTGCAGCCCAAGCGCGTGCATCTCACCGAGCACTCGTTGGGGCGCCATTCGGTGGCCCCAGCGCGGAAGCTCGTTCACGCCCCACGAGATAGGCGCCCCAGCCACCTTCATCCGACCTCCTCGACGCGCACAGGCCGGTGCTCGTGCCGAGATCGATCGGCGGTCAGAGCGACCGCGAGCGCCTGGCGCGCCTCGGCCACCGTGCACGGGCTGTCACCGCCATCCCGCACTGACTCCAGGAAGCTCTGGAGCTCGGCCCGATACGCAGGTTCGAAGCGCTCCATGAAGTCACGGAAAGCGGGTCCGCTCGGAGCGTCGACGCCGGGCTCGATGGAACGCAAAGGGATGCGGTCATTCCAGCCCACAGCCACGCTGTCGCGAAGCCCGAAGACCTCCATGCGCACGTCGTAGCCGAGAGGATCGTTGCGCGATGCGGTGAGCACGCCGAGGACGCCACCCTCGAGGCGCAGCACTGCGCAGGCAGCGTCGACATCGTCATGCTTGACGAACGCTTCGGCAGCGGCCTGACCGTCCGAGTACACCTCGACCACCTGCCGACCCGTGACCCATGCTGCGATGTCGAAATCGTGGATTGCAAGGTCGAGCCATATCCCGCCCGAGTCTGCGATGTACGCCTCCGGAGGTGGAGCCGGGTCGTGGGTCGCGAGCCGCACGATGTGAACGTCGCCGAGGGCGCCCGACTGCACGGCGTCCCTCGCAGCACGGTATCCGGGATCGAAGCGACGCTGGAAGCCGATCTGGACCATGATGCCTGCCCGCTCGATGTGATCGATGACCGCGTCGGTGGCGGCGAGATCGAGGGCGATCGGCTTCTCACAGAACGCCGGCACTCGTTCGTCCGCCGCCAGGTGGAGCAAGGTGGCATGGGCGGGAGTAGCCGCTGCGATGACGACAGCGTCGATGCCCGCATCGAATAACGCCTCGGGGCTGTCCGCGTACCGGGCCCCGACCGCGTCCGCAACTCCAGCCGCGCGCTTTCTGTCGGCGTCGGTGACCGTCAGCATCTCCACCAAGGGGTTCTTGCTTAATGCGCGCGCGTGGAGGGCGCCGATCCGACCCGTCCCCACCAAGCCGACATGCATCGATGTGCCTCTTTCTCACCGGGTACTGCCGCCAGCCTTCTGCCGACAGCTTGGGAACGTTCCCACGGGAACGTTCCCGTCAGTATAATCCTGAGAGCGGACATGTCAAGCACCAGGACGAAGGGGCGCCGCGCCATGGCACAGAGGAAGCGGGATCGAACCGCGCGGCCGCCGACGATCATCGACGTCGCCAAGCTTGCCGGTGTCTCGAAGTCCGCGGTTTCGCGTGCTATTCGAGGGGAGAGTTCCGTCAGCCCGTCCAGCCGCACCGCCGTGATCGCGGCGGCGGAGGAGCTGGGCTACCGCGCGAACGCTGTGGCACGCAGCCTCGTGCAGCGGCGAACCTACAACGTCGGCGTGATGGTTTCAGACCTGCACAACATCTTCTTCGCCGAAGTCTTGGACGGCCTTTATGCGGCTGCGGCCGAACGCGGCTACAGAGCTCTCATCACCACCGGCAATCGCGATCCCGTCGCTGAGGAGCGCGCGGTGGAGCAGCTGCTCGAGCTGCGAGCGGACGGCGTCGTACTGGCGGGCGCCCGACTCGGAGCGGACGTTGTTGCTGCCGCGGCGCGCTCGGTCCCGATCGCGTTGGTGGGCAGCGACCTGCGCTTGCCGGATGTCGACGTGGTGGTCGACGACGATTTCGAGGGGGCGAGGCTGGCGGTCAAGCACCTGGTCGAGCTCGGGCATCGTGATATCGCGCTGATCGACGGCGGCCAGGGCGCCGGCGCCGCCGAGCGACGTGCCGGTTATGAGGCCGCGATGCGCCGCGCCGGGCTGGCAGCACAGATTCGGATCGAGCCGGCCGACTTCACGGAGGAGGGCGGCTACGACGGCACCCGGCGACTGTTAGGCCGTGGCCGGCGGCCGACTGCCATCTTCGCGAGCAACGACCAGTCGGCGGTGGGGGCTCTGAACGCGATCCAGGAAGCGAAGCTGGATGTTCCGCGCGACATCTCGCTGATGGGTTACGACAACACAGCGCTGGCGGCGCTTGGCCACATCTCCCTGACCACCATCCATCAGCCCAGAAGACAGATCGGCGAGATGGCGATGACCGCCGTCCTGCGCCGGATCGAGCGCCCCGGACTCAAGGCCCAGCGGCACGTGCTTGCCCCCAGGTTGGTCGTGCGAGCAACCACCGCGAAACCTCCCGGCCGCCGCGCCCGCTAGCGAGACGACACCCGGACGGAAACAGGCCTGCGACGCCTAGCCGATTCAACTGCCGCACTCATCAAAGCGAGGGTGCCGAGATTCTCGCGTCCGGAGCTCTGCGGTTCGCGGTGATTTCTCACCGCGTCCGCGAACTCCGCAAGGGTGGCCCACCGGTCGACGCGTTTCATAACGCGCGTGGACAGTGTCTCGGGGGCTCGGCCGCGCCGCTGCACCATGACCAGCTCGGCGGGGCTGCTGTCCTCTCCGCGGCTGGTCCACATGACCTCCCCGCGCTCGAACTCCATCCGCCATTCACCTGTCCACGGCGTGCTTGGACCGGTGCTGATCCAGCTGCCTCGGTAGCTGACGACCAAGCTGCCGTCGAAAACGATCGAGGCAACCGCGGTGGGTGGTCCGCTGAAGCCACTCCAGTGAGGATTCCACGAATAACACGAGACGGTCTTGGCTTCCTTGCGAAGGATGAAACGCAGCAGGTCGAAATGATGGATGGACATGTCGACGAGCAACGGCTCGTCGTAGGCGTGGTGGGCGGTAGGTCCATTGGGGCCGACGGGTGAGTAGCGGCGAAAGTCGATCGACACTTGACCCAGCTCACCAAGCGACGCTTCTCTAACGAGGCGTGCGACCTTGCGGACGGCGGGGAAGAACCTGTAGTTATGACTCACCATCAGCACCAGGTCGCGCTCAGCGGCCAGCTGCACGAGCTTGCGCGCGTCGGCCACGTTGCGAGCAAACGGCTTCTCCACGAGTACGTGCTTCCCCGCCTTCAGCGCGGTCCTGGCGATGGGTATGTGCCCCTGGAGGAGCGCCGTGACGAGCACTACGTCAGGCCTGGTCGCGTCGAGCGCTTCATCGAGGGACGTGAAGCAGCGTTCGGCTGGAATTGCCGCCTCCGTTCTCGCCAGCGCCAGCGCCTCGGGATCGAGGTCCACGCACCCGACCAGCTTCACAGTCTTCACGCCAGGGATGACACGCCAGGCCCAGTCGCGACCCCAACTACCCATTCCAACCTGCAGTAACCGCAGCGCGCGCCGGCCGGCGTGGGCTTCAGTCACGAGATGCGCACGAACGTGTGAAGCCTGACCACCGCGCTAATTCTCTACAAATTTTCGGCATGACCGCCCTGTTGGCCTAACCTGGCGATGTGATGGCGGGCAGTCGCCAACTTCGCGTAACGATCTGGAACGAGAACGTCCAAGAGCGCAGAGACAAGTCGGTGATGCGTATCTATCCGGACGGCATCCACGAAGCGATTGCGGCCGGCCTGCGTCGCGAGCTGGGCGCATCAGCGAGCATCCGCTCCGCGACTCTTGACGAGCCCGAGCACGGCCTTACTGAGGCGGTGCTCTCAGAAACGGACGTCCTCACATGGTGGGGACATGTGGCTCATGATCAGGTCGCTGACGAGGTCGTGAGCCGCGTGCACGCCAGGGTCCTCGAAGGAATGGGAATCGTCGTGCTGCACTCCGCCCATTACTCCAAGATTTTTCGACGGCTTATGGGAACCACCTGCGCACTCAGGTGGCGCTCTGGTGCGGCCGGCGAACGTGCGCTGGTCTGGACGGTGAATCCGGGCCACGCGATCGCCGAAGGTGTACCACAGCCGATCGTCATCGCCCACGACGAGATGTACGGCGAGTTCTTCGACATCCCTCCCCCAGATGAGCTCGTTTTCATCAGCTCATTCGAGGGCGGCGAGGTCTTTCGAAGTGGGTGTTGCTACTACCGTGGGACGGGCCGCGTCGTGTATTTGAGCCCTGGCGACCAGGAATTCCCCGTGTACCACCAGCCTGAGATCCAACGGGTGATCGCCAACTCCGTGACCTGGTGCGGCAGCGCTGTTGCGCCGAACGATTCGCCGTCGAGTCGGAAGGGCGGCGTCCTGCGGGATTGGTTCGTCTCAGGATCCTGAACCTACAGATCCTTTATTTCGACAATCATTTGTCGGTCTGCGGAGGCGTAAGCCGCAAGAATGACCTTGAGAACGTTGACGCCATCGACCTCGTTGTTGAGTGGACGTCGCCCCTCTCGTAGACAGCTAATGAAGTCGGCGATCTCGAGAGCAAACGTGTCCGGTTCAACCTCCGATTCCTGGACCATGACCTGGTCACCGCCGCGCGGCTTGTAGAACAGGGAAAGCCGATCGCTCCATAGGCTCCCGGCCTCGCCTACCACGGAGAACTTCTCGGTACAACCAGCCGGCTCATAAGCCCAGCTTGTGACAATGTTCCCGACCGTGGCGTCCGCGAACTCAACCAGCACGTGTGCTGAGTCCTCTGCTTCCATGAACGCCAGGCGGTGCCGGCTAAGCATTGCAGCCACTTTCATCGGCTCGCTGTCGACCAGGTGGAGGAGCAGGTAGGTTGGGTGATATCCGGTGTCGATGAGTTCGCCACCGCCGCTGGTCGCCCGTCGTGCACGCCAGCCGAAGGCGGTCGCGTCGCCTCCGGGAGCGAAGAAGCTGTCAGTCGTGCGGGCGGCATACACCTTGCCCAGCTTCCCCTGGCTGATCATCTCGCGAGCTCTGGCAACCGGAGGCAGGAAGAGCTGATTGTGTGCGCACATCAGCGTGATTCCGGCAGCGGCGACCGCATGCGTCACGGCGACCGCCTCCTCGACGGTCAGACAGAGCGGCTTCTCGCAGAGGATGTGCTTCCCGGCGGCGGCCGCCGCGACGATCGCGTCCCTGTGGAGGTGGTGCGGCAGGCAGATGTCAACCGCGTCTATGAGCGATGACGCGATCATGTCGCGGTAATCGAGGAAGACCTGTGCGTTGCCCACTCGCTCGGCAACGCGCTGGGCCCGTTCCGCGTCAACGTCCGCGACTGCACTCACCCGAGCGAACTCCGCGGCTTGCAAGTAGCCGCGAATATGGGCTCCGGCGATGTTGCCGGCCCCGATGAGTCCAACTCTGAGCAGTGTGTCATGGATCATGAAGAGTCGATTGGCCGGTTCAGATTAATTCTCAGACCGCCGCGCCCGGCTCTTTCGACACCATTTGTGTCCTCTCAGGCCGGGCTCGCACGGCTACGTTGGGGCGCCGGCCGAAGGTTGCCCGCGAGCAGCGCGATCGTAAGCGCGCCGGCGAGCGGAATCAGCATCGCGACGCGAAGGCCAAAATGGTCGGCCGCGTGGCCAATCATGGCTGGGCCGACAACCGAGCCCGCGTAGCCCGAGGACATCACGACCGCCAGCGCCGTGCCGCTGGCGCCCAGGTTCGCGCCAGCCGCGAAGCTGATTGGCAGGATGACGGCGGTTCCGATGCCGACGAGCGCAAAGCCCGTCGCCGCGCCCGCCAGAGCCGGAAACGCGACCGCCAGCGCCAAGCCGCCGGCGCCGAGCAGCGCCCCGAGGCGGACCACGATCACGGTGCTCGTGCGCGCCGTCAGCCGGTCGGCGCGAAATCGCGTCAGCATCGCGGCCAGCATGAACCCGCCGTATCCCGCGGCCGCCACGCCCGGGTTGACGTGGCTGAGATCGCGCAGATAGAGCGTGCTCCAGTCAGCGGTCCCGCCCTCGACGAGAAAGCCCGCCAGGGAGACCACAGCGACGGCCGCGACCGGACCTGTCAGCCACAAGCGTCCGGCGCCGGGCGGTGCGACTCGCGCCGCTCCCGAGCGCGTGTCGGGCACATCGCGCAGGAACCACGCCGATGCGACCGCGACCATCGCCCCAACAGCCGCGAAGTGCGCAGCCGGCGCGATCGCGAAGTAGGCGGCGACACCTGCCATCAGCGAGCCGACCACAGCGCCGAGGCTCCAGAAGGCGTGAAAGCCGTTGATCATCGGCCTCGCCGCGAGGCGCTCCAACTCCGCGCCCTGGGCGTTCTCGAGCACGTCGAGCACGCCGGCGCAGATCCCGTTCAGGAGCATCCCGACCACCAGCTGTGGCAGGTTGGCGGCCAGACCCAGCGTGACGAGCGCGACGGCCAGCGCGGGCGTGCCGGCTCGGACGAAACGCCTGGCTCCAGATCCGAGGAGGAAGCGGGCCACCGTGGCGCCCACCACCGCACCTACCGCGAAGACGAGCAGTGCGTCTCCGACCTGGCCGTCGGTGAGGTGCAGATGGTCCTTCACTGCCGGAAGGCGCGGCACAAAGCTGCCGCTGACGATGCCGAAGGCGAGGAACGCGATCGAGACTGCCCGGCGCTGCTGGACCAAGACGTCGTCGATGGCTCGACGAGCGTAGCGTCTCGAGATCGCCCGCGCCGACCCCAAGCTGCCTTCGTGCGAATCGGAGCTACGATGCGCGATCGATGAGTTCCGGGGTGGTGTCCGGCGGAGTGGTTCATGCGGTCTCGATGGATCTGAGACGCGTCTTGATTGCCACCCCAAATGCTCTGGCGGCGTGGGAAGACCTCACCCCTCTAGCCCGCAATGAGTCGAGCTGCTGGGTGCTCTGGCCGAAGAAAGCAGAAACGAGGAGCCAACATATCCAGCGATTGCGATCCGAACTGCTGGAAGGCAAGCGGCGGCCGTGTTGTTGGCTTGGCTGCGCGCATCGAAAGGACAAGGAACTGAGCCCTTCGGTCCGCTGGGTGCTGAGCCGCCACGGCAGAACATCGGCGTGAACGACGCATCCGCGTCCCGACAGATCGATGCCATCGTCCGAAAGACCGCCGGCTGGAGGGGTGAGAGGCTCGGCCGGCTGCGGGCTCTGATCAGGAGCGCCGACCCCGGCGTAATCGAAGAGGTGAAGTGGAAGAAGCCCTCCCGGCCCGAGGGCGTGCCCGTCTGGTCGCACGACGGCATCGTCTGCATAGGCGAGACCCTCAAAAACGCGGTGAGGCTGACCTTTCCAAAAGGGGCCCAGCTGAAGGATCCGAAAGGGCTCTTCAACACGCGTCTGGACAGCAAGATGGTTCGTGCCATCGATTTCCACGAGGGTGACGCCATCAACGCGTCCGCTCTGAAGGCACTCATTGTCCAAGGCGCCCGTCTCAATCGAAACTGAGCGCGGCTCACGTGAGGGACCTCTGAGTCAGCGCCGCCGCCGAACGAAATAGATCGACCTGGCGCCGGAGGCATCCCGGCACGCAGCACGATCGCGTCCGGGCAGGCGCCAACCTTCTATTTCTTCAAGGAATCCTCCAGCACGCGGCTGAGCGCTAGCGCCTGGTTGTGCTCTTGATCACGGGCCCCGTACAGGAGGGTGACCGGCGATTTGCGTGCCATGGCCACCAACTCGTCGAGTTGTGCCTGCTGCGCTGGCTGTCTTAACTCTGCGCGGTAGCGGCGCTGGAATTCATCCCAGCGCTTTGGATTGTGGCCAAACCACTTGCGGAGTCCTGTCGATGGCGCCACGTCGCGCATCCAAAGGTCCAGATGCAGGTCCTCTTTCTTGATCCCTCGCGGCCAGACCCGGTCGACCAAGACACGCTTGCCGGGCATGGTTGGAGATGAGTCGTAAACCCGATGTATGGCGATCCTCATGACTGGAATCTTTACCTCTTGGCACGACCGTAGCAACTCCTCGAACCGACTCTTCTCTGCGGCGAGGCGAGCGATACCGCGCCAAGCTCAGGCTTGCTCCGTTTAGCCAAACGTGCAGTCGAGGGTGACTTTCGCCAGGGCGCTCTCGAGAACGGCGAGCTCCTGATCATCCAGCCGCGAAACGAATGCATCGAAGACCCCGCGTGCATGCACCGGTGCGGTCTCAATCACGCGAGCCGCGCCCGCGTCGGTCAGGGCCACCACGACACCACGTGCGTCGGCGGCGGAGTGAGCTCGACGAACCAGGCCATCCTCAACCAGCCCGGCAACGCGGCGGGTCATGCCCGACCGTGAGATGAGCGCGCGGTCCGCGAGCTCCGTCATGCGCAGCTCACCACCGGCACCCGCCAGCTGGGCGAGCACGTCGAAGTCAGCCAGCGCCAGACCTGTCTTCTTTTCCAGATCCTGATCGAGCAGGCGCATGAGCGTGGCGTGTGCCCGTAGCAGCGCCTGCCAGGCGGCCAATCCGCGCCGGCCGGGCAGCTCTTTCAGGACTAGTCGCTCGAACCGACGGGCAATGTCGGCTCTAGAAATTACTTGCATATGCAATAAAAAGGCCTTAATGTAAGTATTTGCACTTGCAAGTATATCAACCGGACTCGTCTGTTGGACAAGGAGGAATCGATGAGCATTCAGGAATCGTCCCCGAAATCCGCAACGTCGAGTGCCGACGTCCTGCCGGACTACGCACCAGTACCGCCCTCGTCGCTCGGCCCCGCCCTCAACGACCAGGGGTATTACGTGGGACGCGTGGAGCGGAACCTCTACTGGGTCACCGACGGCAGCTACCAGTCGGCGTTCCTCACCACCAAGGACGGCGTCGTGCTCTTTGACGCGCCGCCGAGCATCGGAGGCAACATCCGGCGAGCGGTCGACGAAATCGCGTCCGCCAACGGTGTCAGCAACAAGGTGACCCACCTCGTCTACTCTCACCACCACGCCGACCACGCCGGTGCGTCCTCGTTGTTCGACAAGAACGTGATCCGCATAGGACACGAGGAGACCAAGCGTCTGCTGGTGCGGGACAACGACCCCGCCAGACCGGTGCCGGAGGAGACGTTCGCCGACCGCCGCACGCTGAAAATCGGTGGCGAACGTATCGAGCTCGAGTGGCGCGGGCCGAATCACTCGCCGGACAACATCTACATCCACTTTCCGGACCACGACACGCTGATGCTGATTGACATCGTCAACCCTGGATGGGCGCCGATCTCCATGTCCAACCTCTCCGAAGACATTCCTGGTTACATCGCGGCCCCCGCCATCGCGCTCGATTACCCGTGGAAGCACTTCATTGGAGGGCACGTCGGCAGGCTCGGCACGCGCGACGACCTGACGCTGCACCAGCAGTACATGGCCGACATCGACGCTAGTGTCAGGAAGGCGCTCGTCAGCGTCGACCCGACACCGTTCTTTCAGAAGTACGGCGACAATCCGTGGGCTGCGGTAGGAGCCCTTTTCGACGCTTGGACTGAAGCCGGCGCAGCACCGGTCATCGAGAAGTACAAGGGCGTGCTCGCCGCGGCCGATGTCTACACCCAGAGCACGGTTTTCTGGGTCATGGAGTCGATCCGTCTGGACCTCGGCTTTGCGTCGTACGTGCACCCGTAGGGAGGTAAGGATGTAGCGATGGCGAACTATAACGACGCGACCATCCAGGAATTCCACTCGAAGGCCGGGAAGGGAGTCGGGCCCTTCGGGGACCAGCTCATGTTGCTCACCACGGTGGGCGCGCGCAGCGGAAATGAGCGCACCTCGCCTGTGATGTACCACCGCGACGGGGAGCGGTACGTCGTCGTCGCATCGAAGGGCGGAGCGCCTGACAACCCCGATTGGTACAACAACCTCAAGGCGAATCCCGTTGCGAGGGTGGAGGTGGGGACGGAGATGGGAACGGAGACATTCGAGGTGAGGGCGAGCGAGGCGGAAGGCGAGGAACGGGACCGCTTGTATGCCGAGCGGGTCGCCATCGCGCCCGGGTTCGGGGAATACGAGCGGCAGACCTCGCGGAAGATTCCAGTCATGATCCTCGAGCGGACCGGCTAGAAGAGTTCCTCGGCCAGCGCGACGATGATGCCCGCCGGGCCTCGCATGTAGCAGAGTCTGTACTGGTCCTCGTACTGGGCCACCTCGCCGACGAGTTCGGCACCGCTGGCCTGCAGGCGAGCGACGGTGTCGTCGAGGCTTTCGACCGTGAACATGACGCTCCGGAGGCCCAGCGTGTTCGGCGGTGCGATCGCCGGTTCGATCTCGACCAGTTTTGGATTGCGAAACTTCGTCAGCTCAAGGCGCCCGTGCCCATCTGGGGTCCGCATCATGACGATGTCGACCTGGACACTTTTGAGCCCATTGACGCGGTCCACCCACGGGCCCTCGACCGGCATCTCGTCTTCGAGCGTCATGCCGAGCGTGGTGAAAAAGGCGGTAGCTGCTGCAAGGTCATCGACGACGACGCTGACGTGGTCCAATCTCTTGATCGTCATGTCACGTGCCTTGTGATATTCAAAGATTGGGGTTCGGGTCTTCGCTGTTCGCCCCGCCCTCCTGCACGACGAGCAGCTGCATTGTCGATGCCGCAAGCCGGAAAGCCATTGCCTCCTGGTAAGCGGGGTCGGCGAACCAAGCCTGAACTTGAGCCATGCTTGGGAACTGAAGGATGACCATGCGGTCCTTGTACCTTTCGCCTTCGACAGTCGTGACGGGCTCACCGCGAGTGAGGAACTTGCCGCCGTACTTTTTCACCGTCGATGGTGTGCGGTCGGTGTACTCGCGATAGATCAGCGGATCGTGGATCGACATCATGGCGACGACATAGGCCGGCATCGTTTTCCTCCTTGTTGATTGTTGCGTCTCAGCGCATCTCGCGCCGCGCTCCCGCGATGCGGGCGCGGGCGATTTCATCAGCGACATCGGAGCTGGGACGGCCTTTGGCATCCGCCTCGCGCAGCAGGGAAAGGATGGTGCGCAAGCCGAGGATGCGCTGTCGCGAGGCTTCGCGGGAAGGCGTGCCGAAGATCACCGTCGAGGCGCCAATCATGCCGCCAGCGTTGACAACATAATCCGGGACATAGGTGATGCCACGCGCGCGCAGCGCCTCACCATGGCGAGGTTCGGCGAGCTGGTTGTTGGCGAGGCCGCAGACGGCGCGCGCCCGAATCTCCGGCACTGTCACATCGTTGAGGATGCCGCCGAGCGCACAGGGGGCAAAACATCGACATCCTGCGCATGGATCGCCTCCGGTGCCACAGCCTCGGCCGCGAAGCTGGCGACGACGTCGCGGACCGCTTCGTCCTTCACGTCCGCGACCACGAGTTCGGCGCCCGCCTCGTGTAGCCGCCGCGCCAAATCGCGGCCAGTCGCGCCGAGCCCCTGGATCGCCACGCGCAGACCCTTGAGATCGGCCCGGTTCCAGATATGAGCGGCCACCGCCTGGACGCCGACGAAGCCACCCAGTGCGGTGAACAGCGACGGATTGAAACCGTCTGGATACTGGCTTGCGCGCGCGAAGACGAAATCGGAGTTCTCGGCCAGGATGTCGGCGTCGGCCGGCCCGACGCCTACATCGATCGCCGTCCAATAGCGTCCACCCAACGACTGGACATGCCTGGAGAAGGCGCGTAGCAGATCGGGCTTATCGACCCGTGAAGGGTCGGCGACGATGACGCGTTTGCCGCCACCAAGCGGCAGCCCGGCAATGGCGTTCTTGTAGGTCATCCCTTTTGACAGTCGGAGCGCGTCGGTCAGCGCGTCGTCGATAGTCGCGTAGGGATACATGCGGCAGCCGCCGGCCGCCGGCCCCAACGCAGTGCTGTGGACTGCAATGATCCCGCGAAGCCCGGTCCGCTCGTCGTGGCAGAAAAGAACCTGTTCGTGATGATCGAACTCCGCGTGGGTAAACAACGGCCGTGGCCTACGCGGGTAGGTATGCGATGGCGTCCACATCTATGAGGTAATCAAGCGGCGGCTTCCCCTCAAATGCCATTCTGGCGGGCAGATAGCTGCCGAAATAGGTGCGATACACCTCGTTCATCGCCGGCCAGTCGCTCGCGTCGTGCAAGTGAATGGTGACCTTCACCAGATCATCCATGGTGGCGCCGACGGATGTGAGAATCGCCTTGATGCTGTCGAAGACCTGCCGGGTCTGGGCAGCGATCTCACGAGCAACAACCTGGCCGGTCACGGGATCCACCGGCACTGTGCCGGAGATGAACAGGAAGTCGCCGGCACGTACAGCCTGCGAGTACGGTCCGACTGGCTTCACCGCCTTGTCGGTAAAGACCACCTGCTTGGACTTAGCCATTTCAGCCCCCTCCTTGCTACCTTTCAACTGCCCCGAAACGGCGGTGCTGTTCGCCAGGGCGACCGATCGTTCAGTATAGTAGGTCACGTGATCGGAGCGGTGGCGCGTGCGCACGCCTTGGGTCCTGCGCAGCAGTTGGGGCGTTCAATCCGCGCCCACCGTGAGGCGGCTCGGCTGTCGCTTGGAACGCTGGCTGCGAAGAGCGGGGTGTCGAAGGCCAACCTCTCGACCATTGAGGCGGGCGCGGGAAATCCGTCGCTGGAGACGCTATGGCGGCTGGCCGGGGCCTTGGGCTTGTCGCTGGGAGTGCTTTTGGGTGAGGCGGAGCCGCCACGCACCAGGTTCCTTCGCGCGGGCGAGGGTGCTCCCTTTGCGTCCGAGTCGGGGCTTGCCGGGGAGATGCTGTTGACGGAAGGGCGGCCGCATCGGACGGAGATCCTGGCGCTCGAGTTACCAGTCGGGGGCGATTACCGGTCGGGGCCGCACCAGGTCGGGACCGAGGAGTTCGTCCTGTGTATCGCCGGCACGCTCGAGGTCGGCCCGATTGATCAAGAGACGTTCCTGAGGCCGGGCGATTCCCTTTGGTTTCCAGCCGATCGCGACCACCGGTACGCGAGCCGTCGCGGCGCTCGCGGCCTGAGCGTGATCAGCTATCCGACTTTGAGGGAAGCGTGATGGCTAGCGGTACTCTTGCGAAATGCGACCCCTTCGGTACTCCATCAACGTCACGTTGGACGGGTGCTGCGATCATCGTGCAATCCCCGCGGACGAAGACTTGCATCGTTACGCGGTCGAGAACCTCAACCAGGCCGATGCCCTTCTCTTTGGCCGGGTGACTTACGAAATGATGGAATCAGCGTGGCGGCCGCCGGCGCCGGCGGGCACGAGACCTGATTGGATGGAACCCTTCGCCCAGACGATCAACGCGGCAAAGAAGTACGTCGTGTCGAGCACCCTGGAGCAGGTCGATTGGAACGCGGAACTCGTGCACGGGGATCTTGGCACGGCCGTTCAGCAACTCAAGCGGGAGCCGGGCAAGGGACTGCTCGTGGGAGGTGTGAAGCTCGCACTGGCGTTGACGGAGCTGGGATTGATCGACGAGTACGAGTTCGTGGTGCATCCCAGGCTCGCGGGCCACGGGCCGACGTTGTTCGCTGGGCTGTCGAAGCATGTCGACTTGAAGCTCGTGAGCCGGCTGGAGTTCGGCTCGGGGGCAGTGGCGATGCGGTACGAGCCGAGAAGTTAGGTCAGGTTCTACACCAGCGAGGAGTCGACCTCGCCGACCCTTGACATGCCCGATCCGCGGTGCTCTGATCATGGCGACGGAGGTGAAGTGGGTGGCGTCCCCGTTGCCGTGTCTCGCCACAGCTCATCGGAGGCCAACGATGACCAGGATCAGAGGACGGTTGAAGGTGTCTCTTGTGCTGTTGACAGCGGCTGCCGTGTTGGCGATGGCGACCGCCGCCGCTCCCCTGATCGCTTCCGCCATGGCCGGCATCGATCAATTCGGTTTCTTCGCGGTGCGCTCTGGCATTCCCGCTGGGGCGTCTCATTTCGAGGTGACGAGCCCAGACCTCCAGAACGAGCACGCGTTCTCAAACAGCGAGATCGCCAATATTTTCGGCTGCAACGGCGGCAATCAGGCGCCCAGACTGCACTGGAGCGGGGCCCCGGCGGCCACTAAGAGCTATGCCGTGACGATGTTCGATCCCGATGCCCCAACTGGGAGCGGTTTTTGGCACTGGCTCACGTGGGACATCCCCGCCGGCGACACCTCGCTGAACGCGACCGCTCTACCACGCGGCGCGGTTGCGGGCACCAACGATGCCGGTCTGACAGGGTATCTGGGCCCGTGCCCTCCGGCCGGCGACCGGACACACCGCTATCAGCTGACCGTATACGCGTTGGACGTGCCCAGCTTGAAGCTCCCTCCGGGTGTGCGGGCCGCCGTGGTTGGGTTCACCATGAGAACCGACATCCTCGGCTTCGCACGGCTGATCGGCACCTTCAGCCGGCCAGCAGCCTGATGTACTGGTCCCGCTGCCCCGAAAACCGCCGGGGTCAGACTGCGACCCGCCCGCCGTCGACCGGAATGACCGCTCCGTTCAGATAGCTCGCCTTGTCGGAGGCGAGGAAGAGGATCGTCTCGGCGATCCCCTCCGGGGCGGCGGCGCGGCCGAGGGGGATGGTCGACACGATGGCGGCGAAGCCCTCGCCCTGCGCTTCGGTGCCCGGGGTGTTCGTCGGGCCGGGCGAGACGGCGTTGACGCGGACGCCCTTCGGCCTCCTACTAACTCAGGTACGGCGCGAACCGCAGCAGCTCCGAATCGCACTCGACGCTGCGCGCGCCAACCTGCGGCTCGCAGCGGCCTAACACGAAGCTCGCCTCGTCCTTATGTATGTGGCTTGCCAGATCTCGAGCTGGCAACGCTGGCCTTTGCCCTAATCCTCATGTCGAAACGGCCGCCTGTCATTCGATGGGTGGGTGAGGCCTCATAAGCCCAAGCCAATGACGGTGCAGAAGTTGTAATAAGAGGAGACAAAGATGCGTGTGCTGATAATGGCCAAGGAAGACAACCAGAGTGAGGCGGCGACTCCCCCAACGCCAGAAGCAATGGCGGCGTACCAGAAGTTCAACGATGAGTTGGTGAAGGCGGGGGTCGTGCTCGAAGCCGGCCGCCTCCAGCCGAGCTCTCAGGGCAAGCGAGTTCGGTTCGACGGCAACAAGCGAACCGTCATCGATGGACCTTTCACCGAAACCAAAGAGCTCATCGCCGGCTACTGGCTGTGGCAGGTGCGCTCCATGGACGAAGCCGTCGAGTGGCTCAAGCGGGCACCCTACGACGGCGGGACTTTCGAGGTCCGCGAGGTCTTCGCATACGAGGGCATGTGAGGGGGCTCTCGCCATAGGTCAGCGGAACCGAGATGAGACAGCAGTCACCAATGCGCAGCGCGCAATCGAAGCAATCTGGCGCATCGAGTCGGCCCGGCTCATCGCCGGGCTGACTCGCGTCGTCGGCGACATCGGGACCGCCGAGGAGCTGGCACAGGACGCTCTTGTCGTCGCGCTCGAGCAATGGGCGACGGACGGCGTGCCGGAGCGGCCGGGCGCCTGGCTCATGGGGACTGCGAAGCACCATGCCTACGATCTGATCCGGCGTCGCAAGACGCTCGAACGAAAGTACGAAGAGATCGGACGTGAGGTCGAGCGGGCCCACGAAGGCATTGACTTCGACGCGGCCATTGACGACGAGGTAGGGGACGATCTTCTCGGCCTCATCTTCATGGCATGCCATCCGATCCTCTCCAAGGACGCAAGGGTCGCGCTCACTCTTCGCGTCCTCGGCGGTCTGACAACCGAGGAGATCGCGCGTGCCTTCCTCGTCCCTATCTCGACAATCGCTCAGCGCATCGTCCGCGCCAAGCGAACCCTAACTGAGGCTCACGCGAGGTTCGAGGTTCCAGACGGCGCCCAGCGCACCTCGCGAATCGCCTCCGTCCTCGAGGTGATCTACCTGATCTTCAACGAAGGCTATTCGGCCACTGCGGGCCAGGACTGGGTCCGACCCGAGTTGTGCGAGGAGGCGCTTCGTCTCGGCCGCATCCTGGCCGAGCTGGCCCCGGCGGAGCCTGAAGTCCACGGCGTTGTCGCGCTCATGGAGATCCAGGCCTCTCGTCTGGGCGCTCGCGTCGGGCCATCAGGCGAGCCCGTCCTTCTGCTCGATCAGGTCCGAGCGCGCTGGGATCGTCTGCTCATCCGGCGCGGCCTGGCCGCGCTCGAGCGTGCCGAAAGGCTGGGGGCCGCCATGGGTCCCTACGCTCTGGAGGCGGCGATCGCTGCGTGCCACGCCCGAGCGGCGACCGCGGCGGAGACGGACTGGCCGCGCATCGTGGCGCTTTACGACGCGCTCGCACAGCTCGCGCCGTCGCCGGTGGTCGACCTGAACCGAGCGGTCGCCGTGGGAATGGCGTTCGGTCCGGCTGCCGGCCTCGACGCTGTGGACGCGCTCGTGGACGAGCCCTTGCTCAAGTCGTACCACCTACTGCCGGCCGTCCGCGGCGACCTCCTGAGGAAGCTCGGCCGGTCTGAGGAGGCGGGCGCCGAGTTCGAACGTGCCGCGTCGCTGACCGAGAACGTGCGTGAGCGCGTGCTCCTGCAGAAACGAGCTGCGGAATGCGCCGCGGAGCGGATGGCAGGCTAGAGGCTTGCGTTTCGCTGAGCGTGCCCATATTCCTAAGTCATCGCGGTCTGGCGAGTAAGTCATCCACCTAGAGGCGATGGCAAAGAAGTAGTCGTCCGCCGGAAGCCACGAACCGATTGGCCTACCTAGCTTGGCCTTATGAGCACCAACACGGCACAAACAAAGGAGAGCGAGATGACGGCCCAGAACAACCTGGAGGAAAACAAGCGGATCGTTCGCGCGTTCATCGAAGCGGCGTTCAACCAGCACCGCGCCGACAAGGCGGCGGACTACATGACGTCCGACATCAAGTGGCATGGCGGAACCCTGGGCACAGTCGAGGGCCGCGACAACTTCGCCGGCTTGATCGGCGCCATCGTAGCCGCACTGCCGGACCTCCGGAACATCGAGCAGGACATCATCGCGGAACGAGACATCGTGTCCGTGCGCGCGGTGGTCGAGGGCACGCACAAGGGAGACCTCCTCGGGATCCCCGCGTCGGGGCGGCACGTCCGATGGGACGCGGTCGACGTGTACCGCGTGGCAGACGGAAAGATCGCCGAGGAGTGGGCTGCGGACGACCTGCTCGCATTCGTCTACGGGGTTGGCGCCTACACCCCTCCGTGGCTCGCGCAGAAGTCGTAACGGTTCATCGCATTTGATCGTGCGGCGGGGGCGCCACCGGTAATAGGGGGCGAACCTCGCCGCTCACCGCGTGAGAGCGGGCTCGATCGATCCAAGAGCCTGGGCGAGCTCTGACCGCGAAACAATGCCGAGTTTCGGGAAAACGCGATACAGGTGTGCACCCACCGTGCGGTGCGAAAGGAACAGGCGGTCGGCGATCTCACGGTTGGAAAGGCCGGCTGCCGCCATTTGCGCGATCTGCAGCTCCTGCGGCGTGAGCGGTTGTCGCATTCTCGGTTTCGGTTCGCCGGTCCGTTCGCCGGAGGCGCGCAGCTCGGCTCGGGCTTTGTCGGCCCAGGGCTGCAGGACCAGCGCGTCGAACGCGTCCCTCGCCGACCTCAGGTGTGGCCTTGATTCGGTGATGCGGCGCCGCCTTCGCAGCCAGGCTCCAAATGCCATCTCCAGTCGCGCGTGATGAAACGGCCACTTCGGATCTGCGTCGAGCGCGGTCTCGTACAGGATTTCCGCTTCCGATTCGTTTGCGAGAAGCGCGCGACCGAGGCGGACGCCGATCAGCACCAGGGGCGCCGTCGTTCGCTCGGCCATCGCCTCGAGCTCGTCCATCAGGCGGCGCGCGTCGTCGAGCCTTCCAGCCCGAACCGCGCAGTCGATCACGAGTGGTGCTGCGGCATGGGCCACGAGCTCATGGAACGCCGGACCATCCGGAAGGAACATGCGCGAAAAGTGATCGACGGCATCCGACTGACGTCCCGCCGTCGTGGCGATGACGCCGCGGGCAAACTCGCTCTTGGCAAGCAGCAGCGACAGGCGCAGCGCACTCAAATCGTCTCCCGCCTCGCCGATAAGCTTTTCGGCAGCCCCCTCATCGCCCTGCAGGCCACGCAAAACGGCACGTCCGATCCGGCTGATCGCGGCCCAGATCGGCTGACCGGTCTCGATTGCGAGGTCGTTCCCTTCCTCCATGGCGCGAATCGCATCGCTGAAAGGGCCCGCATTGAGTCCCGCCCACCCGCGCACAACGAGCAGCTGAGCCAGCAGGCCGAGGCGCCCCTGTGCACGCAAGGTAGGAGACGCGCGATCCATTAGCTCGATTGCCTGGGGGATATCACCCACTGCGTACGCTGCAAAAGCCAGGAGCTGGGTCCGAGAAGGATCGCCGTCGTCGATCCGCGCGGCCTCGCGAACCCGCGGCCCAATTCGAGCTGAGGTGTCGATGGCCGCGGTCAGGGCCAGGATTTCCAGGGCGCGCGGATCCAGATCGTCGGCGGCGATTTGTTCGACGGCCTCGGCTACGAGAGTCTTTGCTTGAGCACCGGGATCGGCCCACCAGCAGCGCAGCGCAGCCCCCTGCAGAAGATTGAGCGCGAGATTGCGGTCGCCTCCAGCGGCTGCGTCGCGGGCTATCCGCGCCAGCCGAGTGACAGCATCGGGATCGCCTGGCGCACCGTCGTTGAAGATCTCGCGCAGCCAGGTCATCCGCGCGACGTCGTGGGAGGTGAGCTGCAGGGTGGCGGCAGCATCGAGAAGCCTTCCGACAGCCGGTCTGTCGCCGAGCTGGAATGCCAGCTCGGCGGCCGCCAGCAGGCGGCGGGCACGGAGCGATTCCTCAGGCGTCAACGATGCGGCGAGCTCGAGGGCGCCGAGTGCGGTCGATGTTGCGCCGCGCTCCTGTGCCCGGGCTGAGACTGCCTCGAGGTCCTTGGCGGCGCCTTCATCCGCACCGAGCACCGACTTGGCGCGATGCCAAGCGCGGCGGTCGCGGTCTTCGACGACCTCGGCCAGCACGAGGTGCGCATTCCGCCGCTGGGCAGCGGTCGCCGACTGGTCCAATGCAGAGCGAATAAGCGGATGGCGAAACCGAACCGTGGAGCCTGCGATGGCTATCAGGCCCTGCTCGAGTGCAGGCTCAAGAACATCCACTGTGACCTCTGCGTCGACCAGTCTTCCCGTAGCGGCAAGGACATCGCTGACACTTGGCTCCTTGTCCAAAGCGGCGCACAAAAGCGCGGTCTGCGTGTACGTCGACAGTCGCGCAGCCTCGGCAAAGAACGTGCGCTCGAGCCGTTCCGTCATCGGCAGGCTTCGCAACACGCCCTCACGACCATCGGTCCCCTGATGCCTCAGGGCACGAGGCAGCTCGAGTAGCGCGAGCGGATTGCCGAGTGCCTCCTCGAGGACAAGGCGACGCGTCTGGTGGTCGAGCTCCGGTGCTACGGCGCCGAGCAGTTCCTTCGAGGCGGCTTCGTTCAGAGGTCCCATGTGAATCTGCGGCACGTGCGCAGATAGAACCGGGCTCTGAAATCCCTCGCGCAAAGCAATGACGAGCAGGATGTGGGTTGACTCGAGCCGCCGGGCGATAAAGGTGAGGACCGAGGTTGTCGGAGGGTCGAGCCATTGCACGTCGTCTGCGACCAGGACGAGCGCACTCTCGTCGTCGACTCCGTCGATCAGATTCAGAGTAGCGAGGGCGACCAGAAACATCTCAGGGGGCGTTCCCGCTCGCATCCCCAACGCAGTGAGTAGTGCGGATCTTTGGGGAACTGGAAGACTGCCGGCTGACTCCAGGACCGGTTGAAGTAGTTGGTGAAGTCCCGCGTAAGGGAGCTGAGCCTCGGACTCGAGACCCGTGACGGTAAGCACTCGATGGCCACGGTCGCGTGCCTTGCTGACCGCTACGTCGAGAAGAGATGTCTTCCCGATACCAGGCTCGCCGATCACTACCAATGCGGAACCGTGTTCCACCGCCTCAGCGAGGGCAGCCTCGAGTTGAGCAACCTCGGCGTCGCGCCCGATCAACCCCGCCACCATGCAACGAAAATACGCGAGCCGGGTGTGTAAGTCATTCGAGCAACTGAACACCCCGCAGCGCTCATACTCGCCCGATGGGCGGGGTGCCCTTGGTCGACGCCGGCCCCGAGCTGATCGAGCGCGAGCAGGAGTCCGCAGTCCTGGACGCGCTGGTGGATCATCTTGGCGACGGCGGAGGAGCAGTCGTGATCCGGGGCGAGGCCGGCATCGGAAAGTCCGCGCTGCTGCACCGAGTGCGCCTACGAGCGGAAGCGAACGGTGCTCGAACCCTGGCCACCGTCGGAGTTGAATCAGAAGCGGAGGTAGCTTTTGCGGGCCTGCACCAACTCCTGCGCCCAGTCATCGGCGCCCTGGCGCAGTTGCCCGAGTCGCAGCGGCAAACCCTCGAGGCTGCGCTCGGTTTGAGCGCCGAGCTCGAGCCCGATCCTTACCGCGTTGCGGTCGCCGCCTTCCAGCTCATCTGCGAAGTAGCCGACTCAGTACCGGTGGTTCTGATCATCGACGACGCGCAGTGGCTGGACACATCCACACTCAGCGTCATCGCTTTCATCGGCCGCCGGCTCGAGGCTGAACACGTTGCGCTCGCGGCGGCGATCAGGAGTGGGCAGTCGACACCGCTCGACGATGCTCGCCTGCCAACCCTCGATATCGAGCGCTTGAGCGTGTCAGCGGCCGCACGCTTGCTGGATCGCACCTCGCCGGAGCTGCATCCAATCCTTCGTGCAAGGGTCCTTGCAGAATCGTCCGGCAACCCCTTGGCGCTGGTTGAGCTGGCGCGCGCCATGGCGCGATCGGGCGAGCAGCTTTCGCCCGCACCCACTACCTTGACAGCCCGGCTCGAGCGCGCTTTCGCCAGCAGGCTGGGCGACCTTAGCCCTAGCACTCGGGCCGCCCTCCTCGCGGCTGCGCTCGACAGCCGAGCTTCACTGAACGACATCGCACGCTCCAGTGGAGTCGGCGTCGATTCCCTCCAGACGGCTGTTGAACGGGGCCTGGTGGAAATTGCCGACGACGGCGTGCGCTTCCGACACCCGTTGATCCGCTCGGCCGTCCGTCAGGCGGCCTCCGCCCAGCAAGTTCTCGAGACATACAGAGCGCTCGCCAAGGTCGTTGCTGATCCAGAGCGTCAGCTCTGGCACCGCGCCTTCGCGGCCAAGGAGCCCGACGAGAGACTCGCGTTCGCGCTCGAGCAGCACGCACGCTCGGCTGCCGCGCGTGGCGCGGTCACGGTGGCGGGCGCGGCCCTCGAGCGCGCGGCCGCATTGACCCCGGACTCGCGAAAGAAGGGAGCGCGACTTGTGGCCGCCGCGGAGATCGCCTACGAGCTCGGCCTCCTTGAAAGCGCTGGCCGGCTCGTCGATGAGGCGACATCGTTCGATCTCAGCGGACGCGACGCGGCGCGCCTTTCCTGGTTCCGCCAGATCCTCAACGGCAGCGTGTGGTTCGAGTCGGGTGCGGCTAGGACATTCGTCACCATCGCCGAACAGCTGCGCGACGGCGGCGACTCTGACATGGCTCTGCGCTCGCTGGTGCCGATCGCCCATCGGTGCTGGTGGACACGCACAAAGACCAGGACCCGGGAGTATCTCGTCGAAGCCGCGCTGGCGATGGGGTTGGCGGACGATGACCCGCGGGTTTTGGCGGTTATCGGCCTTGCCAATCCCGAAGAGACAGGACCGATGATCCGGAAACGAGTCTCGCGTATGCGACTCCAGGAAATGCCCGACCCGATCGCAGCCATGTATGTCGGGATCGCTGCCGAGAAGGCCGGCGACTTCGCGACAGGAGCGCGGTTTTTGGCTACCGCGATCGACGGACTCCGTCAGCAGGTGCGGTTGGTCCCTCTGACGCAGGCTCTGGTGCACTACGCCTGGGCGGCGACCCACGCCGGCGAGTGGCCGGCGGCCGCCGCCGCAGCCTCCGAGGCAGCCGGTCTTGCCCGCGACACCACTCAGCCTCAGTACGGGCTCACTGGAGGGCTGGTTGGCGCGCTGGCCACCGCATTGCGCGGAATCGAGCCGGACATGGAGTCAGTCCTTGCTGAACCGGAGCGGACACTGCTTGCGATGAAGGGCGGACCACTGCTCGCGACGGCGCACCTTGCCCGGGGCGCCGCGGCCATCGGCGATGGGCGGCACGAAGACGCGTTCCAACACCTGTGGCCCGTTTTCGACGAGACCGATTCGGCGTTCCATCGCTTCATGCGCTGGCCGGCCCTGCTAGACCTCGTCGAAGCCGCCGCCGGCAGCGGGCAGACCAGCCGGCTCACCGACGTGATGGCGGACCTCGAAGCAACCTCAAATCACTCGGAGCCGCCCATCCTCTCCCTCAACCTGGCCTGCGCAAGGCCGCTCCTGGCCGCGGACGATCAGGCCGAGCCTTTGTTCACGACGGCTCTCACTCAGGACCTGGCAGGCTATCCGTTCCTTCGAGCCAGGACACTGTTCTCGCTTGGCCGCTGGCTGCGACGGAGACGGCGCAGCGCCGAATCACGGTCGCCACTCAGGGAGAGCGTGGCCCTCTTCGATGCGCTGGGCGCCGCTACCTGGAGCAGGCGAGCTCGACAGGAGCTGCGCGCCACCGGAGAGAAGGTTGGTCGGCGCGCGCCTGACTTCCGCGATCGACTCACAGCGCAGGAGCTTCAGATCGCTCAGCTGGCCGCCGAAGGCTTGTCGAACCGTCAGATCGCGGAACGCCTCTTCCTGTCACCGCGAACCATCGGTGGCCACCTGTATCGAATATTTCCGAAGCTGGAGATCACCGCGCGCGCCCAGTTGCGCGACGCGCTTGCCGACCGGGTGGGCGATTAACAAACGAGTCGGTTGACTCATGCGCAGCAGCCAGTTGCGCGCGGACGATCAACAGCATGAGTGACAAACCGAACGTTGTACTGGTCCACGGCGCCTGGGCGGATGGTTCGAGCTGGAACGATGTGATCGGGTCGCTGCAGGCATCGGGGTTTACGGTCACCGCGCCGCAGTTCCCCGAGACTTCACTCGCCGCCGACGTCGCCCGCCTCCGCCAGGTCCTTCGCCGCCAGACAGGGCCCACGATCGTCGCCGGCCACTCCTACGGTGGACAGATCATGACCGCGCTGGGCACCGATGCGCCGAACGTTGTTGCCCTCGTCTACATCGCCGCCTTCGCTCTCGACAAGGGCGAATCGCTGGGCGGACTGCTCAGTGGTGGCCCTCCGACGCCGGCGCTGGCCCATCTGATCGTCGACGAGCAGGCATTCGCCTGGCTGCCCGAGGAGGACTTCGTCACTCACTTCGCATCCGACGTGGAGAGTGGCCGCGCCAAGGTCATGTACGCGGTTCAGCAGGGCCTGTCGATGAGTACCTTCGAAGACGTGATGGGGGTGCCCGCCTGGAAATCGCACCCGACCTGGTATCTCGTCGCGACCAACGACGAGGCCATCCCGCCCGACGTTGAGCGCATGTTCGCCAAGCGGATGGGGGCGAATACGATCGAGGTGCGATCCAGCCACCTGGCGATGGTGTCCCATCCGGCCGATGTGGTGCGGTTGATCGAGGCAGCCGCGAACGTGACCGCGGCCGTCAAGTAAACGAACAGGAGAAGAACCCATGCCGATGATCGACGTATATGCCACAGGCGGCACGTTTGCGAATCCAAAGGCCCTCGCTCGCGACCTGGCCTCCACGCTGATGAAGATCGAGCAGGTCCCGGACATCCCGATGTTCCGCAAGAACACCGCCGCATTCATTCACGACCTGCCTGATGGCGCGCTCTCCAACGTCGAAGGAGACGGCAACTACGTCAGGGTGCAGGTGCTCACCAACGCAGGGGCGCTGAACCGTGACAAGCAGCTCGCCGTGGTCCAGCAGTTCACCGACCTGGTCGCGACTGCCGCCGGCGATCCCTCACTTACGGCAAGGACCTGGGTGCTCCTTACCGAGGCGATTGAGGGCGGGTGGGGGCTTGCTGGGCACGCCAACACCAACCCGGAGCTGGTCGACGCCGCTCGCGCGCAGATCGCCGAGCTGCAAAAGGCGAAAGGCGCCGGCGGCTGAGACATGGGCCGCAGCCCGCTTTCGATTGACGTCTACGTCGCCCCGATGCGGCCGTACACCTGTCCCGATCAGCTCGGCGAGGGTGAAGTCGCGACCTGGGCGCCGTCCAGCAGCACGCTTATCTCCGGGCCGACCGAAGGGATTCTTATCGACGCCCTACTGACCTTCGAGAACGCGGACCATATCGCGGCCTGGGCGAAGAGCTTCGGCAAGAAGATCACGGGTGTCTACATCACCCACGGCCACTCGGACCACTGGCTCGGCCTCGCGCGCCTTCTCCAGCACTTCCCCGAGGCTCGCGGGTACGCGGCTCCGGAGGTTGTAGCTCGCGCTGCTTGGGAGGTGGAGTTCAACAAGAAGAGCAACTACTGGACGTCGCGCTTCCCGGGGGAGCTCCCCGAGACGCCCGTGGTGCCCGAGGTGCTGAACACTGATGAGATTCTGGTGGACGGTCAGGTCGTCAACCTGATCCACGTTGGCCAGGGTGACGTTGTGGGTTCGACGATCTTCCACGTGCCGTCCGCCGACGCGGTTGTGTGCGGTGACGTGGTCTACAACAACGTGCACATGATGATGTACGAGGCCGATGAGGCGAAGCGAGAGGCCTGGATCGCCAGCATCGACGCGGTCGCCGCCTTGAACGTGAAAACCGTCGTCGCCGGTCACAAGAGCGTGGGAGCGCCGGACCTGCCACAGAACCTCGCGGCCAGCCAGCGGTACCTGCGTGACTTCACCACCGTCGCGAAGAAAGGCGGCACGGTGGAGGACTTGGTCCACGGCATGCTCGAGCTGCATGGCGAGCGCGACCAGCCGCACACCCTATGGATCTCGGCCCGAGCCGAGGTAGCTCGACGGGCATGAACCGCAGTGATCGCGCAATTGTCTAATCTGTCCGTCGAAGGGGTGACGTCATGGATCTTGAACTGGCGTGGCTCCGCTCGTGGCTGGAGGTAGTCGATTCGGGAGGATTCGCCAGGGCTGCCGATCGGATCCACCTTTCTGAGCCACGCATTTCGGCTCACGTCGCCAGTCTCGAGCAGGCTCTCGGATGCTCCCCCCAGCCGGCTGCTCGGTGATGGACCTGAACGCCCGCGTCAGGGTTGGGAGGACGAACCTTGCCGTCCCCCGCGTTGGGGTCGGCACCGCGCCGCTCGGGAACATGTTCGAGGCGCTATCAGACGAGCATGCCGACGCGGTCCTTGGACGTGCTGTCGCGC
>Ga0207684_10000969_pt1 | contig 32131 bp, 29 predicted proteins | sample KBSK5501metaG_FD_184342 | JGI IMG/M metagenome (GOLD analysis project Ga0207684, IMG submission 184342) | Corn, switchgrass and miscanthus rhizosphere microbial communities from Kellogg Biological Station, Michigan, USA - KBS K5-50-1 metaG... | ecosystem: Host-associated > Plants > Roots >... | reverse complement strand
GAGCGCGCTCGGCAGGTCGCTGGCCAGCAGCCTAAGGACAGCGGGCCGACCAAGCGCGACTACCTGCTGACGATGGAGATCTTTCGTGATCTGCCGCCGGAGCAGATCACGATGATCGAGCATGCGACGGTCATGCGCGCGATCCCCAAAGGTCAGATCATCTACTCACAGGAGGATCGCGCCGAGGCGCTCTTCCTGTTGAAGCGGGGGCGAGTCAACATTTATCGCCTCACGCCAGGCGGCAAGCGGCTCGAATTAGCGACGATCGGCCCGAAGGCCTTCTTCGGCGAGATGCCGCTGCTCGGCGAGTCGCTGCGCCATGCCTTCGCCGAGGCAGCTGAAGAGTCGCTGCTCTGCGTCATGAGCCGCGCTGATGTCGAGCGATTGATCCGCGAACAACCGCAGGTCGCGCTACGCATGATCGAGGCGCTTGGCAAACGGCTTGCGCTGACGGAGGCGCGGCTGGAGGAATTAGCGTACCGCAGCGCGCACGCGCGCGTCTCTGCCGTGCTGCTGCGGCTGACCGAGGGTCGAGTGGGGGTGGAGGTAGCCGTCACCCACCAGGAGATCGGCGACATGATCGGCGCTCTCCGGGAGACGGTTACCAAGATCCTCGACGAGTTTCAGTCCGATGAGATCGTGGAACTGCGCCGTGGCCACGTACTTGTGCGCGATCCTGAGCGCCTGCGCGCCAAGCTCGAGGAATAGCCTCGTCGGCAGGTTGTTCAGAATGATCGAGCGGTGTCAGTGGAGGCGCAGTTCCTCGAGAAGCGCATCCACAGCCGTCCCGGCTGGTTCCGTCCGTACCACTCCCCACACTGGACGAGCGCCGCCCATCCGTTGTAGAGCGCGGGTGAGGTTGGCTACTGCTCGCTCAGTGGCCTGAAGTCTGAGATCGGCGTCACGCAGCCCCTGGTAGCGTGCAAGGAGGTTGTTGAGGGCTCCTCCCACCATCCAGAGCGTGTGGTGTTTCTGCATCTGCATCCGGGCGCCCAATTCACCGTTGGCGACTCGCACGTGGATGTCCAGTAGGTGAGACACCTCCGCTTCGAGCGCCTGTTTCTGCGCCAGCGCATGCTCCTGCAGGCTGGCGATCAATTCCGCCTGATCCATGCGTGCAATCGCCCGTTCAACGCTGCGCACCCAGAGGTAGGCGAGGCTAGCTACCAATAAATTGAGACCAATCGCCTGTTCGAGAGTACGGGCAATCTGACCGCTGACGATGAGAGATGTGATGACTGAACCGTGTGGTGCGCCAAGGACGAGTGCGATTATGGTAGTGATATTCACGGCAGCGACCACAAATACACTGACGGGCGGGAGGACAATCGCCGCTACCAAGACTGCCTCGACAGGGATGAAGAACAAGCGCAGATCAACGGCGCCTGTAACAACCGCTGGAAGAAGATACAAGGCATAGACAGCTGCGACCAGCACAATGCCGGCTATAGTTACCCGCTCGAAGTAATTGAATGCAAAGGCAATAGCAATAGCAAGGAGGCCAATGGCAAGCGTGGGCAGGACCGCTGAGCGCGAGATCATAGACACAATCTACCCCCCACACGAGAAGAAAGATCACGATAGCGCGGTTTGTCAGGCTGCGCCGGCGCTGAAATTCCGACCGATCAAGCCAGGCAGCAGGAGGGAAGCCTATGAGGTGGTCGTCAGGCGCTACAGAAGTGCGGACGGAGAGGTGATTATGCATCTATATACCTCGCTCCCAGGCATCATCGCGTGCGCCACAGGCGTGCGGTGTCAGCAATGCAATGGCAGAACATCACTTCGGAACAGTTTCTGTTCGGGACTGATCGACACTACCGCCTCATCACGCTCGGCTCTGTAGTGTAGGCTACAGAACCATAGGGGGACTATGGATAGGGCATGCGCCGTCCGAATGGTGACCGCAGCAGGAGGGCCAGCATAAGCACTGCTCCGCCACAGGGCAGTGGCGACAACAGAAGAGCCTCAGGCTCGACACTCCTCAGTTCGTATCGCTGAGATGTCGCTGACCCGTCTATGCGCCCGAGCTATGACGTACGCCAGCATGTATACCAACCCCTTGACTCGCACGTAGCGTCACACTTCATACTGCCTATGCAGTGTGAAGGGGATGGACCATGTTCCGCATCGGAGAGTTCTCGCAACTGGCCCGAGTTTCGCGGCGATTACTGCAGTTCTATGATCAGGAAGGGCTGCTCACTCCAGGCTGGACTGATCCTGCCAGTGGCTATCGCTACTACAGCGCGCGCCAGTTGACGCGTCTGAACCGCATCCTCGCGCTCAAGGACTTGGGGTTCTCGCTCGATGATATTGCCCAGATGCTGCGCGCCGATATTGCCGATGCTGACATTCACACCATGCTGCTGGCGAAGCGCGCCGAAGTCGAGCACACCATCCAAGAGGAACTCCAGCGCTTACACCAGATTGAGGTTCGACTCCAACAGAACCAGCTGTCGGATGATGCGCTGGATGTGGCGATTCGGTCCATTCCAGCTTCCCCGTTTCTGGCCGTTCGGACGATGATCGCTTCTCCGTCTGCGATGGCGCAGTTGCTCACCCTCATCCAGACGGTCGCGCCAGAGCGCGTCGACTCGCGTGCTCTCGGTCCGCTCGTCGGCGTGGTCTACACCGAGGAGTTCCGGCTGCACAACAACGACATCGCGCTAGGCTATCTTCTCACACGCGCCGTAGACCAGCCCATTCCGCTGTCCGACCAGTATGAACTTAGAGTGGTGGAGCTGCCCGCCGTCGCCACGATGGCAACTGCGGTTCAGGTCGGCGGGCCAGAGCTGATCTTTACCGCGCTGGGGAGGATCGGGCGCTGGATTGAGGCGAATAGGTACCGCATCGCTGGCCCCTACCGGGAGACCGGTCTGCAACTGCCTGCGAATGAACACCTCGACGAGATGGTGATCGAGGTCCAGATGCCGATCGAGCCACAGCGCGGCATGCCTCTGCCTGACACAGAGCAGAAGTTCAGGTAGCCCTGGGAGCCGACACGCAACAAAAGGAGGACATCCATGCGCACACAGATCAGGAGTCACATCACCATCAACGCGCCTGCGGCAGCTGTGTGGCACGTCATTGCCCATCAGTTTGACGCCATCGGCGAGTGGGCGAGCTCGATTCCGACGTCATACGCTGCGCCTGAAGCGCCTCCTCCCGGCGCGGAGGTGGGGGCGCGCGTCTGCGCCACCGGCGTCCGTGGCTTCAAGGATGTCCAGGAGCAATTCACGTCCTACGATGAGGAGGCGATGCGCTTTGCCTATGTAGCCACTGTCGGGCTCCCCTGGATCGTGCGCCACGCGGAGAATCACTGGCAGGTACGACCGCTCGATCAGTCGCGCTGTCAGGTTGAAGCGCAGGCGGTGGTCGATCTACGAACCTTTCCCGGTCTCATCCTTGCTCCGCTGCTCAGGATGCAGATGAATCGACTGGGGCGACAGACGTTTGAGGAACTGAAGTATTACGTGGAACAGGGGAAGCCACATCCGCGAAAGATGAGAGGCGAGCATGCAGCAGGGAATACTGTGGGCGCTATCGGTCTGTGATTTAGCCTGTACCCCTGCCGGAAACGCAATGTAAGACTCGCACCGTCTCATCCAGTGAAGCGCTCAGATCACTGGCGTATGATGCAGGAGCAAAAGGAGGTGTGCTAGGCCTGCTGTTGAGGGGACTGCGCGACTCCATCCCAAGGAGGCTACCTTCAGGCGCGTATCCGACAGGCATGATACGTCCCTCGCTGGGAATCGTCAATGCTTTGCAGAACATGTGTCGTTCCATTCCTCCCAAGAGGCCTGGAATCTGTACGAGACCACATTGCAGCTCGCGACACTAGTGGCATGGGCGCGCAACATGGCGTCTCCCAGGACGAGTAGTTCCCGGACGCGCGGATCAGCCACGCGGTAGTACACCTGCTTCCCCTCACGCCGCGTATGGACGAGACCACACCAGCGCAGACACCCCAAGTGCGTGGAGACGCGACTCTGAGGCGCGTCGAGCGCAACAACCAGTTCGCCCACACTGCACTCCCCGGTGGGAGCATCGAGGAGCAAGCTGAGGAGACGCAGGCGCGTGGGGTCGCCGAGCACGCGGAAGAACCGCGCCGTCAAATCCGCTAGATCACTCGGCGTGATCACAGCAGTGTCCCCTTGTGGGGGAGTTGCAACTGGGGCGAGATTCGGGACGAGTGCCGCCGCATATTCAGTCTGTTCCATAGTCTCCGCCAAGTCTGCGCGCCGTCTCATGCAGATTTCCCTTGCTCATATCAAGCTATGCTGATATATCCTATCTATACCAGCATCCGCGTAGAAGCGCAAGCCCTATCGCGCCACACCATAAGGAGGGCGTCGATGGTAACAGAAGTCATGCTGTATGTGGAGGTGGCGGGCTGCCCCACTATCTGCCAGCATTGCTGGGCGCAGGGCGTCCCCTACCCCGCCATGCCCGTCTCGGTCATCGGCTACGTCCTGAAGCAGGCGAACGTGGCGTGTGAGGCGGCGGGCATCTCCTTCTCAGCCTACCCTATGCATGAGGTCGCGGCCCACCCCCAGGCTCCAGAGGTACTCCAGCTCTTCGCCCGCTATCCTGGCGACCGTGCGGCGCTCGACGAGGGCCGCCCCCTCTACCAGCCGCTCTCGACCACCGGCGTCCCGTTCGCCATGCGTCCGGACTGGGAGGACGTGCTGGCGACCTGCCGCGAGCTGGGAACGACCGTGGTCTGGCCGGCGGTCCATGGACGAGGCACAACCCATGACCGCATGGTCCATCGCGCTGGGGCGTACGACGAGACGTTGCTGGGGATCGACCGCATGCGTGCAGCGGGCATGGAGGTGGGTTGCAATATCTTCTTGACCCGCGAGAACGTCGCCGAGTTCGACGCCCTCATCGCGGATTTGCTCGCGCATGGCGTCGCCCAGTTCGCCATCGAGGTCGCCACCTACCTTCCCACGGCGCGCAGCCGTCGGTATGAAGTCTTGCGCCCGACACTTTCTGACCTCCTGCCCCTGGTCGAACGCGTGCAGGCGCTGCCCGGACCTTTCTTCCACTGCGAGGAGTGGCTGGGCCTCGATGCGCACACTGAGGCGGCCTACGTGCAGCGGGCGCTGGAGGGGGCGTGGCCAGCGCCATCCATGCCCGCCTGGGAGGGGTTGTATCTAGTCTGCCGCCCCAACCTCGACCTGTACTGGGGGATGGCTGGTCGCTATCGCCGCCGCTACGGCAATCTGCGCCGCGACGATACGCAGGCGGTGGTGCGGGCAGCATTGGATGATGAGCGGGAGCGGTCGGAGGATGCGCTGTGGTTCGATCTCGACCCCATCCCTGGTGTGCGTGAACTCGCCCAACACTACGGCGACTTGAAGGGAGAGGGCGTGCACCACTGGGAAGAATCACCGCGGCGTCTCTGGCTCGATCGGGCGCAGCAACAAAGGATAGGTTAAGGAGCAGGCCGACGACGAGCAAGCGGCTTCGCGTCTCGGCGTCCACGCGGGCCTACATGGAGCGGAAACTCTCTTGTGTCGAGGGACGACGCGCCCATGCGCCCGATGCGGCACAGGTCGCGCGTCTGCTTGCGGCGATGCAATCCCCCGACGAGCATGTCCGCGCCGATGCAGTGCGGCAGGTGTGCCCATGCCACGTGCCCTGGGACGTTTTCGCCCAGGTGCGCGCCAACGCCCTGCACGTGGAGGAGGACGCCAGGGAACTCGCGGCCCTCGAAGCGATGCAAGAATGGATGACAGAGCACGAGGCGGATGTGGAGGCGCGACAAGCGGCAGACGGCTGGGAGGCAGGCTGGTGCGTTGAAAGAGCCTCCGAACGAGATGTAAGGAGACGCCCACATGTCCTCACAGACCACTGCACCCGCTGCGCTTGTGCGGCGCCCCACACGAGTCGCATCCGCGTGGGCTACGGCGCGGCTGCTTTATGCCACGGATCCACGCGCGTTCATCATCAGCTCCATCGCCTCCTTGGCGGAGCCGCTGTTCTATCCTGCCTTCCTCTTGCTGCTGCAGCGCCTCCTCACAGAGATTGCTGGCGCGAACGGGCGGGTGCAGATCACCAGAAGTGTTGTACTCATCGGCGCGGCGATGCTCGCCATCCTGCTCGTGCAGCGCGTGGGTATCATCGTGCGCGACGCCTCCTCGACGATCTTGCGCCAGGAGGCGTGGGTCGCGATCTCCAAACGCATCATGGCCAAGTTGCCCTCTGTCCCCTACACCCTCTTTGAGAATAACGCCTTCCAGGCGCGCTATGGCCTCGTGATCCGTGAGGCGGCGATGCGCTCCATCACGCTGGTCGACTCCCTGCTCTCGACGGCGCCAATCCTGGTGGGAGCTGTCGCCGTGGCGCTGACGCTCTTCACCATTGCGCCGCTCCTCGTGCTCATCCTCCTGTTCATCGCGATCCCCGCCGCCTACATTGAACGCCGCTTTAGCAACGCCATGTATGAGCTGCAGGAGCACAGCGCTCCACGGCAGTTGCGACTGGAGGCGTTGACCAACATGCAGGTCGACGCCACGTGGCAGCGTGATGTGCGCATCTACCAGAGCGATCTCTTGGGGCGTGAGCATGCGCAGCTGGCGCATGCGTATCTCGGTGACCTCAAAGGCGTGACGGCGCGGTTTCTGGGATTGCGTAGTGGCGCGGCGCTTGTGCAGGTGGTGGGCCTGGGACTGGCGATGGTCGCGGCCTTCGCGCTGATTGCGCGGGGGCAGATCACGCTCGTGAGTCTGGCGATCCTCATTCCAGGCATCCCGCTCCTCTCCGGCATGATTAACTCCTTCATCTATTCGCTGCGCTCCCTCTTTGAGTCGCTGCGCTACGCCGATACGCTCTTCGATTTCCTGAACGCCGAACACATTGATGACGTGGCGCTCACACCTCCCATGCTCATCACCAGGCGGGAGCGTCTCGCCTCCATTCACCTGGAGGGGATCTCCTTTACTTACCCGCAGACGCAGGCGACTGCGCTCAGCAATGTATCATGCGTCTTCACGCCAGGGCTCACGGCGATTGTCGGCACGAATGGGGCGGGCAAGAGCACGTTAGTGAAGCTCATCACGGGTCTCATCCCGCCGAGTGCGGGCATGCTCTACGGCCGCGATGGGGCAGGTGCCGAGATTCCACTCGACACCTGTGCGAAGGCCGTGCTCTTTCAGGATCCTGGTCACTTCCCCTTCAGCATCCGTCACAACGTCACGATGCAGTTCGATGGGGACGACAGCAACACAGATCACGACGGGCGGGTCGCCGCAGCGGTGCGGGATGCAGGTCTTGAGGAAGCGGTCGCCACCTTACCAGATGGCGTTGACACCGTGGTGGGCGCTGGATTTGGCGGGGTCGCGGACCTCTCAGGTGGGCAGTGGCAGCGGCTCGCGCTGGCGCGACTGCTGGCGCATGATGCCCCGCTGCTGCTGCTGGACGAGCCGAGCGCGAGCCTGGATCCACCAGGCGAGCGGCAGATTTTCGCCCTCTTGTCCGCGATGGCGCGCGAACATGAGAAGATCATCCTCTTCACCACCCATCGGTATGACACCATTCGGCGCGCCGACACCATCGTGGTCCTGGTTGATGGGCGCATCGCAGAGATGGGAACGCCAGAGGAATTGGAACGCAAGGCGGGCGCGTTCTGGTCGCTCTATTTTGGCGCGGAAGCGCAGAGCATGCAGTAGCCCAGATCACCAACGCGAAATTACCTGCCTCGCGTTGTATGGTACAACTGTATCAAGCGAGAAGGGCCCTATTTATGGGGCTTTGCTTCAGACTAGCGGTGAAAACGTGAGCACCTGCCTTCCAAACAGATGCCCATTCTGCCTCAAGTACTCAGGCGAGAATTCTCCCCCGCTCCAATTTGGCTAAAGAAGGCCTCAACAACCACCCCATCGTTGTGTGCCGTTGGCAACTGACGTACCGTGTCACGTGAGAACCAGTCGATGGCCTGTCCCTCTCTCAATTCGATATCGCCCACATCGAAATCCATCTGCGCCAAGAAGAAGTATTCTGTCTCGTCTGGATACTCCATCTCCATGAATTTTGTTAGATTCTCAAGGCGGATCCCCATTTCCTCCTGCATTTCACGGACGAGGCACTCTGTGGGCGACTCTTCTCCTTCGATATGGCCACCCGGCAGGCACCAGGTATTCGGATAGGGGATGGTCGGGATATCGTCACGCAGCTGCAGCAGTACCTCGTCGCGGCTATTTACGAGAATGAGATTCGATGTTCGCTTCTCCATGCTATCTATGTGCTCCTATTCTCCGAATTTACTGCTGAGAATGCTGCTTCGATGTCCGCCAGACTATATCCAATCTGCCAGAGGCCAAGGATGATGGCAGCGAGGCCAATGGGGAGCCACTGCTCTTTTGTCTGTGCGACGAAGGTCGCTACATCCTCTGGTGCGAACGGGACGAAAAGTAGCTGGGTACTTTCCCATTTGTCCTTTGGCGCGCCGACACCGCGTAGTTTGAGAATATCGTCGCGTGTCTGCGAGATGTGGTGCGCAGCGAATAGTGAGTATTGGCACAGGGTTGGCTCGACACCGAACGCGCCGAATTCTAGACTCTGCGTGTCGAGTTGGATTCCAAGTTCCTCGTGTGCGCCACGCACCGCTGCGCGAAACAGGTCGGGCGCGCCCTCAATGCCCGCATCTATAGGTCGCAAGATATTCTCAGCCACTGAGGTGTGAAGTTGTCCGCCCGCAAGGTAAGCATGTTTGCTACGTTCGCTGACAATGAGATACCCATCCGCTGTGACGAGCGAGAGATTCACGCCAAGTATGCTGGCAAACTCTGGAACTGGCTTCTCGATGAGGCTGGCCGCATCGGCATAGTGGTTGCGCACCGGATTGGCGACGTTAAGGTCGCTCACGATCTGCGTAAAGTAGTCCATCGGGCCGAATCGCAGCCGTAGGATGGGAACCTCTTCCCCATCTACCATCTGCCGAAAGCCGGCATCGAACTCCAGCAACTTATACATCTGCGAATTGAACGGCAGATGGGTCTCGCCGCGCTGATTGCGCTGCTCCCAATCCTCCACAAAAGCTGCTCTGAGTTGCTCAATATCATCAGGAAGCGATGCTGGTGTCCTGTTGTAACTGCAACGGATTTGCTGCGCTGCAAAGTGGTCTAGGGCAATCACGCACCAATTGACGGTGATCCCTCCGACCGTCAAGAGTTCGTACCGGTGGCCCGCTGCGCTCGCTTGGGCACGATGGCGAGTAGTCGGCTTGTCAAACATTGGCCAGAGGTCGGTTCCCAGTGCTTCGGAGAGACGGCCGATGTAATAGTCGCTGGGGCGTCGTCCGCTACGCCAGTTGGAGAGGCTTTTTCGTGTGCAGCCCACGCGCGCTACGATCTGGGCGGTTGTCAGCCCTGAGCCAGCAATCACCTCGCGTAGAGCCTTGGCTTCGCTCTGAACCGCCATAGTCACCTATCTCTGCCTGCTTTTACGCCTCGTCAGCAAAGTTGCGCAATGTTGCTCACAATTGCCCCACGTTACCCTACCTCACCAGCCATACTTGTTTCAGTCGGTGGCGGCTACATTTGGTCGGGGCTTTGGTCCAGGTTTGTGAGGCGATGCCATGTAGCGGCTGAGAGAGTCCTCGTAGACCAACCAGATAGAACCCACTTTGACGGCATCAAGTTGGCCCTGTGTGATGAGGTAGTTGATATGGGTCCGGGTGAATCCGGAGAACGCGCTCGCCTCGGCCACCGAAAGGACTGGCCGATTCGCGTCGATGATGTGCCCCATAGTTCCCTCGTCCAGCGCTGCTCCGCAATCAAATTGCAATTGCCGTCATTCTAGCATCTGGCTGCCGATTCTTCAACAGTTGACAGATATCTGTAGGGCGTTGTATGATCGTGAGGCGCGAGATGAGCGAGCGGCGACGTGGCCGAATTTCGGTCGCTGAGTATGAGTCTATGGTAGGTCGTATGTTGACGCGCGACTGGTTTGCGCTCGACGAGTGCGACACGCTCACGCAACTCAGCCTCATCGAGAGTCTCGTCACAACTCATCCGGCACGATATCCATCACACGGCGCGGCGGTGCGTTGGTTGCTCGACAAGGCGATTGATCAAGTGATCGCGGCGTGCGAGGCCAGCGCAGATCCAGGAAGCCTGCGGATTGTTGAATTCTTAAGGCTACGCCGCAGTGGCGCATCGGTTGTTGAGGTTGCTCGCGAGTGGGGAATCAGTCGTGAATATGTCTCACGTACGATTGGTCGCAGAGCAACACAACTGGTCACGCGACGCGTGCTCGCGCTGGGCCGAAGGACACTGGTAGCGCAATCGCCCTCCGAGTCGGATATACGCAATTCAGCCTAAAGTTGGCGAAAGGGAGGAGCAAAAAGAAAGTCACACATTTGGCGTCAATCTTTGCCAATTCCGTGTGACTTTCCAGTTGGCCTAGCTGTCTTGCCTCGGGGTATTTTTCTGAGAGGCCTGCATGCCGGGAATTTTCCGGTATGGAGCGGGAGACGGGACTCGAACCCGCGACAGCCTGCTTGGAAGGCAGGTACTCTACCAACTGAGCTACTCCCGCAGGCGGGCGCACGCGCGCGTGGCCCGCTGGTCACATGCTATCACACCCATTCTGCCAGCGCCAGTCCGCCCCCACGAGCGAGCAATGGCGCTGACACTTGAGTGAGCGCGCTACTCTGCTTCGCTGGAAGCTGGCTCAGATTCAGCCTCAGGCGCAGTCTGCTCCTCAGTCGCGGCGGGCGCGGCCTCTTCGATGGCGGCGCGTGTCTGCGCCACCTTGACAATCGGCTCCTCGGGGTCGGTGATCACCCTGACATTGTCTGGCAGCTTCACATCCTTGACGTAAATCGCCGCGTCGACGGCGTCGAGGGATGAGACATCCACCTCAATCGCGCTCGGCAGATCAGCAGGCAGCGCCTCGACCTCAAATTCGGTGAGCAGATGCAGCAGGATGCCCTCTCGCGCCCTCACCGCGGGCGAATCGCCGACGACGTGGACCGTTACGCGCGCGCGCATGACCTCATTCATCTCAACTTGGCGAAAGTCGATGTGCATAATCGCGCTAGAGATTGGGTCGCGCGACACATGACCCACGACCGCTGTCTGTGTCGCTCCCTTCGGAGCAATCGAGAGCCTGAGGATCGTCGTGCGCCCATGCGCCTTGAGCAGTCTCTCGAACTCGTGCGCGTTGACCTGTATCGCCTGTGGCTCCTGGCGCCGCCCAGTGAGATTCGCGGGTAGCTCGCCTGCCTGGCGCAGGCGCCGGACCGCTTTCCCAACCACCGTTCGCGCTTCTGCGCGCAAGAGCACTTGCTCGGCCATGTATCATATCCTTTCAGTGCCGCCAATCACATGTGGCGCGCGTCATGTGGTGCTGGTCGCCACGACTGCTGTTTAACGCGCCGACGAATGAAGTCGCGCGTGGGTGGCGCGCCGGTACGAGACCCGCCTATGCGAGTTCGTCCAATCGAAATCCTGGCCGAGGAGCCCTGCCTTCAGGCCTGGAGGGGACGGCCAAGTCACCTCTAGAGAACGACAAAGGTACCGCTCATGACCAGATTTCCGCTACACAGATAGATTATAGTTTCCAATCTCTAGCGAACTAGTGATTGGTTCATACGGCGAGCCATACAGGGTGAACTACACACCCTCTACCCCTTTGCACAAAGGCGTCAGGAGCTACTTTGAAGACCTAGAATGGAGTCCTGGAGATGCTTCGTACCCCTGGATACGGCTTGGACTCACACCAGGAATATAGCCGACCGCCGCCAGACTTGTCAAAAGGAGTAGCCAATGCGCTACCAAACCCGCGAATGTTGAAAATACCGCCGTGGAACAGCAGAGCATCCATAAAACCTGCAAATACAAACTGACCCCAACACCCAAGCAAGCACGGATATTGGAGTTGGTCTTGGCGCGTTGCCGGACGCTCTACAATGTCGCGCTCGAACAGCGCCAGACCTGGTGGCAGCGTGGGCAGGACAAGAGCGCGACCTACTACCAGCAGGCCATGGAGTTGCCCGACCTGAAAGCCGCCTGTCCCGACTACGCAGAGGTCAACGCGCAGGTCTTACAAGACGTCCTGCGTCGCCTGGAGACAGCCTTTCAGGCGTTCTTCCGGCGTGTACACGCCGGGGAGACACCAGGCTATCCACGCTTTCAGGGCGCAGGCCGCTACCATAGCTTCACCTATCCCCAGTATGGGGGCGGCGCTGTCCTCGACGGCGGTGTGCTCAGCCTGTCCAAGATTGGGCGTATCCTCATCCGCATCCATCGGCCCGTGGAGGGTACGCCCAAGACCATCACGATCAGTCGGGAAGCGGACGGCTGGTATGCGTGCATCTCCTGTGCGGATGTGCCGGTAAAGCTGCTTGCGCCTACCAGACAGGAGACCGGCATAGACCTGGGCTTGGAAGCATTCGCCACGTGCTCGGATGGCACTCGCATCTTCCATCCCGGCTGGTATCGCCGGGCGGAGCGCGCGCTCAAAACAGCCCAACGGCGGGTGTCGCGCCGTAAGCAGGGGAGCAGCCAGAGGCGCAAGGCGGTGCAATTGTTGGCGAAAACCCATCTGAAAGTGAGGCGTCAGCGACAGGACTTTCACCACAAGACGGCGCTTGCGCTTGTGCGTGAGAATGATGCGGTCTATCACGAGGATTTGCAGACGGCCAACATGCTCAAGAATCACCACCTGGCGAAAAGCATCTCTGATGTGGGGTGGAGCGCGTTCTTGAGCATCCTGAGCTTCAAGGCAGCGTGCGCCGGTCGCTCAGTCGTCGCTGTGCCGCCTGCGTTCACGAGTCAGCTGTGTTCGGGCTGCGGCGTGATTGTCTCCAAAGGCTTGTCCGTCCGCTGGCATGCCTGCCCGGAGTGTGGCACGACTCTCCATCGAGACCATAACGCCGCTCTGAATATTCTGGCGCTAGGCAAGAATCCAAGTGGGGCCGGACTGGCCCCTCAGGCGTCAACGTGAGCCGGTGGGCTGTGCGTAGCCTGAGAAGCCCCTGGCTTTGGCTATGGGGAGCATGTCACTCTAACGCATTTCCGCTATCATCGCCCGCAATTGGCGTCTTGAGGGGTAAACGTGGATAGTAGCGAAAACGAGGCGCTTGTGACCGAGGAAGCTTCTCTGGACTACCTGACCGCCATCTGCGCGCGTATCACTCCCCTCGACGCCGACGTCATGACGCTCGCGCGGGCGCGACAAGCGCGGCTGACGAAACCCCCAGGCAGTCTCGGCCGCCTGGAAGAGATCGCTGTTCAGATCGCTGGGATTACTGGCCTCGAGCGCTCAACCGTCGCGCGGCGCGCCGTCGTCGTGATGGCGGCGGATCACGGCGTGACGCAGGAAGGCGTCAGCGCCTATCCTGCCGAGGTGACGGCGCAGATGGCCCTGAACTTCCTGCGTGGTGGCGCCGCGATCAACGCCATCGCGGGATCGGTTGGCGCGAACGTGACGGTGGTGGATGTCGGCGTCGCCGCCGATGTTACCCATCCTATGCTGCTCGCTCGCAAGGTCGCCGCTGGCACGGCGAACATGGCGCATGGTCCGGCGATGACGCATGAGCAGGCGCTCGCCGCGATGGCGGTCGGCGCAGAGACGCTCGAAACGCTGGCCGACACTGGACTCGATCTGGTCGCCACTGGGGAGATGGGTATCGGCAACACCACCGCCGCCAGCGCGCTCACAGCCGTGATGACCGGGCGGCCCGTGCGCGCGGTGACAGGGCGCGGCGCCGGCGCCGACGATGAACGGCTGCAGCGCAAGATCGGCGTGATCGAGCGGGCGCTCCAGGTCAACGCGCCGGATGCGCAGGATCCACTTGGGACGCTGGCGAAGGTCGGCGGCCTGGAGATCGCCGCGCTGGCAGGGTTGATCCTGGCGGCGGCGAGTCGCCGGATACCTTTGCTGCTTGACGGTTTCATCGCGTCGTCGGCGGCGCTGATCGCCTGCGCCTGGCGCCCGCGCGCGCGCGAATACCTCCTGGCGGGGCATGTCTCGGTCGAGCCGGGGCACCAGATCATCCTGGACCGCCTCGGCCTGCGTCCATTGCTGAACCTGGAGATGCGGCTGGGCGAGGGAACCGGCGCGGCGCTCGCAATGGCGGTAGTGGACGCGGCGGTGCGCGCCCATGCGGAGATGGCGACCTTCGACGAGGCCGGCGTAAGCGAGGGCTAGGCGCGTAGCCCGTCATCGGCGCTGGCTGCTACAATACCCCCTGTATCCGCGTCCGCAGCGCTCTGGGTACGGGAAGAAAGACGCGAGACTCCGTGTGCGTTCGCTGTAGCCTGCGCTTTGGCGGCGCGACCCTCAAGTCGCGCTACATCGCGTGGCAGTGCTGCGGACTGATCGCCTGGCATATTGGATGGTACATGGAACCCACTGCGACTCCGCCTGAACAATCGCCGAATGGCGTTGCTCCCGAGGAGCCTGAGCGGGAGAAGCGCCCACCGCGCCTGCTCTTCCTCGTGCGCCACGGCCAGACCACCTTCAACGTCGAGGGGCGTCTGCCAGGGCAGATGGAGGGTGTCACGCTGACCGATGAGGGACGGCGACAGGCGTATCGCGCGGCGGTGGCGCTCTCCGGCGTCCCGCTCTCGGCGGTGGTCTCCAGCCCGCTGGAGCGCGCGCTCGAGACGGCGCGCGCCATCGCGAAGGGCGGCGCGCTGGAGGTCCATCTGGAGCCAGACCTGATGGACACGGATGTCGGGCGCTGGACGGGTCTGAAGATCGACGAGGTCAAGAAGGCCGATCCAGCCTGGTCAGCGTTCGTCGAGCATCCCGATCAGCCGCCTGAGGGGATCGAGAGCCTCGCTCAGGTACAGCGCCGCGCCGTCGCCGTCTGCGAGCGTATCCTCGCCAACCCCGAGCTTGGGAACTATACCGTTCTCGTGGCGCACGCGGATGTCGTCAAAGTGATCCTCGCGCACTATATGCGCATCCACCTCGACACCCTGCGCCACATGTACATCGGCAACGCCTCGATCAGCGCGCTCGTCTTCCACGATGGCGAGTCGACGCCGACGACTCTTGCGGTCAACTGGACGCCCGCGCCGGAGTGGCTGGCCCCGCGCCCGAAAGCGTCGGCGCCCAGCTCGAACCGCATCGAGGGCGAGGCGACAGCCGACGGCGCAGACGGCCATGCCTCCACACCTTCAGGCGAGCAGCCGCGTCCCTAAACGCGATATAACAAGAGGACCAATGCGCTTAGCGCAGCCCGAACGACAAACATTCAGCGATTCCGCCGAGCGAGAGCGAGCCACCTCATGTTCGATCCCCGCAGTCCCTATCAGCGCCGCATGTGGCATTACGACTCCGACCACCCGCTCTCCGTCGCCCAATTGATCGCCTCCGGCAGTCTGGACGCGCGCACGGCGGCGTTGCTCTGGCTACTTGTTGAGAAGCATCAGTCGCTGATCGTCTCTGGACCGACGGACCCGACGCCTGGCGTGGGCAAGACGACGACGCTCAACGCCTTGCTTGAGTTCCTGCCTGGCGGCTCGACGCTGGTCTATACCGCCGGCATGTATGAGGATTTCTCGTTCAAGGAGCAGGTCACCCCGGAGACGACCTGTGTGCTGGCCAACGAGGTCAGCGATCACCTGCGCATCTACATGTGGGGGCGTGTCGCGCGCGCGCTGATGCGGCTGCCGGAGGAAGGTTTCGCTATCGCCACCTCCTGCCATGCCGACACCATCGACGACGTGATAAAGATGCTGCTGAGCGACCTACGCCTCACCACGGCGGACGCGCGCCGCGTGGGGGTCATCGTCAACATCGGCCTGGTGGGGCGTGTCTGGCCGCCGAAGCGGCGCTTTCTCTCGGTGTATTTCACCGACCCCAATCAGGGCGCCGACCAAGACGCAGGCGCGGCGCCCATTCGTGGCGGCGCGGCGCGCCCTGAGCTGCTCTGCCTGGCAAGCTGGGATCCCACCAGCGACACCCTGCTCTGCGCGACGGACGAGACGCTGACGCGCCTGGCGAGCGCGCTGGGCATGGAGCGCGTGACGTTCGACGCCGCGCTGGCGCGACGCGAGGCGCTGCTGAGCGAGCAGGCGCAGGGCAAGGGCAGCTCGCCGCGCGTCTTCCGCGCCGCGGTCGAGGCGTTGCAGGCGGAGGAGTCCGCGATGGTCCTGCCGGACGAGGACCCCGCGTAGCCGTTTTGGCGTGCCCCACATCTCCCGCATCGCGACCGCTTCTTTGCGGCGCCGCATTGGCGTGTTACCATCATCTCAAGACGCAGCCTGTGAGAGAGGATGGCGGCATGAGCGCAGAGATTGACTCAGAGGCCGGAGCTGAGCGAGGGCTCACGATTGGCGACCTGGCGCGCGCCATCGAGCGCGGATCCATTCAAAGCGCCGTGCGTGGCGCCGACTATGAGATCACCTGGCGCGAGGCCAATCGGCTGCGCCGTGGACTTGCCGATGCGTGGCTACTTTTTCAGCCCGGCGGCGGCGAGCAGATCGGGCCAGGCGGCGAGGACATCTCCCAGGCGGTCTGAGATGCGCTGCCAGCATGGCTCCTGATAATAGCAGCCAACCCAGTTCGCCGTCGCCTTGTGACTGAAGAACGTCAGCGCATGGGCGATCATGTAGCAATTGATGAGCGGATCGCGCGAGAGTACCGACGCCCACCAGTTGCCCTCGGCGACGACGCCCGTGCGCATGTCAATTCCCGCCATGATCTCGTCAATCGTCTTGCCGGGGAACGCGCAGGAGTAGCCGCCACACGGCGGTGTCGTCCCCATGGCGCGGTCGAAGTCCAGCACGCCCTGGCCCACGCGCGCGACCGCCTGCCGGTCAGTCGGGTCGCCATAGAGGTCGGTGAAGGCGTTCTTGAGCACGTAGATCACCGAGAACTGATTGCCGTAGCCAAGCTGCCAGAAGCTGGCGTGATCGCAGTTCTGAATGACCTGGAAGTAGCCGCCAGAGTTCTGGTTCGCGCAATTGCTGTAGTTGATGCGCCCGCGAATGCCCTCCGCATGCGTCCAGAAGACGACCAGTTGCGGCTCGATAGACTTCTTGTAGCGCGCGTCGAACGCGCCAGTGGCCTTGATCGCCGCGGGCAGCATCACGGCGAGCCGCGCGCGCTCGTCGCCTCCAATGGCGGTTGGAGCGTTCGGTCCATCGAAGCCGTACTTGTCCATGTAGTGCTTCGCATCCAGACTCTCCGGCGCGGCTGCGGCGACTGGCGCGGTATACGGCGCGAGGTTGGCGAACGCCTGCCAGGCGAATTGTGATAGCTGTTTCGGCGAGCGCATAGCGCCGATAACGCCGGCGACCAGGCTGAACAGCACCAGCACGGTGAGGCCCGCGACCAGCGTCACGGCGCGTCTCCTGCCGCCGTGGCCCAGGGCCGCCCCCACTACTGCCCATGCGCCATGCGCGGTGGGTTTGGGCGCGGACGCGCCGATGACGACGACCCGCGCGTCCGTCGCGCCGCTTGACGCGCGCAGACTCTTTCCTGTCGCGGGCGGTCGCTGCTGGAGTGGGAGACGCTGCGGCGGAGCGGATGGCTCTGGAACTGGCAACAGAGTGGTCTCGTCGAGCGGGGGCAGGCCAAACTGCGGGCCAAGCGATGAGAGTGGACGCGCGGTGGTGCGCTGGCGTGGTGCAAAGTCGGCGAGGCCCGTTGCCGTCTCCTCGCTCTGGTGAACTGCGCGCATGCTAGGCATGCTGGGCAAGGTAATCGCGGGAATCACCACAGAGGAGCCGGCGCTCCAGTTTCCAGGCGCCGCCTCACCGTGAGCATTTTCAGACGGTTCAGACTGCTGTGGATTGGGCTTGAGCTTGCGCCCCGAGTTCATTACAAAACCGGCGCGGAGACCTCTGCCGTCAGGCAGGGGGAGGAAGCGCCGTCTCCTTTCTCGCGTGACCCTGGTGGGGGCTGGCTTTTGATGGCGCAGAGCCAGCCAACTGCCACCGGTTTCCCGGGTAAAGTTCCCCTCGACAAAGCTAGACGCCGGTACTTTCCCCAGAGCGGCACGGTCTCGAACCAAACTCCTACGCTCCCGTGTCGTATGTCTTGATTGCGTGGCAGTTCGCGCACAAGAGTTGCAGATTCTCAGTGAATCCTTTGGCTACGCTACGGTAAAACGTTCCTGATGCCATATGCCGTGCCCCTTGGAGTGGCACAACGTGATCTATTTGCAGGCGCCTCGTATCAGCCATTCCACACTGAGCGCAGGCATTACCCAATACAGCTAGCGCCTTCTCCCTCTGTGTTCTTAAAGCCTTCGCTAGCGCCCTGCGATGGATTTCTTGCCACTGCTCTGGGTGAGCCTCCGCCCACCTCTTATTTCGTGCACGATGTAGTTCAGGATGAGCTTTCGCCCACCTCTTCACTCGCTCGTTTGATGAAGCCACTTACTTTGACTCCCGGCCGTCCAACTGTTTAACCACCCAGGTTGCAGAGCAGTAGGCTGAGGCGCCACCCACTGGTGCGAACGTGAACGCTTACGTCTAGCGTAGCCCGGTAGAGTCTCCTCCCTGGCTGAGTCTGGTCAGGTCCAGGCTTGCTCGCACAAGCCCCTAGCTTTCGCTATGGGGTACCTGACTACCGATGCTCCCCCGCCTGACGCCACAAGCAGCCGCTACAATCCTGAAATTAGCCCGCGTCCAGCATGCGCCACTAAGAATATCGCGCGCGTCTCCCGAGGGCAACCCTTGTCTACAATCCCATGACCTCTGGGCAGGGGGTCACACGGCGCGCTCGCTTCCGGGCGGCGGCGTTTCGGTGTACTATTACAGGGACAGAGCAGTGGCGGCTGAGGGAGCGACGACGCCCCACAGCGACCCCGAAACGGACGACGATGTCCCGTCTGCCTCATGCGGGCGCGACAGTAAACGTAGAACGCCCTCGTGGCGCCGCGTGAGGAATAGAGACTATGCGCTATCACGATTCAATTCTCGGCACACTCGGCCATACGCCACTAGTGCGGTTGAACAAACTGGCCCAGGGACTCAAGCCCCTCATCCTGGCGAAAGTCGAATCCTTCAATCCTGGCGGCAGCGTGAAGGACCGCATCGGCCTCTCGCTGATCGAGGCGTGCGAACAGAATGGCCGGCTCAAGCCTGGCGGGACTATTGTCGAGCCGACCAGCGGCAATACCGGAACTGGCCTGGCCATCGCGGCGGCCCTCAAGGGCTATCATCTCGTCTGCGTGATGACGGACAAGGTGGCCGAGGAGAAGCGTAGCCTCCTGCGCGCGTATGGCGCCGAGGTGGTGATCTGCCCCAGCACGGTCAGCTTCGATTCCCCCGAACACTACCAGAACGTCGCCGCGCGGCTCGCAGAAGAGACTCCCGGCGCGTGCATGCCGAACCAGTATGCGAATCCCGCGAATCCACTCTCGCATTACCGCACCACCGGCCCGGAGATCTGGGACGACACCGAGGGTAACGTCACCGTCTTCGTCGCCGGAATCGGCACGACCGGCACCATCGTCGGCGCGGCGCGCTACCTGAAGGAGAAGAATCCGGCGATCACGGTGGTTGGCGCGGACCCCGCCGGCTCGATCTTCTCCGGCGACACGCCCCGCCCCTACAAGGTCGAGGGCATCGGTACCGACAAACTGCACGCCAACTGGGATCCCACGGTCGTGGACGAGATCATCCGCGTCGACGATCGCACGTCGTTTGCGCTCACACGGCGGCTCGCTCGCGAGGAGGGCATCCTCTGTGGCGGCTCGGCGGGCACGGCGCTGGCCGCCGCGCTGGAGTACGCCAAGGGGTTGAGCGCCGACGATGTGCTGGTGGTCCTGCTGCCCGACTCCGGGCGCGGCTATCTCTCCAAGGTCTTTAACGACACGTGGATGCGTGAGAACGGCTTCTTCGAGACGCCTACTCAGCCATCGCTCGCGGATGTGCTGGCGTATAAGAGTCAGGTGGAGGCCGCATTTCCGCAGGTGATCGGCGTGAATCCCGATGAGCGCGTGGCCGACGCCATCGAATACTTCCACAAGTATGGCATCTCGCAGTTGCCGGTGCTGGATGGTGACACGGTGGTCGGGTCACTGACCGAGAATCAACTCCTGCAGCGGCTGGCGGCGGGCGAGCGGCTGAATGGCCAGCGCGTGCGCGAGTGGCAGGGGCCGCCGCTGCCCACGCTGCCGGAATCCGCGCCGGTGCGCGAGGCGTACACACTCTTCGTGGGCGGGCAGACCGCCGTCGCGGTGCTGGGCGCGGAGGGGCTGCGCGGCGTCATCTCCAAGAGCGACCTGATGGAGTTCTGGGCCAACGAGAACCGCAGGAGCGGCGCCTAGCGCGCGTCACGATTCCGGGCAGATGTAGGCGTCTGTGCTGCCGGTGGGGATCTGCGCCTGCATCGCGGATGTGGCGCAGGCCGCGCCAGTCCACTTGCGCGCCGGGCCAAGCAGCAGGTCATCCGTAAGCGTGGCAAAGGGGAGATTCGCGCCGTCCACCGCCACACTGAAGGAGAAGGTGTATGTACCAAGGTTAGTAGGTGGAGACGCAGACACAACAAGCAGCACACTCTGGCCGTGAGCGCGCGTAAGCGGTAAAGGTGGGAGTGGCGCGCCATTCAGATCCTGGCCCGTTGTGACGAAAGCGGCAGACGCTGTGGCTCCCGCGCCAGCGCGCGTATCGAACGTGGCATGCAGAACTTCTCCCGCTGTATAGCCCCCGCCACAGCCTCCGCCAGTATTCTGGCCATTCTCATACGAGCCATCGCAGAATTGCCAGCTATTCAGGTCTCCTGTGAACGGTGCGAACTGATCAATGCGCACAGTGACTCCTTCGATGCGATGGCTGGCGGTCTTCGCGGCGTTGCAGACAGAGACAAAGAAGCCCGTATTGTTCAGGTTCGGGTTAACCTTTGGCGTCGCTGGCAGCCCACGAAGCGCATCCGGGCCCGGCCCCAACTTGAACGGCTTCAGAGGTATACCGTCGGGCAATTTCGCGGCGGGATAGTCAACATTCGTCAGATCTATCGCGACGTAAAGGTCACCGAACTGGTAGATGTGCCCGTATGGCTGGCCGGCAGGGCACGCCGCACGAAACTGCTCCGGTGTGATAGTGAGGAGCGGAGTAGAGGTGCTGGTCGCTGTGGGCAATGGCGTATCGGTCGCCTGGATAGTTGTAGCGGTCGGCGAAGTGGACGCTCCATTGTTGCGCGTGGCTTGCAGCGCATAGAACGAGCCACCGAGTAGCGCCACGACAAGCGCGGCGGCGACCACCGCGACCCATGTGCGCAGCCGCGATGGGCGCGGCTCGGGCGCATACTCTTGAGGCGTGTACTCTGGATTCGTATACGACGAGCGTTGCGGCGCGTCCCACTCTGGACGCTCTGGCTGCGACTGCATACGCGTACTCTCCTGAGAAGATCGGTGTGGCAGCGAACGCGCGAAAGCGATCAAGGGCGTCTCGTCGCCTACGGTAATGCTCCAGGCGCGCGCATCATCTTCGAGCCACTCGTAGATTGGGCGCAGTTCATCTGAGGCGTCGAGAGCGCCAACATCGGCGTAGAAGTCGTCAGGTCGCTGCGACATCACCAGCCTCCTTCGGCGCGCGGTGTCGAGCGCAGCCGCCCGTCCGAGGGCGCGAGCCGCATCCGCAGCGTGATGAGCGCGCGATGCAGGCGCGTCCGCACGGTCGCCGCTGGAATGTCGAGCGCCTCGGCGATCTCCGTCGCCTTCATGCCACCATAGAAGCGCAGCGCGACGACGAGACGTTGCTCGCCGGGCAGATCGCGCACCGCGGCGCGGAGGTCCAGCGCGCCGGTATGATCACTCGTGCCAGCGTAGAGATCGAAGAGCACGGCCGCCTGGGTATCGTCTGGCAACGGCTGTACCATCCGCCGCGCTGTTCCCATCGAGCCACGCAGCCACTCGCGGCAGACGTTGACGGTGATGCGCAGCAGCCAGGAGCGCGCCGCGCCCGTATCGCGCAACGTTCCCCACGCCCGCCAGGCGCGCGTCAACGCCTCTTGCGCCGCGTCCTCGGCGTCGTCGCGGCCCACGAGCGCCGTCGCCACGCGCAGCACCGCCGCGGCATGCAGCGAGACCTGCCGCACGTAGCTCGCCTCATCAGCCACAGCGCACGCCTGTCATCTGTTTGAACTGGTGGAGCGCAGGCCCCGGTCGTCTGCGTTGATCACAGTTCATCAATACAGATGACGGAGGCAAGGCAAAACGTTCCCATGACATAAGAAATTGGTCTTGGACAACAGGCGGCGATAGTCGAACAAGCTCTATGAAAATGTTGAAGAAGCGGCCGCATATGAGCGATGACTCCTACGGGATCACAGAGATGCGGTGTACCCTGAGAACCGTCATTGCGGCCATTCACCACATCGGGACGTCGCCACAGCAGAGCACACTGTCTCATCCGTTCTCCAAAACTTACCGTTCTATCCCGCAGGATAAGGCGCGTTTGGTTCCTGCTTCATCGGAGATAGTTTCACGAGAGTCGCACCACTCTCGCCAGCGCTGTCCCCTCCACAGGCGTTTTGACTGTCCGAGGAACTCCCGGCCAGTTGGCTTCCATCGATGGCAATTGGTGAGCCAGGTGACGGACTGGCGAGCTTGGTTTTCGCTCGTCATGTGGCCAGAGCCGCCCGCCGCCTACGCGGACATCCTACCAGGACACACCACAGGACGCAAGCAAGATACCCATCGGTAATCACCCTGCATACAGGCAGTCTACCACAAAATCACCCAAAACGTAGTAATGATGACTTCTGGTGACTACCCCTTGGCCAGCAGGTCACCCTTGTGCGCATTGTCGACGCGCCCACTCAACGCCGTGCGCCAGATGAGCGGCGTCGCTGTGCAGCTGGGCGAACTGGATCTTGTGGAACGGTTCCATGCCCGCATAGAAGTCCATCCGCCGCAGCACGGTCGCATCGAGCGCATGACGGTAGGCGGCCAGCGTCTGTCGCGCAAACTCCGCGCCCAGCCGCCGCCGTATACCAGCAAAGTCCACCGCTGGATCGTCAATGCCAGCGTCGCCCCAGTCAATGACGCCCGTCAGGTGGCCGGTCGTAGGATCGAAGAGCACATGCTCGGGGACGAGATCGCGATGGACCAGCGTGGGCGTGAAGGTAAAGCAGGCGTCGTCTTCCAGATAGCCCGACCAGAAAGCGACTATCGCCATCTGCTCCTGTGCAGTGAAGAGCGGCAACATGTTCGCGCGCACGGTGGCGAAGAACCCGCGATACGCCTCACGCAGGCTGGCGGCGTCCCGGATCACCACGCCGTGTCGCCGCGCCTCCTCGACCGGAACGGCGTGCAGCGCGCTCACGAACGCGCCAAGCCGCGCCGCCTGGGTTGCGCGATGCTCAGCGCGGGAGAGCATGAGCGGCTCGCCAGCAATCAGCCGGTAGCCGACGATGCGCTTGCCTGGCCACGCGGGATCAGTCCAGGTATAGGTATAGCGCGGAATCGCCAGGGGCAGGCGGTTAGCCAGGAGTGTCAGCAGCTCGGTCTCACGCGCCTGGCGCATTGCGGCGTCGGGTCGCTTGGCAAAGCGGAAGACGTGTTGGTCGTTGACGAGCAGCGCGACGCTGTCCCACCCCTCGCCGAGTGGGCGGCAGCGCTCTACCTGCAGCGTGGGATAGCACGCCTGAAGGAGTTCGATGTAGCCAGCCCATGCCCTGGTCTCGCCCATGCCACCTGCCCTTCGCTGTGGCTGCAGCCGCTGAAGGTATTATAAACGTCCGCTGGAATCATAGCTGATCCTCCTGTCTCCTTGAAAATCCTGTCGCAGCCGGGTAGACTCGTATGGTCCACGGTGATGCCGAGCGAGCGCAAGCGCCAATGACTCCGGTGCTGGTGGTGGAAAGCCGGACGGGTGCGGCAGCGGGCAACCGCAGCGGCCTGAGCGAACGTCAAGCAGGGAGGCGACGGACGAGGGAAGCCAGGTCAGCGCGCGACGATCGGTCGCGACTCTCGCTGAGGAATCAAAGTAGCTCCTGACGCCGTTGCGCAAGGGAGTAGCGGGTGCGTAGTTCACCCCGTGTGGCGTGCCACACAGACCAATCACTAGTTCGCTAGCGATTGGGAACTATCATCATAGCAAAGATTGGGCGCATGTGTGGGCTAGATGAGCGCCAATCTGCGATGACGCCCTCCTTCGAGCAGTGGCGTGAGCGCCACGGATACCCCGTCTCAAACACGTTCTATGATGCGGATTCGTTCGCCTGCGCAGCGCGCTTGGCGGCAAGGAGCGCGCCAAGATCATGCGTCGAGATCAAACGTCCGCCCAGGCGTAACAGGTCATCCAGCGCGCGCCCGGGAGCGTCGAAGTGCTCTCGATACGTGCCCGGATACTGCGCCCAGCGCGCGCGGATACCAAGTTTGGCGACGAACTCGCGTAGCTCGCGCTGACCGCCTTCGCTCATCTGGTCGGAGAGGACATGGTAGACTCGCTCACCCTTGGCGACGCCGACGCCATACCAGTCGCGGGTGGCGCGCGCGGCGTGAATCACGATGGCCATCGAAGTCGCCTTGCTGGCGCCATGTGCGGCTTAGAAACTGAGCAGGGCGAAGACATCATGCCCCACTAGCCGATCGCGTCCCCTGAGCGCCTCCAGCTCGATCAGGAACGTGAGAGAAACGACCTGCGCGCCAAGCTGCTCGACCAGCTGCACCGTTCCCGCCGTCGTCCCACCCGTCGCCAGCAGGTCATCCACGATGAGTGTGCGCTGTTCCTGGACCAAGGCGTCGCGGTGGATCTCCAGCACGTTCGAGCCATACTCCAGGTCATACTCGACCGAGTACGTGTCCGCGGGCAGCTTGCCCTTCTTGCGCACCGGCACAAAGCCGGTGCCCAGCAAATAGGCGAGTGGCGTGCCGAAGATGAAACCGCGCGACTCGATGCCTACCACCTGCTCGACATTCATGTCGCGATAGCGTGTCGCCATCGTCTCGATCACGTAACGCAACGCCTCCGGGTTCTGCAGTAGCGGCGTGATATCGCGGAAAATGATGCCGGGCTGCGGATAATCGGGGATCGCGCGGATAAACTGCTTGAGCCAGGCGGCGCGCTCGGGGTCAAGCGCGCTCGGCGTTGGATCTGGATCGGTCGGTGTCAGCACGACGACTATCCTCTCTTGGCGATGGCAGGCGGCGCTGGATGTCCGGACGCAGTATACCATGCGGCTGGCGCTTGGTCTGAAGCGACTCCTAGAATATGATAGAGGCGGGCGGAATACGCGTCCTGGCAACGGAAGGCGCGTGTGATGATCGGCGCCTGCGCTGGCATGCGCCGCAGGCATGCGCCGCAGGCATGCGCCAGTCATCTTTATGAAGACACGCCATGACACGATCTAACCCGAGAGCCAGATATGGCGCGGTGCGCCTGGATAGCCCCGACCTCAGCGGCGCGCTCGCCTCAGAGATGGCCGCCTTTCGAGCGTCTCACCTACATCAGAGCGCAGTGATTTTCGGTCACGCCTGGTCCTACATCTCCTGCGGTGAAGGCCCGGAAGCGATAGTCATTCTGCCTGGCGCGCACGGGTACGCCGAGGCTGCGTTTCGCTATATCACCGCTTTAGAACCTTACTACCGCGTGATCACACCGAATTATCCGGCGGAGGCGGTGACGCTGGCCGATCTGGCCGATGGCGTGGCGCTCCTGATGGAGCATGAAGGTGTCCAGCAGGCGCATGTGCTCGGCGGCTCATTTGGCAGCCTTGTCGCGCAGGCGCTCGTGCAGCGCCACCCTGAGCGCATCTTGAGTGTCATGCTGGAACACGCGCTCTTTCCCCGGCGGCGCATCGGCGTGCTGATCGTGCCGCTCAAGATGATGGCGCGCACGCTGCCCACGCAGGTCCTGCGTATCCTGCTGCGACTCGCGGTGGCGCCGTTTCAATGGCAGATCGCACGGGGTCGGGCGTTCTGGACCAGCTACTTTCACCGCGCAATCGCGTCCTTTTCGCGGCAGGACATCCTGGCGCGTCTCTCTGTGCTGGAAGATTTTCACGCGCACGGGCGCGCATCGCTGGCGAAGTTGAAAGACTGGTCCGGGCGCATGCTTGTCGTCGCCTCCGAGGTGGATTCACTGATGACGCCACAGGATCGCAAGGACCTCCTCTCACACTACTCCGAGGCCGAGGTCGAGGTGCTAGAGGGTAGCTCGCATATGGGCGCGGTCGAGGAGCCGGAGCGATATATCGCCCTGTATACGCGCTTCCTTGGCGTCAGCGCCGAAGATCAATGGACTTCCGTATGAGTCATGTCGCGGAGGGGCGCGGAGCGGGCACACGCAAGGTCAGCGCTCCGCGAGGGGCATGTGCTCCTGTACGAGCGTTCGATCAACCGGCAGGGGCATGCGATCGGAGGTCCATGGCGCATAGGGCGCCATCGTCAGGTTGGCGAGGGCAAGCAGCACACGGTCGTAGTTCACGCGCCAGCCTGCGAAATCATGCCAGGCCTGCTCGCGGTTGTCAACCATCGGCACACCCGCGCCGGCAAGTTCATCAAAGGCGGCGTCGAACTCGGCGCGGCTGACGCTGATCCGTTCAGTGTCCACTGTGGGGCTCGGATTATAGCGGATCTTGAAAAGGTCGGCGATGTAGCGCAGCGCGACGTAGCCGGCGCGGACGCAGAGCTGGGCGTGCGGTTCCCGATGAACATCTACCGCCGAGAGCATCAGCGAGGCGGTGTCGAGCACCGTTCCGGCGGCGGTGACCCATGATCGTTCGGGGCGCGGCGAGCGAAAGAATGACAGCACGCCGAGCGAGGTATGTGTCTCCTCAAGTTCGACAAACCACTCCTCCCAGGTATCCCAGACCTCGCCAAAGTGGTCAAAGCCGTGTATGCGGTAGAAGCGCTTGATCATTTCGACGGCGCTAGGGGGCGAGCCAGCGCGAATCTCGAGCGCGGTGACGGCTGCCTCGCGGCGCGAGAACGCGCCGTAGATCGTCGGCAGATACGCGATGAAGAGGGCGATGAGCGCGAGACCGATGGTCGCCTCGGAGAACACGACAATCGTGCTCATCAGGTCGTGTGGCGCGGCGAAGCCGAGCGTCAGGAGCGACGAGCCGCTGATGGTGAAGGCCTGCGTCCATGTGCCGTCGCCCAGCGCCCAGTAGATGCAGGTATAGGCCAGCGAGATCAGAATCAGCCAGACGACAGGGAGGATGAGCAGTGTGACAGGCGCATAGACTGACATGACGCGGTCACGGCCACGATAGGTGCGGATCGGCAGGATGACCGTGTCGAAGATGCGGCGCATCGCCAGAAAGACGCGGCGGGTCAGCCAGTCGCTGATGCCGCGCGGCACCACGAAGGTGCGCACGGCGGAGACCAATGTGCCCACGATGATGGCAAGGCCAAGCAAGAAAGCCAGCGCATGGATGGCGAGGGTTAGCGGCATCGTTCGCAGTCACTCCTGCTGGGGGTGGATGTGTGGCCTCTCGATGAGAGGGTAGCGCGCGGCGTGGGCGCCGCTATCAATTCTGGGGAAAGACGTGCGACGACTCAAGGACGCTACGCCTTGTCCTTTTCGCCCACCAGTCGATGGTCGAGCGCGCGCAGCAACCTGCGCATTTGCTGCTGCTCATCGCGCGTCAGCGGCGCGAACAGGCTGGCGATCAGCGCCTCGTGCTCGGGCATCACCTCATGCAACAGTTGGCGCCCGTCATCGGCCAGATAGACACGGTTCGCCCGTCCATCCTGCCGCCGAACCAGCAGGCCAGTCTGTTCCATGCGGTCGAGCAACTGGCAGATGTTCCCTTTGGTCACCAGAAGTCGGTCGGCTAGTTCCTGCTGGGTCAGCCCCTCGCTCGCGCCGACCTGTGTGAGCGTGTCGAACTGCGCCAGACTCAGGTCCCGCGCACGCAACTGCGCTGTGAGTTGATGATCTAAACGATGATACACGCGCGCGAAACGCAGCCAGAGCACGACGGGAGACTGGAGCATGAAGTGGGGCCTCTTTCAGGCATGCGAACTGATGTTCACATGCATTGTACCGCACTGGGAGCCTGCGCCGATATCACTTCGTCGGCGTCTGGCGCGCGTGATACGATCCTGAGCATGAATACCTCTCAGTATGCCGCAGGCGATACCATCGCCGCCATCGCGACCCCGCCGGGGGTTGGCGGCGTGGGTATCGTGCGTGTGAGCGGCCCTGACGCCATCTCTATCGGCCAGCGCCTGTTCCGGCCAGCGTCGGCGCGAGACGGCGCGCAGGCGCCGCAGAAACTCAAGTTTGGGGCCGTGATCGATCCAGCGACGGATGAACCGCTCGACGACGCGCTGGTCGCCTTCTTTCGCGCGCCTCACAGCTACACCGCCGAAGACATCGTCGAGATCAACGCGCATGGCGCCCCGCTTGTCCTCCAGCGCATACTGGCGGCGGCTCTGGGGCTCGGCGCACGGCTGGCGCAGCCCGGCGAGATGACACTGCGCGCCTTCCTAAATGGGCGCATCGACCTAGCGCAGGCGGAGGCGGTGCTGGCGCTCATCACCGCCGAGACGGACGCTGGTCGTCGCCTGGCTTATCGCCAGCTGCATGGCGCGGTCTCCGCCGGCGTACAGTCAGCGCGTGAGGCCACCATGAGCGCGCTGGCGCGCATTGAGGCGCACATCGATTTCCCTGACGAGGAGGTTCCAGCGCCGCAGCCAGAGGAACTGGCAGGATTCATTACCACGGCTCGCAGCGCGGTGGACGATCTGCTGGCGGGATCGGCGCGGGGGCGCGTGCTCGCGCAGGGGGCGCGGGTGGCGATCCTTGGCCGACCGAATGTGGGCAAGTCCAGCCTGCTCAACGCTTTGCTCGGCGACGAGCGCGCCATCGTCACGTCCATCGCCGGCACGACACGAGATACCATCGAGGAGCGCGCGGTGATCGGCGGCGTCGCGATCCAGCTCGTGGATACCGCTGGCCTCTCCGAGACGGATGATCCTATCGAGCGCATGGGTGTCCAGCGTTCACGGGCGGCGGCGCGCGAGGCCGACCTACTGCTGCTGGTGATCGATGCGTCGGAGGGTGTGACCGCAGCTGATGGCGAGGCCGCCAGGCAGTTGCGCGCAGTGGGTTCGGACGCCGCCCACGATGAAGACGCTCCAGGCGCCGCGCCGCCGGTGATCGTCGTCGCGAATAAGGCTGATCTGCCCTCGGCGTTGCGCTCAGGAGATGTGGAAGCGCTCTGGCCGGGCGCGCCGGTAGTCTCGATCTCCTGCGTGACGCGCGCTGGGCTGGTGGCGCTGGGGGAAACGATCAGTCGGCTGGCGCTCGGCGGGGATCTGCATCCCGCGGATGCGGTGGTATCGAGCGCGCGGCACCAGGATGCGTTACGGCGCGCCGGGGAGCATCTGCGCGCTGCGCAACAGGCGCTGAGCGACGCGCTGCCACTGGATTTCGTCTCAATCGACCTGCGCGAGGCGCTGGCGGCGCTCGGCGAGGTCACTGGCGAGACCGCGACGGACGATCTGCTCGAGCGTATCTTCGCCGAGTTCTGCATCGGTAAGTGATCTGCAGGTTGCGGGCGCGCCACTCCATGCGCCACAGGCGATCGCCGTGTCCCTTGCTCAAGGCAAGTTTATCGGCGTACTATCCCCTAGAGGCTCACTGACCATACGCTGCGACGCGGCGCGCATGGAGGAGCGGATCCCATTCCTGTCGAGGACGCCGTGTAAAAGGAGTACGTATGCCACATTGGGCCAATGACGCGACCGAACTGATGGGTCGCACGCCGCTCGTCCGCCTGAACCGTGTCGTTCCGTCAGGCGCTACCGTGCTCGCCAAGATCGAATCCTTTCAGCCGGGCTACAGCGTCAAAGATCGTATTGCCGTCAGCATGATCCGCGACGCCGAAGAACGCGGTGTCCTCAAACCTGGCGGCGTGATTATCGAGCCAACCAGCGGCAACACCGGCATCGGGCTGGCGTGGGTCGCCGCGGCGAAAGGCTACCGCTGCGTCTTGATCATGCCAGAGTCAGTCAGCGTCGAGCGTCGCATGGTGTTGAAGCGGTTGGGCGCCGAGGTCGTCCTGACGCCTGCGGCGGTGCGCATGCCAGGCGCCATCGCCAAGGCGGAAGAGTTGCTCGCGGCCACGCCAGGCGCGTGGATGCCACAGCAGTTCGAGAATCCAGCGAATCCCAAGGTGCATCGCGAGACGACCGCCGAGGAAATCTGGACTGACACCGAGGGACAGGTGGACGTGCTGATCTCTGGCGTCGGCACAGGTGGCACACTGACAGGTGTCGCCGAGGTCATCAAGCCGCGCAAGCCCAGCTTCCGCGCTATCGCGGTCGAGCCGAGCGCCTCGCCGGTGCTCTCCGGCGGCGAGCCTGGCCCGACCAAGATTCAGGGCATCGGCGCGGGCTTCATTCCCGCGGTCCTGGATACCAAACTCATCGACGAGATCGTGCAAGTGAGCGACAACGACGCCATCGACATGGCGCGCCGGCTCGCCATGGAAGAGGGCCTTCTCGCCGGCATCAGCAGTGGCGCGGCGGCCTGGGCGGCGGCGCAGATCGCGGCCAGACCAGAGTATGCTGGCAAGGTGATCGTCACCATCTTTCCCTCGGCGGCGGAACGCTACATCAGCACTGCGCTCTTCGACGACGTGCGCGAGTAGATTTAAACGGAGGACGCCTGTGGAGCAGGAGATCGCGTCACACGCTGAACGCGAGACGGCTCCGCTTCCTCCCGGCTGCGCCGAGGGCTATGCGCCCGCGAATGGCGTGCGCCTGCACTACGTGACCGCTGGCTCTGGCCCACTCGCTCTCCTGCTGCATGGCTACCCAGAGTTCTGGTATAGCTATCGCTACCAGATTCCTGCGCTGGCGCCTACCCGTCGCGTGGTCGCGCTCGACCTGCGTGGCTACAATCTCTCGGATAAACCCGCCGGCGGCTACGACATCGCCACCCTGTGCGAGGACCTCCGCTGCGCGATCGAGGCGCTGGGGGAGCGTCAGGCCGATATCATTGGCCACGACTGGGGTGGCGTGCTCGCCTGGGCGCTGGCGATGCGCGCGCCGGAGTGTGTGCGCCGTCTGACAATCCTCAATGCTCCACAACCGGCCACATTTCAGCGTGCGCTCCAGTCGCCGAGCCGGTGGCTGCGCAGCGCCTACATTGGCTTCTTCCAGCTGGAAGGCGTCGCCGAGGACGCGCTCTCACGAGATGACTACGCGCTGATCTGGCGCACATTCCGTGCAGCCGACCGCGAGCGCGCCTGGCTCAGCGACGCCGAGATCCAGCGCTTTGTGGACGCCATCGCGCGGCCGGGGGCGTTGCCCGCCGCGCTCAGCTACTACCGCGAAATGCTGCGGCGCGGTCCCGCCATCATCGGACCGGCGCGTGTGATTACTGCGCCAACGCTCGTACTGTGGGGCGAGCTTGACCCCTATCTCGGCGTCGAGTGGCTGGATCACCTGGAGCGCTGGGTCGAACGCCTGCGCATACGGCGTTTCGCCACGGCGGGCCACTGGGTCAACCAGCAGGAGCCAGCGAGGGTCAACGATGCGCTGCTGGAGTTTCTCGCCTGAAGCGCGGGGAGTCGTGTGCTATAACGGGTGTGCCCCACACGGTTTACCGCTAGTATCCGCCAGGACAGCAGCATGATTCGCACTGTCAACGTCACGCGTTACGTTACGCCCTTGCGTGAGGGCGGCTCGTTGCCCGCGATTGTCGAGGCGGATGACGATGGCCTTTATGTGCTGAAGTTCCGCGGCGCGGGGCAGGGTCCGCGCGCGTTAATCGCCGAGCTGGTGGCTGGTGAGATCGGGCGGCTGCTCGGGCTGCCCGTGCCGGAGATCGTCTTCGCCCGCCTCGACGGCGCGATTGGTCGCAACGAGCCAGACTTCGAGATCAAGGATCTTATCCACGCCAGCGTTGGTCTGAACCTGGGAATGGACTTTCTGCCCGGCGCGCTGCCCTTCGATCCCGCCGCCGCGCAGCGCGTCGAAGCCGATCTCGCCTCGGCCATCGTCTGGTTCGACGCCTACATTACCAACGTTGATCGCACCGCGCGCAACACGAATATGCTTTGGTGGCACAAACAGCTCTATCTGATCGACCACGGCGCCGCGCTCTACTTCCACCACAACTGGGGCGAGCCGCGTATCCAGGCGCGCGCTCCCTTCAGACCGATCAAAGATCATGTGCTTCTGCCCTATGCGTCTCGGCTGCGCGCGGCGGATGAGACGCTGCCGCCACGACTCGCGTCATATGTGCTC
>Ga0207684_10000968_pt1 | contig 32153 bp, 23 predicted proteins | sample KBSK5501metaG_FD_184342 | JGI IMG/M metagenome (GOLD analysis project Ga0207684, IMG submission 184342) | Corn, switchgrass and miscanthus rhizosphere microbial communities from Kellogg Biological Station, Michigan, USA - KBS K5-50-1 metaG... | ecosystem: Host-associated > Plants > Roots >... | reverse complement strand
CAGCGCTGTCGCGGTTGAATACGACGGGGAGAAGGTGAGCTACGAACAGTTGAACAGGCGAGCCAATCAGTTGGGGCGCTACTTGCGCGCGCTGGGTGTTGGCCCTGAAGTTCGTGTCGGCATTTGCTCTGATCGCTCGATTGAAATGATTGTCGGTCTACTCGCCATACTTAAGGCAGGTGGGGCATACGTTCCCCTCGATCCACTTCTCCCGAAAGATCGCTTAGCCTTTATGCTGGAAGATAGCAGGATCGAATTAGTTCTAACTCAGAAGCTATTGACGGAGGCGCTGCCGGACGGCAATGCTCAGATGATCTACGTGGACGCGGGCTGGCACTTCATTGACGATTACAGCCAGGACGACCTGGAAAGAAGCGCGATTGGAGATAATCTGGCCTATGTTATGTACACATCAGGGTCTACTGGCAGACCAAAGGGAGTATCAGTAACACATCAGGCGGTAAATTGGCTGATCCATAATCTAGATCACTTAGAACTGAATTCAAACGATAGGGTGGCGCATGCGTCAAACCCGTCGTTTGATGTATCAGTATTCGACATATGGGGAGCGCTCTTACACGGTGCAACAGTGATAGTTCTCAAAAAGGACCTGGTTCTATCGGGTGAAGAGTTTGCCGCATTTCTAAGAAAGCAGAATATTAGTGTGTTGTACTTGACTGCCGCGTTATTTGCACAAGTGGCGAGTCAGCAAGCGACGACATTTTCAACCGTAGAGACTCTATTGTATGGAGGAGAGGCAATAGATGCAAAGTGGGCAAAAGAGGTTATCAAAGCAGGACCTCCCAGGAGGCTGCTTCACGTGTATGGACCGACGGAGACGACAGTATTCTCCTCGTTTCACTTAGTCGGTGAAGTAGAACAGGTGGGGAAGAGTTTGCCAATAGGTCGAACCCTGAGTAACACAAAGAACTATGTTTTGGATGGGAGGATGCAACTGGTGCCAGTAGGAGTTGTGGGAGAGCTATACACAGGAGGGGAGTGCTTAGCACGCGGATATTGGAACAATGCACAACAAACGGCAGAGAGATTTGTTCCAGACCCTTATAGTGACGCTGGCGGAGAGAGGTTATATCGAACGGGGGATCTCGCAAGATTTCTACCCAACGGAGAGATGGAGTTCGTCGGTCGCAAAGATAATCAGATCAAGATACGCGGTTTTAGGATAGAACTCGGCGAGATTGAAGCGGTGCTGTCAGAGCACGACCAGATCAAAGAGGCTATCGTAGTCGCTTGCCTCGATTCTCGAGGTGAGAAGCGCCTGGCCGCATACATCGTTGCTCAAAACCTTACGGCCAATGAAGTGAAGGGCTACCTTAAGCAGAGGCTGCCTGATTACATGGTGCCAAACTACATAATGAGGTTGGATGAATTGCCGCTGACTCCGAACGGCAAGGTGGACAGGAAGGCACTACCGGAGCCGGAGGCAACCAGAGGAGAAGCAGGAGGGGAGTACCTGGCGCCGCGAAATGCGGTGGAGGAAGTATTGACTGGAATATGGACAGAGGTTTTAGGCATAGAGCGAATAGGAGTCAACGACAACTTCTTCGAGCTGGGGGGGCACTCGTTATTAGCGACTCAAGTCGCGTCTCGTGTGCGCGAGGTGTTTAAGGTAGAGTTACCATTGCGGCAGATTTTCGAACGGCCAACAATATCTGAGTTAGCGGAGTTCATAGTTCAAGGTCATGAGGGGCGAGTTGAAAGAATTGCCCGCCTGATGATAGATGTGGTGGACCTGTCCGACGAGGATGTAGAGAAAATGCTCAATGATGAGCTTTCTTTGTTGGAGGAAACCAAAAGATGAGTCTTTCTACACAGATTTCGAATCTTTCGCCTAAAAAACGGGCGCTAATTGAACTGCTCCTCAAGAAAGAGGGCGAGAAACCTGCAACTCCAGACAAGATTACTCATCGGACAATAGAAGAGCAGCCTCTGCTATCGTTTGCGCAAGAGAGGCTGTGGTTTTTGGACCAGCTTCAGCCAGGGAGTCCTGCTTACAACGTGCCGCTGGCCAACCGCTTGCCCGGGCAGATCAACGTGCCTGCTCTGGAACGCAGCCTCAACGAGATCATCCGCCGCCACGCAGCCTTGCGCACGAGCTTTCAGTTCAAAGACGGTAAGCCGGTCCAGGTCATCTCCCCCTCCTTATATATTCAACTGCCAGTGGAAGACCTATCTCAGTTTCCCGCCCCTGAGCGCGAGAGCGAAGCTTCGAAGATAGCTCAGATGGAAGCCCAGCAGCCGTTCGACCTTTCTTCAGGGCCGCTGTTGCGGGCGAGACTGCTGAGGCTTAGCGCGACGGATCACCTGCTGCTGCTGACGCTGCATCACATCATCTCGGACGGGTGGTCGCTGGGAGTGTTCTTCAAGGAATTGGCTGTGCTGTACGAGGCATTCATAGCGGGCAAGCCGTCGCCATTGGAGGAGTTGCCGATCCAGTATGCGGACTATGCTCAATGGCAAAGAGACTACTTGCGCGGGGATGTTCTAGAGAAGCAGCTTGAATACTGGAGGAGGCAGTTGCAATCAGCCCCGGCGGTGCTGGGGCTGCCGACTGATAAGCCAAGACCGCTGATACAGAGTTTCAGAGGCCAGTTGCAGACGTTCGAGGTGAGCAAGCAGGTGAGCGTAGCGCTCAGGCAGCTAAGCCAGCAGGAGGGGACGACGATGTTTATGACACTGCTGGCAGTCTTCAAGGTGCTGCTTTATCGCTACAGCGGGCAAGAAGATATAGTAGTGGGTACGCCCATAGCAGGGAGGAATCGTGCAGAGTTGGAGGGGCTGATAGGGTTCTTCGTAAACACGCTGGTGCTGAGGACGGAAGTGGAGGGAGGAGTAAGCTTCAGGGAGTTACTGAGAAGGGTGAGGGAGGTGACGCTGGGAGCATATGGGTACCAGGAGTTGCCCTTTGAGAAGCTAGTCGAGGAGATACACCCGCAGCGAGATATGAGCCGGAATCCGCTGTTTCAGGTGATGTTCATGCTGATGAATGCGCCTGTGAGCGGCCAGGACGCGGCTGTTGGGAAAGCAGAGGCAGCGGCCGAGCAGGAGGGGCTGGCGGTAGACATAGGCGCCGCAAAGTTCGACCTGACAATGTCTATCGTGGAGACAGGAGAAGCTCTAGCGGGCACGATAGAGTACAGCGTGGACTTGTATGAGGCAGAGACCATCAGGCGAATGATAGGGCATTTCAAGGAGATAATGAGCAGTGTGGTGGAGGATCCAGATCAGTCCATCGGACGGCTGGGGATGCTCAGCAAGCAAGAGCTGGAGCAGATAAGGGGGTGGAATGAAACGAGAAGGGAGTACGAGAGAGGGCGAAGCATACCTGAGCAGTTCGAGCAGCAGGTCAAGAGCAGAGGCAGCGCTGTCGCGGTTGAATACGACGGGGAGAAGGTGAGCTACGAACAGTTGAACAGGCGAGCCAATCAGTTGGGGCGCTACTTGCGCGCGCTGGGTGTTGGCCCTGAAGTTCGTGTCGGCATTTGCCTGGAGCGCAGTGTAGAAGCAGTTGTGGCTTTGCTTGCCGTGCTAAAAGCGGGGGGCGTTCACACACCTTTGGACCCGAGCTATCCTAAGGAGAGGCTTGAATTCATGATAGAGGACTCAAAGGCCCCGGTGTTGCTGACTCAACAGAAGCTTGCCGAGGGTGTTGGTGGCGTGCAAGGGCTTCGGATTATTAAGCTGGACAGCGAATGGGGTGAGATAGCATGCGAAGGCGAGGAAAACTTCGGCAGCGGGGTGACACCTGACAGTGCGGCATATGTCATATACACATCTGGCTCGACCGGAAAGCCAAAAGGGGTGTGTATGCCTCATCGCTGCCTGACAAATTTGCATGAATGGCAACGTGAGCATTCAATGCTGCCCGATAGAGCAAGGACATTGCAATTCACTTCATTCAGCTTTGATGTGAGTTTTCTTGAGATGCTTTCAACCCTTGGATCGGGCGGTACAGTTGTAATGATACCTGAATACTTGCGGCAAGATATGTTCGCGATAGCGCGCCTGCTCACACAAAAAGCGATAGATAGGGTCTTCTTACCTTATACTGCACTCAACCAATTGGCGGAAGCGTTTGCCACGTATGAAGATGTGACTCCAACCACAAAAGAGATTGTCAGCACCGGCGAGCAATTACGCGTTACGCCAGCGATTGCCACATTGTTTAGCAAGATAAGGAGTCGCCTGGTCAACGAGTATGGTCCAACCGAGACGCATTTTGTGAGCGCGTATGAAATGCCTGATCGTGCGAACGAGTGGCCCGTGTACCCCCCTATAGGGCACCCAATTGCAAACACGCAGATATATCTGTTGGATAACAACCTGCAACAAGTGCCGATTAGCGTGATTGGAGAACTTTATGCAGGGGGCGAGTGCCTCGCTAGAGGATATATCAACCGGCCAGAGCTAACCGCCGAGAAGTTCATACCGAACCCATTCACCGAAGAGCCGGGAGCGAGGCTGTACAGGACGGGCGACCTGGCCCGCTATCTTCCCGATGGCAACATCGAATGCCTTGGCCGCATCGACCATCAGGTCAAGCTACGCGGGTATCGGATAGAACTTGGTGAAATTGAAGCCGTGCTGTCACAGCACCACAACGTGCGGGAGGTTGCGGTCGCTGTGCTTGAGGGCGCTCAAAGTGATAGGCGACTGGTCGGATATGTGGTTCCAGAACAGAACCAAAATCCTACATCGGCTGAACTGAAGAGCTATCTGCGGGAGAGGTTGCCTGAGTACATGGTTCCCCCAGTGATTTTGACTATAGATAGATTGCCGGTGAGCCCAAATGGAAAGCTGGATCGAAAAGCGTTACCGGCACCGAAAGCAGTCAGATCAGACGAAAACTATCTGGCCCCGCGCAGTTCTGTAGAAGAAGCGCTGGCAAGTATCTGGACAGAAGTGTTGGGTATAGAGAAGGTGGGCGTCAATGAAGGCTTCTTCGAATTAGGGGGGCACTCCCTGCTAGCAACCCTGGTAGTCTCTCGAATACGAGATAGGTTCGAGGTAGATTTGCCGTTGCGGCGGATTTTCGAGGCCCCAACAATTACCGAGCTGTCCGTGGCAATAGTTCAAAGACAAATCGAACAGACAGATGCGCAAGAGGTCTTAGAGATGGTGGCTGAACTAGAAGGGATGTAGGCCCAGGCGTGGATAGCCCTCAATGAACTGGACCAACGCGCGTCAAATAGGTCATACAGGTTGGTTGTTTCAACCAGCTCGCTCCTGGAAATAGCAGCCCGGGATTTCTTCCGAGCAGCCCTAGTGTCCTCTCGACTACTATAGAATATGGTAGCAGAAATGAAGATAGCCGATAAACCCTTTCAAGAACTTTGGCGCTTTCCATGCGGTGGCTCCGTAATATCGGTGGCGGCTACACCGAATTGCTCTTTTATCTCGGCAGCTTCCGTTGACCATAACCTTTACCTGATACATGGAGATGGCAGGCCAGCGTGGGAAAAACCAGCAAGGCTGGATAATGAGGTCTGGGCAACAGCAGTTTCTATTGATGGCAGTTTAATCGCCGGCGGTACGGCAAACAAGAAGCCCGCTGATGGAAGCGTTTATGTTTTTGATCGAAAACAAAAGCTCATCTGGTCTGAGACAATGGGTGCTCCCGTTTGGGGCGTGAGCTTATCGGGGGACGGGCGATACCTTGCAGTCTCCTGCTGGAACAATCGCGCTTATAGATTTGTCAGAAGAGGCGAAAGGTATGAGTTAGAATGCGAACGAGAACTGCCATCAGGTTTCGGGTTGTACGGAATCAGCTTGACTAAGGATGGTTCAACCTGCGTTGTTTGTAGCTATAACACAGGCTTGTTCATACTCGATGAAAACTGGTCTATACGCGGAGAAGTGCCTCGGCGTACGGGCTTATATAAGGTTTGCATCGCCGAAAATAGTGGCAGCATAGTGGCTGGACTACGTGAAGGCGCTGCTCTCCTAGTATCTCCGATCGACGGGCGGCGTCCGCCCGAAGCTTTTAGATTGCCTCGGCTAACATCCCGCCCGATCTGTGGCGTTGCTGTGTCCGACGATGGAAAACTCCTGAGCCTCGGCAGTTTTGATGGCCGTCTATATCTGATCAGCTCACGCGGGCAACGCTTGTGGACATATGAAACCAACGGAGAGGTATGGTCCGTCGCCATGTCAGGGGATGGGAGATTAATATGTTTAGGGTCGGGCGATAATTCAGTTCGCCTCCTATTGAATCACAGTACTTCGGCTGCTATTTCTGAAATGCACGCGGTCGAGGATGCATCAGAGCGCTGTCACACGCGTAACGCTTGGCCCGAAATTGAGCTTGTGTTTGATACACTGGTAGATTTGTACTTGAGGTATGCGATCATTGAGTACGGAGTCAATCGTTTGACTGAACTGAAGGCTTCATTGCCAACCTACCTCATCAGGGACTATCTCAGAAGGCTCCTTGAAGCAGACATATCGGCAAATCCTGACCATTATTACAGTCATTATGAATTAGGCAACATTCTATGCGAAGCCAAGAGCTTTTTCGAAGCAGCCCACCACTACCAGGTAGCGGCAAATGAATCCAAGTATCGCTCTCGCGCCCTGGAGGGGGCTGCAAAGTGTTTCTCTGCGCTTAAATTGTTGACGGCGAGCTTCTCATGTTATCGCCGCGCGCATGAGCAGCATCTTGATTCGGATGCAAAACGAGTTCTTTATAATCTGGCTCGCTCCTACGAAGACCATGGAGAGTGGCACGAAGCCATTAGGCATTATGAGTTGCTGATTTCTTGGGATGCTCAGTACCGTGATGCCTGGGTCCGACTGGGAACACTTACGGCGTTATCCCAGCCTCGTTACGCGGCGTTAAATTCCTTAGGTATGGACTACACAGAAATCTCAAATAACCTATTGGGACCGGACACGCCGAGAAAACACGAGGTGGATGATACGTTGCTGCCCATAATAACTGCGCGTTCCTCTGAAGTGCTCGTGGAACCGCAGCTTCGAAGAAGGATGGAAGCTGTAATATCGGAACTAACAAGCGATGAAATCTTCATGCGTGGGATAACGAGGTCAGACCTTGATTACACGACTGAGATGTATCTGAAGTATGAATACCTTCACCCCGAAGACGAGTTGAAGAAATTCCTTGAAACAGTTCATATGCTTTGCGCAATCGAAGGTGTGACAATTCATACCGCACTTGACATAGGGACCGCGACAGGCCGTTATCCCATATTTTTGCGCTCCAAGGGTATATCGACTTACGGAATTGATAAAGAGCATAGGGCGGTTTCTTATGCTTGTAAGAAAAAGGGTCACTGCGATTGGCCTCAATTCATAGTTGGGGATGCAACTCAAATGCCTATCAAATCCAACGTGTTTGACCTGGTGACCTGCATGATGGGAACATTCGCACACATCCCAATCGAGCAGCAAAGCAAGATGGTCTGTGAGATGACTAGGGCATTGCGACCTGGAGGACTAGTATTGATTTCGACTTGGGATGTGAAATGCGAGCATCTGGCCTTCCTTTCAATGTACAATGAAACGCAAAAGGAGATGATGCGCCGGAGCTCCCCGCGTAGCGAAGATGTTCACGACCTCTTCGAGCGTAACGGCTTAGAAACGGTGTCCATTACTCCATTCTGCATTCTCCCTCAGGCAATAGTCTACGATCTGGGATTACACAAACTAAATATGAGCGCCTTACGCATGGCGGCGGATATAGATCTGGCAATGCGGGCGACGTACCCAGATAGGCATGGAGAGATGTACCTGGCAGTGGGCCAGAAAATGCCCTGAATAAATATGCATGCCGCGCTATTAGGTGAATCGATCCGGTAAAGTAAAAACGGGCACTAGTAAACAGCGGCCCCGGGGGACGCTGGACGGCTTGGAACAAGAAGAGAAAGCTGACCGTCGGCACCAGGAACTCCAAGCACAAGCACTTCCGATAAAAATCCGGCAATATTTTTGGGGGTGAAATTAACTACAGCAATTATGTGCCTTCCCAAAAGCTCTTCTTTACTGTAATTCGTTGCCTGCAAACTTGATCTCTTGAGTCCAATCCCGTCACCGAAATCGACGGTCACGCGATAAGACGGTTTTCTTGCCCGCGGGAAGTCGTCGACTTCAGTGATTACTCCCACCCGCATGTCTATCTTCTGAAAATCCTCGAATGTAGCCATAGAGGGCTCCGTTACAAATCGAAATTCAAATTCTCGTCCGCGAGAATATATCACAACCGCCCAAGTCGTCTCATCCTGACCTTCATAGATAACTGGTGATGCAGATGTCTGATCGCACTTTGTTAGAATCAGGATATATGACCACGTCAAAATGTTGATGGCCGCTGGCAGGCAAGTTCTAGCTGCTATTGATTCGCTCGGTGACGCCTGACAACCTCATCAGTCTATCACGCTGTATCCTACTGAAGCACCGCGCTGGCGAGAGAAGCGAACCATCGTTCGTGCAGAATTGATGACTACTTCGCTAACCCGATGGAGCTTTCCTAAGCCAAAAGGAATATTACTCCGCCGAAGAGACGTAGGAACCACACCCCGTCCCTATTACCTTTGACTGGGCCGGAGCTTACTACTATCTAAGATACGCCAAATTGCCCCGGTCAAGATCCAGGTGACCGATCAAAGGATATCATCCGGCTGAGCTACCTGTAGCCAAGCGTCCTTGAGCGCGTCGAGGTAGCTCCAGTAAGCTCTAATGCATCGGTCTTGGGCTTTTTTGGCTGCTTCAATATTAGCTCGCAAGTACGCGGAATGTGCGTTCAAGAGTTCGTCTTGAAGCTCCTTATTACTGGCAAGCTGCGATTCAGCTTGTACAAGATCCTGATAGGCATCTTGACACTTCTCCCAGCTTTCCTTTGTTTGGGGCACTGTGCAGTTAGCCATCAATTTCCTTCGAGCCTCTTCGACCGGCTTGTTCGCCCTCCAATGCGCCTGCTGCTGACTATCAATGAGGTCGAAATAGGCTTCGCTACACTGCGCTTGATACTCTAGCCCTGCCTGTTGTTGTGCCCGAACCAGATCGGTGTAGGCGGCAGCAACGTTAGGACCTGAAGCCGCAGTTCTTTCCGTGTTAGCTTGCGTTTCTGTTGCTGCGCCTTGCGTCGTCTCTGCAGTAGATCCTTCTGGTGTGGCAGAGGCGCTGGTTTGCTCGGTAAGGTCGTTTCTTTTCGGCATATTCTGTTTCCTCCTTTAGGTTCCTGAGAAACTACTTGCGGTCGCTCGCTGAGGCCACCGCTCAATCAATGACCGCTTAATCAATGGATGTAGCAACAATGGGTTCTTGTAGATTGTAATACTAAACCTCCGTATTGAGTTGATCAGACTGAGACAATTCCAAAGTGGCGCAGATTCTAACTCAGCAGTTTCAGCCTGATTGTATTCACACCTTCCTATCTCAACTTACATAAGTTGAGAACTTCCCTGTAGCAGAAGGCAATAGAACCGCCGCAGGCCTTACGGTTATTAAGTATAGTCCTTCCGTTGGGTGATTTCCAGTACTCTTTTACCGTGGTTATTACCGTAGACCACGAATGGCAACAAAATATCTTCCGTTGAGACTCGCGGCTTCGGTTGTACAGTTTCAAAATAGTTGAGAAACTGTAACTGCAAGAGGGTCGCAATGGTGCGGGTTAAGGGAAACAAGTATTACAATATCGCTGGGGCTGAACCTAGAAGTAGGAGGCTTTGACGGCGCGCCTAACATGCGACGACGGGTTATAAGGAAAGTCCCATGCAAATTGTTGAACAAGTAGCGAGCCCTAAGATTGTGCCGACGTTAGGAATTGGAATAGGTAAAATAGGCTCTTCCCTCGAAAGCTTAGTGCGAACTCTACGCATGTTGTTCTTCACCGGGTCTCTTGGAATAAGACAAGCAGAGCGTAGCTAATTCACGCGACAGCTAGAACCTCTAACTCCAAGTGTTCACGTTAGTGCAGGCGCTTGGATCACGACTCGACTGCAGGCATTAGATCCTGGCGAGGAGAAGCAGCCTCTTTTTATTCCTCGCCGGTACATCTTGGAAAGGTTCCCTTACGATCGCCAGACGGTGGCGCTGTCGGATTTGTTTCCCTATAAGGAAATCAAAGGATACAAGATAATATTTGCTACAGTGAAGAGAAAAGCTTCACACAAAACAGAGCTAGTAGGTGTGCCCGGTGCGGACCATCTGTTGACTAGTCAGGAATTGGTCTGGGCGGAATTGAAACACGCTCTTGGTTTCGCAGCGAGTAGTGACCGTTTGCGAACCTTAATCGAAAACAGTTTAACTGCAAAGCACGCAGTACGTCGCTGTAATGTTTTCCTGAGTACTGCAGACAAATCAGTAACTGGTGGACTTGTCTCCGTCCTTGGGATGCTAGCAAGGCTTTTAGAGAACAGTCGTGATGAGTACGTTGTAAACACTCATATGTTCGTGCCACGATCTGATGACCAGCCGGATCGCCAAATTCATAAAACGAATACCCTAACTATCTTAACTCAGTTGGCCTTGCTGATTGAGGCCAACGAGTTAACCATTCCGATACCGAGTGGAAACATTCATCTCGCGAAACGGCACACTGCGCGACTACTGGATAATATCTTTGTTCATGAGCCGTTAGAATCAGATATCGTGGAGCCATCGCATTATCACTTCAGCCGGGTTGCACATCAGATCACCTGCACGGAATTATTCGCGTTTTCTGACAAGCCCAGATGCACCGATTCTATCTCTACTGACTCTACTGACTCAGCACACCTGAAACGCAATAGAAAGCCTTTGGTTGTTTGGCAGGCAGACGATGTTTAAAGGTTTCTAACGACAGGTTAAGCTTCATAAAGGTCCACGAAACTTAGACCAGCTAAACGAGCCCTCTTTAAACCGGATTCACGACCACTATGCGTCAGCGATATTCCGCACCCTTCCCATCGGCCATCTCGTGCCGTGTTCGAAATACAGATCCCTAGATCGTTTAAACCATAGCCTGATCCTACCAGGGCTCACGGTCGGGTATATGCTCACCTTTTGTCACGGCTGGATGAGCCGGACTCTGAGGCGAACAACCCATGCCAGCGTACGGTTCTCTTGTTGCTTCTTCACTTCGCTGGCTTATCCCGCACTTCCTATCTTTTCTCGATGCTTCAAAACCGCCAATTCAAACCTCGGAGCAGTCGAACAGACGCCTCCACGGCAAGAGCCGCCGCGTAAGCATCACCAGGATGCAATTCCAGCAATGACCACCTATTTGCTTCCGTCGGATCAGGACAAGTGCTCAGTAAAGCTGGCTCTTCTTCCGGAGTGAAAGAAACCTCAAATTGATCCAAAGGAAGCGAAAGGCCTTCGCCTCCGGCCTTTATGTATGCCTCTTTGCGCGTCCAGCAATTAAAGAAAGCCTGGGTACGTAGTTCAGCAGGAAGACTGAGTAGTTTAACTATCTCTTGACGCGAAAAGAATCTCTCGGCGATCTCTTTATATGCAAAATCAGGTCGTAGCAACTCGATGTCAATGCCTATCCTTCTATATGACGTAACGCCCAAAAGGGCCAGGTCCTCCGACTGCGATAAACTAAAGCGGAGTCCGCTCTTTCGGAATTCATCGGCTAGATTGGGCATTCCGTGGGGACCGTAAGAGAATCTCAGCTGGGTTGGTTCCACGCTCAAGTAATTACTAAGAACCGCCCTTAAAGATCCTCGAGCTACAATGAAGCGACCTCGATCTCTATCAAATTAAATCGTTCAGCTCGCTTTCGCTCATCGGGCTCGAGAGTTTGCAGCAAGTCCCTTAAGCACGATTCGGCTGGTCAAGTCGAACGCGCCAGACAGGTACATCGCCAATCTCAAAGGATAGATCATCTGGCGGTGAACACCAGTAAGCCGGAATTGGTGCGGACTGCTGTGGTTTCATTTCATAGTTCCAATAAGCGGATGCAATTCTCTTGAGAGAACCTCAAGAAGCAAAGGACGAGCCGCGTGCAGGAAGAAGTGATCGCCAGTAATCCTCTGCATAGAAAACGAGCAAGAAGTTTGCTCGCGCCATCCTTCCATATCTGCACAACTCACATTCCTATCCTGTGACCCTCCGAACGCGGTAATTGGACAGGCTAGCGGAGGCTCTGGCCTATAAACATAAGTTTGAATCAGTTCGAAATCCGCGCGCAGTAATGGCAGCATTATTTGCATCAATTCACAATGCTCAATCACTTCTTGAGGTGTTCCATTCAGTCGCCGCAATTCTTCTATGAACTCCTGCTCTGGCAAATTGTAAGTTAGCAAGCCGCGATAAGGGATGCTCGGAGCACGGCCGCCTGATACAAATAAATGTGAAGGAAATGGTCTGCGCGTTCTTCTCAACTCGCGCGCAGTTTCAAACGCAATTGTTGCTCCCATGCTGTGGCCGAAAAATGCGAATGGTTTATTCAAATATGGAGCCAGGGCCTCTGCGATAGCTTTAATCAAAGGCCCAAACCTTCTTAAAGGCTGTTCTCGGAAGCGAGCGCCGTGACCAGGAAGTTGGACTGAGCAGACTTCGACCGATTCTGGAAGGGTAACCGACCATGCGCGAAATACCTCGGAGCCCCCACCTGCATAAGGGAAACAGAACAACCGCAGGTGCGCTCGTGAATTAGGCGGTGATTGCAAAAGCCAACGGTCGGCGGGACGCAGGTTTGCTGAGTTAGAGATTCCCATTCTCAATCCTGGTAGCGTCAAGCATTTTGTGTAAACGATCGTCCGTAGTTTTTGATCGGCTGCTTCTTATGGTGATCGTCAGCAGCAGTAGGGGCTGTGGAAACGGTGGAAAAACCGCAGTTATGTTTTTCCACGGTTTCCATAGCCCTGTTTTCCTCTTGCGCGTTCATTCCTGAATCGCCTCGAATTAGCTAATCGGCAAACGGTCTTCGTAAATGATCGCGAAGCGGTTGAGCGCGTCCTTCCAAGCATGGACTGGCATTGTCCATTTCTTCGCAATGTTGCGCAGCGCCAGGTAGAGCAGTTTGCAAACCGCCTCGTCATTGGGAAACGAGCCGCGCGCCTTAGTCACTTTGCGCAGCGACATGTTTAGCGATTCGATCGCGTTGGTCGTGTAGATCACTTTCCGAATCTCTGGCGGGTGCGCGAAAAACGGAATTACTCGAGATTAACGCCGGCGATACTTCTACTTGGTAGATCTCTTCGATGTGCTGTTGGATCTCGCGTGTTGATAGCCCACGCGCGCAAAGTGAAATGATGTTCTCGTCGAACCCCGTGAACCGTGTCTGATGCTTCTCGATGATCTGCGGTTCAAACGTCCCATTGCGATCGCGTGGGACCTCCAGCGGCATCGTCCCGAAGCTCCCTTTGATCGTTTTCGCAGACTTGCCGTTGCGCGAATTACCGCTGTTGTTCCCAATAGCATCGTGCTTCTCGTAACCGACATGTTCGGTCATCTCCGCGGCCATCGCCCGCTCAAGCAACTGCTTTGTCAGTTGCTTCAACAGCCCGTTCTCCCCGATCAGGTCCGCTGGCTTTTTGTAGTCTTTCAGCAGATTGTCAATGAGCTCGTTGTCTATGGTCATCTAGTCTCCTCAACCAACCTTAGCTGGTTACTTGCTGGATAACCATTTACACAAAATTATTTTACAGCCTCTCAATCCTCTCTATCTCTTTTTGAACTCTGTTTCTCTTTTTGAGCCGGACTGTATCACCGGCTTTGGAATTCAGTCCCCATGTCCCGGATCATCGATATTATCGTTAGGTTTTCAACATGTCCTCCTGATGTCTTCCTGCATCTTCTCTCTCAGGCTGCGCGGCCGCATATCAGTCCACACCTCCTTGATGTAAGCCAAACATTCTGCTTTCGGTCCGGTCTTGCCAACATCTCTCCAGCCGAGAGGATTCTCGCGGTCGGCAGGCCAGATTGAATACTGTTCTTCGTCATTTACTACTACTTTGTAGATAGTAGTATCTTCTCTTTCTTCTCTGCTCATGCTTTCTCCTTCGATGGGGATAGCTGAATCGAAGCACCTACCTCCAGCCGCAATGCTATTATCCTCATCCATTGAGGCAAGCGAGGTATTGCGGATGACCTAAGCTGAATATACCAGTTCGACAATTGCAACCCCCTAAACCATATTGCCTTATAGGTCCGGTTGTCTCAGTTCTTGCGGACCATAGTTAGAGGTTTATGCCCACCGATCGCGATTATACACCTCCTTCAAGGAATAACCGATCTGCACGGCAGAGATGTTACGAAGTGGCTTCTCCCTCGAGTCGGAACCCATCTCCCGAATGACTGGGGATCTCCCGCCCAGTCAATATTCCACTAGCACTTACAACGGTTGGAAAGGCCGCCGGCCCCTTGAATATTTCTAAGATTTTCGAGTGCTTCGTGAGCGCCAATTTTCAGCGGAGGCTTTCTTCTGACGAACTGGCAGAGGCGCCAAGACTTTCTGACGGATTATCTTTCCCGCCTCTTCAAGATCGAAACCAAACTAACGCTCTGGGAATATCTCATACGACTGCGAATGGATAAGGCTCGTGAGCTTCTAGAGACCAGTCTACTGAGCATCAAGGAAGTTATGGTAGCGGTAGGCTACGACAGTAAGGGTCACTTCGCTCGCAATTTCAGAAGATATTTTGACGCGTCACCTTCCGAGTACAGAAAAAACTTACCTTTATAGAGCCGTCTAAAAAAACCTCCGACATTGCTCGCCACACAACGGAATTCTTCACCGCTTTATCGTTGTAGTGAGCAAGTGCGTGCGATACTCTCCACGCGTGGCGTGTGTACGAGTCCTTACAATTGACTTGCGGCAATTTTGGACTGATTAAGAGACATTGGCAGATTGAACCCCCGCGAACGTCGGCACACAAAATGTGAACGTTTTCCTCAGCATTTTGGCATTTTCTTGTTTACTCTAGTTTGTCCTTGTGCTTAGAATGCAAGGCAAAAGTGTAGATGGGAGTGTAGCTATGAAAGGACTAATTGAGCGAGATCACAAATTGTATATTCGGAAAGTCTATCGAGACTCCACCGGCAAGAAGAAACAGATTTGGCGCAAGGTAGAAACTCGAAGCGAGGGAAAGACACTGTTGCGTGAGATCGAGAATGACCTTGCGAACGGAACCGAGTCGTTTGAAAACCGTGATAGCTTGGACAGCTACCTTGATAAGTGGCTCAGTATGACAAAGGGCACAATCTCGGATCGGACACACGCAGATTATGAGAGCCTTTTGCGCTTGTACTTCCGGCCGGTACTTGGGAAAAAGCGTCTCACATCGGTGAAGCCGATGGATATACAGAACGTGATAACCGATATGGCCGCGCGGGGCTTGTCGTCCAGAACAATCCAGTATGCTCATGCGGTTCTTCAAAAGGCTCTCAAGGAAGCGGTGAACGTGAAAACTTCCTTTGAAGATGAATCCGCAAGAGAGCTCGAAGAGTTATGCAGAAAGTTTTCAACGGTCGCTTTTCTTCGTTGCGGCCGCTTCGAGCCTTACGACGGTAATTGGTTCCCTGCAGCCTATGCCATCGGGCTCCAAGCGTTAGCCGACACGTTCGGGCTCAGTCAACCTTAAAGACCTCAGCTCCGTTTTCAACCAGCGATTCGACCGTTTTTCCAATTGCCTTGCCTAGAGCCGCAGAATTCAAGATGATTGATGCTCTCGTCGGATTGGTAAGCGGCGAAAATATTGCCGAGGACTAGAGTGAAATGAGTGAAGAAGAGATCCGATGATGATACCCCTTCAGCCAATATATCTGCTTGCCGACAGCCGACTCCTCTTCTGGAGAAGCAACCGGGAACTGCTCCTATCTCAAGTCAGATGTCGCCTCGGCAAGGACAGTCCGTCGGCCGCATACGTTGGTGCGTCGAATGGGGACGAACCGGAGTTCTATTCCATCTTCACAGCGGCTATGGCCGGCAGCGGCATCAGTGACTGCCGGATGATCAAGTCCTCCTTTTCCAGAGAAGACAAGCTGTTCTTTGAGAGAGCCGACATCATTCTGCTAGCCGGGGGCGACGTGCAAAGGGGCTGGGAAGTGATCGACCAGGTTGGGATCAAAGATGCGTTGATCAGACGCTATCACGGCGGGGCGGCCTTGTTGGGACTCTCCGCTGGAGCGATCCAACTTGGTCTCTACGGGTTTCGAGAGGAAGATCCGCTGGGCATAAACCTGTTCGACGCCCTGAGACTGGCGCCATTTGTGGTCGACGTGCATGAAGAACACGCAGAATGGAAGCGACTGCGCACCGTGATAAAGATTCTAGACTCGAGTGTAAAGGGTATGGGCATACCGTCGGGAGGAGGATTGATCTACCATCCGGACCACACCGTTGAGCCGCTGAGGCTTCCCGTGCATGAGTTCTCGGTCTACGATCAAAAGTTGAGGCACAGCCTCTTGATTCCAGAGGACGAGAATGAATAAGTGGTGACTCCAGTGTCTTAAGGGTTATGATTGATACCAAGGAAAATGCCAAGGGAAACTCGCTCAACGATAGTGATAGGAGGGAGCCGCAATGAGTCGTCGCCCACGCTTGTTGGGAAGTCATTTCTTGAAAGCTTCGGAAAGATCGAGGCGTGACGGATAAGAATGCGTCAGCAAGAAAAATAACAGAAGGCAGGACCCGAGTAGAGGTTTGGGATAGCAGGTTCTGGCTCCCTTGCAAAGTGCGGTCGCATCATTGCAGAGTACGCCATAAGAGTTGAACGAAAAGAAGCACCACTGGTGATTGCAATTCCAGGGCGGTTCGGCAGCCGCAAGGAGGCACACTCATCTGAGCACCATAACAAGGATAGAACGCTCGAATTACTTTGCGACTCCGTCTCCGGGATCTAAGCTGGGCAGCGACGAGGTTCAGGTGTGGCTTGGAAGTCAGGATCAGCGTGCAGAGCAAATCAATGCGTTTTTCCAGACGCTTTCCGCCGACGAGCAACAACGAGCCCTGCGATTCCGCTTTGAGAGGGACCGCGTGCGCTTCATAGCTGCACGCGGAATACTTCGACGATGTCTGGGAGCCTTTCTTGAGACGGCTGCCGATAGAGTGCGTTTCCGACATACGGAATACGGGAAGCCTTCGCTTTCGGAGGAGTTTAGTTCCGCCCGACTCAAATTCAACATTTCTCGCTCCGGTTCGAGGGTGTTGCTTGCGTTCTCCATTGGCCGTGAGCTAGGCGTTGACCTTGAGGAGGTCCGCCGGGACTTTGCGACCATGGAAATCGCACAGAGATACTTCTCAGCCCTTGAGGTGGAGACGCTGCAGTCGCTGCCGAAGAGTGTTCAAGCGGAAGCGTTTTTCAACTGCTGGACCCGCAAAGAGGCGTACATCAAGGCAATAGGCGAAGGGTTATCGTGCCCCCTCGATAAGTTTGACGTAACGCTGGCGCCGGACGAACCGGCCAGACTGCTGGAGACGAGAGTGCACGGGCCGCCGGCGTTCAGGTGGGCAATGCAGAGCTTGGATATTGGGCACAGCTACAAGGCGGCGCTAGTCGTCGAAGGACATGAGTGGCGACTGAGATGCTGGCGCTGGCCAGAGTCGGGCGCGATCTGAGGGCAGATACACAGGAAGGGGAGAGCGATCAATTCATGCGAATCATGCGAAACGCAAATGTAAGAAGTTTCCTTGTGGGTTCCAACAGTTCTTCAGCCGACGCACTCTGACGCAATCGACACTGCGCGACTGGCAAGCGGGTCAAATTTTTCACTTGATTTTGGGGCCCACCATACACATTCGAACATTATTGATCTCTCCATAGAATGAAAAGCGTGTAGTCATTCATATCTAAGCGAAGTGATAGGATCAATTTTCGTCGCCCTGCGAGCAGGAAACCAACAAGCAACTAAAGTGACTACTAATATTGTGCAAACAACTACTAAGTAAGAAGACACGTCATAAGATTTCACTCCGTAAAGCATAGAGCTCAGTTTTATTGTTTTTTCCAAATAAGTTATCGAAAAATAAGAGATTATCAATCCCGACAAAACTCCAACTATCGTCAACAATACTCCCTGACCAATAATCATTTTCAGAACTCTAGGTCGATCCGCACCAAGTGCCATGCGAACAGCTATTTCATTGGTACGCCGCTTAACCGAATATGCTATGACCCCGTACAATCCAACTGCTGCAAGGAGTAACGCAACTGCTGCAAAAAAACTCAGGATCCTCGCCAAAAGCCGCTCTCTGTGCAATGTTTTATCAGCCTGCTCCTCCTGTGTCCTGATATTGTTGAGTGGCAAATTCTTATCGACCTGATATACCGCACTTCGGACATCTGCGATTATCGAATACGGATCATTACTCGTTCGCAATTCGACAGTCACGGGAAACATCTGGTCCATACTCTGACGCCAGGGCAGAAAAACGATTGGCCGAATTTCCCTCCGCTGCATGTCATATTTAGTGTCCCTCACTATGCCAATGATTTCGATCGAATCAGGTTTCTTTGGATTAAAAGTAAATCGCTTTTCTATTGCGGATTCATTTGGAAAAAACTTTTCTGCAAACGCTTGATTTACTATCGCAACTTGAGAAGAATCCGAGTCCTCCCGGCGATTGAAAGTTCTACCTTGCAGTAAAGGCATTTCCATTACTTCGAGGAAATTTTCATATACATAATTCACATAGGCGCTTCCGCTACTCGGTATCCGGCCAGTTGCATCGGGTGTAGCTTGCAACGCATCATGCAGATAGAGGCTCCTTCCATACCTGGTATTTGCGAGTAAAGGGATTCTGGAGGTAGTAGCTGATCTAACACCAGGAATACTACCAAAACGCTCGATCAAATCCGGATACAATTGTTCGAGTGCTTTGACTTTGTATCCATTCAATTGTGGAGCGATGTCAACCAACAGCAAATTATGTGTGTTAAAGCCTGTATCTGTTCGCTCCAGATTGTAGAACGTCTGAAAAAATAAACATGCAACTATCAACAATGGCAAAGACAATGCAATTTGCGTCACGATTAATAATCTGCTTAAAAATGAGCGTGATGTCACTCTTGCTCCACCAGAACGAAGATTAAATACAATGTTAAAATCTGCCTTGCATGAGTTCCAGGCCGGTACAACCCCACAAACAACTCCTGTCACTATTGAGAGTAAACTTGTAAAACTCAAAACGTACCAATCGAGCTTTATGTTGAGTGCGCTCAGATTCTCTCCCCCCCAGTCTTCCACCGTAAGCAGGCCATTCTTAATCCAGATAGCGAATAGTATTCCGAGCAGCCCCCCCATACTAGCAAGAATTACACTCTCAATGAGCATTTGACGAATTAATTGCCAACGACTGGCACCAAGCGCCAATCTTGTGGCGATCTCACGCGCCTGATCTGCTCTGCGAGAAAATTGCAAGTTTGCCACGCTGATGCACACTATTAACAAAATTGCACTGACACCGCCAAGAAGCAGAGATAGAGATGGAGCATATTCTTCTCGCGCGTCCACTTCTCCCCTACTTCCAGATTTTATTTTTAACAGTGGATAATACTCGGATTCCAATGGTTTGATTGGATCTCCGCCCTTCATTTGAGCATCCATTTGACGCGCGGTGCGATGCTCCATAACGGACCGCTGAAATACAGTATTTAAGGTTGCAGTTGCCTGTTCAATAGTTGCATCTGGTTTCAGCCTCCCCATAATTCGCAACCACCAATTACCAGGTCCATACATCTGTGAATTCTTTGGATCAGATTGGATTTTGGATTCCCATACAAGTGGAATTGTAATATCTTGCGATGATCCGACCTCTCCTGTCCCGCTAAAATTGGCAGGAGTAACACCTATAACAGTAAAAGCAATATTATTGATGTTAAGTTGTTTGCCGATGATATTGGAGCTACCACCAAATCTTTGTTGCCAATAACGATGGCTAAGAACAGCTACGGGGGGCGCTGATTCATCATCATGATCAGTTATTGTGCGACCAACAATCGCCTGTAAACCTAATCCACGATAGTAATTGCCAGAGACAACCTGACCATATACAACATCAGAGCGCCCATCAGCATTTACATTCAAGGTTGAAGGGCTAAACGCAAAAATATCAGCTAAGACTCCGGGTTGTTCTTGGAACCGAATGAATGACTGATAACTAAAAGCCGTCAATCTGAGTATGCCGGATGAATCTACATGGGCGCTTCCTGATGTGCTTCCATAATCAAAGTCCTTCGCCGCACTCACTTCGAACAAGACAAGTCTATCAGGGTCTTCAACTGGTAATTTTTCCAGGAGAATTGCATTTATCACGCTGAATAAAGCAGTGCTTGCACCAATGCCTATACCTAAAATAAGAATTGCCGATAACGTCAGCACAGGCACCTTCCATAGCACTCTGAATCCATATTTTAAATCTTGTATAAGTGTTCCCATAACCTTTCCCTTCCATCCTTAAGGCCAGTTCTAACTTGATTTTCTGATGCCTGTCGGTCACACGTTGCTCTTCTTACTTGCTTCTCCATTTACCTGCGTATCGCAGACGTTCGGGCTTTCGTTGTGTGAGTCCTCCGGTGTTCGACGCGACTCGTTTTTCACCTACTGTGCCGGGGGGCGCCCTCTTGGTTTGCCCAGTCCCTTTGTGTCGTAATTGGCGTTGGATCATATACCACAGTCGTCGCTTGATTGCACACGATTTTTCATCCCACGCGATAAGCTGGTGATTAGCTCAAAACGCGGCATTGATATAGTTGACTCTGCCTTACGGTAGATATGGTGATCCTCAGCGATGCCTCAAGCATTTTTGCAAGGAAGAATCCTGGTTAACTCTTCAGCTGAATTAGTATGTGCACGCTCATTCATGAAAATGGAGCCGCCCGAGGTCAGATGGGCCCGCAAATCTTACATTATAAAATTGCATCGTTCTCAAAGCTGGCCAGTAAAATTACGTGCCTCGGGTAAATCAATGTTATGCATTCAAATCGGCGCTGCCCATCTCCCCTGAGGCTCTTCATTGCATCTCGCGCCGAAAAGGATACGACGCGCAAGCTGCGCAGGCCCCTGCAGTAGTCGTCCGGTATTTTCCAAAAAATGCGCCTCCCAACAAACAGGACTGAAACGCAAACCGACTCCGTGGCTCTGCCCGCCAGTTAGTGTACAGATAGCTTGATAGCCTTGCGCGCAGTTTGAACAGAATATCTGGCCGCTTGATCGGTCTCGCTACAACTGATTACGTGCCCTACCCTATCGCGAAAGTCGCCACGGAGGAAAACCCTGCTGCCTACCTCTTGATATAATCTCACCTCGACTACGTCAGCAACCTGCCTAGCCTTGTCGATCCCTTCGACGCTGACCAAAGTCCCTTCCTGCTGAGGGAGTATGAAACTGATCGAAGCATGCCGATTCATTTGCGCCTCAATCTTCGGTTGACCGCCCGTCACAGCCCTGATCGTTTGCGATATCAAATCTATCCCGGAAGCAAGGCGCACTAGCTCCGGGATGTAGCCGCCAGCTAAACGCGGATTAACCTCGATAATCTTCGGGCCATCCTCACTCAGTCGCAATTCGATGTGGACAGGGCCCCAGAAAAGCTTTAATGCATCAAGAGCTGATAGCGTCGCCTCTTCTATCGCTGTGCGAGCCGAATCTGAAACAGCAGCGGGATAATCGTGCCCGACCTCGACGAAGTGAGGTGGTGGCCCGAGGTATTTTTTCGTGATGCCTATGATGCTGTTTGAGAAGGCTTCAACCAAATACTCCGGCCCTTCCGCGACTGATTCGACCAGAATCCGGCGAGACAGAGCAACCCCGCGCTCATTCCTCCGCTGGCGCAGCAGGTCTTTGGCATGGCGAGCAACTTCGTCCGAGTTTGCGCAGAGCTTCACTCCCACACTGCCCGAACCGCTTACGGGCTTCACCACTACTGGGAAGCCTATTCCTACGGAAGCCGTGACAGCCTCTTTGACTGAAGTTGCCTTGCTGAATCGAGGTACGCCGCAGCCCGCGGCTCGCAGAAGTACTCTTTGCTTTTGCTTATCTCGACAGGCGCGAACCGCTTCCGGGCGCGGCCCCTGCACACCGAGCCTGGAGGCTACTCTCGCCGCAATCTCGACGTAATACTCGGAGCTGCTCGTGACGCCGACCAGATGCTCGCTGGCGGCCACGCGGCGGCATTCTTCGAGCACGGCTTCTTCGTTTCTCGTCTCTCTCAGTAAAACGTCAATAGCGTCTTCTGTTACATACTTGTAGCGCGACGGATCGTCGGTAATCAAGATTGGTCGAAGGCCCTGCTCCCTCGCAGCACGAGCAAACAGGCGACCGGTGCCGCTCGTGTTGCTCTCAATAAAGATTATACTATCGTTCATTTATGAATGGCTTGGCCGCGGAATAGACTTCCGACAACCTGCTCGTACTCCCGGCGATTCCAGTTAATGCATGACCACTCAGGTCCGGCGCTCAAGGGGTGCTCGACGGGCCGAGGCTCTGTGGGCAAACTTTCCAGCAGCAGGTTATTGTCATGCAACCACTCGTCATCGTAGACGGTATCCTGGTATCGATAGCCTTCATCCGGTAGCAGCACCACAACGGTCGCATCGGGATTCTTCTCCGCCCACCATTTGCTCACAAGGTAAGCGGCACCGCTCGTTGGTCCCATAAACAGCGAATGTTCCCTATGCAATACCCTCGTGGCGGCGAAGCCCTCAGCAGCGCTCACCCAATGGATTTCATCAAATGAGGAATGTTTAACGTTCTTCGGCATCAAGCTGTTGCCCAGCCCGCGCAAAAGTCTTTTCCCATCAGGCTGCCCGAACAGAACGCTGCCGTGAGTGTCCACGCCGACAGCTTTAAGCTTCGGAAGGAGCAAGCGGAGGTAGTCGGTCGTCCCACACATCGACCCGCCGGACCCGACAGGGCCGACCACGCAATCTATCTGACCGATGGTTTCCGTTAACAACGCTGTCAGCATGGCGTAGGCCCCAGGGTTATGCGGGTTGTCGTATTGTGCAGGCCAGAAATGATCAGGATATTCCGCCTGCAACTCAGACATGCGTTCGAGACGTGCGCGCTGAAACCCTCCTTCCGGGGACGGGGAGCGAACGATTTCGACCCTCGCCGACAGATCTTCAAGTCGTCGCTGAAGCGGAGAGTCAATGGCCGGATCGCTGACTAGAATCAAGCGGTAGCCGCGCAGATTGCAGATCATTGCCAGTGCAAGCCCAAATGTCCCCGAAGTTGTTTCGATTACAACCGAACCCGGGCGGACTAACTTAGCGTAGCGAGCGCGGTCAAGGATGAAAGAGGCGGGAAGTAATTTCATAAGGACGAATGCCGCCCCGTAAAGGTTCCCGCTCAGGCGAATCACCCTTGGAAGCATTATAGCCTCGACAACCGATGGGTATAGATTCTGCTTAACCGCCTTCATGACCGGTATAAAAATGGCAGGACTGACTAAAGCCCATCTCGGCAATCATGGCTTGAGCCCGTTGAACACCACCCTGCGTGCGCGCGTCGTTAGGATCAAAGAGCAGTCCGACAGTAGTACCGCTGTGGGCCACTTGAAGGCCGATAGCCCCGACCCTCTCAACGATTGCCTTGAGACAGTCGAAGCGTGGCTTGGGCAGGTACTTCTGATTAATGCTGGCGCTCGCTGACGCCACCTGCCCAATAAGGTAAGGGTCTTGAGTTCTAATGGCGCGCCTCAATAAACCGAGCAAGGGCTTGAAGGCTTCTACCTCCCACCAAGAATAGCGCGCCGGCCTGAAGCTCATCGTATCTATTCCTATGCCTGTCAGATCTGTATTGAAGCCGAGTATCTCAAGCTCAGGGATCGTGTCGCCGAGGTCTTCCAGAACAAGGCCCTCGCGATGCGCGAATAGGACGGTCCTCTGACCAAACATCAGAGAATCAGAAGCGATTTCGGCTTTTACCGCCAGAGATGCAATTTCTTTCTCATTGAATTTTCGGCCGAATGCGTCGCCCACCGCCAGGATGGTCGCAGTTACGTCGCTCGTCGAAGAGCCTAAGCCCCATCTCAGAGGGATGTTGCTTGAGACTTGGAGCTGGCCGCCCCACTTATCCAGGTTGTGGCGAGCCAGCGCGAGTTGAGCGGCCCTGCAAGATTTTACTTTCCAGGCCGGCTCGACGGTGACTTTGCAATTCTGCGCCGGAAAGAATATGGCCTGCGACCTGAAAATATGGCATGGCAGAGAGACCAGGCTGCGGTGCAAACGACCGCCGGCCCCTTCAACTACGCCCTGGAAAATCTCTCCATGATGGGCGGTCGCTGTGCCATACCCGATACCAAGCCGCCCGCGCCGTTCCGGCTGAAGGTGCTGCGTAAGAGATAACTGCTCAAGCATCAGAATGTCAGTGGTAAGCTCCTCGTCCATCATGTACTCGGTCTTTCAGTAGAGTTTATCCTTAGAGCTCCCGGAAGCTTTAATTCGGCTGAACTGATCCGGCAGACCGGTCTTTTGCGGTTGTAGGTTGAACACCTGAAGGCCAGTTAGCAGGCGCGGTCCGCGAGCGCCCGTTCAATGAGAAGATATTTTCATGCGAGTTGGATAGCTGGATAATATCTTACACACAAGGAGGATGTCGGAGGCCACCGCAGACCGAAGGTCTCGCCCGATCTTTCAGGCAATCGAGCATAGCTCCGAGAATTACTTCAGCGGCTTTGTTTATGTCGGCTTCATTTACGTTGCGGCTGACGACAAGCCTTACCGTCGTGGGGAGAAAAGCCAAAACCATTACTCCCTTCGCCTGACACCTGGCGGCAAAATCCTCGGCGCCGAGCCCTAGCTTTGAGAGATTGATGAATATCATGTTGGTTTCGATGAACTCGGCATTGACGCCGAACTCCGGCAGTCGCATCAGTTTTTCCGCGAGGAGCTTTGTCAGGCGGTGGTCCTCCGACAGGCGGTCGAATTGTCGCGTCAGCGCAAAGTAGGCGGCCTCGGCATAGATGCCGATCTGGTGAAAGCCGCTGCCGTACCAGACTCGAAGCCGCCTCGCTTTTTCAATGATCTCTTTAGGTCCCATGAGCATGGAACCGAAGGGAGCCCCAAGCGCTTTTGAGAAACAGACGCCAAGAGTATCAACTTGCTCGGCGTAGCCTGATAGCGGGATTTTTGTGGCGATGCTCGCATGGAAAAGCCTGGCTCCATCCATGTGCAGATTGATCCCTTTTTCTTTTGTGTAGCTCCTTAGATCTAAAATCACCTCGAATGGAAATATCTTACCCTGTCGGCTGCTGATAGTATTCTCGATAGACACCAGCTCGACTTGTGAATAAGTGCTTTCCCTCGGCTTGGAACTGAGGGCCCGCGCGACATCGGCCACACGTATAACACCGTCGCACGTCTCTCTGCCATTGAGCACGACATGAGAGAAGGCAGCGTGTTGAGCGCTTTCGAAAAGGTTTATGTGGTAATTATACTCGGTGACAACCTCATTGCCGCGGGCGACCTGCGTGACTATCGCGAGCTGATTGGCAAGCATTCCGCTGGTGGTGAAAATCGCGCCCTCTTTGCCAAACAGCTCCATGCAATATGATTCGAGTCGGTTCACACTCTTGTCTTCGCCATAATAGTCGTCGCCAACTTCAGCCCGGCTGATATGTTCGCGCATCTCGATTGACGGAAGGGTAAAGGTATCGCTTCGCAGGTCAATCACTGAATTCTTCGCTTTCTGAAATTTTTCTAAGGACTTTCGGACGGGTCAGTCCCGGCAACGTTCATCCCATTGAAACAAGGATCTTGCGGTTCCCGGAGTATGGCTGGCGACCGTGCATTACAAGAAGATTGTCGCAGAGCAAAACGTCCCCTGCCTGCCATTTAAAGGTTCGCTCCTCAGCCGCCATGGCTGTTCGGATGTTTTCTAGATCTGACTTGCTAAGCGGGGATCCATCTCCGAGAAATGCATTGTGTGGTAGTTCTTCTTCGCTGAGAATTGAAAGGAGATCCTCCAATAGAGTGCTCTCCAAGCTTGACGAATGCCATTGCTCGGCTTGATTGGTCCACACCTCTTCGTGGGTCGCTGGATGACGTAAGGTCGCGGGCGCATGCATGCAAATTCGAAGTGTGCCGTTCGGCTTCCACTCGAAAGCGTGACCATCGGCTTCCAGACGTCTCTCCACTTCATTGCGGTCTTTCGTGCAATAAGTCTCCATCCACGATTTGCCAAGTCCGGTCCCTCCATGCAAGTTGTTCACGTATCGAACGCCACTGCGATCAAACCGGCTGCGCACTTGGGGATCGATACGACTCAGGACACGCCGGCAATCTGCGAGCGGCGTGTCCCCTCCTTTTGCGGCTGGCTCGAGACAGAAAAAGAGAATCCTGCTGGGCATGTGTTTTAGATAAGAAGCTTCATTGTGCATTGAAATCCGCTCCTCTTTTGGATATTCAGTGGAAGTAAAAACATGAGAGGCCACCCTGGTGCGCGGTGAGTTGCCACCCACATAACTGCCAAATTCATTACAAAAGACACCGCCAATATCCTGAAACTCTTCTACGGACGCGACTCCGAAGCCTCGAAACAGGAGAGCCCCATGGACATAGAGGAGTTGGCAAATTTGGTCTTTGTTGGGGAGGAGCCATTTATGCAAGTGATCGCCACTGGACGGCTGTTCCCGAGCTATTCCAATTAGCGGTAACACGGCGGCATCTGGTTTCCATTCGACCATAGGTAAACCTCCTCGAGTCGAGCTTTGCGTTTCAAGTCTCAGGTGATTTTCAAGCCGGTGAGTGTTTGCCTGACACCGCAATAGCCGAATTTCGTCCTTTCTAAAGGATCCTATCCCGATCTTTACAAACCTTTTTGAATCAGGTTGGCTACGGTCTGGGCGTGCGGCCTTTTGAGCATAGTCAAGTGGTTGCCAGGCCCGCGCATGGAAACTAGAGTAGGCGCGAAATACTTCCAGTCCTCAATGGCCTTTTGGTGGTTTTGTTGATTGGATGCCTGATCCAGGCGCGGGTCATCTACGAGCACTAGTTTCAATGGTCCGCGATAGGGATTATCGGGTACGTAGCGGGCACGGAGTGAGGCGCCGAAGCCGCGTAAAAGACCACGTAATTCATTCGGATCGGTCCTCTGTGGCATCAGTCCCTCTTTTACCAAGGCACGATGAAGAAGTTCCCTCTGGGCAGCTTCCGTAAGCCATTCAATATCAGTTCTGCTGATCCCCAGTGGATGCCCTAAGATCAGCTCGCAGTTATCTATCCAGATCATAATCACGTCGGTCTGGTTGTACTCGCGGACGACGCTGTCTTCCCGGTCCGGGGCTTCTTTGTCTAGAATTATAAGTGATGCGACGGTACGGCCGCTTTCAAGTAACAAATGAGCCATGTCGAAAGCTACCCAACCACCATTTGAGTGACCAAGCAGATGCACCGGGCCGCGGGGATATATCTCATTGATAGCCTGCACATAAAATTCGGCAGCAGCCCGGACAGTAGAATGAGGAACAAAATCATCACCTTCGAGGCCACGCGATTGCAGTCCGTACACTGAAATCGTTCTATCCATATGGGAGACCAATTCAGCGAAATCAGCTACGGTGGCGCCAGCTCCGGGCACCCAAAAGTGGGTAGCGGCATTCTGCCGACTGGATTGCAAACTAAACAAGGCAAAATAATTCTTCTCTGGCATTTCCCTTGAGGTTTCGGCTGCGTCACGAATAGTATTCGACAAAGCTCGAGTAAACCCTACAATATTAGCCCTGCTCAAGATTGTCATATGGGATCCTTCTACAGGTATGATGTGAAGCAGCTCTGGTGGCACAACAGATTTCCAGCCCTCGACGTTCTTACCTGCGCTTTCCCGAGCAGCAAAAAAATGAACCGGAATCGGTAGTGGATGTGCACAGTACTGCAGCAGCGCCATTACGATCGTGCGATTGCGAGACAGATGTTGGTGGAGTTGTGTAGCCGTGAAATGGTCATAGAATTCCGGCAATACTAGCCTTTCCTGACACTTCGGTAAGAATGTGGCTAAATCCATGGTCGCCGCGTTCAGCCTAAACTCGTCGACGTCTTCTTGTGAGACATGGCGCTCAAACAGGTGCGGCATGGCAACCGCATTTTCGATGATACGCATTAATATATGGTTATCGTCACCCTGCTGGTACAGTTCAAGAGTTTGCCGAACGTTGGATGCGTAACCACTTTCACCTAACCAGTAACGACCGTCAAACAAACCGAGAAAATCAACCTTCTGGTCCGCGCCGATCAGTTGCGTGGCTATCTCATAGGCAATCGCCCCCCCGCCAGAATAGCCGGCAATCCGGTAGGGTCCCTCGGGCTGAACAGCGCGCATCATTTGCACCAGTCTCATCGCCATTCCTTCGACAGTATGTTCGGATGGATCACTCAGCGGCCTCGGAGGCAGGTCATAAACCGGGAAGCCTGGCGCAAGATGCTGAGCGAAGCCCTGACCAAAGTATCCATAGTTCGCTGGATGCACCAAGAACAGAGCGGGCTCTGAACCGCCTTCTCTGACACAGATGGCTGTGTTGGCCGAGGTGCGTTTGCCTGCCAGCTCAATTTTCTTTGCAAGCGATTCAATAGTCGGGTATGTGAAAAGATCTGCCAACGTTATGTTCTTATCTATCTCCTCCAGGAGAGTGAGCATGCGTACTGCAAGGATCGAGTGCCCGCCAAGCTCAAAGAAGTTATCGTGGCGACCCACTCGATCGAGTCGGAGCGCTTTCTCCCAAATCTCCGCCAACTGGGTTTCGGTCTCGCCTTGCGGAGGTTCATCGCCCCGGCGCGAGTAGGCTTCGGCTTCCGGCGCTGGCAGCGCCTTGCGGTCCAGCTTGCCGTTGGGCGTCAGGGGCAGCGACTGCAGCCGCACATAGGCGGCCGGCACCATGTAATCGGGCAGCTTCGCCGAGAGATGCGTGCGCAGGGCCTCGGTGCCCAGGCCGCCATCGGCCTGCTCGGTGGTGGTATAGTAGGCAACCAGGCGCTTGTCGCCGGGAGTGTCTTCGCGCGCAATCACCACCGCTTCGCGTAGTGCCTCGTGCTCTGCCAGTCGCGCCTCGATCTCTCCCAGCTCGATCCGGAACCCGCGGATCTTCACCTGGAAGTCGTTGCGTCCCAGAAACTCGATCGTTCCGTCCGGTAGCCAACGGCCCAAGTCGCCAGTCCTGTACATCCGCGCATCGGCGTTTGCCAGGAACGGATCCTTCAGAAAGCGCTCCGACGTCAGCTCCGGCCGGTTCAGATAACCACGCGCCACGCCTGCGCCACCGATGTACAACTCTCCAGCTACCCCCACCGGCACCAGCTCGCCATACCCATCCAAAATGTAAATCCGTGTGTTCCCAATCGGCCGACCTATGGGAGTATTCCGGAACCTATCTTGGGTCTCGGTATATGTCGTGCTGAATACTGTGGTTTCGGTCGGTCCATAACCATTAACAATGTGAAGCCGCGGTGTGTTCCTTCGAAACCGGTACAGTGCCGACTCTACTAATGGTTCAACTCCTACCAGAACAAGTTCGAGAGGAAGAGGTGACGTGGGCACGTGCGCATCCTGCACCTCGCGGATAAAGAAAGGAGGCAGATATCCGAAAGCGATTCCACGCGCAATCAACCACTCGAGCAGCGCTTGTGAGTCCACTCTCACCAGTTCAGGTACAATATTGACGGTTCCATTGAGAGAAAAGGCGGCGAATAATTCGAATATCGAGACGTCAAACCCAAAACTCGTCCAGAGCGATGCCTGGATTCCATCCTGTCTGACTATATTCCTGAAACGCGTAGTCCAATCGTGAAGAAGATTGGTGATCCCTCTATGCTGGACCATGACGCCCTTCGGTGTTCCAGTAGAGCCAGAGGTATATATGACACAAGCCAGATGCTCCGGCATTAGCCCACCGTCAGTAAAGTCCGAATTACTTTCGGGCTGCTCTCGCCATCTAGGCGTATCAGAGATGTCGATCACTAGTAAGCCTGCGCTTAGCTTCCCAAACAAGCTCTTCAAATGGTTTTGCGTCAACAACGCCACTGGCGTGCTGTCGGCCAGCATGAAACGCAATCGTTCCGGCGGATAAGTGGGGTCGAGCGGCACATAGGCCCCGCCTGCCTTTAGCACACTGAACAAGCCAACGATCATCTCCAGGCTGCGCTCCAGGCAGATGGCCACTCTTTCATCCGGCCCTACTCCCAGCTCACGCAGATAATGCGCCAACTGATTGGCTCGCCGATTGAGCTCTCCGTAACTCAACGTCGCGTCTTCAAAAACTACAGCCACCGCATCAGGCGTCTTCTGTGCTTGCTCTTCAAACAACTCGTGCACGCGCTTCTCTCGCGAATACTCGGTCTGCGTTGCATTCCACTCATACAACAACTGCCGACGCTCTCCCTCAGGCATCACCTCCAGGGTGCGCAACAGCCGAGACGGCTCACTCTCCAGCGCTCCGACCAGCGATTCCACCGCCGTATGCAAATATCGACACACCAGTTGCGCATTGATCGAGATCTCTGCAAGCACCTTCAGCCTAAAGCCCTCTCCCAAATCGTTCACGACAATCGTCAAGGGATAGTTGTTACGTGACTCTCCGTACAAACCATGAATGCCTTCCCAAGCCTGCACCTTCTCTTCCGATGGTGCCTGCCCTGTCCCCGCGCTATGGAGATAGTCCAGTAGCGACGAGAACAAAGGCGTCGGAGCTGGCACCCCGCTACATCGCTGCGCAAGCGCCAGCGACGCATGTTCATGCCTCATCAACTCCGCCAACTGCCTGTGCGCTCCTCGCACACTCTCCTCCGCCTCCTGCTTTCCTACCCGGACCCTCACCGGCAATGTGTTAACGAAGATTCCCATCGTCCGGTCGGCCCATTCTCCGCCCTGCATCCGTCCGAACAGCACCGTCCCGAACACCACGTCTTTCTGCCCCGACGTCCGCGCCGCCACCTGCGCCCAGGCCACGTGCCACAGACTCGCAACACTCACCCCCAGCTTGCGCGCTCGCTCGCGTATCCTCTGCCCAAGCCCTCTCTCCACTTCCATGTGCGCCCGTGCGATCCCCGTCCCGTCACCCTGGACGTTCAACAGCCCGAACGGCGCCGTTGGCTCCTCCACATCTCCCAACAACTGCCTGAAATACGCTTCGTGCTCCTCACGGCTGATCCCTAAACGTGCCTGCGCCACAAGATTGCGGAACGGCTGCGGCGCCGGAAGGCGATCTCCACGCCCTAGCAAATATGCTTGGATCTCCTCCTGCATTATCGCCGATGCGTTAAAGTCGCCGCTCAAATGATGCTGTAATAACAACACCAACCAGCGATCTTTTTCCTCATCGCGCGCAATCACCACGTGCAACATTGGCGCTTGCCTCACATCCATCCGATACAACCGCTGGTTGTATCGCTCTCGCAATTGCCTGGCACCGTCGCCCGTCCCAACCTCAAGCGTTACCTCTTCCATCGGTAGCACAGCCTTCCGCCATACCACCTGCACAGGCTCCGACAGTCCTTCCCATACCACTCCTGTCCGCAGGATGTCGTGACGGTCGATCACCGCCTGCATCGCTTCAAGGTACCTTTCCAGACGCTGTCGGCTGTCGAAACTGTACTCCGACGCGACCATGTAGGGATCACTTTCTCCGCTCATGAGATGGTGGAAGAGAAGCCCTTCCTGTATAGGAGCCAGCGGATAGATGTCCTGCACGTTCGTCGCTCCACCAGGCACGGCTTTGACAATCTTCTCAATTTCCTCTGCCGTGAGTTGTATCAGCGGCAGCATCTCTGGCGTAATCGCATCGCACCCGGGCGCGATGCGGTTCGGAGGTACCTGAACGATCCCTTTGGGGTCAACGTACTTTCCCGCTTTGATATGCTCGACCAACCCCTTTTTGTTTTTGCGTAATAGTTCGAGCAATGCAGGGGTTTCCAGGACCTGCTCTTTACCACGAACAACCAGGTCATCTCCTTCGACCGAGAGCATCACATTCTTTTCGCTGAGTTGCTCAAGCAGTTCGATTACGGTCATAGGACAATCTCCTTCATTTTTTCCATTCCTGTCGCCAGTTCAGCCAGCGTCGGCGTCGCAAACAGCGACTGCAGATCTACTTCCAACCCCGCCCGTCGCATATGCGCAACAACTCGCACTGAAAGAAGCGAGTGTCCGCCCAGTTCAAAGAAATTGTCGTGACGGCCCACTCGTTTCACTTTCAGCACATCCGCCCAGACCTCCGCCACCGCCTTCTCTATCTCCCCGACTGGCTCCTCGTAATC
>Ga0207684_10000967_pt1 | contig 32207 bp, 29 predicted proteins | sample KBSK5501metaG_FD_184342 | JGI IMG/M metagenome (GOLD analysis project Ga0207684, IMG submission 184342) | Corn, switchgrass and miscanthus rhizosphere microbial communities from Kellogg Biological Station, Michigan, USA - KBS K5-50-1 metaG... | ecosystem: Host-associated > Plants > Roots >... | reverse complement strand
CGGTGTTTTCGCACTGATCTTCAACAATGAGAAACAGGTACTCCTGGGGCATCGACGTGATATCGATTGGTGGAATCTACCTGGAGGAGGGATGGAATCTGGAGAAACGGTTGATGAAGCGCTCTGTCGTGAAGTGCGCGAAGAGACGGGGTTAGAAGTCAAAGTAGAACGATTAATAGGTGTTTATTCTAAACCTCAAAAGCAGGAAGTGGTCTTGACTTTCCTTTGTCAAGTCATTGGTGGCACTCTCCAATCCACCGAAGAAACACTCGAAAGTCGCTTTTTTACGCCAGATGATCTCCCTGGCAATACTCTCCCTAAACATCGCCAGCGTATCGAGGACGCATTGTTGAACCAGCAAAGCGCAATCATACGGGCCCAACGTAGCAGTACTGAAGAAGATCAAAGAATTGTACCGGGCTGAACAAGAGCCAGCTTGTGGGAAAGTCGCAATTGTATCCATGATATTACAAACTTTTACCCGGTTATGAGCGCAGCCATCATAGTACGAATAAAGCGTACCTCATCCCGATTCACCGTATGACCCATCTTTGGGTACAACCGCGCAGTGACATCTCCCCCCAATTTCCGCATTATTTCAGCTGAAAATTCTACTCGCTCCTTCGGAATATGAGGATCCCTGTCGCTACATCCAAGAAAGATAGGTGTCCCTTCAAGAGAACCAGTATAGTCGCGCGGCGTACGATCTGGACCGATGAGTCCTCCACTCAAACCTACCACTCCACCATAACGCCTGGCATTACGAGCTACAAACTCTAAAGATAGACATGCCCCTTGAGAGAAACCTAAAATCATTGTGCGTTCAATTGGAATTGCAGCCTCTTTCAATTGGGCAAGCACGTTTGCAATTGTCACTAGCCCGGAAGAAAGTCCTGGTTCATTACTCGAGATTGGAGCGAGGAAACTGTTTGGGTACCATGTATTCCCTGCAGCTTGCGGCGCAAGATAGATAAAACCGGGTTGTTGCAGTTCGAGAGCTAACTCCAGAATACTTTCCGCTGATGCTCCACGCCCGTGTATCATCACCATCGCAGCTTTTGCCCGATCGATTGGTTCACCAGCAACTAGCACCGGCTGACCCTGATGTGGTCCTTGAATCAGGTTAGCGTTTTCAGTCATACCTTCTTCGCTTTACTAGCAGATGATAATGCAGCTAACCATGCCTTGTGGCGTCCACCGAGTAGCGCCCGTCGAGCATCTTCCACAAGTTGTTCGGGCGCTCCAGCGTGTCCACGTACCCAGGACGTGTATAACGCCAGGGCATAATCCAGTACAAAATCGGCAATTGGGTGAAAGCCACACAATCTTATTCCTACTTGAGATGGCAGGTTATCTGCGTCCGCACCAATCCATATTCTCCGCAGACCTTGCGCCCGTAATTCATGAATAATATGCCATAAAAGAGCAGCATAAAGGCGCAATCCACGATATTCAGGCAAAGTTGCACAATCCCAGATGTATGCTTCGCCGGGCTCAAGATGTATACGCAGGCGTAACTCACCTATAAACTCTTCATCAAAAGTTACCCAGCCATATGTGGCAATCACATCTTCGACATGACCAATATAGCAGCGTTTACCTGCTGCAATACGCTTGAGCACTTCTTCGAGACTGTCAAGCTCCATCGCTCGGGCAAGCGATGGAGCTGCCTCCGAACCAACACGCATGAAAGTTACTCCTATACGAGGCATCGGGCCTTCTAATGCAGGCTCGTTAAGATCCAACACCCAGAGAGTTCCCAGATGCTGGGGACCAATTTCGGAGGCAGGTATCATCTCTTCTAAACCTCTACACTGACAAGAGAAACAGTTTTTCGTCCAACCAATTCGGCAATTGCATCAGCTAAGTGAGAGTCATCGATGTTGTAAGCACCCTGAGCTACCCGAATGCGATGCGCCGTATAGAGGACATCAGCATATGTATAGCCTTCCGGCGGTACAAACTTAAAGCAGGCTAGCTCGAGCAACTGCCCATTAGGATCTCGAAAGTAAATCGAATCCATAAACCCTCGATCAATGTTTCCCGTGTTCCAGATGCCACGCTCATTTAGCTTCTCAGCAACCTGGGTGTAAACGGCATGCGAAACGTTTAGAGCAAGGTGGTGAAGATTACCGGTGCCCTGTGGATTGGGTTCCGGATCATCTGACCGCGTCGGACGAACGAAGAAAGTAATCAACCGCCCGTCGCCAGCATCGAAGTAGAGATGTGTCTCTTCTGGAACGTCCAGGTTAGGTTGTTCAAATACCAGGGGCATACCTAACACGCCCTGGTAAAAATCAATGGTGGTCTCCCGGTTAGAGCCAACAAATGTAATGTGATGTACGCCTTGAACTTGAATTTTGGACATTACTGTACCTCCGTGGCACCTTTCTACCTAAATTCTGAAGAACAGGTGCCGGACTTGATCGATAACCTTTGGATCGCCGCTTGTCTCTCCACCCGGGAACCGTTGAAAGGTGGTGAGCACAAAGTCAGATGCATCTTTGAAGTGAAAAAGAGCCTGGACGCCTTCGAGATTATCGGCGGGTTCATAAGAATATGTACCATCTTTGACCGTCACTCGCCACTGCCCTCCCCATTCACCATCCACTTTGACGCCAAAAACCGCATTCACGCCCCTCGCAGATTCCTGATCTACAGTGACCTGCATGAGGATGAACATGTATGGAATGAGCACGCCAGCCGTTCGCTCATCAAGTTTGGCATCTTTCTGCCCTAAACCCCACTTCATATCCCACGTGTGAATGCCGTAGTCCATGACATGGAAAGCAGGATAGAAGAGCGTTGGTAGCGGGCCCATATATGGGTGGGTAACCATAAATCCGCTCCACTCTTCGGCCGTCAGGGCATCGAAAATAGCAAGCATCTTGTCGGAATCACCCTTAAGTCGTGCAATAGCCTCTTCACGTGGCAGGTTGCGTAACGCCTGGGCATGCTCATTGAGACTCTCGCTCATCACCTGCAAACCAACCGTATCAGCAGGTTCATTCTTGCGTGCCATATCCCAGCGTGACTGGTAGCCCTCGGTCACATCGATCATGTGGCCTACCATATCACGCACTTGCCATTCAGTAGCGCGAGTCTGCACATACCAGTTTTTAGGGTCGTCAACGATGATGAAGAAATTGGCACGCTCGGTGCGTATAACATCGAGCACAGTATCCTTACCACTGTAGTCCATCGAATTGACTGCCATAGGTATCCTCCTTTAGTTTTTTTGAAACAATAATAGGTTTAACCTTGAAAAATATATTCAATCCGTATGTTCGTGTCACCTCCCTCTTATGAAACTTTGAAATCCTTCACCACGCAGCCCGCAACACCATCTCGATCTGCGCAGCATCGGTAATCGGTTTTGGGTTACTTTTCACCGCGCGACTTTGCAGAGCCAATTGTGCCAGGTATGGGAGATCAGCCTCCTTCACACCAACATCACGCAAGTGTTGTAGCAGTTTCATTTGACCGATTAATGCATAGATTCTTTCCACTACTTTCTCTGCTACAGCCTCGTCACTTTCGTAGGTGCGAGATTTATCTCGCCCAGATTTAGTGCGTCCAATCCCCATAGCTTCGGCTGCCTGAGCCAGTTGTGGAGCAGTTGCATCCAGGTTGAAACGTATAGCATGGGGTAATATGATGCTATTGGCAACGCCATGCGGCACACCTGCTGTTCCACCCAATATATGGCAGAGACCATGATGTAATGCCATCGTGACATGAGAAAGTGCCGAGCCAGCAAGAAACGCTCCTTCAAGCATTTCCGTACGAGCTTCCAGGTCATTTCCATCAACATAGCAACGCGGCAGCGCAGCGTAAATAGAACGCACACCGCTAAGCGCCGCAGAAGTAGAGAGCGGATTGCATGTAATCGAGTAAAGGGCTTCAATGCAGTGAGCCAACGCATTAATGCCGGTCGAAGCGGTCATTGCTGAGGATAAATTAAGCGTGAGCAGCGGATCATAAATGACAAGTTTTGGAGTGATTTTCGCATCCGTTACTGTAACCTTACGAGCCGAACCATCGTTATGGTACGTAATGCCATACGTCGGGGTCATCTCAGAACCTGCGTAGGTCGTAGGTATAGCAACAACGGGCACCAGAGGCTGATCTATAGGTAATGCAGCCTGCGCTGGTTGTCCAGTGCGCTTTTCCTCCAATGCCATGCTGACTGCTTTTGCCATCCCAATTGGACTGCCCCCACCCATACCGATAAGAGCATCTATCTCCTTCTCACTCGCCAACTCAAGAGCTTCAGCTACCTGGAAATCGGGAACATGTGGCTGAACGTGTTCGTAGACTGCGACCAATCGACTCCCAAGCGCCTTCTCAAGCATCTCTATGTGGCCCCCTCTACGCAGCGAACCAGTCGAGCAGAGCATCAAACGTCGCCAATGAAACCGCTCAACTGCATCCACCAGCCGAGCTGCCGAGCCAGCAGCAAAGATGATTTCCTGGGCGTAAGAGATATAGCGGAACTCGTTCATCAGCACAACCCGCCTTCAGTAGACTTAATCTGATCACAAGCTAAATTATACAAGGAAAGCGTCATTGGAACGTCAATGTCAGATTCTTCCGCAGGTTCGCCGATGTAGAAATCTACGTAAACCTTGCATTCTTTCGTCTCCCTTAAGGTGTAAATGCGATAATTCTGGCTCATGTCCACTTTTGGGGTTAGATGAGCTTATCCATCGAATCTTGAGAAAGATTCGTGCTTGTTAAACAGGTTGAAATAACTCGTCAATTCACTGATTCACCAAAAGTGGACATAAGCCAATTTTATGACTAGTATCTGTCGTCAATAATTGAGCTTTCAAGCTGGGGAGGTGCCCGTCCAGGCGACCCTGCCCCTGGAGGAGGCGGCGCGCGCACAGGAGCTGCTGCAACACGGGCATGTGCGCGGCAAGCTGGTCTTGACGGTCGCTTGAGTGTAAATATGATAGCTGGGTCTCCCGCGTGACTTCTTGTAATGAAAGCCCTTTCATCTCTTTCTCCTGCCGATAACTCCCTTGTTTTCCAATAGAGCCTGGAGTTCTCCACAAGCATCATGGGCAACGAATGTCTGGCGTGCCGCGACAAGTAATACGTTCTCGTTGTGAGATACTGTTGCATAGAGGTGCGCTGCCTCGCCCCAGACGACCTGTGTGCGTGCAACTTCGAGAGCAATGTCGAGTTTGGATACACGCTCGAAAGTTTCAGTGAAAAGTGCATTAGCTGCAGGCCAATCACCTTGAGCGGCCAGGAGGCGCGCATGCAAACGCTCCCCTTGCATCTGCAACAACAATCTACCATGCTCTTTTGCTATTGCTAAAGCCTCCTCAATTTGAGGTTCAGCCTCAGCGATGCGTCCTTGTAACAGCAGTATCTCAGACAGCCACAATTGAATGCGGGTTCGCAAATGCCAGTATCCCCGGTCGATCAGGAGCATGAGAGCTTCTTCAAGTAAAGAAATGGCCTTTTCAAAATCGTTTTGGCCTCGTGCCGCCAGCGCCAAACCTGCTCGATAGCCAGCCTGACGTTCAAGATTGCCCAACTCTTCAGCCAGTGCAAGGCCATGTTGAAATAACTCATTTGCTGCAATCCATTCACCGAGGTAGAGGTGTATCTCACCTTGAGTGCTAAAGATGTGCAAGAGTGCTCCAAGCAACTCATAGGTTTCGGCCAGTTTACGGGCCTGCTTTATTACTCGCTGTGCTGCTTCAGGTCTACCAAGTAACAAGCTGTGATAGGCAAAGTTATTAAGTGCGAGAACATGAAAGTAGTACACATGAGCTGCTGAAGCCGTGCGTGCAGACTCATCGTAATATTCCAGCGCGCGCAATAATTGACCGCGTTGGGCGGCTACATTACCAAGTTCAAAAAGGGTCGCGCACAAATCACTTAAATTGCCGGTGAGACGATGGGCGGCAATTGCTTTTTGCAAATGATTTTCAGCGGCGAGTAGATTACTACCATCCATTGCCAATGCCGCGCCAAGTAATCGATGACCCTGTGCTCGAAGTGTAGCTCGCTGTATATCTTCAGTTGCTAAACAGGCTTCGAGTCCAGCTTCGGCAGCGGAAGCGGCCGCCAGATAGTCGTTAGTGACGAGGGCCAGTTCACCCATTTCAAAATGGCCCGAGGCTATTGCCACTGGATTACCGCTCTCATACGCAAGCTCGATATTCTTTCTGTGCCAGTCTGTAGCTGCTTCGAGATGGCCTACCGATTGATGCATATGTCCCAGTGTATGAGTGAGGCGTAGCATTTCGTCGAGCGAGGCTGTTGGTGCCAGAAGATCGTAGAGGTGTTGGAAAAAGTCTACCATTGTTGCACTGGCATAGTCTTGTGAAAGTTCAGCCAGAACTTGCATGCCATAGCGACGCGCTCGTTCAAGATCTCTCCCCGCGACAGCGTGCAATGCAATCTGACGTAGAGGAAAATCCTTTTGAAGTGCAGGGCAAGCTTCAATGATTGCGACCAATTGACGGTGTATCTTCCGGCTTCTCAGTTGACTCAAGTGATGAATAAGTGTCTCGCGTACCAATGGATGAGGCAAGGCAAATCGTTCATTGGTTATCTCAATCACTAATCGCTTCGTTACCAGGTTTTCCAACATCGAAAGAACTTGATCGGCTTGCACTCCGGGGAAATCGTGCAAAAGCGCAAAAGGGAGCGGCTGGTCGGCCACTGCTAATACGTCAAGCAGGTATCGTTCTTCAGTTGAAAGGTTAACTAATCGTAAATCCACAAGATCATGGATAGTTTCAGGTAAGGTTCGAACCGAACGCCAGCGCAACCAGCGGCTTGTATCGAGTCTCCAACCATCACCGGTGGGTATAAGTAGGCCTTCGGCACGCAACTGGGTCAGGATTTCTATGAGAATAAAGGGATTACCACCTGATTGTTCATGCAGCCATTCTGATAAAGTCATGACTGAAGACGAGCTAATTGAGAAAGCGAGTAGGAGAGTTGTAATATCCTCTTGTATTACCGGAGTTACAGGTATCAAATGGACATCACCATGGCGGCGTCCTAATGTCACGAGTCGGTGCAAAGCAGGTATAGATTCAATAGTATGAATAGTCCCCATCAGCATTACAGGCAAATTACGAAGCCTCCTGGCGAGAAAACCAAAAAGGTGTATTGTCGAACTATTTGCCCATTGCATATCATCTATGGTGATCAAAAGTGGAGTGCTACGAGAGACTACATCAAGCGCCTGTAATACACGCCAAAAGAATCTTCCTTGTGCATCCGAGTTATCCTGGTAAGTTTCCATGAGGAGACCAGTCAAATCACCAGGTGTCGCATCTTGAAAGGCTTCGATAAAAGGTCCATAAGAAAGCAGGTCATCGAAAGGGGAACAGGACCCATGTAACACGATCCAGGGGGGCGATTTCGTTAACAATTTGCTACTTATTTCATCCAGAAGACGACTTTTGCCAATGCCGTCTTCACCACTTAAGAGAACAGCGGCACCTCGTCCCGATTGCACATCCTGACTGATAGCCAGAATCTTATTCATTATAATGTCGCGTCCCACTAAGGGCAGAATCTGAGGTAAATTCACAGACAAAGGTGGAGAAGATATATCCAGTGACGTTGTGCTGGATCGGGTTTTGAGTATTTCATGCAAGAGTTCCTGGGTTTCGGGGGAAGGTGCTACACCCATTTCTTGTTCCAACTCGGCCTCGAATTGCCGATATTGACGTAAAGCCTGGCCGATGGCCCCGTTCCGCACATAAAGTCTCATCAGTTGTCTCTGTACTTCCTCATCCAGTGAATCAAGCTGAACGATTCTCTGAATATACCCTATGGCCTCGTCCCATGACTGTCGTGATTCAGCCAGGGATGCCAATTGCTGAAGCGCACTCACGTAAGCCTGGTGCAATTTAGTTTCCTCAAATCGCATCCACTCCTCAAATACAGGCGCATCAGTGAGCGTAAAATCTTGTAGGAAAGTACCATGATACAAGGAAACAGCCTCGACTAACGCACTCTCACTGCCAGCAGTCAATAATTTATGAAAGTGACGAACGTCACAGGTATCATCGCCAAGCTTGAGATAGACCAAATCGCCGTCTGCTATCAGCAATTCAATTGCTCCTTGAGCATGCAAAACCTGGCGAAGATGATAGAGACTAGTACGTAGCGAGTGGCGCGCATTACTATCGAAAGATTCACTCCAAAGAAGAGTAGCGAGGTGATCGCGTGTATGTGGCTGTCCGGTAGCTGCTAAGTAGAACAGTAACGCTCGCGCTTTATAGTTATGTAAACTTAGAAGCGGTGCTCCCGCAATGCGGATCTCTGGAGTACCAAGCAAGCGAATTATCAATTTAGCCGAGGTATTTATCATCAGACCACCTCGTTAAGAAGTTAGTGGTAGTAGCAAGACTTTTTCCAGGCAAGAACTCTGTAGCTGGTGAATCTAATTAAAAGCCATGATACCGCATCTCTCGGACTGTGCGAGGGTATCTCCAGAGCAGTATACCATAAGCAAAACATTTATCACAAAACAACGATCACACAACTCCTTAACCATACTCCTTCTCACACGTTGCATTTTCGCAAACACAGATTCTATAATGAACGAGCAACAAACAATCCTCGACTCATTAAGCCAAAACAGTCAGAGTAGACACGGAGGCAGCATGACAGTAAACATTCGGGCTACGGAAGCCAGTAATACAGCAGAGCAGCTGGACATCCTCGGGCTCTATCGCACAATGGTTACAGCGCGAGTGACCAACGATATCCTGAAAACTCGTAAAACTCAGGGCCGATTTCCCTTTTATATAGGTTGCGCAGGACATGAAAGTATGGCCGCAGTTACTATGGCTCTCAACCAGGATGATTGGATGGCCCTCTATTATCGTGACCTTGCAGCATGGCTACAACGTACGGGAGATATATATGGCCCTTTACGTGAAGCTTACTCACGCACAACCGGGCCAATGGGCGCTGGCCGTAATATGCCTTCACACTATAGTAGCAAACGTCATCGCATCCTACCTACCTTCAGTGAAGTAGCAGCGCTTGCTCCTTTTGCAGGTGGTGTTGGGTTCTCGTTACAGCGACACAAGTCGAAAGACATTATTATGTTCTCCACAGGTGACGGTGGGGTTGCGACAAATGATTTCAACGCGCTTTTTCGCCAGGCTAGTGTGCATCAGTTGCCTGTTCTAATAGTGGTTGAAGATAATGGATGGGCAATTACCGCTCCTTCTACCATCCAATGGGGTGGATCGCTAGTTGAATGGGCAAAAGGTGGAGGTGTCTATGCTGAGGAGGTTGATGGAACTAACGCCATTGAAACCTATCAAGCCTCAGAACGTCTCGTTAATCAAATACGCTCTGGACAAGGACCTATACTGATGCACCTGCTCCTGGGTCTGCTTGATCCCCATTCTAGCAGCACTGATATCAAGGCATATCGCACGAAAGAGGAGATCGAATCAACAATGGCAACCAAAGACCCTGTGAAAAACTTTGGTCGCTGGCTCGTCGAAAATGGACATCTCCAAGAGGGCGATATCGAGCGTATTCGAAAAGAAGTTCGAGCCGAACTGGAAAGTGCAGAAGCACAGGTTTTACAAGAGTCTGAACCAACAGCTGAACGCGTCTTGCAGCATATCGTATATGTCCCTGAATGGCAGGAAAACATACCACGAGGCACAAAAAAGCAGTTGCCAATGTTGGGCGCGATCAACGAGGCATTGATAGAACTTGCGCAACGTGATCCTGACTTCTTTGTTTATGGACAAGATGTTGGCAGTCCTAGAGGTGGTGTGTTCGGCGCAACTGCTATGCTGGTAAAAGAATTTCCTGGCCGAGCAATCAGCAGCCCCCTCAATGAACAGGTAATCGTCGGGATCGCCGCTGGCGCAGGTATGGTAGACGGTAAGGCTCGCTGCGCAGAAATTCAGTTTGTAGATTACCATCAATCAGCAGCTCAGACTATTCGCATGGCTGCCCGTACCTCATACCAGAGCCTTGGTGATTGGACCATTCCTCTGCTTATTCGCACGAAGTCCGGCAGTGGAGGCGGAGGTCCAATTTCGAGCGGTGGAGCTGGCGGTGGTGCATTTGGTCACTCCAATGCTGGTGAGCAATGGTTCACCAACGTGCCAGGCATGATTACGATTTGCCCTGCTACTCCATTCGACGCCAAGGGCTTACTGCTCGAAGCCGCACGCTCGCAATCACCGGTTGTCTTTCTCGAACGCGGACGCCTCTACCGTTCTGAACCACCCAAAGACAGTCTAGGCAACATCATTGACATCATGTCAGAATATTGGTATGTCCCGGAAGGGTATTACACATTACCAATCGGTAAGGCACGTCGCTTGCAGATTGGTAATGGACCTACCAATGTGGCAATCATTTGTTGGGGCACGATGGTATTAGAATCTTGTACAGCTGCTGCGAACTGTGTCAACCGCAATGGTGGCTCAATCGAGATAGTCGATCTACGGACTCTCGCTCCATTCGATGAAGAGGCTGTAGCTACCGCCGTTCGCGAAGCTAACCGCGTGATAGTGGTTACAGAAGAAAACGATTTGACGAGTTTTGGACGCCATGTGCATTCCTGGATAGTCCAGAACTGCTTCTACGATCTCGATGCCACGCCCACCTTCATCTCTGCGCTACCAGCTCCGGCCGCCTCCTACAATGCACCCGAGGAAACTGCATTTTACCCAACTGCGCAGACAATCGAGAAAAAAATTGAGGAATTGCTGGCAGAGTAAGAATTATTAACATCCACTACTGGTGGCTGGATTCTTATGTTAAAAGTCATCAATACTCCTGATTAATTGTACCTGAATGGCTCCTTGATACGTTAGTATACAAGGGTGTGCGAGTTTAGCTCGTAAATTTAATGTAATCTATCGGGTGGAAATTGATGAAACGGGCACCTGCTTCGGATATTATCTGGTTATTTGTAACAACTCGTCTACTACTCGTGCTGGTTACTTACATCGGATTTATCTTGTTTCCTGTCCCTGCACATGCCTATCCTGTCTCGCCGGTTGATATTACTGCTCTACTTACTTCCTGGAATTATTGGGATGCAGCCAATTATACGCGCATCGCCCAATTTGGCTACCAAACAATCTATGATACAGCCTTTTTCCCGCTTTTTCCCTCGCTTATCAGATGTATTGCCTTTCTCTTTGGCAACAATGGTTACATAGCCATAGGCATGGTTCTTAGCAATCTGGCGCTGCTTGGAGCGTTATTTGTGCTGTACCAGATTGCAGCCGATGTCCTTGGCGACCAGGTCGGACGACGTACATTGTTGTATCTGTGTATCTTCCCGACGGCGTTTTTCTTCTTTACCGCCTATAACGAATCCCTTTTTCTTTTCCTGACCGCGAGCTCATTCCTGGCAATGCGTCGTCAGAAATGGTGGCTAGCTGGCATTCTTGGCTTATTTTCCGCTTTGACACGCTCAGCAGGTCTATTTCTTATCTTTCCATATCTGTATGAACTGTGGATTTCAAGGGATAGCATCACTACAAGTGATCAAAGCGCTTCCCTTAGACTCATGCATTTGCTACCCAGGGCATTGCCCGTCGTTCTCATTCCACTGGGCACCTTGATCTATTGTTTCTACTGTTGGAAGCTCTTCCAAAACCCTCTGGCATTTGCCGCTGTACAAAGTCACTGGGACCGACATATAACCTGGCCGTGGGTTGGATTATGGATGGCTCTCGTCGAACTATTTTGGATTCAACCTTTCGGTTCTTTCTTTGAAGTTCATCTACTTCTCGATCTTGCTGCTACCATTGGCTTTATCGTTCTTGCAATCCTGGGATGGCGCAGGTTACGTATGAGCTATAACATCTGGATTGGCCTATTGCTCTTCTATATGCTTCTCAGTCCCGAGATGGCGCAACATGACGTACTCGTATCTAACCAACGCTTTGTCCTCGAAATGTTCCCTGCCTTCATTACATTAGCAGCGCTCAGCGTTAAACATCCACGCTTACATCTGGGACTTCTGATCGCATTCCCCTTTCTACAAGCAACACTGGCTGTGTTTTTTGTGTTAAATCGCTGGATGGTGTAAATTCAGGTTGTGTCATCGTACATTATAAGGATATAATTACATGATAAGCATTGGATATTGATCAAGTTAAGTAATCTCAACCCTTTTGAAAGAATATATAATGCATTGGCTACTAATCTTGCGTATCAAAACTTTCTTGTGGTTCGGCGAGCCACTAGCTGCGCTCATTTCGCTTGCAACACTACAAAATGCCCTTAATACTTTTGGATATCTGGCAGTAGCACTTTTTGTGATGATCGAGAGTGCCGGCATCCCTTTCCCAGGTGAAACAATGCTCCTTCTGGCCTCGTTTTATGCCGCTGTAAGTCACCAATTGCAAATACCTCTTGTGATTGCCTGCGCTGCTATTGGCGCAATTATAGGAGACAACATTGGCTACTTAATTGGGCGTACAGGTGGCCGGGCTTTTGTCATGCGTTTTGGTAAATATGTTTTTATTAAGCCTGAGCATCTCGCTCGCGCAGAAGTATACTTTGCAAAACATGGAGATAAGACGGTCTTTTTTGGCCGCTTCATTGCTGTTCTACGCGCCTGGGCTGCGTTCCTGGCCGGTGTTAATCACATGCATTGGCGCACTTTCCTCATTTACAATGCCGCTGGAGGTATTGTGTGGGCTACGATTTTTGGGACGCTCGGATATATCGCCGGCCGTTTTTTCCATGATAACTTCGCACAGGTAGAACGGCTAGCCACTACTATAGGTTGGCTTGGAACAGGATTGATTGTAATTGCTGTTCTGGCTATATTGATTGTGTTTCGTGTGCGCAAGCATAAGCGTGCTCAAGCTCTTACCGAGACAGAAGCGATTGAAGAAAAACAAAAAGAGGAGCTTAAAGCCCGCAAGTAGTTCACACTTTTCAAAATGAACTACGTGGTCACGACGAAACGTTTGTGAGTAGCTTGATAAAGCAATCCAATGACAAATCCGAAAATAAGCAGGTTACGCACAAGAACCACAGGATAAAATGCTGGGAGGAGTGGAACATATTTAAGAGGGACAGAATTATACATATTGGGATAGACCCATGTAGTCAACAACCCCACAATCCCCCATGTCGTCAGCCATTTCCAGTTTGCTTTTCCTACGAAGGCAAGTAAAGGAGCAATCCATATTAAATACTGTGGACTAAATACTTTTCCTGTGATCATTATTATCAAGACGGTTAACAGACTGGCAGTATAAATATCTAACTTATCTCTCCACTGCAACCAAAATGTATACAATAGACCCACTACTAAACACAATGAGCTCAACAGTGAAACCTTATCAGATAATGCGCTGATTATATTGACAGACCCATATGTTTGTATAATGTGGATTGGATAGCCCAAAAATTTACCAAGCCATAAAAAAGTCGCCGGAGCAGACTCAACTTGAATAGGTCTATTAAAAAAATAGAGAAAAGGATTAATAGTATCCGCAATATTCAGTGAAAGTGATAGAAGCGTCATCACTACACAAATTCCACAGTACACTCCAAGAGCACTCCACCTGTGTACTGAGTTCCACTTCTCGCTGGATTGCTTTTGTTGGGCAATGAGAAAAGGAATAACTAGTACTACTGGGAAAAATTTGAACATGGTTGCCAGAGCCAGCAGAGCAAATGCCCATTTCCATTTTGTTCGAGCAGCCAGGATCACCGATCCCAAAATCAAAGCAGCAGGAATTAAATCAAATCTTGCAGCCGCACTTCCCCAATTCCCAATCACCAGGTAAAAAGCAAAGGCAATCGCAGCGCTACTAGATCTGGTTTTACTGAGAACAAAAAAAATGATTGCTGCTATTAGCAACATCCATATGGCAAAAGCAACCTGGTACCAGGCGGTTGGAGCAATAAGACCCAGGCTAAAAGGGATAATAGACAATACTGGATACTCATATGGTAAATTACGAAATGAACCTGAAGTATTCTGGGATTCTGCCAGGTTAATAATGCTAGCAGGAACCCCTCTAGACTTCATGCCTTCAACAATTGAGGAAGGTGAGTAATTTTGAAGAAACAAACATTGTTCCAGGGGAAGCACTTTAACTGCATGTGTACCTTGCCAGAAAACCAGAGCGTAACATTGATATTTACCCACATCTGTTCTTGGTTTAAACAATTCATATGAGACTGCATAAAACAGTAGTCCGCACATCACAAGAATGACACATATACTCAGTAAATTGTTCCATAAGCGCTTCTCAGATGCCTTAACTTCACTTTTTTGCTTTTGAGTTGTGTCAGATCTATTTTCATGCTCATTACTCAGCTTAAACATAATAAGTATGACTCCCAGTGAGCATCTTTACTGGATTGCGCCTATTGTTAGCTTTTAAAAACTCAAAGGAATGAAACTGAAAATAAAAATAGCTGTGTATCAATCAAAAGTTTCCAAAAGCAGAAGGTGTATAGATGCGTTTTATCTTTGCGTGTGGTATGATAGCATACCGAAAGTTGGGACGCAAGCTAATAGACTTATCGGCGCACTATAACATCTCTTCTTATATACGTAGGACATAGTGAGGCTGTATTATGCCAACATTGGAAACAGGTCAAAGTTTTGAACGTTATCGAATTATACATTTGCTAGGTAGTAGTGTTTCGGGTGAGAGTTATGAAGCCGAAGATACTATGCTACTTCGCAGGGTAACGCTTAAACTTATTCACCCGACTGCGACATTGCCAGATGCAGCTCGTAGGCAGTTTTTCCGTGAGATGCAAGGTGTAAGTATTCTCAATCACTCCTACCTCGCACCTGTACTTGATTATGGCGAATTCGATGGCAAACTTTATGTTGCTCGTCGTTATGTCAGTAACGGTTCACTTCTGAGCCACAACGGTAGAATGTGGTTCCAGGTTCCTTTAGATGTATTCTATGCTGTACAGTATGGGTATCAACTGGCTAAGGTACTGCAATATATTCACAATCGTGGATATTTACACGGTGCGCTTACTTTGGCTAACATTCTGGTATTACGCATTCCTAATTTTGTGAATGAAAGCGACTATGCGCCTTTCCTACTTGCCGATGTCGGTCTCACACAATTTGTACGCTGCTTGGGTGAAAAAAATAATACACCCCTGCCTATCACTGCTGCACCCGAACAGCTTTACAAGCGCATTATCCCAGCCAGTGACCAATTTGCCTTGGCAGTGCTCCTCTATTTCTGGTTAGTAGGACGCCTTCCATATATTGGCTTACCTGAAGAAATAGAACATTTAAAACTTACAGAAACTATTACGCCGCCCTCTTCCTTCAACACCAACATTACGGTTGAACAAGATGGGGTAATATTACGCGCACTATCCGTTTCTCCTGAAGATCGATACCAATCTGTACAAGCTTTCGCAGATGCTTTACTGGCTACTCTGTCTCCAAAAACTCAGCCTGTATTTAATACAGAACCAGCCAATCACATTCTTTCAAATATTCTCGACGCTTCTGAATCAACACCTCAGCCATCTGACGAGCAAGCCACCGAGCAAATTCAGCAACGTGAATCAGAGACCGAATTACTTCAGCATGCGACAACTCCTGTTCAGCAAATCGCACATCTCATTATCTTCTCCCCCTACACAGAGGAAACTTATACAGTAGAATTACACGGTAACGAAATGACCATCGGTCGTGCCGGATCCAGCGATATCTTACTTGACCGGGATGATCTCACTTCAAGGCACCACGCGTTACTGAAGCGCGAAAATGATCGCTTCATGATCTACGACAGACGTAGTGCCAATGGTGTTCAGGTCAATGGGCAGCAAATCGAGAGAGACAATGGTTTCCCATTAGTAGATGGAGACAATATTAAAATAGGAAACTATGAACTTACCTTTCATAAAGCAACACCTACTACTATTGATCAAGGTGATCAAAGCTTAGCATCAGCACCTTAAACACAGTAAGAACATTCGACTTGCACGCTCTTCACTATTGCTCCTCACTGCCGAAACTACCACTCACAAACCGCTAAAGATGAGCGATATTTTTATCTCAACCATTTCTTCTTTCTGTGTATGCTATTTCTTGCTGGTCAACATGTGTTGGACTGCCCTGAACTGCGAACATAATAAAGAAGAAATTTGCAGATTATGATACTTGACATATTTGCATTCCTTAACTATACTTTACATAGTAACTGTATAGTACAGTCTATGTTACTGCATAGTACAATTATTTCATTAGGCAGGTCTAAGTGTCTATATGCTCAGATGACAAGGGAAGAAGTAGCGGACGAGTGCGCTTGATACAAGCAGCTCAAAAGCTTGCAGAAGAACGCCCATTCGATGAGATTACTATTGATGAGATCATTAAAAGGGCGGAACTTTCGCGACCAGCTTTTTACTATCATTTCACAGGTGGTAAAGAAGAACTGCGTGCAGAATTAGTAGGATGTGGTTTACTTCCTGAAACCCCGACCCAGGATAAACGAAAAGAACTTTTGGAAGCAGCCTTGCGAGTATTTGCTCGTTCTGGCATTTCAGCAGCAACACTGGAAGACATCGCCGCAGAAGCAGGCGTAACACGAGGAACGCTTTGCTGGCATTTCCACAACAAGGATGAGTTACTTTCTGGCATTATCAAATACTACGGTCCTCATTCCATGTTGCGCCCTGTGATTGAGCAAATTGACCAAGACCTGCAAAACGGCGTCCCCTTAGACGATGAAACGATCTTTCGTCGCCTTGCTGGTGCTTTCTACGATAGTTTTACGGCCCAGGGTGATTACACTCGACTGGCGATTCTATTGGTTTACACACACCCCGAAGCTGCCCAAATACTTGCAAACAAGATTGTAACGGGTCGCAAGAGCATCATTGAGTACATACAAAAACGCCAGGCGGAAGGTCACTTTTGCAAGCATATCGAGCCTGGATTATTTGTGCAAGTGTTGGCAACGACTTTCGCAATGCGTGTCATTTGCCAGGGCTTCAATGAGCTTTTATCATTCGGGCAGCTCTCAAGAGAAGAAATCATCGATCAGCTAGTTTCTTTACTTTTGTATGGTATTGTGTTACGCGATCCGGGAATACACGTCGAAGACCCAGGTGGCGGGTAGAACCCTGGTGGTAGGCGGGTATCCCCGCACTTTTCTACCCCTTGCCACTAAGGGCAGCGAGTGGTAGGGAATAATTTGTAAATCGATTTGTTTAGTAACTTATAAACGTTTAACGGGAAGGAGTCTTACCGCATGCAAATTATGCAAGTTCATCCACCAGCGACTACACGCAGCGGAGGACTAGATTACAAGTGGATATTGGCAATGGTTGTCATCCTGGGTGTTTTTATGAGCATCCTGGATCAGACTATTGTCAATATTGCTATACCACGCCTGCAAACTGCCTTTGGAGCCGACGTTCACGAAGTTCAGTGGGTGCTTACTGCTTATATCGTTGCCCAGGGAGTTGCAGTCCCAACGGCAGCGTACTTTGCTGACACGCTGGGCATCAAACGCTTCTATATCATTTCGCTGGCAGCATTTACCCTTGGTTCGGCACTTTGCGGATTGGCATGGAGCTTACCTATTCTGATTGTCTTCCGCGTGCTGCAAGGACTGGGAGGAGCAGCACTGTTTCCCCTTTCAATTACTCTCCTCTTCCGCGAGTTCCCACCTCAGGAACGCGGTACTGCAATGGGATTCTTCGGTGTTCCTGCGTTGCTTGCTCCTGCAATTGGTCCAACGCTCGGAGGATACCTGGTTACATTTGTAGGTTGGCAGGCTATCTTTTTTATTAACGTTCCCATTGGCATAATCGCCATCATTCTCTCGATCTTACTCATCCACGAATATCGCCCAGAAGGACAGATTCGCTTTGATCCTGTCGGCTTTATCTTCGTCTCGCTCGGAATGATTGCCGTGCTTTATGGGCTCTCATCCGCCAGCACCGATGGATGGGGATCTACTACCGTAATAGGCTTCCTCTCTGTAGGATTACTTTCGCTGGCAATTTTTGTTGCCACTGAATTGTTCATCGCAAATCGTGGCGGACAACCATTGCTTGATCTGCGTCTCTTCGCAAATGGACCGTTCCGCACAAGCCAGATTGCCAGCTTTTTCGTCATTTTCAGCCTATTTGGTGGATTGTTTCTCTTCCCGCTCTACCTACAAAACATTAGGGGATTGAGTGCATTTCAATCAGGTTTGATTTTACTCCCACAGGCCCTGGCTGCTATGGTCAGTGTAATTATTGGAGGACGTCTGGTTGATCGCATAGGCGTGAGAGCAGTGATGATTCCAGGCTTATTGATCCTGGCTTTAGCTACGTGGCAACTAACTTACATCAGCACTTACTCGTCTTATGGTTGGATTCAGCTCATGTTTGTCTTACGAGGTATTGCTCTTGGCTTGACCGTCCAGCCTCTGACCGTTGCCATGATGTCCGAGATATCGCCACGACAACTAGCACAGGCATCTTCTCTTAGTACTGTCAATCGTGCAGTTGCAAGTTCATTCGGCATTGCTATACTGGCAACAATAGTACAGACGCAAACCCAGATACACTTCGGCCATCTCGCCGAACAGGTGACAATAAGCTCACCTCTCGGAGGGCTAATTACACGTATTCAAGCGCTTTTTGTTGCGCGTGGTGCCGACACAGCTTCAGCCTATACCGCAGCCGTACAGTTAATTGCCAGATTTGTGCAAAGAGAAGCTTTTGTTCTGGGTATTCAGGACGCCTTACGGCTGACACTCTTCGTCACTGGCTTAGCGATCATCGCTGTATTGTTTGTACGAGGAACTCGCAGGCCTCAACGTATCCCTGAACAGGCGCCTGGCGCTGCTGCACCCGCTGATTCCGGCGAAACCACACACAGAGAAGCGGTGCTAACAGGGTAATCAACCATAAATCATACATGTAGTAATTTGATCTTTGTGATCATCATTTGTTTCAAAGGAGATAAATGTTATGCGTCGAACGATTTTAGTTCCTTTACTCATCTTCCTCGCTCTAGCCGCTATCGGAGGCGCTGTAGCTTACTGGATTTACGACAGTTACAACTACTACCGCACAGATGATGCACAGGTTAGTGGAAAGATCGTTAGCGTAAGCGCTCCAATTGCAGGAACCCTCACCAGTCTCAATGTAAAATCGGGTACGCAAGTCACTGCAGGCCAGACAATTGGTTCCATTACTCCGGTTTCGATAACGAGTACACCAGGCACTGGTGGAACGTCAGGTAATCCTGCAACGTTTGATTTGACCAGCCCTATTAATGGCTCAGTTCTACAAGTTCCTGTGGTTCAAGGACAGAATGTCGCTCCTGGATTATCACTCGTTCAGGTGACAGATACCAGTACTGTGAATGTGGTAGCATACGTGGATGAGAACGCGATCAATAATGTGAGCGTCGGACAATCTGTTGACATCCATATCGACGCGTATAGCGATACTAGCTTCACAGGCCATGTAGTCCAAATCATACCTGTAGCTGCCGGCCAGTTCTCACTGCTGCCTAATCAGGATCCGACTAGTGGTAACTTTACGAAAGTTGGGCAGCGAATTCCTGTTGTGATTTCGATTGATGCTAGCTCTGGCAAACTCATCATGCCCGGAATGAGCGCAGAAGTAACAATTCATATTCACTAGTCAGATGGGGATGTTATGCCTGCTCGCATAATGTTCCTACAGCAGTATAGAAGGAGTACATCGTGGCTTTATTGATAATAGGTGGTTTACTACTTGTAGCACTCCTGGCCATTCTCGGCGCTGTTTTCCTGGGTATAAGTGAGCAGCGGGCTGATAAAGCGCGGACTAATGGTAGCGTTACCATAAGCTCTCCAAGCTCCACCCCATTAGTGGAGCAACAGTCAGCCACCAGCAGAGCAACAATGAGAACCGCCCCTGTTGGACAAAATCCGCCCCCTATCGCAGAGAGATCTTTACGTCCGACTGGTGACGGTCAACAACAATATACACTGAATGGACAGTTCCACGAGCTTGCGGTTGAGTTACAAACACTTTACCAGCATGCCTGGGAACTTGAACGTCGACTCCGTACACTTGCAGAGGTTGCAGATCGCATCGAGAAAACGAATAACAATCAGATCGGCATCGAAGAGGAGATACACTCCCAAACTTCTACTGATAGCACTGTATGAAAAATAACCTGCCACCCCGTTGAAGTCATTGACTTCAGCGGGGTAGAAACTTTCTCCATCGCATTAGCGATCCACCAACGACCGTGTCAGCGTGACGACAGTGACAAACATGCGATAGAGATCAAACAAATCTTCGCTACTGATCATAATTGTTCGTGGTCCAACTCGTTCAACACCTCGTACCCAAAGTGCCATCTCTGCCATATCTGCGACGAGAAAAGTCACTTCCAGCGAAACAGGTCTCGTATACGCAGGAGGATGCATTTGCTTCAATTTACTTACTGCACGAGAAGCGCCTCTTCGCAGCATCTCACAGGCCACGTTCGGATGAATATGAGCAGCAGCAAAGCGTCCGAGAGACTGCTTGACGACAATTTTCTCAGCATCTGGCGCGATACTTTGCGCTTCCTGTACTGTTACCTCGTCTCCACTGATAAAGATTATCGGAACGTTGTAATGGGTAGCAACCAGGGCATTGATAGCCGATTCACCTACAACATCACCATTAATACGCACTTCCCAAATTGCTCCAGGATTATATGTGTGGGACAACACTGCTCGCTCAGCGCCGATTGAACCATGATATCCCACAAAACAGATGCCATCAAAGCTAGAATCCAGACCCTCCATCATATACATTGGCTTGTGCTTACCTGTGATTAACATCGCCTGTCCAAGCAGATCTTGTGGATGTAGATTGCGCATATAGTGATGAGAATCATTTACCACAAACTCTGTGGCACCAGCTTCTAATGCCCCGGAAATAACAGCATTGACTTCGTTAGTGAGCAAACCACGCCCTTGTTCATATTCTGAGTTGCCCTCAATGATCTGTTCCCAGGCAACAATGCCACTGGTACCCTCAAAGTCTGTAGATAGAAATAGTTTCATGCTGGATTCCTTTCATTTCATTCATGGCTATAGGAAATTGTTCCAGTGCTTCTTGAGCGGATTGGGGTAATCGCACATGCCCACCCATACCTGTATCCTTTGCAATTGCCTGGCATAACTCACTCGCTTTTTGTATTGGCGAGGAATCATTTATCCACAATCCCCATAAAGATTCGGATAATGAATTCTTCATACTATAGTAGGTGACGTAGACTGGCGCAAGGAGTTCATATTATGCACTTTCGAGAAGGTCTTCTTGTATACACACAAGGTTTACATGCTATAATCTCCCAGTGTACATTATTTCATAGAGGTGTACTTTAGAAACATTTATCAAGGACGGAACATGGCTGCCACCATCTTCAATACACAGCTCCTTTCCTTCTATCTACTCGGCCTCGGTATTACTGGCACTGTAACGCTTGTAGTGGCAACAGGGCTGGTTATGCGGCGCTACGGTAATAGCCCTATACAAAGCTACAACTGGCGATTACGGAACTGGCGTTTGAAACAACTTTCAGCGATCGCATGCCTTTTCTTTCTTGCAATGGCAGCCAGCAATTGGGTGATTCAGGATGCCTGGGGATGGATTTACCTGCTCGCTGCTTTCAAAACAGGTACATGGTGGTTGCGCAGAGCAACAAGTCGAGGAATTTAAAAATAATGGACGAACCTTTGAGTTTGTCCAAATCTCTCCTATTTTAGAGTGATATTTTGAGTAAAATACCTATAGTCTAACCACGATGACCGCAGCGCTGGCAGACCCAGGCGCCATCTACAATAGAACCACGGTAGGCTACTAGTTAATTGTGTTGTGATGCGATATAATACGTTCACAGACCAAGGTAAATAGAGCAGTATCTTAGATACTTCACTTCTATACCTGGATGGAGTACTCCAACAAAAGGAAGGTACCGAATCGTGTCGTGGTGTAAGTTCTTCATACCAAAGATCGCGTCACCTGGGATAAAATCAGATGATCCCGACTTAAACGATCATATTATGTATGCCAAATGTATCAAAGGACATGTGCTGAAAGATGCTAATGATTGGATTCTGTGTGAAAATTTACCAGCTCCTGACTCAAAATGCTGGCAAGAAGGTGGAGATACTATTTTTTCATTGCAGTACCGCAAACGTCAGAAAAGCCAGGTCAATGCAGACATGCCAGAACATATGGATGATACTGCTACTCAAACTGCTAAATCCTGAGGATATATGGCTAATCCCTCTCTTTCATCATATTTTTCTTTAAAACCAGAAAATGAGCAATTAACCCGGGTACATGCTAATCTGTTGCAATGGTATGCTGCGGAACATCGCGATCTGCCCTGGCGATTTACCCGTAATCCATACGCTATTCTTGTTTCAGAGATCATGCTACAGCAAACACAGGTACTTAGAGTATTGCCCAAATTTGAGCAATTTATGGCCGCATTTCCAACATTGGCTGATCTTGCCGCTGCTTCAACAGCCGATGTGATCTCCGTATGGGTTCCGTTAGGCTACAATATGCGAGCAATTCGTATTCAATCAATTGCGCGTCAGGTAATGAAGGAGTATGGAGGATGCTTACCCAATAGCATTGAAGAATTGCTGAAGCTAAAAGGTATTGGTCGCTACACGGCTGGTGCGATTGTATGTTTTGCTTTCAAGAAGCAGGTCGCGATGGTTGATACCAATATTCATCGAGTGTTGCATCGAATATTTTTAGGCCCGGAACTTTCTGAACCTGGGCTCACTAATGATCAAATGCTAACTTTTGCAGAACAGGTTTTACCAGATGGAAAGGCATACGATTGGAATCAAGCGCTCATGGATTTAGGCGCGACTATCTGCACCAATAGTAATCCACAATGCTCTCGTTGTCCATTGCGAGACGCCTGCAAGACCTATTCTGAAATGTCCCAATATAGTCTTTTCCCATCGGGAACAGTGCTGCGCCAATTACGTAAGGTAGCAGAAAAGAAAGAACCATATCAGAACCAGCCATTCACCAATACTAATCGCTATTTTCGAGGACGTATTGTCGATCATTTGTGTTCACTACCTGAAGGCCAGCGCGTTCCATTAACTTTACTAGGACCAAAAATCAAACGAGAGTTTCGTGAAGATGACTTGATCTGGTTGCAACAGCTTGTTGAAAAACTTTCGAAAGATGGACTGGTTGATTACGCCGACGAGGGGGTACGGCTACCATCATCTTGAATTTAGTAGTCGGGCCATGATTAGTGTATTCGGCTTACCCTATTAATTTATGGAGGAGTGTAACTTGCAACTTAAAAGTTTTGATGAAATTACAAAGGGTCACCGGCATATTTTTCTTTCACCTCATCTCGATGATGTTGTCTACACTTGTGGCGGCACTCTTGGGGTACAGGTAAGTACGGGTTTACGCCCATTAGTAATCACTGTCTTTGCGGGTGTACCTTCCTCAACTAGAGAACTGAGTTCCCTCGCAACGGAGATACAAAGAGAAATGGGCTTTCGACAAAATGCGAAAACTGCATTAATCAGCCGTAGGGAGGAAGATGCACGCGCACTTGAATACCTGAATGCAGATTATCTATGGCTTGACTATCTTGACGCAATCTATCGCGGTACACCAGCTTACTATACTCAGAAGAGTCAATTGATGGGGGGAGACGTACATCCTGGTGACCTGTGGATAGACAGGGAACTGGCTCAAAACCTGGTTGCCTTACATGACCGTCTACCCGATACGGTTTGGTATGCCCCTCTTGGAGTTGGTCGTCATATTGATCACCAGATTGTATGCTCCGCCGTAGATCGTTTAATTCAGCGTGGAGCAAACGTCAAACTCTATGAAGATTTCCCCTATGTTTTAACAAAAGATGCTCTAGAAGAGCGACTAAACGAATTTGGCGGAACATTGGAACCAGCGCTGGTAGAAATGTCAGAAATGCTTCATCTCCGGCAGGAAGCGTCTGAGATGTATAGTTCCCAGATTCAGTTAAACTTCGCCGATAAGGCATCGATGTTTCAATCCATGGAAGACTATTCGCACGGCATTCGCCCTGTACAGACAGTCCACTTGGAGCGCTACTGGACAGCACGCTAGCACGTAATTCTACACAGCCCAGGTTACTAAAAAGAAACCGTAGTATAGCCAAACTATGCTATAATAAAATTGACCTCCAGGCCAGTAGTTCAGAGTGCGAAAGGCAGATTTCTAATGCCAACACAAGAAGAGCGGTTAACCATACTAGAGTATGATCTCAAACAATACAAGACCGAAACCATCAAAGCCTACGGTGAAATGGCCGTAGAAATGACAATGGTAAAAGGGCTAACTGAAGATGCTGTGAAACGGTTAGCATCGCTCAAAGCACAGATAGAACAACGCTTTGAACGCGTAGAAACACGCCTGGGCGCAATGGATGTACACCTGGAGAGCATGGATACGCGCCTTAATCAAGTGGACACACGCCTTAATCAAGTGGACGCGAGCCTCAATCTGATGGACACACGCCTGGACCGAGTGGAAAACTTGCTCGCGCAAATCCTCGCACGACTACCAGAAAAACCCTAGTTACTTGTACTGGCTACTTAGCAGGAGATGCTCATGGCTGATTACGGTAGACCCCTGTCGTTCGGCTACTTTCTAATCCCCAATGCAGTAGAGTATCCAAGGCTGGTCGAGCTTGCACACCTGGTCGACAACCTGGGTCTCGAGTTCATCGGGATTCAGGACCATCCTTACCAGCGTCGATTTCTCGATACCTGGACCCTCCTGACAGCGATTGCCGTCCAGACCAAACGCGTGCGCTTATTTCCCGACGTAGCTAATCTCCCGTTACGACCACCTGCCATCCTGGCCAAAGCAGCGGCCTCTCTTGACCTGATCAGCGGTGGCCGGGTCGAACTCGGATTGGGTGCTGGCGCCTTCTGGGAAGCCATTGCCGCTCTCGGTGGCCCAACACGCAAACCTCGCGAGTCGCTTACCGCCATGGAGGAAGCAATTCACGTTATCCGGCTCATGTGGAGCGACCAGCGATCAGTCCGCTTCGATGGTCAATTCTACTCCCTGCATGGGGTTCATCCAGGACCGGCCCCCAAACACCCCATCGGCATCTGGCTCGGTGCCTACGGCCCGAAGATGCTTGCCCTCACAGGTCGGCTGGCTGACGGGTGGGTTCCCTCGCTCTCCTATGCACCTCCTGCACAATTGTCCGAGCAGAATCGGCTCATCGACGAAGCGGCTGGCAGCGCCGGTCGCGATCCCACAGCAATCAGACGAGTGTGCAACATCAACGGACGCATCACGAATGGCCCCACAACTAGCTTCCTTGATGGTCCTGTCGAGCACTGGGTTGATGAACTGACCAAACTCAGTATCGAGGAGGGGATGGATAGCTATATCCTCTGGCCGACCGAGGCTGACGAAAGCCAATTACAACGCTTTGCTCAGGAAGTCGTCCCACAGGTACGTGAGCGTGTGGAGCATCATCGCCGCGTTATCTAGCCATTATCATCTCTCGCAGGTCACAAAGACCTCACTGGATGGCTCACTAAGGGAGTGATGTACCTCTCTTCTCCGTTTATGCTGATTTTGCAGCATATAAATACTTCATTTTCGCTTCTCAAAATTTTTTGCACCAGAACCCGGTATAGTACCAACCATCGTCGATGGGATGGATGTGGACGACAGAAGTGAGGGTGATGTTTTCCTTCCCTACTTGTATGCTGACAAGACTGCCAGGTATCCCACTTGGTCTGGCTCCCCAAGCTCGGCTAGTAGGCTCGCGAAGTCAAGCGGCTGCCGGCTGAACGTGACCGCCCCATCCCTGCGCGGCCACTGGCTGGGCTGCCGATCCCAGGCTAATTCAATCCCGTTGAAATCCGGATCGTGCAGGTAGATGGCCTCGTGGGTGCCGTGATCTGACGCCCCGTCGATCGACCAGCCATGATCGAGCAGACGTTTGAGCGCAGTTGCCAGATCTTTGCGCTTCGGATAGTTAATGGCGAAGTGGTACAGGCCAGTCGTGCCGGGGGCAGGAGGTTGTCCGTCCTTGCTCTCCCAGGTGTTGAGGCCGATGTGGTGGTGGTAGCCGCCAGCAGAGAGGAAAGCCGCGCTCTCGAAGTTGAAGAGCAGGTCGAAGCCCAGGTAGTCGCGATAGAAGTCGATAGCTCGCTTCAGGTCGGCGACCTTGAGGTGGACGTGTCCAATGCGTGTCTCGGCCGGGATGGAGGTGTCAGTCATTCATGTCTCCTTCTTTCTTTCTTACCATTTCAACGTTCTTTTCCAGTTATATGATAATCGTATTTTTACGTCAAGATCACCATAACGTTGGATGCGTGTAATGGCAACTCTGAACGGATGTACCAGGTAGCCAGCACACCATTTCACATGAAAGAAGCATCAAGCGCAAACGGAATCCCTTTCCCTTTTCCACTGTAGAGGTTTCACCAAAGTGGTGTATGAGCCATTTCATTATCCAATTTACACTCAAAGATCAATGAGCGGCCAGCTTGAGTGCCATGGCCGTTAAGAAGAGCGCAAACGCCAGAACCACCGCCCAGACACCAACAATATGGAACCGCTCCGCATGGTTGACGAGCACTTTCCAATTCTTTGGTGGTGCGCTAGGCTGCCAGGTAAGCGTGGCACTGTTGATAGGGACGGTGCCGATGATCCTGATCAAAATCCAGATGAGCACGGCGAGCACTCCTGCACACCGGAGCCAAAAGCCGGGTGCGCCACCATCGAGGACCGTTACGGCAATCCCTGACACTGCCGTCGGTATAAAGAAGGCGGGTACCAGCACACGCAGCCTCAGTACCAATGCTTGACGGAGCTGGATCTGCGACTGTTCGTCCAGAACCTCGGCAGGCGCACGCAAACCATAGTGGATCACGAACTCTATGCCTGCCAGGATACCAGCGAAGAACACGTTAACTAAGTCGAGGCCGGTGGCGGGATTCATGTTTCTTTTTCCTTTCATTTCACGCTCTTTACCAAGAGGCGCACCAGCCGGACGAGAGCCTGCTGGCAGGACATTTTTTCGGCGGGCTTGAGAAGGTGAAAGAGATTGTGTACAAATGGTGCATAGATGGATAAGGACTCGTATCTCTCGACGGTTGGGTATGCAGCCAGAGAAGCACCGGAACTAGCCTACGAGCTTCATCAGGCTGAATGGGCTACTGCCATAAGCAAGCTGGCAAAAGAAGCACTCCCGAGCTAAAGCAAATGGCTCACTTCATTTGCCTGTTTTTCGTCCGTACGCGGTCATATAGCTCCTCCATCACGCTGATGAACGACACATCTTTGTGCCAGAAAGGCGGATAATCCCCTTGCTTCTTAATCAGTAGCGCCGGGACGCCTGCTTGCGATGCAGTGGCTAATGGTGCAGGCAGCCTCTTCGGGCCGGTCCAGAACTCTTTGTGACTGGCCACTACTGCTGCCGGTTCTTTAGTCGGGAGAGTGTAGTAGGACTCAACCGGTTCCACAGGAACGTCGTCTGACGTCAGTGCGGAGGCTAAAATCTTCCCCAGCGGTGTCCGGACCAGTTCGGCATGCAAGTCGTCTCTGGACAATCCCCGCAGTTCAAACATCACGAAAGGATCTTGGTCCAGGGCAGATGCCAGGAGATAGTAGACCCCGGCGATGTGTTTGCAGGGATTCGCCCAGTCAGGACATGAACAGGAGGTCTCGAAATCGCGCTCGCTGTGCGGCAAAAGATGCAGACCTAGCCCGGAGAAGGCGTCCTCAATCGTATCAGGCATCTCGTTCATCAGCAGTTTCGTGACTAGGTCCGCTCGCGATGCAATCTGGCGGATGACCTTCGTCCAATCGCCGGCGGTGATCGCCTTGATTGTAATGGTGGTCCGATAGATGGGTTCTTTGTAAACGCCAAAGTACGGATTGATCGAACCACGAACCCTGGCCGCGACCGTGCCTTTGGCCAGCGTGTACTCGAGGATGCGCCCTCCACTCGCATAGGACCGCCCACGCCCGAGTCGGGCCGGATCGGTAAACTGTTCCAGGGCCGCGATAAAGCGCTGGCCCCACCAGGTACGGCTAAACTGTGCCATCGTTCTCACTCCAGGACCGCGCTGCGCCGCAGTGCGATCAAATCTTTGAAAGTATCGTTGTCGAGCTCTGTCAACCAGGACTCATCGGTTCCAACAACCAGCGAGGAGAGCCGTTTCTTGTCTTCGATCATCGTATCGATGCGTTCTTCCATTGGACCCATGGCCACAAACTTGTGCACGAAGACGTTTTTGCGCTGGCCAATGCGGAAAGCGCGGTCAGTGGCCTGATCTTCAACCGCGGGGTTCCACCAGCGATCGAAGTGGAAAACGTGGTTCGCTTTTGTCAGATTCAAGCCGACGCCGCCTGCCCGCAGCGAGAGAATAAACACCGACGGTTCGGTCTCAGGATCTTGAAACTCGGCAATCATCCTTTCACGTCTTGCCACGCTGGTCCCGCCGTGCAAATAGTACGTGTTGTAATGCTTGTTTTGCTCGAGATACCGCTCAAGCGCACTGCCAATCTCCGTGAACTGGGTGAAAACAAGCACGCTCTCGCCGCTCTCAATCACCTCTTCGATCATCTCCCCAAGCCGCTGGAGCTTGTAGGACCGCTCAGTAGTGAAGGCACTGCCATCCTGCAGGAACTGCGCCGGGTGGTTACAGATCTGCTTGAGCTTCAGGATCGTGGATAAGATTAAGCCCTTACGTTGGATACCCTCGGCCTCATTCAGTTGCTCTGTAACATCTTTGACGACAGCCTCGTAGAGAGAGGCTTGCTCGGGTGTGAGCGTGCAAAACATCTTCTGCTCGATCTTATCCGGCAGGTCGTCGATAATGCGTTTATCGGTCTTGACACGCCGCAAAATGAAGGGCTCTACCAATTTCTTTAAGGTCGTCGACCTTGTCAGGTCATTGTCTTTGTAGATGGGCATCTCAAAAGCCTTGCGGAAATGTGCTTCCTTGCCCAGGTAACCCGGATTGAGGAAGTTAAAGATGGACCACAGATCGCGCAGGCGGTTCTCGACTGGCGTGCCAGTCAAGGCGAGCCGGTGCGGCGCGGCGAGCTTTAGAATCGCGCGCGTCTGGGCTGCCTGTGGATTTTTGATGTTCTGGGCCTCATCGACCACAACGCGGTGCCACTCCAGACCCTGCAAAAGCTTTTCGTCCAGCCGCGCCAACGCAAATGAGGTCAGGACGACATCGTGCTTCTGGCACGCCTCCGCGAAGGTCTGCTTGTCTTTAAATCGTGTGCTTCCTTGATGCACCAGCGTGCGAAGTTCCGGCCCAAAGCGCTCAATCTCTTTGCGCCAGTTGCCAAGCACGGATGTCGGCGCGATGACGAGGGTTGGAGGCACGTCGCCGGTTTCCTCCCGCTCCTTGAGCATGCGAGCAATGACCTCCAGAGTTTTGCCCAGACCCATATCATCCGCCAGGCAGGGATTCAATCCCAGGCTTTCCAGGTACTGTAGCCAGGCAACGCCTCGCTTCTGGTAGTCACGCAAGGTCCCTTGCAAGGATTCTGGATCCTTAATGGGGGCGAATGCATTTTTGTCATTGAGTCGGGAGAGCATATCTCTTAGGCTTTGATCATGCTCCCATTCCAGGTCATCCTCGGCCTCGGTACCAATCTTTAGCATATCCAGGAGCGTGATCTCTGACTCCTCGTGCTGGTGTGTCTGCCAGAACTGGAGGAGTTGCTGCATCTTGTCGCGATCCAGTTCCATCCATTGCCCCCGGAACTGGACCAGGGGTGTTTTGGCGTTGACGAGCTGCTGCCATTCTTCTTCCGTGACTACCTGGCCCCCAACCGACAATTGGTACTCATAGGAGATGATCGTATTGAGGCTAAGGTAGCCTGGACCAACTGTAGCCGCCCCCTTTGGCGAACGTAATGATGTTTTGAGGCGGACCTTCGTGCGCCTGCGCCCCTCGGGTGTCCACCACGCCGGGACGATCACGGAGTAGCCCGCGTCTCCAAGCACCCAGGCACTCTCCTTCAAGAACGCGAACGCCTCATCCAGAGTGAGGCGGCACCCGGCCGGGTGGTCTGTGGCCATCCCAGCCCAGACCGTGGGATAGATTCGCGCGGCATACCCAAGGGCTAGTAACAGATTTTTCTCGAAGTCCTTGCCGAAAGGTCGGGCAGCCTCAGCTCGGTCCCGCGGATTAAGATACCAATACTCGTCAAGACTCAGTTTGAGTGAGGGATCGTGCCTGGCAGCGACGAGAAAGTGCAGTTGCCAATTGTCGATATCGGTAGGGGACGCCTCCTCCAGCCGGAAACAGAGAGTAAAACCGGCCTCCGTGTGCGCTTTGGTGAGATTCGCCCGCCAGGCTAGCCAGTGTTTGTAATCCTCCAGCGAGTCAGCAGAGGCTTGCAACAGAGCCGGTCGGTACGGATAGACACATCCATACAGGAGTGTGCCCGCGATCTGCTGGTCGAATTTCGCAGTAAAGGGTGTCCCGGTGACGATGTTATTCAGGAGGTACTCTGAGAAGTGACGGAGTAAGGACTCTTTGTCAAACAAGGCAGCGCCAACGTCCGGACTGTTCAACCCTGCGGTACACACTCCCGGCATAGCGGCAACATAACGTTGGATGGTCGTCTCATAGGTGTCGGACAGCAGTTCCCACGCAGGATGAAGCTCGAAACTGGAGCTATTCTTTGCCCGCTTGCCTTTGGTTGTAGCCCCTCGATTTATCGAAGGGGACGAGATCTCCCGGTACTTCTGGGCGGGGAGGTACTGGTCTTTGGCAATAATGCCTTTGATCGCCTGCGAGTACTGATGCCAGAACAGGATATCTGCTCCCAGTTGGAAATCTTCGGCCGCATTGAGGGCGATAAAATGGATGTCGTTCAGCGCTGTGATAATGTCTGGCACTTGATAGCAACAGATTTGCCAGGGCGCCAGGTCAAATTCCATAGGCTCCTCCTCATCCATGTAGCGCAGCAATTCGAAAGAGGGAGAGGGCTTACCCGCAACCGTCGGAAGTAGAAAGTATTTTAAACACAGGGTACGCGCCAATGCGCCAGACACGGGCTCCTGCAGACCTAGTTTCTCCATGAGAAACGTAGCCAGAGCTGTATGCGCCAGGTGCCTGGGGTGAACAGTGCCAGTGCGATTCCGCGACGTGCTTACTGGTACATCCGTCTCTACCCAAAGGTAGAAAGCCCCTTTCTGGATGAACTCGTTGGTGTCGTCGGGAATCCAGGTTCCATGGATAATATGCATGCGGTACTCCTACGGTGAGCGATGATAGAATGAATGTACACCTCAAGTGGATAGTCATCAGGAGTGGTTCAGCCACTCATTCGGTGTCAATGCTGGCGAAGACCGTGCCACATGCCCCTGCGCCGCGCTCACCACATATGGTTATGATACAAAAAATACACCTCACAGAAAAGCCATTCTGCAACGAGAGTGATTTTCTCATACATCATATCACATCAACTACGCTATTGTCGATCATTTTCGCAAGAGGTACTGTAGTTATTCGATAGTGTAAGGTCCGGGGGCACATCGCAGGCACCATGACCACGACAGTCGTAGTGGACGACGCGCAGACTGCGGGTGAGCAGCGCTATCTGAGGATCCCACATGCGCAGATCTGTCCCCAGCGAATTCACCATCACCAGGGTCGGAGCATCGTCCGACCCATCGACGCGGTAGGCGAGACGTACTCCATCGGAAACAACAACGTTCATACTCCACCACCCGACGACTGGATCTCGCGGTAGGATACCAGGACCCGGTCGATGAACGCATCCGTATTGCCCAGATATGCACCAGGGTCAAGGGCCCGGTCAATCTCATCTAGCGAGAGGATGCTTTGCACTTGCTCCTCCTCCAGTGCAGCTTGACGAAGATGCACACCTGACCTGACAGCACGATCGCAGAGCGCCTTGACAATTTGTTGCGCCTCGAATCTTCCAACGTGAAGGGCGAGTACCATTGTCAACGACTCGGCCATGAACAAGCCTCCGGTCAAGTCGAGGTTCGCGCTCATGCGTGCGATATTGACCTGGAGGCGACCAACCGCTTCACGAACTCGCTCGACTGCACTCGCAGTGTAGCGGAACAGGTTGGGGATTGCCGCCCATTCAGCCTGCCATCCTCCAACGGCCCGTTCATGCTCTTGTACCATCGCAGATAGAATCAC
>Ga0207684_10000965_pt1 | contig 32227 bp, 35 predicted proteins | sample KBSK5501metaG_FD_184342 | JGI IMG/M metagenome (GOLD analysis project Ga0207684, IMG submission 184342) | Corn, switchgrass and miscanthus rhizosphere microbial communities from Kellogg Biological Station, Michigan, USA - KBS K5-50-1 metaG... | ecosystem: Host-associated > Plants > Roots >... | reverse complement strand
GTCGTTGGCCGCGGCGGCGGCCAGGAACTGGGCCTCATAGACCATCACCATCGGCGTCTTGCCTATGCCGATGGAAAGGTAATCCTGGAAAGGCTCCTCGGACGAGGTGGCGGTAAGGCCCTGCTTGAGGAAGATGGGCTCGACCCGTGGCAAGACGGCAGCGGCCTGGGCGGTGTCCTGGACGATGTTGTTGCCGTTGGCAACATAGCTCGCGAGCGCAAGGTACATGGCGGCCGAGTTGGAGGTGCGCACGTCCGTCGAAGTGATGAGGATGCTCTTTGTGGCTGCATAGGTGGTGTTGCCTTTGATCTCCGACCATCGCGTGTTCTTGGCGACCAGCTCCAGGTAGGCCTTCATGTCGAATGAGACGTAGGTGCCGTTGTCCTTGGCGACCCCTGCGGTGATGAGCAGCTGAACGATCGGCTTGAAGGTAGCGATCGCCATCGGGGTGTAGAAGGGCGAGTACACGGTCTTCGCCTTGCGATCGAGCTTGATCTTCTCGGCTGCGGGCACACCGGCCGGAAAGGCGAAGTCGTACTTCGACAGGTCGACGCTGGTCGCGATCTGCCGGGAACCGGCGGTGTCGACCTCAACGTCGTAGCCGTTGTCGCGGAACGCCTGGATGACTCCCTGGTCCTTGAAGAACGGCAGCTTCTCGGATCCGATGACGCCACGCACCACGCTCAGCGGAGCTGCCGGGTGGATCTTCTGGGCGACTGAGACTACTATCGCGCCGATCACGGCCACGGCGAGCACCGCGGCCAGCGCCAAACCCAGCCATCGCCTCATCGGGTCATATTGTCGGGGCTGGAGATCAAGCGCGCGGTCAACTGTGTCGGCGTCGTAGGCTGGTTGATGTGATGCCCAGGTGCAGCCACCTCGATCAGATCCGGGAGGTCACCGCCAGCGCGGACGGTTGCGAGGACTGTCTGCGGACCGGAGGCAGCTGGGTCCATCTGCGGCTCTGCATGACCTGCGGCCACGTGGGCTGCTGCGATGATTCCAAGAACAAGCACGCCACCGCCCATTTCCGCCACACTCGCCATCCGATCATCAGGTCGTTCGAACCCGGCGAGGACTGGGGCTGGTGCTACGAAGACGAGGTCGACCTCGATCCGACCGGTTGGCCGGTCCGCGGGCGCGTGGCTCACAGCGTCTGATCCTGGTGGGTCTTCGGATGGTCGCGGTTGCGACCATCACGCTTTTGATCGCATATCACGTCATGAGGGTGGCGGCCGGCACCTGCAGCGGCTCGGGGTGTGACCTCTACATTCCGCTTTCGCTGCTGCTCCCGCTTCTCGTCCTGATCGGGGCGGCGGTGACCGGATTGATGGCGATAGCAGCGGCGCGCCGGGACCGGACCTGGCTGCTCGTTCTAAGCATCTCCGCGGCCGCCGGCGTCATCGGGCCAATCGTCGCTTTGATCATCCTTCGCGACAGCCCGGACGCGTTCGTGGTGTCGTCGACGATCTTGGTGTTGTTTCCTGCCGCCGGCGCGCTGGCCTACTCGTTTACGAACCGGTCCACTTGAACTCGGCGACGCTCCCGTTGAGCTGGATCATCCAGACCTCGTTGCCGTCTGCGGCCACGGAGCTCGATGGGGTCATGATTCGATCGGCGATCTGGCCGGTGACCGGGTCGATCCGCGCCGTTGTCGGCCCGCTCATCCAGATGCCGGTTGGTCCCGCGCCAAGCTCGTCGATGCCCTGGCGGCCGATGAAGCCTGGACCCGGCCGGGTCCATTCGATGGCGCCGGTGGCGGCGTTGATGCGCGAGATGTCCCCGCCGTATGACCCACGGACGTAGACGGCGCCGTTTTCGGTGACCACGGCAGTGCTGAACCACTCGATGTCATAGCGGCCGAGGACTTTGGTCGTAGCCGGATCGATGCGATCCAGGTGGCCGATCCCGTCGACGCCGCGCACGCAAACGACCCACACCGCGCCCGCGCCGTCGACCAGCGTCGCGGGGCCATTGTCGAGGTCGGTCACGACATCAGCCAGCTTGCGAGCTTGAAGGTCGACGGCGTAGAGCGAATGGTCATTCCAACCGGAAACCCATCCCTTGCCGTCACCAAAGGCCATCGACCAGCCCATGCCGGGTAGGTCGATGCGCTCGGCAGCCTTATGGGTGCTGGGATCGACGCGGACGAGCTGTTTGTCGCCGTTGTCCAGGGCCCAGAGCGAGGAGCCGTCCCAACCGATTGCGTAGGGCGTGTCGCACAGGCGCCAGCCCCAGGAACCGGAGTAGTACGCGTGGACGCTGTCAGGCGCGCAGCCCTGCGCGCGGAGAACCTTGGGATCGGCGACGGCGATCGTGGCCACGACCTTGCCGCTCGAGCGCTCGATCTGGGTGATCGTGCCGTCGCTCATGTTGGCGACGAAGGCCCATCGGCCTCCGAGCGTGACCGGGCTCGGCGTCTGCCCCACCTTGACCTGGTGGACCATGGCCCAGCGGGGCGGTTGAGGCGATGGCGATGACGCCGTCTGCGTCTGGGTGCAGGCGGCGGCGGTCGCAACGATGGCCAGAATCGTCGGGATCAGGCGGCTGGTCGTAATAGCCTAGGCATTGTAAACCTATTACAATGGGTCGCGGCTTTGCCCTCTCCTCTTCCCCACGACTGGTGCCCTTCGCCGTGCCTGGACCTCATCAACAGCCGCTGGAGCGATCACCTGGGCTCCGGCGAACTCTACGACCGGTTGCCGGAACCGCTTTTCCGGCGGGCGTTCTTGGAGCGATGGGATTACCGGGTCGGCAATCCGGACGATGACGCCGCCAGAGCTCGATTGCTCTCCCTCCGCACATTGCTTCGCGACATCCTCGAGCGATACGCCTCGGGTGGTCCGCTCAGCCCGTCCGTGCAGAGGCGGCTGGAGTCGGAGATCAATCGAGCGCCGATGTCATTACGGCTGAGGCGTGAGCCGGCGGGATATGCGCTTGCGGTTGGCCGATCAGGCGGCGCGTGGGATGTGGTCACTTCCGACATCGCGACGTCTGCAGCGCGGCTGATGGCTGAGGGCGTCTCTGTGAAGGTGTGCGCGAACCCCGACTGCAGCTGGATGTTCACGGACGAGACCAGGGCCGGGACGCGGCGCTGGTGCAACGTCTCAGTGTGCGGCAGCCTGGTGAATGTGCGCCGGCATCGGGCGGGCCGCCATGATTGAGCGGCTATGGAAGTCCGGTTCGACGGCCACTGCTTCGGGTGCGGCCCGCTAAACGTCGAGGGACTCCGCCTTCAGTTCGCACCCGGTCCTGACGGGTCGGTGGCCGAGTTCGTTGTGCCTGATCGTTTTCAGAGCTGGTCCGGGATGGCACACGGCGGCGTCGTTGCGCTGTTGCTTGACGAGGCGGTGGGCTGGGCGGCGTGGCATGCCGGCCACCCGGGTGTGACGGGCCGCCTGCAGGTGAGCTTCCGTCGGCCGCTCAAGCTTGGTGAGCCGGTGCGGGTGGTTGGAAAGGTCGAGAACGTGCGGCGCTCGCTCGTCTACACATCGGCGTATGTCGAAAATCGTGACGATGGCTCGCGTATCGCCGACGCCACCGCAACCTTGATGGCGGTGAAGACCGCGGTCGACGCCGAGCTTGGCGGGGCACACGGCCCGGCGGGGTGAGGCTCCTCACCTGAGGCGGTCTAGAATCACTCTCGCGTCGGGGGCTGGCGCAGTTTGGCAGCGCGCACGGTTCGGGACCGTGAGGCCCCGGGTTCAAATCCCGGGCCCCCGACCAAAATCTGAATTCCGAATCGCCTATGTTGGCACAGCTAAGGTGATAGGCCCGCTATATGGTGTAGCAACGGATGTAGCAACCCGGCCCCAAACAGGGCTAAGAACGGCTTCTAAGCCTGGCCCCCCGCATCAATCGCGGCGATTACCTCGGTGCGAATCTGATCGGCTAGCGGTCCCGCGTTCCAGTCGGGCGATGGCTGAAACCCCTGGTCATCAGGCCAAGCCTTGTACCAAATGGCTGTTCCATTTGGGAGCGAAAGGTGGAACTCGGCCTGGCCTGGACCAAAGCCGACTGGGACTTCAAAAGAGCCTGCAGCGAAGACCATGTTGTACGCAGGCCTACTCCACTGATCAAGTGAGAGGTCAATGAGTTTGTCTTGGCGGAGAATCACCAGATGGCCCTTCCACGGGTTGGTAGGTGCCAACCACGCGCAATTCACGGCCCACGATCCGTCTATCGGATTCCACTTCGGGATATCGATCGCTTCACCGTTCGCCATGTGAATTGCAGCGGGCGCGTTGAGGGCTAAAACGCCTACCGACACCTCGTGGGCATCGTTGATGCCGTAGTGCGTAAGTACGTCCAAACCCACCCGAGTCGCTGCGACGCAACTGTCGGGTGCCCAATGTTGAAGCATGATGGGGCGGCCCAGCTCGATGAGTCGTCGGATCACCTCGTCTGGATTGACGATAACGGCAGCCTGTTCCGGTGTCATTAGTTCGAACCCATCCCGGTTCATCCTCTGTGTTGGTGATCACGAATAGTGCAATGAGCTGATCACGAAAAGTGCAGAGGCTCCGAGGCAGGACCGGAGCCCCTGTCACCGTCCAAAGCAAGAGGTCCCCTGCGAGGCTGTGGATGTTCTAGCCCACGCCTTACCAGGAGACCTCACATGCAGTCTGAGGAAGTTTGGATGTCGATGAAAGTCCTGCAGCAACATGGTTGGTCGATCGCGGCAATCGCGCGCGAGTTCGGCCTCAACTGGCGAACGGTGAAGCGGGCGCTGGAGCGCCAAGCGGCGCCGAGGTACGGACCACGACGGCGGCAGTTCGCGCTCAACGAGGTGCAGGTGGTGCACGTCGAGCGCCGGCTTGAGGTCTGCCCCACCATCCGCGGCACCGACCTCCACGCCGAGCTGCGCCACGACTATGGCTACCAAGGCAGTTATCCGACCTTTGAACGTCAGCTCCGTCTGCTCCGGCCGGCGGTGGTGCGCGACCCCGAGATTCGCTTCGAGACCGACCCCGGTGTTCAGACCCAAGCCGATTGGGCGGAGATGGGGCTTTGGCCGTTGGGTCGTGAGATGGTCGAGCTCTCGGTGATGGTCGCCATCCTGGGCAGCAGCCGGGCGCCGGCGCTGCGCTTTGCCACCGACCACACGCGAGCGACCAGCTTCGAGCGCCTAGCCCGCTGCCTCGACGACCTGGGCGGCGTGAGCCACGAGATTCTGACCGACCGCGACCCTGCCTTCGTGATTGGGCAGACGCGGGACGGCAAGGCTATCTTCGCTCCGGAATGGGTCGATGCCTGTCGGCTGCTGGGGGTGGTGCCGAGGGCCTGCCGGCCGTTCCGGGCCAAGACCAAGGGCAAGGTCGAGCGAATGATTCGAGAGACCAAAGAAAGCTTCGCCGCCTGGCTCAGCGGCCAGGTGCTGCCCGTCTTTCCGACCCCGGCCGACTACGACGCACTGGGTCGGCGATGGATTGAAGAGGTGGTGCTCGAGCGCCGACATCGGACGACCAAGCGGGTGGTCGGCGAGGCCTGGCAGGAGGAGCAGCCGCTGCTCCAACCAATTCCAGAACGGATCCTGGCCAGCTTCGCCAGCGCGGTGATCGTGGCCATGCCGGCCAACGTCATCGACCTCGAGCTGCGTCGGTTGGGCGAGCACGTCGACGTCCGCGACCTGAGCGAGTACGAGGTCGGTCGATGAGCACTAAGACAGAAGCCAGTAGCTACCAGCGTTTGCGTGAGCACTTTGCCTACCTCGGCATGACCGCGGCCGCCGAGCACCTCTCGACTGAGCTCGACCGCGCCACCAAGGACAAGCTGTCGGCGACTCAGGTCCTGGAGAGCCTGCTCGACATCGAGGTCATCGCCACCAAGGCGCGGAGAACGCGTGGGCGGCTTCGGTTCGCCCACTACCCGGTACACAAGACGCTGGCCGAGTTCGACTTCGACTTCCAGCCCTCGCTCGACCGCAAAGTCATCGCCGAGCTCTCCACCCTGCGCTTCGTCGAAGACAAGCGCAACGTCATCCTTCTTGGGCCGCCGGGGGTTGGTAAATCTCATTTGGCGATTGCCCTGGGCATCGCTGCCACCGAGGTCGGCTACCGCACCTACTTCACCTCCGCCTCGGACATGGTCAGCTCACTGCAGTCGGCACACCTCGAGGGCGGGTCGCGCTATCGCATGCGGATATACACTGGTCCATCGGTCTTGGTCATCGACGAGCTTGGCTACCTGCCTCTCGACCAGGCCTCTGCCAACTGGATCTTCGAGGTGGTGAGCCGCCGCTACGAGAAGGGGTCGGTCATCCTCACCTCCAACCGCGGCTTCAGCGACTGGGGTCAGGTCTTCGCCGACTCGGTCGTCGCCACCGCCATCGTTGACCGCCTCCTCCACAGCGCCACGGTGGTCAACATCCGCGGTCGCAGCTATCGCATGCGCGCTCATCAGGAGCCACCGGAGGGCAAAAACGGTCGATGACGACATCGCTCTCAAAAAACGACGCGCTACAAAGCCACACGACGCCCGGAACGCGTTGGCCGAGCGCCGGTAGTGGAGCCGCCTGCGGAATCGCACCGCGGGGATGGACGGTCACTCGCGACCCCGAGCCCCACCCGCGTGTCTACATCTACCACGCCGAGGCGGCTCCACACTCAACTGTATCCCGCTCTCGGCAAATTGACCCCCTACCGAGTGCCACAGGAACTTGCCGAAGGAGGTGGTGCTAGAGTCTGCTGACCTCGCCTCGACCTCTGCACTCTTCGTGATTAGGTCTCTGCATTTCTGGTGAGCGCAAACACTCTGTGTCGACCGCAGCTGCACCATACGTTAGCTTCCACAATGTCTCGGGCCGGCCGCCGCTTCCGGAGCAGTTTCTATACCATTCCGCTCCTCCGTCCACCGACGGTGACAACGGACGACAAACCGGACGACAACGGACGCATCCCAGCGGCTCACCAAGCGGGCGCACGGGCTCTTGGACGTGCAGTGAGGCCGAGATGTGTGCCCTCGCGACAGCGGGCACCAAGCGTCGGTGGTCGGGTGTTAAGAGCCGCCTGCTTGCCGATGCGCAGGCCAACCGACCGATCAGTCGTCGACTAGGCCAGCAAGTGGATGAGATGGAAGTGGAATTGCCAGCGCGACTAGCTGTTGTGCGAACGCTGCTTGAGGCAGCACTCGCGGAATTGAACCGCTGAATCTAGCGGGCTAGTCCTCGCTTGCGACCTTCACGCGCGGTCGCCGGCCTTCTTGAGCTTCCGCTTGTCGCTCCCACGTCCCACCCTAGCGGCTGTCTCGCTGACGGTTCCAAATTGGTTGCAAGATCAGAACAATTGTGAGTTTTTTGACGATGGCTGGATCTAGAGCTTGAGACCCGGAGGGAGGACGACAACTCAGGACTCGATATAACGTTGCGCTTCAATGGGTCCGCGAGCAGCTGGCTTTTGGCGGGTACTTGAAACGGTCGGAGTGATAGGCACACTCGTTCTTTCGGGCGCCTTCCTTTGGTTCGCCTTCACGCAAGCGCACCTGCTAGTGCTGATCGTCAGCGTTGCGGTAGTCCTGGTGCTCCTGGTCGCCGCAGCCTTTTTCGGCCGGAACTGGCTTGAATCGGCGTTCAGAGCAGCTCGCGCCCGGGGTGAGTCGATATTGGAAGCCCTCATAAACGTGGCTCGACTTGCGGTTGCCACGCGTCGGGGTCGAGCCGTTCTGGGTGGACTCGCGTTGGGGGCTGCGATTGGCGCTTCGCCTGCGTTCATACGTGCAGTCCAATTAGGACGCCTCGGCGATGCATTCGTTCCAGGGCTGCTCTTAGGGATGGCGGTTTTCCTTAACGCCCTCGCGATAGTCGCCGCAGGTTCGGCTGTGCTCTCTGACGCGACGACCAAGGGTCTCGCGAGATGGGAGCGCGTCTTTGCGGTCGAAGACGCTGTCGGCCCCGCGATCGACTTCAACAAACAGACCGAGGTACGTCTCCGCGTCAAACCGCTGCGGGGCAACCAATGGAGATTCGGACTGAAGTTTTCTCGAAGCGATGAGTTCTACTCCGGACGCTACGCAGCTGGGTACCCGCTTTGGCACGTGCAGAAAGAGCAGGGTTCTGATGACCTCGCCTTTACCTACTACGACGAGTTGGGTCGCGGCAAAGGCGCGCTCATATGGCCCGGCTACAACGACGAAGAAATCACGATCGTCGTACGAAGGATGGAGCCTTATCTCGTGATCAAGGTCGATGGCGGTTTTGGGTGGACAGGAACGTTTGAAGCCCGAGCTCACCGCTACGCACAGCCGACGGCGTGGGCAGACGGCCGAGAATTCCAGCTCAAGGTGCAGCTCGACGTGCTCTCGACTGCGCCCATCCGCGAAGTAGCGTCCGATCATGCCATCTTGAGGATGGACGATCACCTGACGACTGACACGGCCACCCAAAAACATGCCGCATACTTTCGCCTCCGGTTCTGGAACGACGGCGGCGGAGCGATCACGCCTGAAGTACGGGTAACCCGGGTGATTCTGAGCAATGGTAAAGACGCGCCATTCGCTGCTCAGTTGCCGTTGCTTCTGCCCTGGTCGAGCTTGACGTCGCCCCCAAAGTTGACCCGTCAGCACACAGCGGGGGAGACCGTCGGCGTAATGGGAGCTCTCAATGTGGGCGAGACCGCTGACGGGAGAACATACCCACTGGTTCCGCCGGATCTCTACATTGCAGGCGGCGAGAACCATCCTGAGATCGGACAGACGGATGAGATGATCTCGATAGAGGTCCAAGCGTTCGTGCCGGGTCATTCCGAAATACCGACAATCGAGAGATGGTTCTGGGTTCAAATCGCTAAAGCCGAGGGCCGCGATGGTTACCTCTGCCGCACAGGTCGGCTTGAGGAGGCGCCCGAGACGAAAAATGACCTACCCGAGTAAGGCCTCTACCCGCAGACCACACGTCGCGAGGATCTCCCACTGATTCGCTTTGGGATCGCCGCGCCAATAGCGGCGGGCAATATCTCGAGCCTCATCGAAGGCCTTGGGGCCGCGCGTCAGCACATCAAACCAACTCATATCTGCCCTGAAGGTCGTTGCTGCTCGATCGGCAATCTCCACTCGATAGAGCAAGGGCGCGAGCGCATTGTTGAAGCTCCTAGCTACGGCTTCGGCCTCGAACCCGAATGCGCAAGTCATGCGCGAGGGTCGATCCGCGAACTCATCCTCGCGAATCGATTCGAACACCAGCTCGCGGAAAAAGTTGTTGTGCCGGTTGCCGTGTGCCTGGATCACTCGGCCCCAATTGCCTGCCGGAACGATCTCGCCAGGTTGGTAGAAGACTCCCGATCGGTAGAAAAGCCGCACGCGTTCACGTTCCGGTTCGCTCACTGCCGGCGTGGTAGCCCGGGGCTCAGAAGCGTGACTGGTTCCCAGAGTGTTACGCGATCCCGACTGTCCCGAATCCGGCTTTCGAAGGTCCGACCGCTCATTCGGGTCCTAGACAAACAGCCATCTGGCACCTGGTGCAGTAGGCCGTATCTGGGTGCAGGGAAGGTACGCTTTAGCCTAACGGCGCCTTCAGCACCGTGCGACGTCGCGCAGTGTCGGTTCAACAGCGCGTCCCAGCCCCTATCGAAGCGGCTTGCTGGCCGGCGCTGGCGTCGGATGGCCCTCAGCCTCGGCAAATGCTTCCTCTACTTCTCGATCCACTTCAGGCGAACCGATCACCAGTTTGGCCGCCCTCTGGCCGACCGACGTCTGAGGGACGGCGCTCTCCCTCAGTTCGCGCAGCCGCTGCATCACACTTGCCTTCGAGGCCCCGCGGTTAATCGCTAGGCGCACTTCGGCAGAGCGTAGGTGTTGCGAGGTGAGGAACAACTCGCGCGCTGCCGCATCGAGCTCTTCGTTCAGTTGGGATCGTCCACTCTCGGTTGTCATCTTCACTGACCGATCAGCATCCACGAAGTATTCGTGTGCCAACAAGTTCCGGGTCTTAACCACGCGTTCCAGGTGGCTGATCCCGATTACTGGAGCACCAGAGGCTTTCAACGCATCCTTCAGTTGCCCCATTGTCCTTCGGTTCGCGTCTTCGATGATCTCGGCAAACATCCTTCGGTCGTAGGGCTCTGGCACGTTGAGAAACGAAATCACAGTTGCCAGGTGCTGTTCGACCATCTGAGCCATGCCCATGGCTAGGCCGTAATGTGCATAGACTTCAGCACGCCCCGGTTCACTTGACAGGTCGATCGACTCCGCGACACGATCCGGAGGCGGCACAAAGTTGGGACTGCCCTTTGTCGCCGCATACCACGAGGTGATGTCACTCGCGAGCCAGATTGGTCCGGACTTCAAGTCCCACCGCGGCGGCGGCAGCTGTTTTCGCTGGCGCCACGAAGTTACCGTGTTAGGGGCAACCCCGAGCAACTCGGCAATCTCTGCCACACCGACAGCCTCAACCTCGGCCATGCCCACTAGCATATCGCAAACATGCGCACCCTGCATGGTCATGCCATGCGTCTCCGTGGCGGCTACCGGGGCGGCGGCAAGTAGTGCTTGCACGACGATACGTGAGCACTAGGTATATGTCATTAGCTCTTGTGTATACTCCATATGTGAGCTAGTCCACTAGCTCGTAAGGAGGTGTAGAGACAAAGTGAGAATTACGCTCACGATAGAGACTGAGGAGGACGAAGACCCCCGACAGAAGCTCTTGGAGTTTCTGGAGGTTGGCAAACCAGTACAAGGCAAGGGGGTGGTTGAGTGGACCCCGGAGGACTTCACGTCATTCTGGGGCAAGCTGCAACCCGATGCGCGGCAGATACTCGGTGTGGTGGCGAAGCAGCCGGACGGGTGCCCGATGGACGCGATCCAGAAGGCCCTGAGCTGGTCGGGGTTGCAAGTCGCCGGGCGCCTGAGTTCGGTCGGCCATGCCATGCGACAGTTTCCGGGTCGACCTTATCCCTACGAGTGGGACGCACGCGCGCGCGTGTACAAGCTCAACCGTCCAATCGCCGAGTGGATTGCTCGGCTCGCAAGCGGCCGGAAGGCGGCTTAAAAGCACAGACGGGTGAATGGAGAGAGGCGCGCGGCGGCCCTCTCTTCATTCTGTCAGCGGAAGGCCCTGCAACTTCATGGACCGGCCGGAGGCCTTGAGATTGTCAGTCATCCCGACGGCGGATCATTCCATTCAGGCCGATTACGGATTGCCCGACGATTTCCCTCATCTCTCGTGCCGCGGACATTGCAAACTCGCGAACATCTGCTTCAGATTTTGCGTGCGAGATGACGATCCTTAGGTGAATTGTGCTGTATCAAGGATCCACGGGCTTGAGCCAGGAGATCCTCCATTCTCCCGGCTGCCTCTTGACGGAGTCCGGGAATCACGTGGCTGTAGGTGTTCATGGTCAGGCTGATCTCGGAGTGGCCGAGGATCTCCATAACCACTCGGGCCGGTACGCCCTGAACCAACAGCATCGTTGCGCATGAGTGGCGCAGGTCGTGGAACCGTATCGCAGGCAAGCCGCCTTTCCTGATGACCTGACGAAAGTCGCGGAGAAGGCTCCTCGCCTCGAGCGGTGTCCCGATGGCGGTGGGGAATACCAAACCGTGCTCGTTCCAATGCACGCCGGCTGTCAGCCGTTCTCTGACCTGGCGCTTTTGATGCTCGGTCAGCGCCTTGACCACGGATTGCGGTACGTCCAGAACCCGGCGAGCTCGATCCGTTTTTGGCTCCACCAGCTGTAGGCGACCAGCAAAACGCTGAAGTTGCCGTTGCACCCGAAGCGTCCCAGCTCGAAAATTGATGTCTTCCCACCGAAGGCCTAGTACTTCGCCCTCTCGCAAGCCGAGAGCGAGCGTGGTGACATACAACGCTTCGAGTCTCCGCCCCGCGACAGCGCTGAGGAACCTACCGACTTCGTGTGGCTCCAGCGGGCGGATCGCTTTGCGTTCCTTTCGAGGCGCGGGAACCAACGTCACGACATTCCGCGAAACCAAATTCCAACGCATTGCCTGATCCAATGACGTGCGGAGGACTTGGCGAATGTACGCGACCGTCTTGCTACTGAGTCCATCCTTCAGCTTGCAGTTAACGAGGTTCTGGACCTGCTCCGGATTCAGGCGATCCAGTCTTACGTCGCCCAGGGCTGGAACAATGTGCCGCCGAACATTTACGGCGTACCCAGAATAGGTCAGCGGGCGGACCCGAGGCTTCACCGTTTCTTCGAGCCAACGCTCCAGAAACCCGCCGACGGTCAGACTCGATGGCTGTCGCAAGAGGCCCCTACTCGCAGCGTCCATTGCCCTTGCGAGTTTTTGCGCCGCATCCTGCCGAGTGCTTCCGTAGATGACGCGCCGGCGGCCGGCCACCATAAGAGCTCCACACCACTTTCCGTCCGAGCGCTGATAAATGCTCCCTTCGCCGTTGCCGCGCTTTCCTGATCGCACTACTGCGGGGACTCCCGGCCCGCGGTGTGCTCGTCGATCCATCGATCCAGTGCTGCCTTCGGCACACGGACAACCCGGCCGATCCGGACCACTGGCAGGTCGCCAGAGCCAAGCAACTCGAAGGTCCTCGTCCGGCCGATTCGGAGAACCCTTCCAACCTCCTCCGCCCGGAGGAGCGTCGTGCCAACCACGCTTTGCTCGAACGTGGGGGAACCGGGCGGCCCCGGTTCCCCCACCCCCTCTCCCGGCCGCCCGACGGCAGCAAGGCTGGCACGTTGGTTTGAAGACGCGAGTCCCACTAAGAAGGCTTCCTAAAGGAAGTGATCGATTTGGCGGTCCGGCCCAGGTTTCGGGATAGCGAACTGCCTACGCGCGAGGCGCCCCAAGCCTTGGAGAGGCGACCGGTGGCGCTCCCCACGACCGGCCCTAGCAGCCTCTGTCCACCCCGCGTGAGCGTTGCAGTCGGTAGCACGCGCTGGACGATTCCGCCCCAATCGCGAGCCACCGTGCCGGCGCTGCCGTGGGCGAAGCGGATGCCCTGGAAGATGGCGATCGGCGAGATCGCCGTAATAAGAAGGATTGCGAATCCGCTTGCCATCCAGTCCGCCTTGCCGTTCGTGGGCGCCAGTCCAAGTACGGCCGGGAGCAGCATCGACATGCCGACAAAGAAGGCGGTCGCGACTACGAACTTAGAGAGCAACAGCCCCATCACGAACTCGGCCAGGTGGACGGCTCCGCCTGCGAGTCGCGGCCAGATCGCCAAGACCGCAACCAGGGGGACGAATGCGGTGATGGTGAGGATCAGGGCCGAGCGGACGATCAGCTCCAGATAGACGACCAGCGCCAGGAAGCTGACCAACAGTGCCATCAGGATCAGCGCTACGACGTTGAGGTGAACGGTGGAGGGGTCCAATGGGAAGGTTGCGAACGTGGCGTTGCGATTGGCTGCAGACAGTTCCCGATCCCATGCATGCGCGAGCAGCGCCGAATTCACGGTCGCGTAGCGCACGATGCCAAGTCCGGAGTACGCGAAGAAGACACATGCGACCACTCGTGGAATCGCCGCCAGCCCTATCCCCCGCTCCCCACCGAGGACACGCTCGACAATCCCGTAGGCAACGACCGCACCGAGGATCAGGAGCGCGATCGCGAGCACGCGGTTGTAGGTGGGCACGAGGGCGACGAAGTCGGGCTCGGTAGCATCCCCGAAGCTGTGCATCAGGTTGCTGATCCCCCAGAGCGCGTCCTTGATCGCCCACGCCGTGATGGCGTTCACAAAGTCCGACGCGTACTGCGCGTAAGTGCCCGAGGGGTCGTTCACGAGAAGAGATGCCCGGCGTAGTTCGCAGCCGCGATCGCGAGGTAGAGCAGGGCGATGGCGCTGACCGAGACCCCGAGGGCCGACTTGGAGCGCTCGGCGAGCTGGGCGTTCGAGGTGAAAGATGCGAGCACCCAGCCGATGAGTGAGATGGCAATGCCGAGCCCGGAGATGATGATGAGCAGTCCGGCGGCGTTGTCGGAGAGGTGGATGAGTCCGGCGATCACGTTGGGCGGAAGCCCCTTCAAGTCCGGCGTGACCGAAATATCGGAGAGAACGCCAACGATCACCAACGACCCCCTTTGCCGGTGAACCGGCGAATGAATGACGGCAACCACCGAGAGCCGCGCTGCGAGCTGGCTGGCGCGCCTCCTTCGACCAGCCGCCGGAAATACGGAACCTCGTCCCAACGGCGAGGTGAGAGGCGGGCAGGCGGCGCGCTGGCGTAGACGAGCACCGACTGACCGAGGCGACGCAGCTCGTCGCGTGTGCAGAGCGGGCGTCCGATGCGCTGTTCAGACGAGCTCGAGCCGCGCCGGTCAGAGTGCTGGGCGCGATAAATACGGGTTTCGTCTCCGATGGCGCGACTGAACTGTTCCAGTGTTTGCAGGTCGCCCTGGCCGGGGAGGAGGAGTCGCGCCCGGCAGTTGTTCCAGATCGTGCGTGCCTTCTCAGGTCCGTAGCCGGCTTCCAGCTGCGCGAGGTCGTGGAATGAGAGCAGCAGTTGGATGCCCTGACCGGGACCGCTGGAGGCGTAGCCGGCGAGGCGCGGAATGCGAGCGAAGTTGGCGGCTTCGTCGAGGGCCAGCAGTAGGCGCGGAGAAAGAACACCGCCCAGAAACCTCGCGCGAGCGGTGGCCCGACGAAGCAGCTCGCCGATGAGCGCCGAGAAAAGTGGACGGCAGCGCTCCGCCTCCTCGCTCGGCGCCACCAGGTACAGCGTTCCCCTCTCGGCGAGCAGCCGCTCGATGTCGAGCTCGTTGTCGCTCGACTTGGTGGCGGCGGCGATGCGCGGGTCGAGCCAGAGACCAAGGCTGGAGCGGGCGGTGGAGGCGATCGAGCCGGCCTCGACATCAGGCGTTCGCGCGAAACCGAGCAGGAGGTCAGCCGCGGTCGCGTCCCCAGCGGAGGAGGCCAGACCGGCGTACTCCTTCTGCGCGGTTCGGTTGAGGCGGGCGAGCAGAGTCGCCATGTCGCCGCCGCACTCGCGCTCGACCATCGCCAGCGCGGTGATGAGGCTGGATGCCGAGAGATACCAATGCGCTGAGTGCCCGAACTTGCCCGCCGCGGTGAAGTTATCGGCGAGCTCGGCTGCCGAGCCACAGTCGGTAAGTGAGGTGATCGGGTTCCAGCTTGCCGGCTCAAGTCCAAGCTCCTCGACCCAGGAGCGGTCGCGATCCAGAGGCGAGAAGACCCAAACGGGACCCAACTCGCGGCGCCGCCGGCCGGTGATGGAAACCAGTTCTTGCTTGGTCGAGGTGGCGACGCACGCTCCAGACCAGGTCAGCAGAGTCGGGACAACGACGGTCGTGGTCTTGCCCGCGCGTTGAACGCCGAGTAGAAAGACATTGTCCTCGGCGGGCGATTGCAGCAGCCGGCGCCCGAGGAATCCGATCACGATGCCGTCGCCGTACGCGCGCTCGGGAATCGCAAGCCGTCCGAGCAGCCGATGCTCATACCAGCACGCCCACCGACTAGCGCCGTGGCTCTCGGGCGCGGACGTCCCGATCAGCCAGGGCGGCACGAACGACCGCAGCGCCTCGACGATTCCACGCGCGAGCAGTTCAAGGACGCGGATGGCGAACTCGCTCATCGCATCCAGCCCTCGCGCTCGCGCCGACGAACCTCGTCTTCGAGGTCTCGCTCCATCTGCCGGCGGTAGTGCGCCGCTAGCGCACGCAAGGTCAGCACCGCAGACGTCGCGCCAGGGTGCTGACGCGTGTGCCGGAGATTGGTCGAGCGCAGGGCCAAGAAGCGCCGACGTCGTTGGAGCCTCGCCTTCCAGCTCGGCGGGTGATTGGCCCGGCGCAGCTCAGGCACGTAGGCCCGCAATCCGTGCTCGTGCCGACGCTCCAGCTCACGCTGGCGGTTGATTTCGTTCATCATCGCCGCCTTCATCCGCGCCAGCCGTGGACGCGTCACCATCACTGTTTTGAAGCGCCCGCGGGTGACCTCGCGTCGGGCCGCTAGGACGATGTGGATGTGCGGGTGCGCTGTGTTCCGATGTTCGGCTGCGAGCCAAGGACCGAGTCCACCCGCATCTGCCTCCAACTGCGCCATCGCCGCCCTGGCCAACTGAGGCAGATCGAGCCCGCGCGCGAACTCGGGTGAAAGCACGAAGCGATAGACAGCGCGCCGGCGATTGGCCTGCTGACTGCCATGGCCGCCAATGGATGCGGCTGGCGGCCCGGCCACCGAACGCGACACATAAGTCGCGAGCCAGCGTCGGTTCTCGTCAGTGACCTGGCCGTCGCGGTCGAACAGCCGGGCGCGAGATCCTGTGCGATCCCGATGGGCCACGTACTTGAGAAGGCCCTCGACCCCCGGCTGAGAGTCAGGATGTTGATCTCGGTGCTGGATGTATTTGAGGAAGCCGCCCACCGCCGCGCGCAACGTTCGCGCGCTCGAAACGGGGGTGTAAGCGACGGCGAGAATCGAGCGCTCGGCCATCAGTGGGCCTCTTCCAGCTGTGCCCGAAGTTCCTCCAGCCGGGCTTCGGCGGCCGCGGAGGCCGAGCCGCGTAGCTGGGCAGAAAGCTGCGCCCCATCCGGGACCATTTGCTCTAGGAGTCGAAGCGTGTGCTCCGCCGCTACCAGTGCGGACAGGGCAACCAACGCCTGGTCCGCCGCGTCCGTCTCCGCCGTCGCGGCCCGGTTCAGGCCGCCCTCGATGAGGTGGCGCGCCGCCACGCTGACAGGAGTGCCCTCGGCGCCTGCTCGCCTCGCGAGTTTGGCTCGCGTCGGCTGCGACAGACGAACGTGCAGGCGCCGGCGCAGAGGTGCGCGCAGTACTCCGTCGTCAGTCGGCATAGGTAGCGGGTCGACCTCCTAATCGGCGGAGTCGGCTTCTATTGGCCGCTACCCGTTACCTGCCCAGTGACCAGGACCTTCTTTTGAGAAACGACGCAAGAAACGACGCCCAGACGACGCTTTGATCTCAGACCAACTTCGCCGCAGGGGCTGAAAACGACCCTCCAGGCGACGGTCAGACGACGGTCGCTTCCTAGGTTGGGCGCATGTCAGATGGCATTCGTCCACACAGGAGGGATCAGATGATCGTCTCGCTCTCGCGGCTCGTAAGACTCGGCTTCAAGGACGCACTCGACCTCCCCGACGCCGGACAACATTTCCGACAAGCCCAGCGCTCGGAGCCCGCGCTTCGTGACATCTGTCTCGAGGATCTACCGAGCCTGATGCATTGCCGCCAAGTGCCCGCCCGCCGCCAGGACGACCTTCTGGCGGCCACCATGCGTGCCTACCGTTGCGGCCCTGTCGTCCTCTGGGGACCCGTACTGCTCGGCATGCTGGGCCCGGCGTTAGTCCGGGCGGCGGCCGGGCTTCGAGCCCAGCCACCGACAGTGGCTGAGGAGGACATCGACCAGCAGGTTGTCATGGAAGCCCTTCGGGCGGCGGCAGAGATGCCTCTTCCGGAAGGCTGCCGGTTTGTCCAGCGCCGACTCCTTTTCCTTGTCCTCAAGCGGGTCACGCGCTGGCTGCAGCGGGAGGGACGCCGCCAGGCAGCGCAGGCGTCGTTCGAACACGCGAGGGAGAGCATGCGATGAATATCGACCAGATGCTTGGAACCCCAATCGCTCCCAAGCCGTCTATGCTCCAGACCACGATGGGCGATTCGCCGAGCCCGCGGCAGCCGGTCCTGGGTTGGTTGTTCCGCGACCCGGCGCTGCCGTTCCCACGCACGTCATGGGAGTTCGTGCTGGCAGCGATTTATTTGCTCCCGGTCCTAGCTGCGGCTCAAGTGGTGATATCGACTCCTGGCGGGCCTCCCGGGCCCCCCACCCCATTGCTAGCCGCTGGCCTCCTCATTGGCTTACTCGGGCTGGCCTACCCAACCCGCCGCCTGGTGGCAGCGGCACTCTGCCTGTACTGGTTCGGAGTCTTTGTCGTCTTCGCTCAACGTTTCCAGGATGGGTTTCTCCTCGTGTTTCCAATCGCGATCTCGGGAGGCTTTCTCGTGCTGATCGATCGGTTCGAGAACGGCCACCAACGTGAGTCCGACATCGCTCTCAGCGATTCGAGGAGGGCGGCCTTCCTGTCAACACCACTGGTCGCGATCGACGAGCAGATTCCGACCACCGTGCCAGGCGTATCCGGAACCAAGACCATAACCGGGCTCCAAGCAGGTGAGGTGACTCGCCACTTCGACTCCCAGTTGGAGGCGTCGGTCAACGGCATGCTCCACGAGCGCATGACCTACGGAGGCTGGGGCGCCGGCATGGGCATCGGCCGCTTTAACTTCGGATTCAATCGCGGCAAGGGTGAAGGGACTGCCACGGTCAACCTCGGCGTTCAGGGGACGATCCGAGAGGACATGACGAATGAGAGCTTTACGGCGGTCCTGGAACGGATCGGTCCCGATGGGCACGACGTCGTCCGCCTCATCGTACCCTCCGCCGGCGCTGTTCGTGACTACGTGCGCAATCTGATCTGGGATTGGCAGCGCAGCCTGCAGGTCAACAGCCGCTCGGAGCTCGCCGTGCGCACCCACCTCGATGGACTCGCGGACCGACTTGTCTGCGATGCCTCTTACGTCGCCGATCGTCTCGGTGCCATTGCCCGCATGGATCCCTCGAAGCGACCATCAATCGCGGTGGTTGGTACAACCGTCAACGAACATTCGCTGCTTGCCGGCGGGATTCGGTTTGGGCCCGACGGTCATTGGTACCAGCTCTTTCCGATTGCCCTGATCAACGCGATCGCCGACTTGATGAACGAGCGCACCCCACCTCCGACGCCACCAGCGCCGTCGGGGCTCGAGGCTCCGGACGGAGATTCATCAGCGGAAGCAGCAAAGTCTGCAGCCGCATCGAGTGCTTCCGACGGTCACCTGCAAATGAGCGTCGAACTTCAATCGGCTCGTGAGTCGGTGTCGCGGCTATCGGTAGCAACCATCGGACACTTCGGCCTGACCGTGGGTGCCGACGACGTGACAGGCAATCTCCAACAAAAGCCGGTCGCCAGTTTCCTCTGGCTTTACACACTGGCACGGGCGCTTCGTAATCCCAAAGACGCTCCCAGCCGTCCCGCCCTCGCCGATGAGGTGTTCCCGAACCTCGACCCGAAGCAGCAACGGACGCGCCTCCGGCAACGCCTCAGTGATATGCAGAGCTCTTTGCCTCCTTCCATAGGCCGATGCCTCGTCTCGGATGGTGAGAGAGTTCGGTTCGATATAGACGCATGCACGGTCGACGTTGTTAGGTTGCGGCAATGGGCAACCGCGATCGCGACTGCGAAGGCTCCCCTTGATCAAGAGCAGTTGAGGAACCTGGAGCGCCTCGCCGAATCAATTGGAGATGGGCCCTTCCTGCCAGAGTGGGAAGCAACCGAGGCCAAGGTGACAGCTGGCCAAGGCAGCGCCGGCAGCGTCGTCGAGGCCGTGCGGGCCGATGTGGATCGCTGGCGGGCGGCCGTCCTAGTTGCACTTGCCGGCGCTCACATGGCCCGCAACCAACCTTCGCTCGCAATCCCCTATCTGGAACGAGTCACTGGCTCACACCCCGATAACGAGCCGGCGGCCAAGACGCTCGTCGCCGCCTACCTTGAGACCGGCCAGACCGAGCGAGCCAAGCAACTCCGAGAGTCCCGAGGCATGAAGTAGTGAGAGTTATCTGCTTTCTCCCAGACGGACGACAACGGACGACAAACCGGACGACAACGGACGCCAAAAGGCGTAACAAGATAACGGTCCTTCGGACCGGAGGTGACTCGTCCCAAATGGGTTGTCCCGGGGCTAAACTCGCGATTGTCAGGCCACCCCGCCTAGATCCGACATGAGCGTCCCGTCGGCAGCTCGACCCAGCCAAGGAAATCAGCCATGTTCACTCCGGATGCATCCGCACTTAGGGACTTACCGGACGAAGCCGAACGGCACCTAAGCAATACACCGCTAGTCGGACTTGAAGAATACCGTGCTCTTCCTACACAGTCGATACGCGGCCAGCAGCTCTGGCTCGAAGTATGGCGGGGGACTACGTGGGTCAGCAGCCAACCTGGTCGATTCACTGCGCGGTGGAACGTCGGCGGCGCGAACCTCCCGAAGGTGCGATCGGAGCATGGCCATCCTGACAATTACGTCATATGACCCACCCTGTCCCAATCGATTTGTCGGCTGCGGAGCCGACCGCAGAACCGAAGTTCACCGAAGGGTTCAAAGACCCGGACGAGGCAGCCCCTTGGTGGCTGCTCAACTTCTATTTAGAACTACCGTTCTACTTCCCGTACCTAGACGCTTCCAAGTTCAACATCAACCTTCACCAGGAGAAGTGGGCCGCGCCGGTTCCGGCCGACCTCCCCGAGCCACCATTCGTACTGCTCGCCCTAATTCAGACCGCCGTCCCGCCCCCTGTAGAACCAAGTCGAGCTATAGCCCTGATCATGCGCAAGCTGCTTCATGACCGTGCTAAGGGCGACCTGAAAACAGCGTTTGACGTCATTCCGCCGACCAGAGGCCTGCATATCGCTTCAGTCATCGAAGCAGTCACGCCTAAGGTCCTGCTCCAGTCAGAAGTCGATGCAGGCCTACCGCATAACCCCACTACGTACGTCAATCGCTGCCTCGATGCGGTGAACTTGTGGATTCGGTCCCTTGCCCTACTGACCCTGGAGCCCTCAATAAGAACAGTCCAGGCTGAGAATTTGCCGCAGTACATGGCGTTCTTTCATCAGCGGCCCAACGACGGAGAGATCGTCCGGTTCGATTTCTTCCGATCGCACGGCAATCCTTTGCTTTCTCAAAACAGCATCGCCACCCGCGCACTTGCGGAGAGGACGCGTGGCGTAGTCTCATCGATCGACGAAACGCACGGCATATTCAGATCGAAAGAGTGGTTCCACACCGCGATCCGGCTATCGACCGTCGAGGGCCGTCATGACCTCGCTATGGTCGCGCTCAGTACTGCGTTCGAGGTGTTGGTATTTGGATTGGCTCGTGTCTTGCTTGTCGATGAAGGTGCCTCATCGGCTCAGATCGATGCTGAGTTCGGTGGACGCATGAGCGTTGACACCGTGTGCCATCGCTACCTGGAGCGGCGAATTGGCGGCCGGTGGGACATGAGTGACACGTCGTGCCAGGTTGGTGCTCTGACCGCAACCGTTGTCGACGTCCGCAACCGGGTTGCTCACCAGGGCTTTCCAGTTTCGCCGACCCAAATGGGAGCTGGCCTGACCAGCTTCGTTCGGTTCACAGAGTTCTTGGTTCGTCGAGTTGCGGCGAACAGGTGGCGCTTTACGCGTGCCTGTATGGACTTGATGAACGCTTACCAGTATCCGCCGGACGTGACAGTCGGAGCACGATTCAATAAGGCCGCACAGGAAATCGTCAAAGCGACACCCAAGTATTGGTTGCCGCCAAATGACCCGAGGCAGATCACTCTGCCCCCGGCGGTGGTCCAGGGGACAGCAGGAGACTTGCCGGGGACCGTCAGTGCTGAGAAGAAGACTTTTTGGGAGACGACTGAGGAGTCTTTCATGCACCTGGTCGTTCGGCCGGGCGGTTCAACAAGACCGGGGACGGGGAGCTAGCATTCGTGTGAGCCGGAAGAAACATGTTGACGAGCCCCCCGGTCCTCCTCATCCCACAGATTCAGGTGACTTCGAAGCTGGCGGGACGTGCGTGGAAAGTCCCGACCGGCTCGTTTAGCTGGGTCGGGTGGGCAAGCCGAGAAAAGCCGTCGCCTATGTACGGGGTACGACTCCACTGGCGTGCACCAGTACAACGAGGGCCGGATCATCTTCAAGCCGCGGGCCGGCTGGTTTCGCAGGTATGCGGGAAGACATGCCTAGCCAGGGTGATGCGTCTCCAGGCTACCCGCGACAAGCGGTCAGCTCACGCGGGCCGCACAGGCGTCAAGTCGCGGTGGATCACCTACTTCGAGTTGATGGACGCGCAGTACGTGGCTGTTACGGCAATAAAGTGGCGAATCGAAGCCCTGACGGAAGCGGAGATGGCCGGTCATTTAGAGTGAGCTCGGCTCTGCGGAAGGACGCGGAACTAGCCATGCATGTGGCGTCCGAAGGGTACTGCCCGCTCTGCGAGACAGGGCTGATCGTTCATGACGGGCGGGCATGCTGCGGCTGCTGTGGCGACAGTTACCTGATCGAGACCGACCGCCTTGAGATCAGGCGCTGCCCTGTGCATGGCTGGCACTGCGAGCACTGGCAAGCCGTTTGGGCTATTCGTCCGAGGTAGCGGATCGAGGCTCTACCCGCCCGCCTATCCACGACCGGTCGCATAATCGCTGACCATGTCCCCCTCCGCCTCTGGCCCGCCGAAGAAGACTGTCGACATCTACGAAGTGGCGACCCACTTGTGGGGGACTGCCGACGAACTGCGAGCCAACTCGCACCTCAAGGCCGCTGAGTATTCGATTCCGGTCTTGGGGCTTATCTTCCTGAAGTTCGCCGACAGCCGCTTTGCTGAGGTGGAGGCGGAGCTCGCAGGCAAGGTGACGGGTCGGCGGGCAATCGGCAAGGTGGACTATCAGAGCCGCGGCGTTCTGCATCTGCCAGACGCTGCCAGATTCAAGACGCTCTTGGAACTGCCGGAAGGCAAGAACCTAGGCAAGGCCATCAACGACGCGATGGCGGCCGTGGAGCAAGAGAACGAAGAACTGCGGGGCGTTCTGCCTCGGACATATCAGGAGTTCGCCAACTCGACACTCGTCCAGCTGCTGCGCTCGGTGAACGCAGTCCTCGGAGACATCCACGGGGACGCGTTCGGAAAGGTCTACGAGTACTTCCTGGGAAAGTTCGCGAGAGCTGAGGGCGCCAAGGGGGGCGAGTACTTCACGCCAACCTCGATCGTCCGGCTTATCGTCGAGATCATCGAGCCGTTCCGGGGAAAGATCCTCGATCCCGCGTGTGGCTCTGGTGGCATGTTCGTCCAGAGCGCGCGGTTCATCGAGGAGCGCCGGAACGGAGGAGGCGAAGGCCGGATCTCGATTCATGGACAGGAGCGTGTCGAGGAGACGGTCAAGCTCTGCAAGATGAACCTCGCGGTTCACGGCCTCGGTGGTCAGGTTAGCCAATCGAACACGTATTACGAAGACCCATTTCACTCATTAGGCGCATTCGACTACGTCATGGCGAATCCGCCGTTCAACGTGAACAAGATCGACAAGTCGAGGCTCGCAGGAGACAAGCGCTTTGCGCTTGGCATGCCGCGGGCCGATAACGGCAATTACATCTGGATCCAAGTTTTCTACTCCGCACTCAATGACCACGGAAGAGCTGGCTTCGTCATGGCGAACTCGGCTGCCGATGCGGGCGGGTCTGAATTAGAGATCCGACGGAAGCTGATAGAGGATCGATGTGTCGATGTAGTTGTGGCTGTGGGACCCAACTTCTTCTATACGGTGACCTTGCCGGTAACTCTCTGGTTTCTCGATCGCGGCAAGAAGGGGACGGAGCGGGAGAATCGCGTGCTATTCATCGACGCGCGCAAGATCTTTCGTCAAATCGACCGTGCCCACAGGGATTGGACCGAGGCCCAGATTGAATTCCTTGCCAACATGGCGCGTCTGTTCCGCGGCGAGCGGCCTGAATCGCGCGCGGGTTCAGACGAGCTAATGGAGGAGCACTTCCCAGACGGGACGTACACAGATGTCGCTGGGCTGTGTGGTGTTTCTAGTTTGGAGCAGATCGAGAAGCAAAACTGGAGCCTCAACCCTGGCCGATATGTCGGGTCGGCTGCCGCCGAGGACGACGGTGTCGAGTTCCGGGTTCGCTTGGAAGAGCTGAGCGAGGAACTGGAGAGGCTCAACAGCGAGGCAGCTACAGTTCAGGAGCGGATTGCGGCGAATGTCGCGGAGCTATTGGGGTGAACACCGCCTGGCCAGCAGCGCCATTGGAAGCGATATGCGATCGCATCACGGTGGGACACGTGGGACCAATGGCATCCGAATACGTCGACGATGGGATCCCTTTCCTACGCTCGCAGAACATAAAGCCGTTTGCGATCGACGTTCAAGATTTGAAGTTCATCTCGCCATCCTTCCACAGGAAGCTCAAGAAGTGCGCACTAGGCGCGGGTGATGTCGTCATTGTCAGGACCGGGTATCCGGGTACTGCTGCGGTTGTGCCTCCATCTCTGGGGGAGGCTAATTGTGCAGATCTCGTTGTGATCACCCCAGGACCTACGCTGAACGCATACTTCCTCGCCGCAATCTTCAATTCGACTTGGGGCGCCGACTCGGTAAAAGGACGCCTTGTTGGATCTGCCCAGCAGCACTTCAATATTGGCGCAGCTAGGCGCATGGAAATACGCCTTCCGCCGCTGACTGTGCAGCAGAAGATAGCTTCCGTTCTCTCCGCCTACGACGACCTCATCGACAACAACAACCGCCGTATCAGGGTTCTGGAGGAGATGGCCCAGAGAATCTATCGCGAATGGTTTGTTGACTTTCGCTATCCGCAGCACGAGAACGACCGTTCGGTTGAGTCGAGGGTGGGGCCGATTCCAGTCGGTTGGGAGATTCTCCCTCTCGCAGAGATCGTTGATGAAGTGCGTGATGGAATTTCAGCCAGCGATGCAACTCGGTCTCGACCCTATGTTCCGATCGACTGCATCTCATCGCAGTCGCTAGTCCTTACTCAATGGAAGCCGGGTGACCTTGCCGCAAGCAGCCTGGTCTCGTTTCGACGTGGCGAGGTGCTGTTCGGGGCGATGAGACCTTACTTCCACAAAGTAGCGCTCGCACCATTCAATGGAACTACCCGGACGACATGCTTTGTCTTGAGACCCAAACAGCCTTTCTCATACGGATACTCCGTCATGACCTTGTTCGATGAGGAGACGGTCGCGTACGCGACAGCTCACGCTTCGGGTACGACGATTCCATACGCACGGTGGAGCGGTGCGCTGGGAACCAAACCAACCCTGTGGCCGGATCGCGGCACATTGCATCGGTTTGACGAGGCGGTAACACCGATCCTCTCATGGCTCACAGATGCGGGCCTGCGGATAGCCAACCTGAGGGAAACGCGAGATTTACTTCTACCTCGGTTGATATCTGGGCGGATCGACGTTGCTGGCCTGGAGATTGCGGTTAACCAGGACGCTGCGTGACAACTTCGTCGAAACCCTTTAGCGAGGGTGCTGCGGTAGAGGAACCAGCAATTGCCTTGTTCCGCGAGCTCGGATGGGACCACATAAACGCGTATTACGAGAAGTTCGGGCCGGAGGGTGACCTTGGACGGGAGAACAAGAAGGAGGTCTTCCTAAGCCGGTACCTCCGTCGTGCCCTGGAACAGCTGAATCCTTCCCTGCCGGCCTACGCCCTCGATGAGGCAATGGTCGAGGTGACTCGCGACCGAAGCACCTTGTTCCATGCTCGGGCGAATCGAGAATTGGACAAGTTGGCTCACGAGGGCGTGCAAGTTTCGATCCGAAAACCGGACGGCGCCAAGCTCATCGAGCGGGCGCGCCTAATTGATTGGGAAAACCCGAGCAATAACGAGTTCCTCTTGGTCTCGCAAATGTGGATCAAGAGCGACATGTACGAGCGGCGCACAGATCTGCTCGGCTTCGTCAATGGGATCCCGTTGGTGTTTCTGGAGGCGAAGGCAGCGCATCGCAACCTGAAACATGCCTACGACGACAACCTCCGGGATTATCGAGACACGATTCCAGATGTCTTTATCCCCAACGCGTTCATCGTCCTATCAAATGGAGCCGAGACGCGGGTGGGGACGATCACCTCGCCGTGGGAGCACTTTCTGGAGTGGAAGAAGATCAACTCGGAGGGTGAGGAGGGGCGTGTGTCGCTGGAGACGGTCATCCGGGGCATGTGCGCACCTGATCGGCTGCTGGACATAGTGCGCAACTTCACGATCTTTCAGGAGCTTCCGGGCGGACTGGTCAAGCTGGTAGCGCGAAACCACCAGTACCTAGGAGTGAACAGCGCATTGGCGCGCTTAGAGGAAGTGAAGGCTAGCGGGAACGGTCAGAAGGGCAAGCTTGGTGTTTTCTGGCACAGCCAAGGTTCGGGGAAAACGGTGTCGATGATCTTTTTCAGTCAGAAGGTCCTACGCACGAGGCCAGGCAACTGGACCTTCGTTATCGTGACTGACCGCGACGACCTGGATGAGCAGGCTTACAAAGAGTTCTCTTCTGCTGGAATTGTTGAAGAGCACACACGAGCGACGTCATCGCGGAATCTTCGAGAACTACTGAGCGAGGATCGGCGCTACGTCTTCACGCTAATCCAAAAGTTCCGCACGGAGCATGGAGAACGGCATCCGGTTCTGTCGGATCGCGAGGATGTGATCGTGATTACGGATGAGGCGCACCGAACCCAATACGACACCTTGGCGCTCAACATGCGGAATGCCTTGCCAAATGCGAGGTTTCTGGCATTCACGGGGACGCCGTTGATCGCCGGCGAAGAGAAGACCAAAGAGGTATTTGGCGATTACGTATCGATCTACAACTACGCCGACTCCACGGCGGACGGCGCGACGGTGCCGCTGTTCTTTGAAAACAGGATCCCGACACTGGAGGTGACGAATCCCAAATTCGACGAAGACCTCACCGGGATTGTCGAAGCTGCGGACTTAGATGAGGAGCAGGAGCGCAAGCTGGCACGCCTCCTCGGCCAACAGTACGAATTGATAACGCGGGACGACCGGCTCGATCGAGTGGCAAAAGACATAGTCGAGCATTTCATGGGCCGAGGGTTTGCTGGTAAGGCAATGATCGTCTCCATCGATAAGGCCACCGCGGTGCGCACCTACCTAAAGGTAAAGACCGCATGGGAGGAACGGATCGGGCGGCAAAAGGCCAGGCTCAAGTCGGAGCACCTCGATCCAGATCAGCGCGACCTGCTTGAGCAGGAAGTCGCGTTTATGCGCAGCACGGACATGGCGGTGGTTATCTCGCAGTCACAGAACGAGATCGCTGAGATGAAGGAGCGAGGCGTCGACATCCAACCGATCCGGAAGCGGATGGTGGACGAGGACTTAGAGGGAAAGTTCAAGAATCCACAAGATCCGCTGCGCCTTGCCTTTGTCTGCTCGATGTGGACGACTGGTTTCGATGTGCCATCGTGCTCGACGATCTACCTAGACAAGCCCATGCGCAACCAGAGCCTCATGCAAACGATTACCCGTGCGAACCGGGTCTTCCCCGGCAAGAACAACGGGCTGATCGTGGCGTATGTGGACGTGTTGAGCAACCTCCATAAGGCACTTGCGATCTACGCCAGTAGTGGTGTCTTCGGCCAGGGCCAGCTTCCGGTAGAGGAGAAGGGGGCGCTGGTTGAGGAGCTTAGGAAGGCTGTAGTCGAGCTAACGCAGTTTTGTCAAGCGCGAGAGGTTGATCTCGATCGCATCACCAAGCTGCGCCAGTTCGAGTGGGTGGAGGCCCTGAAGGAGGTAACCGATCGCCTCATGCTGTCGGACGATGAGACGTCGAGCTTCCTCGCCCGGGCTACGACAGTGGAGCGTCTCTTCAAGGCGATCCTCCCGGACGAACGCGCCAACGAGTTCGCGGCGATCAGGAAGGTGATTCGAGTGGTGATGGACCGTATCGCCGAGGCCGACGGCCGGCCCGACGTTAGCGGGGTCATGGCGCAAATAGAGCAGCTTCTCGACGAGTCCGTAGCCGCGAACGCGTATCTGATCGGCTCGGAAGAGCGGAAGGCCCTAATGGACTTGAGCCGGGTGGACTGGGATGCAGTACAGGCCATGTTCAAGAGCGGGCGCCAGCGAACTGCGGCCCAAAGGCTTCGTTCAATGCTCGCGGCGAGAGTGGCCAATCTAACTCGGCTGAACCCGACCCGGGTCGACCTATACGAGCGGTTCCAAAGATTGCTAGAGGAATACAACGCCGGCAGCCTGAATGTCGAGACCTATTTCAAAGAGTTGGTCGAGTTCAGCAAGGCGCTCGATGGTGAGGAGGGACGCGCGTTGTCCGAAGGTCTGACCGAGGAACAACAGGCCGTCTTCGACATCTTGACTCGGCCGGGTCCGGGCTTGACCAAAGATGAGAAGCATCAAGTGAAGCGCGTCGCCGAGGAGCTATTGGTAACGCTGAAGCGCGGAAAGTTGGTTCTCGATTGGCGTAAGGAGCAGCAGACTCGCGCCGCGGTCAGGCTCGCGGTTGAGGAGACGCTAGATCGCCTACCGGAAAAATACACGCGCCAGACGTATGCGCAAAAGTGCGATGCGGTATACCAACACGTGTTCGATTCGTACTGGGATGATGGACACTCGGTATATGACCGCGTGGCATAGAGCTGGCGGTCTACTCAGGCGATCCAGGCGGCAGGCTTGTGCTCGACTTAACCTCGACGAATCGTAGCCCGTCTTGTCCCTTGACTATGTAATCTAGTTCCGCCTCGTCCATACCGACACCCATGTCGTTGATCATCATCAACTTGTTTGCAAGCATGACCCGGACGTTCTCATCGACCATCACGAAGGTGCCAGTCGGCGCCTTCTTGGTCCAACTACCCCGAAGTCTCGAGCGGAGACCGACCGGCACCGCACGAACTACCAGAACGAAGGCCCCGGTTAGGTGGCAGCCGGCCTCGTAGAGGCCGGAGCCGCCCTGCTTTTGGATATACAGCACGTCGGCACGCCATTGGTCGCGTCGCGATGGGCATACGAAACCGGCCACCGAGACCCAGAGTCGTGCCAGGGCTGGGGCCCAACTCGCGTATTCATTCTGGATCGCGACTTCTCCCGCCTTCTTTATGCAGAACAGCATTAGAGCCGCAAAGCCGAGTACGACCGCCTGACCGAGCGGCATCACGCTCGCTCCAGCCGTGGTACCCAGTGCGGAGCTGGGCCCACATTCTCAAAGAACTGCCTCACGGCCCGGCGACCCTCGCGCTCTCCGAGCGCTGTCAGGCGATAGAGCTTTCGCTTAGGGCGGCGTTCCGCAACGACATCGATGCTTTCGTCTTCTACGTGCAGCCAGCCGGCCGCTACGAGCCGATCAAGGATGGGATAGAGCGAACCTGCCTTCACGCCTGTCGTCCGCATGAGCCCGAATCCATACTGTTCGCGCTGTGGTGTGTTGAGAAACTCTGTCAGCACCTTCATGGTGGCCGCCGTGATCATGAGATGACTATATAGGTCTCTATATAGGTAAGGGAAGGAGGTATGACAGGCAGTTCTGAGGATCCTCCTCTGAAGTCCGGGGGCAGAACTAGAAGCCAAGTCTGCCGGTCCAAAGACTCAAGGTCGCGGTACCATGGGTCAGCAAGTTTGTCAAACATGCGTTCGCCAAACATACGTTCGATCTTTCTGGTAACCTTGTTGGCCCGCATCTAGCACACGACTCACAAGGAGGCGACATGAGCACAAGGTTGGCGGCGCTGAATCTCACCCTCGGTGCGCTGGGTCTTTCCGCCGACACGGGAGCGCTGGAAGAGCGAGTGAAGCTCCAAAAGGCGGTCTACCTTGCCCAGACGGCTGGGCTTCCGCTGGGCTATCGATATAGCTGGTACATACGAGGGCCCTACAGCCCTGACCTAACTCGCGACTACTTTGCATTGCCCTCTGCATCGCCGGGTGAGGAAGAAGGACTGAAGTTGTCGCTTGCAGCTAAGCAGGCTATTGATCGAGTTAAGCCTTTACTGGAGGTACCGCCTCAAGCAAAGGGTTTGAAGCCGGATGCGTGGCTTGAAATCGTCGCCTCGGTTCATTACCTCAAAAAGGAGTCCCAGCTGGCGCACGAGAAAGTGTTGGAGACCCTCAACCGACAGAAGCCGCAGCTGGTGCAGTACATCCCCCTGGCAGAGGAGAAGCTTGCTGAGGTCGGACTCCTGAACTAGCCTGTGACGAAGGACGAGTACAGCGCAAAGCAAGTTGCTTGCCCTGTGCACGGCACGATCGGTCTCAGCCAGCTCGAATTAGATCTACTGGAGACCAAAGCGTTCCAGCGTCTGCGGAACGTCAAGCAGCTCGGTCTTGCTCACTACGTCTTCCCGGGTGCTGATTTCTCAAGGCTGTCCCACAGTCTCGGTGTGTGTCACATAACCGGACTGTTTCTCAGACACCTAGTCGACATCGGAACCGAGATCGATAACGACGAAATGCGGCACTTCCGCGTCGCGGCCCTGATTCACGATCTGGGCCACTACCCGTTCTCGCATCCAATGGAAAGCGCGCTTGAAGCTTTGTATCCAGGCCCGGAAGTCGCGGCCGTCGAAGGCGTCGGGGCTCAAAAGCAAAAGTCCAAGGCCGAGCGCTACCATCACGAAGACCTCAGCGCCCTGGTCTTCGAGCGAGATCCCGAGATTAAGGATGTCCTAAAGCGCCACGGGAAGGAAGTGGATGTTGGCATTGTCCTGCGAATCTTGCAGGGAAAGGAGCCAAGCCTCAGTAACCTGGTCAAGTCGGACTTGGATGCAGACCAGCTCGACTATCTGCTACGCACCGCAATCCATTCGGGCTTGCCTTACGGCCAAATCGACCTTGACTACCTGATCAGCCAGATGGTGCGAGACAAAGAGGATCGACTGTGCTTCTTGCCGAAGGCTCTTAACGCGGTTGATCACTGTCTGCTCGGTCGATACTTCGATCGCATGACGGTCGCGTATCACAAGACCGTAGCCGGCTTCGAACTGCTCCTCCAGAAGGTAATTAGCGACTTGGTGTCCGAAGGCGAGCTCAAGGCGACAAAGAAGGATATTGAAGACCGGATAGATGGCGGTCAATGGGCCGAATTTGACGACTCATTCATAGTCGGCAAAATGCGAAACGTACTGGAAAAGAAGCCGGCGGCGGATTTAAGAGAGAGAATCGACGCGATTCTCCATCGCCGGCCTCTCAGGGTCATCACTCAGCTTGAGTATCTTTCAGACCGTAACGATCAGAGCTTCGTTGGCCAGGAGGAGACCGTGAAAGCGGCGCTTTCCAGATGGCAGGAAGAGTCAAAACTGAGTTTCTGGGATTGCTGGTCCAAAGGTGGTTTCACCCTTACGTCTCTAGGCGGAATGACGCCGATCACGATCGCGCGCAAGCTGACCCCTCAGGATCTGGAAGAGAGCGCGCACATCCTGGTCGCGAAAGATGAGCCCGCACGGCCTGTCCAGGAAGTCGAACGCTCTTTGATGAGAGTCCTAAGTCAAGAGGCTTACTACGCACTCAGGGTCTACGCGTTGGTTCCAGACCAATCGAAGGAAACCGTCACCCAGCTCCGCAAAATGCTGAAGGCAGACCTAAAGGACCCACGCTGGCAATACCTCAGTACGGCCTAGTGTTCGATATCCGTCACAAGGTCGTGCGCTCAGAATCTAAGGTGCAGTCGATAAACGTCGCGGCGTAGTAGCTTTCGGTTTTCGCCGTCCGGTCTCAAGTCGCCACAGTGCTGATCGCGAGATGCCAGTCAGGGCTGCAAGTTCGGAAATCCGAGAACAAGGCCCTGTCCCGTGAGCGGCGGTCCGTCAACTCGATTTCGGGACCTCGAGCGAAAGCGTGCGCCGGCCTGGAATCATTCCGAACCATGCTTGCAAGCCTGCTGTACTCGATCGTCTGGCTTCTGGTCGATCTGCTGAGCGTTCGACCGGGACAGGCAGAGCTCCAAGCTGAGTTCTGGCCCTGCGGCATCAACTGCGGGTGCTGCAACGGCAGGTACGCCGACCGAAGTGGCGTCCAGGCGATCGTCGCGTCTTGGCGACGATTATCGAACGGCTTCCCAAGAGACGCTGGTCGGCTCTTCTGCCGAGTCCAGAAACGATCCTGAGGTCGCATCGCGAGCTCGTGCGCCGAAAGTGGGCCGCCTTCCGCAAGCGCCCGCACCGATTAACGGCGACGGACCCTGAGGGGTTCAGAAACTCCGTCGAGTTCGATTCCGGATCTCAGCGCCGCCTTGTGGCCCCATCGTTCTGGTCGCAAAGACTTCGCCCAAGTCGTGTAGCAACACGTGTAGCAACCCGGGCGGCATCCACCGACACGCAGCGACACGCGGCGTACTGAAGCCGCGGATGCGATGAACTCAAACGGCCTCTGGCGAACCTCCTCGAACCAAGCGCTACAACGGTTCGGGACCGTGAGGCCCCGGGTTCAAATCCCGGGCCCCCGACCAGTTTCGTATTCAAACCGGCAATTTCGAGCGTCGTCCGGAGAGGACGGGTCACGACCGGGTCACAATTTCGCGCGCAGCATTCAAATCGAGGCGGTGTAGCGGCGTCTGTCGTGGGGCGATGTGAGATCAACGTACAGAAATTATGGCCAGTTAGCGTCTGATCGGAGGGCGCATGGGACACGACAGCATCGTGAGGCACCCGGTTGGAAAATCGGGGCCGTCAGTCTGGGAGGCATGGCGCGACAGTTAACTGAGCGCGATGGAGCC
>Ga0207684_10000964_pt1 | contig 32265 bp, 22 predicted proteins | sample KBSK5501metaG_FD_184342 | JGI IMG/M metagenome (GOLD analysis project Ga0207684, IMG submission 184342) | Corn, switchgrass and miscanthus rhizosphere microbial communities from Kellogg Biological Station, Michigan, USA - KBS K5-50-1 metaG... | ecosystem: Host-associated > Plants > Roots >... | reverse complement strand
AAGCGGATAACATTACTATTATTGAACATGCCTGGGCATTTGATCACTTTATTCCGTTAGGACCCGATCCAACAGGTCCTCAACTGGAGGGCTGGACTCTCCTGGGAGCCTTAGCAGCTCGCACTAATCGCCTGCGCGTTGGTCTGATGGTGACCGGCAATACTTACCGTCATCCTGCTGTGCTGGCAAAAATTGGAGCAACTGTAGACAATATCTCTCATGGCCGCCTGGATTTTGGTATTGGAGCTGGATGGAATGAGCTTGAGAGCAATATGTATGGTATTCCGCTCTATACTCCGGGAGAACGTATCCGGCGTTTGGGAGAGGCCTGTGAGGTGATCAAGCGACTCTGGACGGAAACTGTCGCGAATTTTGATGGCAAGTATTATCAGCTCAAAGATGCACGTTGCGAGCCGAAGCCTGTTCAAAAGCCCTATCCTCTTTTCGTTATTGGCGGCAGTGGTGAACAATTGACGCTGCGTGTCGTTGCCCAGTATGCGAACATCTGGAATTTTGCCGGTGGCTCAGTTGACACATTTCGCCATAAGATTGAAGTGCTCGAACAACACTGTGCGGCTATTGGACGTGATCCTTCTGACATCAAACGTTCAATACAGACGATGGTAAACTACGACAATCTGTCGGAAACACGCAACGGCATAGGCCCTTATATTGAAGCCGGTGCAACTCACATCATTTTGAATTTGAGAGCGCCATACCCTGAGGGAATTGTGCACCAATTGGCAGAGGAGATAGCTGAACCGCTAGGAACTCAATATGATAGAATATAAAAATGAGCACACCCATTTATTATGACAAAGATGCCGATCTTTCTATTCTTCAGGCAAAACGACTGGCGTTCATTGGTTATGGCAACCAAGGAGCTGCACAATCGCAAAACTTGCGTGATAGCGGTGTCTCGGAAATCCTCATCGGCAATCGCGAGGATGCATACAAGGATGCAGCCGTAGCCGATGGCTTTCAAGTCGTGTCTATTCCTGAAGCAACAGCCTGGGGAGACGTAGTATTTCTACTCATTCCTGATGAAGATCAGCCCCAGGTGTTTCATGAACAAATTGCCCCTTATTTGCGCACAGGCACGACTTTAGTTGTTGCATCTGGCTACAACGTGGCCTTCCAGCTTTTTGATCTACCAGACTTTATCGATGTGATCATGGTTGCTCCACGTATGATTGGCGCTGGGGTTCGTCAACGATACCTGCGTGGAGACCCCTACCCTTGCTTCATCTCCGTTGAACGCGACGTGAGTGGCAACGCCTTCAAGCTGGCCCTTTCAATTGCGCGTGGCATCGGCGCAACGCACGGAGGCGCAATACTCTCTTCTGCGCGAGAAGAGGCTGCGCTTGATCTCTTTAGCGAACAAGCCATCTGGCCTGTCATCATGGCAACTTTTCGGACAGCATACAAGGTGCTGCACGAGGCGGGATTTAGTGACGAAGCTATTCTCTACGAAATGTACCTTTCAAAGGAACCAGCTGAAGTTTTCGATCGTATCGCTGAACAAGGTCTCTTTGGACAACTGACACTCCACTCACATACCAGTCAGTATGGACAGCTGCGGGCCTTGCTTGCTGATGATAGTTCCAGACTATACGAAAAGTTCAAACGAGTGCTGGAAGACGATATTTTATCGGGTCGCTTTGCACAGGAATGGTCGGATGTTCAGGCCAAAGGGTTGGAGCACCTGGAACAAATGCGTACCGCTACGTTGGCAAGCGATTTGGCGCGGGCAGATGAAAAAGTGAGAAAAGAGAAAGATAAAGTACCTACAAAGCTGCCCCCACAAGCTCGGTAATACTTTCTATCCTTTCCAGGTGCATAAACTCCTCAATCCCCCCAACAATCTCGAGACCAGCTCGCGGATTGGTAAAATTGATCGTGCCTATCTGGATTGCCGAAGCACCTGCCATGAGAAATTCGAGTGCATCGTTCGCATTTGAGACGCCACCAATACCAATAACGGGTACCTGAGGATACGCCGAACGTAATTCACGTGCTACTTCATAGACCATGCGTAATGCGATTGGCTTTATCGCTGGACCGGATAATCCACCAGTAACATTGGCCAGTGTTGGACGACGCTTGCGAATGTCTATGCTCATGCCCGTGATAGTATTGATGAGAGAGACTGCATCCGCGCCAGATGAGGCAGCCGCCAATGCAGTTGGTCGTACATCCCCGCTATTTGGAGAAAGTTTGATGATTAGAGGTAGCGTTGTCGCACGACGTACCGCAGCGGTGACTTCTGCCACCGACTGAGCATTTGCACCAAAGACTGCTCCGCCTGCGAGCACATTTGGACAGGAAACATTTACTTCGATGCCTGCAACCCCTTCGATGCCTTCGAGGAGTGTGGCAAGTTCGACAAACTCTTGGATGGATTCACCCGCGATGTTGACGATAACCGGTGTCTGCCAGGTTGCCCAGATTGGTGCATATTTTTCGATGACGATGTAAATGCCAGGATTCTGCAGGCCGATGGCATTCAACATGCCTGAAGCGGTTTCCATAATGCGAGGTTGCTCATTGCCACTGCGAGGATAGCGTGTTGTCCCTTTACAGGTGAATGCTCCAAGACGGTGCATCTCGGCTATATTTGCATTGTCCACTCCGTAACCGATTGGGCCCGATGCAATCACGACTGGGTTACGCAGGACCAACCCTCTTTTTGGTGCCAGTTCCGTTTGTAAATTCATATTCCTTTTCGTGCCTCATTAATGCGATTACGCAAGGCCCACGCCTCGTTTGCCGCAGAAACAGCATAATCCTGGCCTTCACCGGCATATAGTATTGCGCGAGAAACTGCAATTATTGCCTTTTCTCCTGATGCGTCAACTCCTGCCACTACTGAAGCCTCCAGGTTACCGCCTTGTGCTCCCACTCCTGGGATCAAAATCGGCATGTCAGGACACATAGAACGAATGGTACTGAGTTCTTGTGGACAGGTTGCACCGACTACTAAACCACAATTGCCGGCCTTATTCCACGATTGCACGCGCTGTGCAATCACTTCATAAAGAGGCCTCATCCGTCCTTTCTCTCCAAATACCATTAAATCTTGAAAATCACGAGCGCTGGGATTTGAGGTGCGACATAAGAAAAACACACCCTTTTTTTCGTACGCTAAAAATGGGGCTACACTGTCGTAGCCCAGGAACGGATTAATGGTTACTGCATCACAACCATAGACATCAAAGACGGTCTTTGCGTAGTTACGCGCTGTATTTCCCAAATCTCCGCGCTTTGCATCGGCTATAATCGGGATATGCTTCGGAATTGCTTGAAGCACCTCCTGAAAGATATACATCCCTTCAGGGCCAAGAACCTCGAAGAAAGCCATGTTAGGTTTAAATGCGCATACATACGGTGCAGTTGCCTCAATGATGCTCCGGCAAAAGTGAATTACTGCTCTGGCTACCGGCATGTCCTGCAATAGAACAGGGAAACGCTCCGGTTCTGGATCCAGCCCTACACAAAGCAGGCTATTCTGCTGGTGGGAAGCTGCTAGCAATTTATCGAGAAAGTTCATAATTTATATGCCTCGCGTACCTGGTTTGACTATAGGAACACCTTCTTGACACATAGGGCACTCTTCTGCATAGTAGGTACGGGCTGAGACCGTGAGTAAGGCGCGGCAAGGTACATCGAATTGAGTGAAGGCATCGCCGCCGCTTCGATCAATCAGCACTTCTATGCCAACTAATTCAGGCTGAAATTGCTCTATTGCGCTCAATGTCTCTCGTAATGAAAGACCTGTTGTTAGCACATCATCGACGATGAGCACACGTTCAGATGTATGCAGGACAAAGCCTCGACGTAGTTCTCGCCCACCATCAGGTGTTGGCTCAGCAAGGAGACATCGCGCATCCAGTTGTCGTGCCACCTCCTGTGCAAGTAAGGCACCACCCGTCGTTGGGCCAATTACTGCTTCAATATTACTCAACTGGTACCGACTCGCGATCTGATTGCAGAGTTGTTCTGTCACTCGAGGCCACTCTAGCAGACGGAACTTCTCCCAGTATTCGTTGCTGTGCCGTCCCGAACTAAGCACAAAGTGCCCGTTCGAGACGACGCCTAGTTGTTGGAACATTTCCAATAACTCAGAGTTCTTCATACTATGGCATATAGTGGACGCTGTTACGCGGGTACTCAACACAATTCAGGCAACTCTCGCTGCCGGTGATAAATTGCACCAGTCGCTCAAAACCCATGCCGAAGCCGGCATAGGGGATCGAGTCATGTTCGCGTAGTTGCAGGTACCACTCATAGTCCTCAGCGCTGCCACCCGCCTCCAACAAATGTTTCATCGCAACTGAATTCATAAGACGCTCACGCAGGCGAACGGGGTCTTCCTCACGTTCGGCTCCTCCACAGACTTCGCCAACGCCCGGCAGCAAAAGGTCGGCAGCGTTAACAACTCGCTCGTCTTCGCGGTTCTGGCGCATGTTGAAAAATTTCAGTTCGATTGGGTAGTGCGTGATAAAGGTGGGGAACTGAGTCCATTCGAGGATGGCAATTTCACGCTTGCGATCGAGGTCATCACCCCATTCGGTCGCAATGCACATTTTATTGAGTTGTTCAACAGCCTGGGTGTAGGTAATGCGACGGAATGGGGGTTTGATCGTTTCTAGCATTGCGATGTCGGCGTCCAACAATTCTAGCTCTTTACGCCGCGTTTTCAGGGCCGTTTCGACAATGTGACTTATTAGGCGCTCTTCAGTATCCAATAGGATCTTCAGATTCCCGAAGCCAATTTCCGGCTCAACCAGCACAAACTCGGTGAGATGTCGGTGGTCAGCACGTGGCTCGGCGCGATAGCTATGATTGATAGAGTAGACACGCCGCAGTGCCTGACTGTGAACCAATGGCTCCAGGTGCAACTGTGCTGTTTGTGTCAAAAAGGCTTTGTTGCCGAAGTATTCAAGCGGGAATAGCGTCGAAAAATCTTCACATGCGCCTGTCAGGCTCGTGATGGTAGGTGTTGTGACCTCAACAAAATCCTCTGACTCCATGAAACTGCGAATTGCCTTCAGCAAAGCGCCGCGCAGGCGGATCAATGCTGCCATATCTGGCGAGCGTACCAGCATATGTCGATTGCGTAGCTGCTCCATATCCAACAATTCATTTGTGTCCTCAGACGACGTGGTGAGTTTCATCGCACTCATAAGTAAGTAACTCCTTTTCTTAATTACAACAGTTCGACAGGAAAGCCCTTTCTCTCATCTACTTAACAGGTAAGGCCTATACCGTTAAGTACCTAAGTCTGCACTTGACGTCATTGTGAAGTACAGTTGAAGAACAAAAGGGCAAAAAAAATTCCTCATCTCTGAAAATGAGATGAGGAAGAAAGAATCTTCTTTAAAACGGCACCGGGTCCATCAATGGGATGGAGCAGGCGGCGCTTTCGCCGCTTGAGTATCTTTTGCGCCTGCACCCAGTACCTGTGAGACATAAGAATCACATTCCTTTTCCACAGAGTGAAACAATTATTTACCGATCTCAAATTGTTAGAAGTATACCCACTGATTTCCAAAAAGTCAAGGAAAATTGAGGGGAAAAATTTGGTATGGAAAAACCTTCTATCTGAGCGATATTGTAGTATCGCTCAGGTACCTCTTGTTGGTTGAACTATCACCAGTCCAACTGGTCAAAGCGGTTTCTGTGCACGGATAAACGCGCTTACAAATTTGCCATCGACTTCGGCGCTTTCACTATCTGAGAGCGCTGCGATAGAGGCTCTTCCACCACTGTCTGCCACATCCTGAATTGAATAGCGACGTGTTACCTCAAATTCGATATTGATGAAGCCCGCCACAGCAAGCAGTTGCCAGTAGGTTACCTCTTCCAGTGCACCCGCGATACAACCGGCCCATGCTTCGAGGTCGCTGCGAAGAGTTGGCGGAAAGTGACCAAGAAAGACAACATCCGAAACGGCAAAACGTCCTCCAGGAGAGAGCACACGGTAAGCTTCACGCAATACCTGTCCTTTATCGGCAGACAGGTTAATCACGCAATTTGAGATCACCACATCGACAGCATTATCTGCCAAGGGTATATCTTCTATTACGCCTTTCAGAAAGCGCACATTCTCAACATTCGCCTCGACGCGATTGCGCTCGGCCAGTTCGAGCATAGCATCGGTCATATCCAGTCCGTAAGCGAAACCCGTAGGGCCAACGCGCCTCGCTGACAGTAGTACATCTATACCTCCACCGCTGCCAAGGTCGAGTACCCTTTCGCCAGGCTTCAACTCCGCCAGGGCTGTTGGATTACCACAGCCCAACGAGGCAAGTGCTGCTGTAGTTGGTAATTCACCCAATTCCGCACTACTGTAGAGTTCACTGGTCACAGGGCTGCTATCTACCGGGCTACAGCAACTACTGCTACAGCAACTTTCAGCAGTGGTTTGGCCTGTACTTAAGACCTCCAGTGCGGTACGACTATAACGTTCGCGCACTACTTCACGTAATTGTTCATCACTCTTTGGCGCTGTGTTCATTTTGTTCGTCCTTTCTCATGTAGAGATGAATATATTGCATTTGTAAGTAGGACTTCACCTGAAAAGACTCAATCGTCCTTTCGCGTCTTCCCTGTTGTATCTAATAGACGATGATCATCCAAAAAGGACGCAAAGCTCATCACTTGCAGCATTACTTACAGCCAGCGCTGCAATCCTGATTCACACAGCAGTCACAATTGGGCTCGTAATTAATGATTCTTCCCAGTTGGTCAAACTCAAAATGGCAGCAACGCAGCAACATGAGCTTGACTTTTTCTCTCGCCCGTTGAACTCTTGATTTGGCACCAGAAACAGATATGCTGAGCTGTTCTGCCAGCTCCCGTTGGGTAAGTCCTTCGTATTCCGTCAAAATAAGAGCCTGGCGGTAATAGGGGGGAAGGCTGTCAACAAGCTCTTTGACATATGGCAGAAGATCACTGACTACGTCATCAAATGGGTCTTCCGGAATGTAGGGCATTTCTGGAATGTCTGGAGTGGGCTTGTGTGCCCGAGAGAAATCGGTAATAGTATTTCTTGCTATTTGATAGATCCAACTTTGCAGCTTGTCTGATCCTCTCAAGGTGTCAATATGAGTATGTATCTTGAGGAAAACATCTTGCAGGATATCCTCTGCGCTCGATTCATCTGGAACACGTTTCATTATAAAGTGTTTGAGTCCTGCGTTGAATTCTTCCCATACTTTTTCAGTTGTCGGGACCATAAGAAATCATCCTTCTTGGTTTTGCACCTACATGATCGTACTTTCATTGTACGATATGCAGGGCTAGACGATTATGATCCGATAAAGATTTTTTCAATACTATTGACGATGCTTCAGCAAAAGGGACGCATTAATGAAGCTCAATATAAAATATGAAGCAACGCGTCCTTTTTATTTGAACTCACAATTCGGCGCGATCGCAGATAACTGAAGGATTGCTGCAAATTTAGGAAGCGAACGACTTGAGGTATTTAGCACTGGAATGGATCATTGCCTGCGCGGTATTCGCACAGGCAATGGTGAAAAAGTAAACTACTGAACGCTGCCCATAGTTACATCAAAAATGAGAACCGAGTTGGGTGGTATAGTCGGAGGGCTTCCTGTTGCTCCATAGGCGAGTGCGGCTGGTATGATGAGCCGTCGTGAACCACCTCGTTGCATACCAACCAAACCTTCATCAAATCCTTTGATTACCTTCCCCTGACCAAGCACTAAGGAGATAGCTTGAGCATGTCGGTCCCATGAACTGTCAAATTTCTTGCCTGTCTTCTGGAACCATCCGGTATACTGCACTGATACATTGCTGCCTGACTTCGCAGCAGGGCCGCATCCGACCTGTACATCAATATATTGAAGTCCATCGGGTAATTTAACAGGGGCTTCTGACAAAGTTGGCGGTTTTGCTGGACCAGCCGTGGGGGTAGGAGTGGTTTTCAGTGCAGCGAGGCAAGAAGCAAGCTGTTCTGCCGTTGCAGTCGCATGAACACCGGCTAATTTAGTAGCAGTTGCATTTGCACTCGCAAGCTGCGCGGCAGCGCGGTCTGCTGTATAGCGTTGATACTCGAGGATGCCAACCACGGATAATACTATAAGCACAGACGCGGCAATGGAAGCTCCCCATATCCTCTGCCTGCGCCTTCGACGCGCCTGACGCTGTATACGTTCCTGTTGACGTTGTCCTGGTCGATATTGTTTCTGTGGTGTTTCCTTATTCGGCCCATTCACCGTTTGCGTCATGGGGATACTCTCTCCTTGTGTATTAATGGTATAGAATTGCAAGCAGAGAGTACCATTACTTGGGCTTTCTGGCAAGAGGGTAATGACTACCTGAACAGCCGATATAATTGGTAGATACCCTTGTTACACCTGTGTTACAATACTACCTACCCATTAAAGTGCAATTACATGTATGTACAACAATGTTTCAAAGGACAAAAATAAGGAGAATATATGTCAACTCAGGGATATCTGCGTTTTCCAACCATCCATCGAGACCGCATCATTTTCGTTGCTGAGGATGATCTCTGGCTAGTATCGAGTGAGGGTGGGCGAGCAGAACGCTTGACTGCGGGAGTGGGAGAAGTATCATACCCTCATTTTTCGCCTGATGGCGAACTACTCGCATTTGTGGGCCGTGAGGAGGGTCCAAGTGAAGTGTACATAATGCCTTCGCCTGGAGGTGTTGCTCAACGGCTTACGTTCCAATCCGCTTCTTGTCGTGTTGCCGGCTGGGAGCCTGCCGGGGATGCAATTTTGTATGCCAGCAACGCCGGCCAGGCACTTTCTGGTCACAATGCCATCTATGCTGTCAACCGTCAGGGTGGTCAACCGAGCCAGATTCCTGTGGGCATCGCAAACGCAATTTCCTATGGTCCGGAGGGAGGTGTCGTGATTGGCCGCAACACGCATGAACCCGCACGTTGGAAACGCTATCGAGGTGGTACTGCAGGTCATTTATGGTGTGATCCAAACGGAAGCGGAATATTCCAGCGCTTACTCCAACTCAATGGCAACATAGCTAACCCCTGTTGGGTAGGGGAGCGCATCTACTTCCTTTCCGATCACGAAGGAGTCGGTAACATTTATTCTTGCACTCCTTTCGGAGATGATATTCGCCGCCACACTTATCACAACGACTTTTACACCCGCAACCTGTCAAGCGATGGGCAGCGCCTGGTCTATCATGCTGGCGCCGACCTCTACCTGTTTGATCCATCTACCGAAAGAGTGCGCCAACTGGATGTAGTATTGCCAAGTATACGCACACAGCGCAATCGCAAGTTCGTATCTGCCGGAAGTTACCTTGATAGCTATGTCTTACACCCCAAGGGATACGCTGTTGCTTTGACGACGCGCGGGAAGGCTTTCACGATGGGCAATTGGGAGGGACCCGTGCTGCAACATGGTGAGCCTGACGGTGTGCGCTATCGTTTCCTGGAATGGCTCAATGACGGCAAACGTGTAGTTGCAATTAACGACACAACCGGTCGTGAGAGCCTGGTTGTTTTCAATCCTGAAGATGCCAGTGAACCTAAGACCTTTTCGGATATTGAATTTGGTAGGGCCACCGACCTGGCTGTCTCGCAAACAGATGATTCGATCGCAATTGCAAACCATCGCAATGAACTACTTGTGATCGATTTAGAGGCTGGGTCCTCTCGTACAATCGATCGGAGCGACTTCGGACAAATGCGTGGAATAGCATGGTCGCCTGATGGCCGCTGGTTGGCATATGGTTTTCGTTCGACTTCACAAAAAACTGCGATCAAACTCTGTAATTTGGAAAGCGGTGAGACCCATTTTGTCACAGAACCTGTGTTAAGCGACATTGCGCCCGCTTTTGATCCCGAAGGAAAATACCTGTACTTCCTGGGATACCGCACCTTTAATCCGGTATACGATAATTTACAATTTGATTTGAGCTTCCCTCGAGGAGTGAAACCCTACGCCATTACGCTGCAACGGGACTTACGTTCTCCTTTCATTCCTGAACCTAAGACACCTGAAGAAAAAGAGAAGGAGAAAGACGAAACCAGCGCTGAGAAACAAGCAGAAAAGGAACACGACGATTTGGCTCAAACGGAAGAAGAGGGCAAAAAGGAAGCCGCGAAGAAACCTACTCCAATCGTCATCGACCTGGAAGGAATCGCTAATCGAGCCTTACCATTCCCTGTAGCTGAAGGAAAATATACATCGATACGTGGTATAAAAGGAAAAGCACTGTTCCTGTCTTTTCCGATAGAAGGTACAGTCAGTCAACCTGGAGAAAAGCATGAGCCAAGGGGGCATATCGAAAGTTATGACTTCGAAGCACATAAAACTGAGTACCTCATTGATGGAGTGAGTGACTTCGACCTTTCACGTGATCATAAGACGCTGATCTATAGATCTCGCCAGCGCCTGCGTGTGCTGAAAGCGGGAGACAAGGCGCCTAAAGGAGAGAATGGAGATCGGACAAACCGTGAGACGGGTTGGCTTGACCTAAGCCGCGTTAAAGTATCGGTACAACCCGCTGCTGAATGGAAGCAAATGTTTGCTGAGGCCTGGCGCCTGCAACGCGAGCATTTCTGGACTGAAGACATGTCAGGCATTGACTGGGAAGCCATTTACGCACAGTATGCGCCACTGGTCGAACGTGTGAGTTCGCGTTCAGAACTCTCTGACCTCTTCTGGGAAATACAGGGGGAACTTGGCACTTCTCACGCTTATGAAGTGGGGGGTGAATATCGCCAGCGACCACATTATAGTCAGGGCTTTCTAGGAGTGGACTGGAGCTACGATGCTGAAAATGATCGCTATCGCATTGCTCGTATCGTGCAGGGTGACCCCTCGGATAGCAAAGCTACCTCGCCACTCACCAGTCCAGGGCTAAATGTTCGTACAGGTGACGCTGTATTGGCTATTAATGGGCAGCGAGTAGGGCCTAATCGCAGCCCGCAAGAATTGCTGGTGAACCAAGCGAACAATGAGATACAACTTACTATCGAAGATGCAACCTCAAATGAGACACGGGTCATCACTGTTAAGGCTCTCTCGGATGAGCACACAGCTCGTTATCGAGAATGGGTCGAGAACAACCGCAATAGTGTCCACGAGAAATCTCAAGACCGTGTAGGGTACGTTCATATTCCAGATATGGGAGGAGAGGGGTTTGCAGAATTTCATCGCAGTTACCTGACGGAATACGACTATCCCGGTCTACTGATTGATGTACGTCATAATAGGGGAGGTCATGTATCTGGACTCCTGCTGGAGAAACTAGCAAGGCGGCGCATTGGTTATGACTTTCCGCGTTGGGGTCAGCCTGCTCCATATCCTGACGAGTCTCCTCGCGGCCCTATGGTAGCATTGACCGATGAAAACTCTGGATCCGATGGAGACATCTTTAGCCATAGTTTCAAGTTAATGGGGCTGGGACCATTGATTGGCAAACGCACCTGGGGCGGTGTAATCGGAATCAGTCCACAACATGCTCTTGTCGATGGCACAAGAACGACACAACCAGAATACGCTTTCTGGTTCAAGGATGTTGGCTGGAACGTCGAGAACTACGGCACCGATCCTGACATCGAGGTAGATATTACTCCACAGGATTTCGTGCACAAAATTGATCCGCAACTGGATCGCGCTATTGCCGAGGCTTTGCGTTTGATCGAAGAGATGCCCGCGCTTGAACCAAAGCCGGAGGAGAGGCCAAGAAAGGCAAGATAGAGGAGCAGGGTTCGAAGCTCACTTTTTTCCTTGCACCATCGGGAGAGATCCTTCGCTCCGCTCGGGATGACAAGTAGCAGGATTAGGGGAACACTTTTTCCCCTTGCACCCACGTTCCTACAATAGCGTCTGCTGATGCGCCAAAAAAGAGCACGTCCAGAAAATCTTCTGGATTCCATCCTGCAAACGATGGATGATGTAAATCCATCGCAATAAAATCGGCTGGCATTCCAGGAGCAATGATACCTGTCTCTAAACCAAGTGCGTCAGCGCCACGACATGTGCCAAATTCTAACAATAAAGAGCCAGGGGATGCTAACTCGCCAGCGACCAGTACACGCCGTCGTTGATAACGCATACGAGCAGAATATTCCGCCCAGCGTAGTTCCTCAATTGGATCAAGTCGCGTATTGCTGTCTGAACCAATCGACAGGGAAATTTTCGCGGCAAGAAGTTCAGCATAAGGAGCAATGCCATCACCGAGATCTCCCTCAGTAGTGGGACAGACACAAACGGTACAGCGGCGTTGTGAAAGCAATGCAATTTCGGCTGCGTTGGCATGGGTGGCATGTATAATAGTTGTCAGTGCTCCCAACGCCCCAAAGCGTTCGAGTAACTCAATTGGCGTACAGCCATGTGTTGTCAAGCATTGCTCAATTTCAGCTCTTTGCTCGTCAGCATGTACATGCAATGGCAGCTGATGTGTATGACTATAATCAGCGATAGCACGAAACCACTCCCCAGGTACAGCGCGCACGGAATGAGGAGCAACACCGATGAGTTCACCTTTGACACGCAGCACCTCAACACGGTTGAGAAAGGCATCGATGGAGGCATCACAGAAACGCCGTTGCACCTCCTCTGGTGGCTGATTAAAACCGCTCTGCGCGTAGGCCGTCATGAGCAAGACAACGCGTATTCCCGCATCGCGCCCGGCCTGTAATACTGCCTCAGACATCACATTGGGATCCGCATAGGGTTGTCCATCTGTTTGATGGTGTACATAGTGAAACTCCCCCACGCTAGTGTAGCCTGCTGCCAACATCTCGCGATAGGTCGTTAATGCTCCTTCGTACAAAAGATCGGGATTCAGGCACCGAGCTTCGTCATACATGGCACGTCTCCATGTCCAGAACGTATCATGCTGAGAAAGTGGACGATGGGTATGTCCTCTCAGGGCACGCTGGAAGACGTGACTGTGCGTGTTCACGAAACCGGGGAGGAGCGCTATGCCTGGGAGGGATGATATTTCCGAGGGCGCAATGAATTGGACCCCATTATTGGTTTCTTCTTGTGGAATGATGGAAGTTATACGGCCAACATCGGAGATGGAGACAACCATATTGACCTGTAATCCCTGGGGGGTATAAATATAGTCTGGGGCGAGATACTTCATAGAAATTCCTTACCTGGTTCTATAATTGACCCGGATCTCCGATCAAATGGAATCCTCCCCAAAAATATGGATGTACTTGATAAGGAACGATGGAGGTTCGCGCACGGGCCAAAAATGCGCGTTGGGCGCCTGCTAATGCAGCAGCCTTACCATATTCGCTTAAGAGAGCCTGGTAGTACATTTCCATCAGTTCCGCACTACTGGCATCATCAACTTTCCACAAAGTTGGCATGAGCGAAGCCGCACCTGCATAGAGGAAACCACGTCCCAGACCTATGACTTCATCTACTCCACCAACAATAGCACGCCCCGTTTCGCAGGCGCTTAACGTTACTAATGTACAAGAGGAGAGGTCAAGATTAAAGACCTCGATGGTACTCAATTGGCGATCTGCGAGCTTGATATGGGAAAAGTTGGGGGCATCAAGCCGGAAAAGACCGTGTGCGGCGATATGCACGATGGGGCTATTGGGTCCAGCCTCTTGCAACAGTGTGGTCGTTGCATCCTGATTAAGTATACTGGGAGCGCCCAACTGTCGTGCAACTGCTTCGGCTTCCTGTACAGCAAAGGCCAGTTTACCACTATCGGATAGGCCCATTACAAGCGACTTTTTCAGAGGTATCCTGTTTGTCTCAGCACGCTGTCCACGTTGGTGACAAATTTCCATAAGAGCGGCAGACGGAAGATAAGAAACATCTAGGCGCTCGACAACAAACTGCACCCCATCAAAAAGACAATGGAACGGTAGGTAGTGCAGCATCCCGTAGGGCACGATCGTCAAGTGTTCACAACTCTCCAATGCGCTTGATACAGGACTCAATAGCAGATCATAGAGTCGTTGCAGCAGGCCCAGACAATTCTCCTGCAAACCAGCAAAAGCCTGAGCGCGATCTCTTGCTCCACTCGCCTGCGCAGCCAGATCAAGGTTCACGCGCCAGAGTGAGAGCAGACGTTCCAGCCTGGGAACAGCATCATTCACAACATGTATATTTATACCCCCGCGGGTAATTTGGAAAATGTATAGGTCCTGCTCAGTAAGATAATACTCCAGCATCAAGACTGTATGCTCAATTTTAGGCCACAGCTTCGTGATAATACTATCTGTCCATTGCGAACGAGATCGGGAGACAAGATCTCCAGCCAGTCGCAACTGCAATTGCTCTAATATATGTTCAATACTACGCTCACGTTTCTGCATTTCCTGTCGTGCTTGACCAGGCACCATAGACCGAATACGCATGATCGCTGTATCACTCAGACCAGCTTCATTCTCTGCTTCATACACAATATTGCTGAACCAGGCCTGCTCTTCACGCAATCGCGCCAGGTCTTCAAGAATTGCCTCTCCTGCCTGATCACCTGCTCTCAGTCGAATATCGATATTATTACGCAGGTAGTCACCCAATACTCGCGACTTGGCCTTTTCAACATACACGAGTGCCTGTTCGCAACTGCCCCGCTTTAAAGCTAGAATCACCGCCTGCTTGTAAACACCGCCTTTATCTTCCAGAAAACTACTACGTTCATCCATAACGAGATGGCTCTGTACAATATCGATACCATTGATAGCACGATCATAATAGCTTGCTGCTTCTTCCAGGTCGCCATGATGCTCAGCGATTTGCCCAAGCAGATAATCACAACGATACACGAGGTCGAGTAAATCCTGACCTTGCGCAATATCAAGCGCCTGGTGACACAGATACTTCGCGCTCGTTGTATCTCCGAGATTTGCAGCAATACGAGCTTGTAGTAATGCCGCTCGTGCCAATTGTGGCAGCGCTTCCTGTTCAGCAAATGCATCAGCGACATGACGAGCTTCGCGTAAGCTAGCATCTAAATTTCCATCTACGAAGTATAACTCAGCTTGTTGCAACCGCACTATTGAAGCAAGGCCCCTAAAGCCGATCTCTTCCAAAATCGTACTGGCTTCCTGCAATTTCTCATCTGCATCGCGATAATCTCCCTCAAGCATAGCAGCCTCAGCCTGGTACATGAGTGAGTGGGCAAGGTTATGGCGGTGTCCGGGAGATTGACGGAAGTAGCTAATTGTCTCTCCTGCCAACTCATAAGCTTCCTCTACGCGGTTCAAACGCAACAGACAATGGCATGTTTGTTGGGCCACTTCAGACGCCTGGAATTGCATTGCATTACGCTGAAAGAGAGAGCGACTTCGATTGAAGAGAAGCAGCGCTTGACTATAATGGCCCTGAGCTGCATAAATCAGTGCGATGTTCAATTCCTGCCGAGCTACGGAAACCTCTTGTCCCTGGTGATTGGCAAAAGTGGCACGAGCCTGTTCATGCAGAGCTACAGCTTCACGAAATCTGCCCATAGCCGCAAGGGTTATGGCTTTGTTGGCCTTAGCACGAGCTATGTAGAGTTCAACCCCTTCGCCTTGTAAAGCGTAGGTTTCAAAGGCGCGGTCAAAGAGTCGCAACGCCTGATCATACTGCCCAGATTCATAGTTGATAATGGCAGCATTGACATCAATCTGCCCGGCTCGCAGATGCTTTCCATATCGTACAAAGACTTCGCGTGCTGCTGCGGCATCGCGTAAAGCTTCACCAGTACGGTTTAGTTGCAAACAGGCACTGACACGACCGATTCGTGTGCGTGCCCAGCTCACTTCATCACCAATTGCAAGAAATTCAGCTCCCGCAGCATCTAAAAATGGCAACGCTTCCTCATCACGATCCATGCGGCGTAATGCATCGCCACGCACCATCAAACCGAGCGCATGCACATACTTATTCTGGATCATATCACCAATGAGCAGCAGATATCCGGCAAGCATAAATGAGCGACCTGATTCTTTAGCCCATTGGCGATCAGCTTCGCGCTTAATCAGTTGAACCAGCAGGGTAAGGGAGTCGTCATCAATTGCAGGAAGGTTCGTTTGTAGTAATTGCCGCCCTTGCTTCTCATTCAAGCTGAGAAGCGCGGCTACAAGTTCCTGGGGTGCCATGCGAATATTATTTTCCGCTACTTATGAATGCGCAGGCAATAAGCGATTATTGAGCTGCCCTGGCGCCTACGAGGAGTTACGTTACATCTCTACAATTTTAGACGTTTAAAGCACCGTTTTGATCACATTGATTGTAGCGCAGAATCTGTGAGAATGGAAATATTGAAACATCTTTAACCACAATGAGTTACTTTGAAACACTCCGTCCGTTTTACAGGATAGAGTTAAGTATTCAGGTATCAATCTTGTAGAGTAATCGGTAGTTTTTCAATTACAATTGTGCTATCAGGAAGTTGCAACTCCAGTGTATATGTTGCAGGAGAAATTGATGAAAAGACGAAGTTGCCAAGTTCATCAATATTTTGCTTATACACGGCATTTGTCTGCGAAGAAAGCACTACCGGAATTCCTTGAAGCGCTTCCAATCTAGTACCTTTGCGCGTGACAAAACCAATTAGTTGCAACGAGTCTCTACGGCTAGTACCCCGTTCAAGTTGGATTGAAATACTGAAATCGGCGGCAGAATAACTGCGTGGCCAGACCTCAGTACTTGCAACTTCACGTTGATACGCAAAACGAGGTTGTGGTGGTAGAAAGGTTGCGATAACACGCCGAATTTGTGTACCTGATTTATCACGCAAGCGACCTGCTAGAGGTTTCACTTCCCGCTGCGAATGATGATTATTCAGGGAGGAGGGCTGAACAGAAACACGCTCAACAAGCAGAGGATCATTCGCTAGAAATTGCGAGAGCGTTGCCATCTCCACAGCACAGAGAACACATGAACTCAGATGCAATTGAACAGCAGTTGCACGCTCGTTACTAAGTAACCCTAACTGATATTCGCCGAGCACTTGATTAGGTGGGCAATCCCACCGGTATAGCTTTCTGGTAAGCGAAAGTTCCATTCGACGATAGTCCGTTAACTTTGCAGAACAGCTCTGGCACCGTGCCAGATGCTGCTGAACACCAGGCCGTACTCTCTCACCCGCTAGATAAGCGAGCAGTTCTTCATCGCGAATAGTCCCTGGTTCACTACACTCCATGAACGTTTCCTTTTAACTTAGGATATTTTTTAGACGGCCATACTTGAAAAGTTCGCTTGCGATGTAACACAAGGGCCGTCCCCGCTAAGTAGGTAATAGGCAGTATACGTCCGATTCTCCCCTATCTTCGTAAACTGTGAGCTACTCAGCAGTCTTCTATTGTCCTTTTCACCTGAATAAACGAATAATGTTGCTATTTTAGCATTCGCCTCTGTAGGCAAGATAGATGTCGTACGCTTGCTAAACACTCAAGAAATTACAGATGTTGCTGTTTGAACAGTGTTTGTAAACGGCGATTGCGTCTCAACCGCTCTAAGACGTTGCGCTTGATACGATAGACATCTTCTACAGAGGGGAAGAGCCGATTATGCAGGCTGCTAATCTCACCTGGCTTCATTCCTTGAACATACGCAAGATAGATCAAAATACGCTCATCTTCGCCATGAAGCTCTTCTTGAATAACCTGCCATAAGCCTTGAGCTGAGATATTCGATATGACATCATCGGCAGGATCATCCGAAGCTGGCTCATGATCTATGAGTTCCAGCGTCTCTTCATATTGACGCGCCTGTCGTGAGCGAACCTCGTCAGCTATAACACTATGGACACACATTTTCAGATACTTCAATACAGCGGCCAGTGAATCGAAATTTCCCATTTTAGCAGGAGTGAGCGCCTGCGCGAACTTCGCAAAGGCAGCATTCACCAGTGGGGCGCATCCATCCTGACCAAGTAAGGATGTCGCGCTTTGGTGTTGGTTTACCCAGGTGAGTACGAGCGGCGCATACTGCTGGTAGATGCAAGCCCAGGCATCTTCATCACGCCTGCTTATGGCACGACGAAACAATTCTAAGCAATAGCGATCATTCGATATGCTCTGCTTGAGAAATTTGTTGGTTTCTTCGGAGCAGCAACGAGCCAGATCGTTGATTGAAAGCAGCTCCATTTGTGGCGCGCTATCAGCCCGTCCTCTCAGCTCCGGATCTGAACCGGGTAGCTGAGAGGGATTTCGAGACTCCATCGACAATAGCTCCCTGCTTGCAGATAACTCGGTAATTATCGACGCCCAAAAAGTATACCATGAGACACTTTAGCACACAAGGCTAAAAGATAAGTATCTTACAGCTTTTCCCTATTATCGCATGATTAAAGGAGGAAGTAGAATCTCATCCCCTGAAAGTACTTATGCCCATCATTAGAAAAGTAACGTTTATAACATTTATAACACTTCTATCAGTTCTAACACTTGCAGCGTTTATATCAGAAGATAGGAAAGAGGAGAAAGTTCGTTAGAGTGAATTCTCCAGGATGATTCGCGCTACTTTTCTTGGTGCCTGAATCTGGGGCATGTGTCCAACATGCGGCAACAGTACAAGTTCAGAGTTTGCAATACCGCTTTGCAAATCATGGGCGCAGATCAATGGGAGCAAATTGTCCCGCTCTCCCCAGATAATGGTGGTTGGAACTTGTACATTTGCTAAGACAGAATCCAACTCTTCGCGAGGGTCGTAGCCGCGAATGAACCCAGCATACGCCGGAGTTTGTGAGTTACGCACAACGGCATCCAGCACAAATTTAGGAACTGGAAACGAGAATCCCAACATATGCTCGAGGGAACGCCGGGCTGCAATTCGATCTTTGGCATAAGGCGAATGCAAGTTCTCTCTTCTCAAACCTGCACTATTGAGAAGGTAGAGTTGTTCAACGCGCTCTGGATGTTCCACTGCAAAGCGTGTGGCTATCCAGCCGCCCAAAGAATTGCCAACAAGCGTCACGCAAGGGTAGCCAAGCGCATCAAGAAAACGTTCCAGGTACAGAACATGGGTGCTGATATTGGTTCCCTCTGGAGCTAAAGGTGTTTTGCCAAAACCAGGCAAATCAGGGACATACACAAGGTATTCCTTGCTCAGTAGCAGCATGAGTGCCGCCCATGTTTCAGCAGAACTGCCAAGTCCATGTACCAGTACAATGGGCGTACCACGTCGCCCGGCACAGTAGTAGTGCATAGCGACACCTGCTAGATTACATGTTTCCTCACGTATGCCAGCCAGCAGCATACCTGCACGAACCACGTCGATCATTGTTTCTCGCGGACGACGATGGATACGCACCGCCAGGGCCGTCAAGCCGCCAACAGCGCCGATGATCAGTAGTGTTGGAATAATAGGAATTGATTTTGCTTTGGTTGCTGATGGCATAAAAAATTCTTGTGAATGGATGCAAGGGGCTACTCACCACCCCTGCAGGACGACCACGAGGACCGTCCTGCAGGGGTGGCTCAAAGGTCTGGGTATTCACCTCTGTTGGGGTTTACTATCCAACATTTCACCTATTCCCCACCGCCACCAAGAACAACTTCTGTATTGTCCTGGAGACTGTAGTCGACGACTACATCCCGGTTGCCCTTCTCCACGTGTCCCCAAATGTAGAATACCGTTGTCAGCAATATGATGATGCCCAGAGGTATGAACTGGGTCAGCTCGTAGGTGAGTCGAGTCACGCTATTGCTTGCGACAGTGGCATCTCTCGGCCAGAGAATGAAGAAACTGGCAAGCGCAGCATACGCCAACGGCAACAACATGACAATCCAGGCGCCAACCATGCCTCCAGGAACCCTATATGGACGACGCACGTTGGGATACTTGTAGCGTAGTATCAGGAAGGAGGGGAAAATGAACAGATAGGATAGGGTGGTTGTCGAGATGACAAACCCTATCACCAGTGCGAAAAGCAGGACAATACTGCCATTTCCAAATGCTGTAATTAAAACGGCAGCTATCATCGCTATAGACGCCACGATACCGGTCATGGTGTTCACGAAAATCGGCGTGCCATATTTGCCGCTGAAGCGGCCAAAGATGGCAGGGGCAGTGCGATCAAGCGAGGCAATAGCATAGGTACGGTCAGCGCCAATGACCCAGGCACCACCACTGGAAGCCACACCGACCACAAAGGCTATTGCAACGAGCCAGCCCAATGGTGTAGCAAGAGGACCTAGGATAGTGTTAACAGTCCGATACGCCGTGAGGAAACTTCCTACATTTGTGAGTTGAGACTTCGAGAGCGTAAAGAGAACAGCGGCGATCGGTATAGTGTAGGCAACTACCGCAATAATGCCCGCGCGGATGATCGAGCGAGGCACATCACGCTGGGGATTGACCATCTCTTCGCCGGCGCCGTTCTGAAGTTCAAACCCGACCCAGTTGAAAATCAACAGTGGGATGACTGCGCTGAATATCAGTGACGTGTCTGAGGAGGGCCCCAAATCGGCAAAAGTCAGGTGAGAGCCAGTGGAGTGTCCGCCAGCAAAGTAGACCACCGCCAGCACGGCGAAGAGCGCGAAGAGCGCGAATTTGGCATACGAACCAATAACCATGAGCCATTTCCCGACGTGCAGGGACAGGATAGCTGACCAGGTTACTCCCCAGATGAAGATGAGGGCAACCACGATTCTGAAAATGGCATTGGTCGCAGCGCTTCCACCCACCTGGTAGTTTAGATTACCGAAGAAGAATAGGGTGATGGCCCCGATGGCTGTGATCGCCAATGTTCCACCGATCCACAGCGGGTTGGAGATCCAATAGAGCATAGAAGCCAGGGCCGCGAAATAACGTCCGCCCGCCATTTTGCACCACTCGTAGACGCCACCTTCCTGGGGAAAGGTTGTGCCGAGTTCCGCGCAGAGCAAACCATAGGGTAAGAGGAAGGTTATTGCCGAAATAAAAAGCCAGGTAAGAGCCTGACCCCCATTTGAGGAAACGGCACCGAGGGTATCGATACCAATAACTCCGGCGACGACGATGAAGATCATGTCGAAGATTTTGAACTCTTTGCGGAGCTTCTTTTTCTCCACAAGAGTCGCCGAGGTTGTGACTTCACGGACACTTGTATCCATGCGGGGTATCCTCCTTTACGTCATCTAACTGTATAACGTTTATGTCAACACATTGATGAGTTGAATGTCAGATCTACTGATTTTGAGATAAGACAGTGAATACACGTGGCAAATATGAAGGTCGCCCATTGACGATTGTAGTTTTGCTGTTAAAGACACCTCCTTGTGTTTTACTAGCGAATAACGGAATAAGAAGAGGAAGAAAAGATGGCAATGCTACCATTTGCGATAGTATACCATAAACTCTGGAATTTGCAATGAATTATGGAAAGTTGAAAGTTGTTTCGAGCAAGCTACGGTGGGGACTTATAGGATGTTTAAAATTCAGGAGATCAGCAATCAACCGGTTGCGATAAGCGCTACTTCAACGCCAAGCAGTCCGCCTACAATGACCTGGTTTGGCGTATGTCCAATAAGCTCACGTAAGCGTTTTTCGACAGGGGGCTTGCCTTATGAACCGGGTTAGCCCTTTCTACATACCAGGTTTATTCGAAAGACTCTAAAATTGGCATTCTTTCATTTGTCACACGAAGTTGCTGCACTCGCAGTTCGGCCTTTTCGAGCAGGTCGCTGCAGTGTTGGGCTAATTTCATGCCTTCTTCATAATAGTGGAGTGCGCGTTCAAGAGGCATTTGCCCATCTTGTAATGCTTCTACTGCTGCTTCGAGTTGCTCGAAGGCTTCTTCAAAGGTCAATGCTTCCATTTTTTACCCCTCTTCGTTAGTTACATAGGGTCTATTCGGTTCTTTTGTAAGAGTTTTTCCCCTCCCCACCCTCGTGGAAAAGGAAAGGTGGGGACACCCCACACCCCGCTTAGGGACTGCCGTCCCTAAAAACCCTGCTTGTTTCTTCAGCCCAGATGAATGTGGGATAACACCACACCCCGCTTGGGGACTGCCGTCCCTAAGCACCCTGCTTGATGCTCCAATACAGGTGAAAGTGAGGCTAGACCCATATCTCGCTTGAGGAATGCTGTTTCTAAGAACCCTGTTCTTTTACCTGGGCATGGATATTCCCGTCTGTGACTTGAATTGTGAGTTCGTCTCCCACATCCACTTGATGTGTGCTGGTTACAACGGATTGATCGCTATCGCGGCGCACAACTGCAAAACCACGAGCAATAGTTAGTAAAGGACTGAGTGAGTGTAAACGCAATGCGACACCTCTGAGGCGTTCGGTGCGCAGTGAAAGGATATGTTGCATGCGTGCCTGCAAGAGAGCAGAAGTATCGTCAAGTCGCTGTTGTAGTCGCTCGAGTTGATATTGAGGATCCAGGCGCAATAAATCACGCCTGGTTCGCCTGAGTTGCTCTTGTTGGTCAATGAGATATGTTTCGATAGACTCTGTCAATTCCTCTTGAAACTCCAGCAGCTTCTCGCGCCATTCAGCAATATCAGGAACGGCGGCTGCCGCGGCTGCTGTTGGTGTTGAGGCACGATAGTCCGCTACGAGATCAGCAATAGTGAAATCCGTTTCATGACCCACGCCGCTGATCACAGGGATGCGCGAACGAGCAATAGCACGCGCAACTACCTCCTCATTAAAGGCCCACAGGTCTTCTATCGATCCACCGCCACGACCCAGAATCACTACTTCTGCTTCACCGTGTACATTGATTAGATCAAGTGCATTAGCAATGGCTGCTGGAGCCTCTGCACCTTGCACAAGTGTCGGGGAGAGGATAACACGTGCCAGAGGAAAACGTGTGCGAAGTACGCGCAGCATATCACGTAGCGCTGCTCCCACCGGAGAGGTCACAATACCAACTATTGATGGACTCGGAGGTAGGGGACGTTTTCGCGAGTCATCAAAAAGTCCTTCGGCAGCTAAACGCGTCTTGAGATGTTCAAGACGCACAAACAAGGCACCATCGCCAAACAGTTCTACATTCTCAACATACAATTGCATTTTACCATCGCGTTCGTAAAGCGAGATGCGACCATTCGCGGCAATTGCCATGCCATCCCGCAATTCTGGCGCTGATGAACGCAGACGAGCATTTTTGAAGAAGACACAGGGCAGTTGTGATTCGGCATCTTTGAGAGTGAAATAGCAATGACCGGAGGAGTATGTTCTGCATCCAGAAATTTCGCCACGAACCCAAACATCTTGTAAAATCTCATCCGTATCCAGCAGTTCTTTCAAATAGCGAGATACCTGCGTGACACTTAGGATTGATGCCGCATCAATAAATAACATGCTGCCCTCTATCATTCAGTGGAGCTATCAATTGTCATGAGCAACTGTCCGTACTCTACAGGTTGCCCCTCTTGCACAAAGATCTCAATTACGTGACCAGCTTCCGCTGTTTCTACTTCATTCAATACGTTGAGTGACTCGATAGTACCCACGAGTTGACCTGCCTTGACACGATCACCCACAGCAACCAAAGCGCCCCCCTTTGGTTTTGCCCATCTATGAAAAGTGCCAACTAATGATGCGAGAACTTTGTGTTCAGTTTCTTTAGACACTTCTGCAGGAGGAACATTGACAGTCACAGGTACATATTGGCCCTCTAAGACATGATCGTTGCTCTCAGGAGCCTTTAGCTTGCGCAACACGAGATGCGTTCCCTCTCCGGCCCGCCTCAACTCCAGTTCGGAAACATCACTGTTATCGAGCAAACGCACAAGATGCTGTAACTGCTCAATACTAATGACATCGGCAGTAGTATCATCCTGTGATAAACTGGCCTGGCCGATCTCCACCGAGGGATTGTAACTGTTTCCGTCCACGATTGTTTCTCCAACCAGATACGAATAATGCTCCTAAGCACGCTCTACATAAGTACCTGTTGTGGTATTAACACGAATCAAATCGCCAGTTGAAACGAAAAGTGGCACATGTACTACAAGACCAGTTTCCGTAGTTGCAGGTTTGGTACCTCCTGTAGCAGTATCGCCCTTGAATCCTGGCTCAGTATAGTCAACACGTAAAACCACTTTTTCTGGTGGCTCGACCGATAAAGGTTCCCCGTCAAGGAGGATTAGATCAAGTTCCAGGTTATCTATCAGGTAATTTTTGGTATCGCCGAGCTGGTCTCCAGTCAATACGATGTCGTCATAGGTGTTGGTATCCATAAAATGATACTGGTCATCATCTTGATACTGATAGATAACTGTACTGCGATCCAGGTAGATGCGTTTGAATTTATCACCCGCATCAGAGGTGCGATCAATCGTTGAGCCAGTACGCAAATTACGTAGTTTCATACGTACGATAGCACCCCCACGACCCATTTTTACATGTTGCCAGTCAAGTATGCTACACGGTTGTCCTTCAAATTCGATGGTTACCCCTTTTCTCAGATCGCCAGTAGATATCATTCTTCACATCTCCTTACATCTAAATCATCCGGCGAAACTTTAGCGGGATGGAAAAAGAGGATTTTGTGGGAATCCGCTGTTGCATCCCCCAGATGCGCGGGCCCCACACCCCGGCAAAGGACTTCGTCCTCTGCACTCCTGTTCTCCGCACCTTTAACGCCGCAACATTTATCGCGAAATCACCAGTCCGGTCGGTGATTTTGTTAACACTTCAGAGCCATTCTCGGTTACTAGAACACAATCTTCAATACGTATACCACCCCAGCCAGGGATATAGACTCCAGGTTCAACAGTGACAACAGAGCCAACAGGTAACTGCACATCTTCAGGGGCACGTGGCGAAAGGGACGGCGCTTCATGAATCTGCAAGCCCACACCGTGGCCTGTGCCATGCACGTAGTACTCAGCCAGGTCTTCAAGAGAATTACGTGCTAAAGCATCGGCGTCTTTGGCTGTGATTCCTCCATATATGCCTGACTCGCATGTTTTCATAGACTGAAGTACGGCTTGATAGACTTCAAATGCACGAGGTTCAGCAGGCTCACCCAGGCAGATGGTACGGGTCATATCTGCGCAATAGCCTTTGTAGCGAGCACCCATATCGATCGTAATCAGTTCACCAGTCTGAATACGACGCTGGCCTGCATGAGCATGTGGCATCGAACCATTTGGACCGGAAGCGACAATCGATTCAAAAGATGCGCCATCAGCTCCTAATTCTACCATCTTGCGTAATATTTCCCATTGTACTTCTTTTTCAGTCATACCGGGTTGTATCCAGTTGCAGATATGGGTAAATGTCTCATCAGTAATGGCAATTGCGCGTTTGAGTAGTTCCAGTTCTTGTGGTTGTTTCACCAGACGTAGCTGCTCTACAAGACTTTGCTCGAATGGTTGCAGAGTGTAGACGTCTTTGCCAGCATTGCTTATCTTCTCAAATTCGGCGTAACTGATAGCCGAGGATTCGAAGCCGATCTTTTTCCAACTACACTCTCCGGCAAGTTCAGCAATAACAGGAGCATAATCACGTGCTGATGGGACGATTACTTGCCAGCCAGTGGCTTCGTTCCCGGCTATTTCTTTATAAAGTGGATTGGTCAATAATACTTGTTGCTGTTGTCCTACCAGCAGCAAACCAGCGCCTTCTGTATCATCATTGAGCCAGCCGCTTAAATACGAACGATTTTGTGGTTGAATAACGAGAAAGGCGTCCAGTCCTTGTTCATTTAGCCATCTTCGTAGCTGGCTAATTGGAGCTTGAATCATGTATTTCCTTCTTCAGGTTTGTATGTATCTTTTTCGCCGCCGCAGGCGGCGATAGATAGGAAAAGTGTTTTTTGGGGACACCCCAAACCCCGTCAGGGGGCTTCGCCCCCTGCACCCCCTTTTTTGTGCTTCTCGCAATCAAGAAACGTGTTTTTCAGGTTTTTCCCACACCTTGTCAGGGGAGCGAAGCCTCCTGCATCCCGATACGCTGTATGATACCATAGATTGTGCTGTCTGCGCATATTCAGCGTTTGACCGGTAGTGTTGCAATGGGAATAATCGACGGTACTCCTGACTCACTCATCAGCTGATTAAAAGCGGCTACATCAGTATCTATGACCTCTTTCAGCCGTTGAAGCTGCACATTGATGCGCTGCGTAAGATCCTCAAAGAGTTCGTAATCCTGTCGCGTGGGCGCAGCCTGAGCGCTTGCAACCACGGCTGCGAGCCAGGCAAGTTTGCCATTGAGCTTGACTGGCCAGTTCATCGTATCCTGCCGGGTTTTCGCTTTTGACTGGGTCAGTTCGTCTTCGATTGGAGCTAATTTCTCTTTCAATGACCGGGAAGATCTGGCTATCGCCTCGTGCTCTTGCAGCTCGAGTGAACGTCGCGTCCAATCTTCAGCCTGCTGCCGGATGTTTCTGAGCATGTTGATGGCATCGTGAGTCTCCGAGAGTTTATCTCGTATTCTGAGGTGCAGTTCGAACTGTGCATCCAGGTCTTCCTGTGTAGCTGACGCACGGGGGTCCTTTTGGATCTCGAAAACTTCGTTCAAGTTTTGATCTCCCACCCTCAATTCCACCTGGTAGGTACCAGGAGCGGCGAATGGGCCAGCCATTACAGCCTCAGAAGCCACATAGCCATCTATTTTCTTTGGGTCTGGGAAGCGCATATTCCAGATAAAACGGTTTGTACCTGCTTCTTTGGGGACGCTCGGATCTTTTTTCTCTTTATCCTCTTCCTGGTCTGTTAGATCAACAGTCCCTTCTACTTCTGACGACTGGTTTCGCGTAGCTTCGCTTGTGAAAGATTTGATCTCTTCGCCCTGCTTATTTCGGAAAGTAAGTTTCACTTCTCCTTCTGGTTTCTGCTTGAGGTAATAATACACGATCACGCCGTCAGGTGGATTTTCTCCGGCATCAATATTGCGATCGACCATCCCCCCACCTGGCTTCGGCTTACGACGAGCAGTAATCATCCTATCGCCTGTCATACGATAAAAAAGCCCTGGCCCTGACGCTTTTGAATATCCCCAACTGGTCATAAAGCGCAAGGTAGGTCGTGGCTTGAACAGGTAGATCGCGGTATTCCTTAGCTCTTCACTGATTGAGCGTAACGGCGTTAAGTCGTCTAGAATCCAGAGCGAGCGCCCGTGAGTTGCTACAATGAGGTCAGTATCTTTGATAACGAGGTCATGGATAGGCACAACAGGTAGATTCAAGCGGAGCGCTTGCCAATGCTCTCCATCGTCAAACGAAACATGCACGCCGATCTCTGTTCCAGCATATAAGAGTCCTCGACGAACAGGGTCTTCGCGAATCACTCGTGTGAATTCATTTTCCGCGATACCCGTGGTAATTTTTGTCCAGGTTGCTCCATAATCATTTGTCTTGTAAAGATAAGGCTGAAAATCGTCCCACTTGTAGCGGTTTGCAGCCACATAAGCAGTTGCAGGATCATGTGGAGAAGGCTCAATGATACTTATTAGCGCCCATTCAGGTAAATCCGTTGGAGTGACGTTCTTCCAGTTCTTCCCACCATCCTGTGAAATATGAATCAGGCCATCATCGGAGCCAGCCCAGAAAAGCCCGCGTTCGATAGGTGACTCGGCAAAGGCGAAGATGGTACAGTAGAACTCAGTGCCTGTGTTGTCCCTGGTGACCGGACCACCAGAAGGTTCCATCTTGGTGATATCATTGCGGGTAAGATCGGGGCTAATAATTTCCCAACTGCTCCCCTCATTGGTCGAGCGAAATACATGATTACCCGTGACATAAAGAACATTAGGGTCGTGAGGTGAAAGCAAGATGGGAAAAGTCCATTGGAATCGATACTTCTGATCCTTCGCACCCCAGCCAGTTGCAGCTTCGGGCCAGACAGTGATATTACGTTCCTGCCGAGAACGGTGGTCGTAGCGGGTAAGATATCCATGATAGCACCCTGCAAACACAATGTTCGGGTTATCGTGGCGAACAGCGATGTAACCGCTCTCTCCACCTCCAACTTCATACGAGTCCGATTGTGTTATACCAGCAAGTACTGAACGGCCTGGCAGACTGATGGTCGTGTTGTCCTGCTGAGCAGCATACACTCTGTAAGGAATTTGAGTATCGGTGGTAACATGATAGAATTCTGCTGTAGGCTGATTGTAGATTGAAGACCAGCTCGCACCTCCATTAAATGACACGCAGGCACCACCATCATTCCCCTCGATCATACGCTGCGGATTGTTTGGATCGATCCACAGATCGTGATGATCACCATGAGGTATGTATATTTCAAAGAAGGTACGCCCACCATCGATTGATTTCCAGGCCTGGACATTCAGGACCCAGACGGTATTAGGATCCTTTGTATCGGCATAGATATGCTGATAATACCAGGGACGCGCGCGCAGATTGCGATCCTCACTAAGTCGCTCCCAGTTCTCACCCCCATCATCGGATCGGAACACTGCTCCGTCTTCTGCATCAATAACAGCCCAGATGCGATTCTCTTTCGCAGGAGAAACAGCCAGACCAATCTTTCCCAACATTCCTTGCGGAAGACCTGGTTTGCGTGTAATCTCGGTCCAGCTATCGCCACCATCAGTTGATTTGAAGATACCGCATGCTTCACCCCCACTGATAAGCGTATACGGTTTGCGTTGAGCTTCCCAGAAGGACACGTATAAAATGCGAGGATTATTTGGATCTAACGTGATATCAATTGCGCCGGACTTATCGCTGTGGTAAAGGATCTGCTCCCATGTTTTTCCGCCATCAGATGAACGATATAATCCTCGTTCAGGATTTGGTCCATGTGCGTGTCCTAGCGCCGCTACATACACCAGGTCAGGATTCTGAGGATGAATGCGCACTTTAGCAATATTTCTGGTATTCTCCAGGCCCAGATGAGTCCAGGTTCTTCCGCCATCGGTAGACTTGTACACACCATCGCCATGAGAAACATTACCCCGTATGGTAGTCTCTCCCATGCCAACATAGATAACGTTGGGATCAAAGTCTGAGACAGCGATCGCGCCGACTGATGCCCGCTTAAAGAAGCCATCAGATACATTTTCCCAGAGAATGCCACCATCTGTTGTTTTCCAGACGCCACCGCCTGTCGAGCCAAAATAGAATACCTGGGAATGCACTGGATCACCTGCCACCGCGACAACCCGTCCACCGCGAAATGGGCCGATAAGACGCCATTCAAGCGAGTTCAGTAAGGAGGGATCGATTACGGACTGGATACCGGCAGACTCTGTGTTGGAAGAAGCCTTTATCTGAGGATTTACTGAACCATTCTCATTTCCCATAAAATACCAATACCTTTACTATTGCTGATGTTGAAAGTGCAAGACGAACATCCGTCAGCACAAACGATATACCAATCTGGGAAGAACGCTCACAAGAGGCGCTACTACAGTGTATCATAACTAACTTATTCCAGGAAGACAGATCAGCCTTGCGCCTTTAAAGGTTCAGTGAAAATTTCGTCATCTATGCAGCGCTCAACATTCCCCACCTTTCATAGTATGTTAGAATCAGTATGCTATAATCATAAAGATGCTACATTAAACAATAGCCAGAAAGAAACCCTGGTTCAACCATGACCTCTGGCAATCAAAATAGCGCAGATTATCCTCTGCTTAGCCATTATCATCAGTATCCAAGAATATGTGTACCGGTGAAAGTAGTTCTTTCGATCGCTTCACTCTGCTTCCTGATACTCTTTTTAGTAAGTTGTGGCCAGTCACTAGAAGGGCAAGCTAGCAATACTAACAACCCGAAGCAGGTTAACCAGGTATCTAATTCCCAGGTCACCTACGTGGCAATTGGCGCTTCCGATACCTTTGGAATTGGCACAGAAGACCCCTATACAGAGAACTGGCCTAGCGACCTGGCCGAAAAGCTAGGAAGCAAGGTTCATTTGATAAATCTCGGCATACCGGGAATCACCCTACACGATGCACTTAGCTCAGAGCTTCCTGTCGCACTCGACTCACATCCTGAAATCGTAACAATCTGGCTCGCGGTGAATGATCTATATAATAACGTTCCAATCGACAGCTATTCCCACGACCTGAACCTGATGTTGAGCCGCTTACAGTCCAATACACCTACTTCACGTATCCTGATTGCAAATGTACCAGATCTGACAATTTTGCCTTATTTTTCTACGTTTAACCAGCAGATATTGCAGAAACGTATCAAGGATTACAATACAACCATTGCAACTATTGCGCAGCAACATCATGTCATTCTAGTTGACCTCTCACAGCAAAATTACAATTTGAGAGAACATCCCGAATACATCAGTAATGATGGCTTACACCCGACAGACCTCGGCTATCTACAACTTGCGGAAGTATTCTACAAAACCTTGCAGAAAACCTGAGGATCAAATAGTCAATTATGACACAATTGTTTGGCATTCCACTAGATACACTCACAACCATTTTATTAGTGATAACCCTGGTCATCATTGGCGGGGTAGGGTTGCTGGCACTCAGCAATGCAATCTTTTTCAAGATTGGTGTACGAAACATTCCGCGTCGTCGCACACAAATGTTGTTGATTGTCTTCGCCCTCATGCTTTCGACTACACTCCTCTCCAGCGTACTGGCAACAGGCGATGTGATTACCGCAGCAGTGCAGACGGTCGCAGTCTCAAATCTGGGCAATGTGGACGAGACCATTCAAGGTTCTAGCTCGCCTGGTTTCTTCGATGATAGAGCTTATTTTGAACTTCGCAATCGGGTGCGAGATGACCCCAATATTGCAGCGATAGGGGCTGCATTAATAGAACAAGGAGTATTAGTAGCCGATGTATCCTCCCGGCAGGTGCGCTCCAAAGTCACAGCTGTCGCTGTCATACCTGGTAGTGAGCAAGGCTTTGGAGCAATGCAGGATGAAAGTAGTAAAATACAATATCATATTGTTGATCTTCAAACCAACGAGGTGTATCTCAATCATACCCTGGCAGTGCTGCTGAACGCACATGCCGGAGATACCATCTACTTATACTCAAAACGTTGGCCTGGGAAACGCTACACGATGCATGTACGAGCAATCCTTGCTGATGGAGGACTTGTTGGTGAGCAGCCGTACATTGTGAGCCAGGTCAAAACATTTCGTGACATCGAACACCGCTTTGATGATATCACTCAGATTTTTGTGTCTATTCGTGGAACAGATACATTTAGATTTGATGTTTCAGAAGAGGTAGAACGGACACTGAGACAGGGGATTCCCGCCGATCTACACGTCAGCGAGGTCAAAGAACAGGGCGCAAAATTAGCACAACTTGCAGATGATATCTTCTCCCGTATCTTTTCGCTCTTTGCTCTCTTTGCTTTAGCTATAGGACTACTCTTGATTTTCCTTATTTTTGTGCTATTGGCGGCTGAACGTCGCGCGGAGATGGGTATGGCACGCGCCATCGGGGTGCTGCGCCGTCACCTGTTATGGATGTACCTCTTTGAGGGAACCGTCTACGACCTAATCTCTTCATTTATCGGCCTGTTTATCGGTTTAGGTATAGGGGCGATACTCTTCCTCTACCTTGGACCCATCCTGGACCGTTTTAATTTTCCGCTCAAACTCGTCATCCAGCCGCGAAGCCTGATCATCGCCTATTGTCTGGGTATGATCTTCACGTTCTGTTCGGTAGGAGTTGCGGCATGGGTGGTAAGTCGTATGACTGTAGTGGATGCATTACGCAACCTTCCAGAGTCGGAACGACCAACTGCCTCTCTTTTCGAGATTTTTACAAAGTTCGTCAATTTAGTGAAGCGTATTGGTGCGACACACAATATACGGCGTATCTTGTTTGAACAAATTCCCGACACGTTGATCGGATTGTTACGTACACTGGCACGCTTGGGCATCTTACCCCTGTTGGCTGGCTACCTGTTGCTAGAGTTGGGGATAAAGAAATCACAAATTACGCCCTTTTCACTTGGCCTTTCGTTACTCGTGATCGGTGTAGGACTACTACTCATGGCCGGTGTGAACTGGATGTTTGGGAAGCTGGGGAAAAATACATGGAAGAAGTCTGTTCAAAGAATATTCGCTGGAGTTGTTGGGCTTACCATTTTCGCTTATTGGGCGTTGCCCTTTGATGTGCTGGCACAACTTGGTCTACCACGTTTTCAGGGAGGGGTAGAGATCTTCTTCATTGCTGGCTTAATGATGGTATTTGGAGTTGTATGGGCGTTAATCGCCAATGCTGATCTACTCATACGTCCGCTCCTTGCGCTGTGCTCCTGGCTACCAGGATTACAAATCATGACCAGGCTGGCTTCAGCGTATCCTCTGCATCACCGATTCCGAACCGGTTTAAGTGTTGTAATGTTTAGCCTGGTCGTTTTCGCAATGACGATCATGGCAGTGATAACGAATGCGATGCAGGACAACTATACCGATA
>Ga0207684_10000963_pt1 | contig 32275 bp, 38 predicted proteins | sample KBSK5501metaG_FD_184342 | JGI IMG/M metagenome (GOLD analysis project Ga0207684, IMG submission 184342) | Corn, switchgrass and miscanthus rhizosphere microbial communities from Kellogg Biological Station, Michigan, USA - KBS K5-50-1 metaG... | ecosystem: Host-associated > Plants > Roots >... | reverse complement strand
CCCACTTCAGGATGTCTGAAGATCCGCACCGGATCTTGGAACTCATCTTGAACGAGCTGGTGGCCCATTCAACGGGCCGCCCACAAACAAACGACATCACGCTCGTCGTCATGCGGGTGGAAGGTGCCGAAGGTGATGTTTTTCGTGGTCGGCTACGCCAAAGAAATGCATCCCGTAGTTGCGCCATGAAGTCTATCAAATCGCTATGAGGCAATTCGCAATGCGTGTACGCATTCGAGAGTTATAGGTGTCCAAAACTGATTCCCGGATGGTCTAAGCCGCGTCATTCTGCCGGGCCTGGACCTTGGTGCCGTAATCGAGGTTGGCGTACCAGTCGCCGCGGGCTTGCGGGGTGAGGTCCATGAAGTGCCAGAAGGGGAGCGAGCAGGTCGATGCCTCGCTGTTGGATGTCTGGGGCCATCCGAGGATGCACACTATAGAAATGGCGCAGGGTGCCGTCGGCTTCGCGGGTGAAAACGGAAACGGTGGAGTTCTGATGCCCTTCGCGGTCCTCGCTGCCTGGATCGTACTTGAAAGTGCTGTTGTCGACGCTGAGGAGGCGCAGCTTGCCCCAGCCGCGCGTGCGGGCGTTCGCGCGCAGAGTGGGGACATCAGCGGCGGCGACCACGGCGAAGTCAAGATTCTGAGCGAGATGATGGGCGACGCCGTTGGCGCCGTCGAGCCAGGCGGTACACATCGGGCAAGCCTTGGTCTGCCGCTTTCCGTACATCAAGTGATTGATGATGAGCGAGCGATTCGGTTTCGTGAAGAGTTCGCTAAGGCAGACGGTGCGTACGGGCGCGTCACCACCGTTGTGGTCGCGCGGGCCCTCTTCAAATTGATAGTCCTGAATAGGAGCGCCCTGCGGGAGATGGCGGCGCAGCTCAGCCACCCGTTCGCGCTGGCGCATGAGCTCGATCTCCGCCAGTCGAAGTTCCTCGCGCTTGGCTAGATACTCGGGCGATTCATTCGTTAAATTGGTCTGCCGGAACGTTCCGTCAATAATTGTGTTTACCATTGCTCTTATCTCCACGTGCCATTCTCTCTCCGGCACCGAGAAGACGCAATCGACTTGCCCGGTTAGCCGACCATCAAGCAAGTTGAAATTACTTCCGAGTAACCCGTCACTCTCCCAGAAGCGGGAAATTGGCCCCGGTTCACCTGCATTGAAGCTCCCCCATGCGTCCCATCGGGATGGTGGACACAATTCGTGCAATGACGTCTGCAGATTGCCGATTTGTCAGCGGCGTATTGATCGGACCCGGACTAACCACGTTTGAGCGGATACGACGGTCCTTCAGATCTGTAGTCCAGGTTCGCACGAAAGAGCGGATTGCAGCCTTACTCGCGGCGTAGACTCCGAAGGCGGCAGTACCCTTAAGACTCGCGACAGAGCCGTTGAGAATGATAGAGCCGCCATCATTCAGCAGTGGTAAGGCCTTTTGTACCGTGAACATCGTTCCCCTCACATTGACGTTGAATACTTTGTCGAAATGCTGTTCGGTGACGGCCCGAAGGGAACAAACTCGCCAACGCCGGCGTTGGCGAAAAAAATATCGATTCGCCCCTTCATCTCGGCGATGGTCTCGCAGAGACGATCAAGGTCGGCCAGTTTGGCAAGAGCGAACCAACGAACTTAGGCGAAATTCAACGTGGCCCCAAAAAAGACTGAAGTCGGAACTCGAGACCTTCCGCTGAAATGCGAGGTGTTTGTGACGCCCAGCTACAGTTGCCTCATGCCTCCATCCACAAACAATTCCATTCCGGTGATCCGCCTGCTGTCATCCGATGCGAGAAAAACCACAACCTTGGCGATCTCGTCAGGGCTGGCGCTGTCCGGCATGCCGGGCGGAAGATCGTTCGAAAGCATCTTTAACCGTCTCACCCCGCCGTCCACAGTCAACTCAGCTCACTTGGTCGTGGTGGAAGTCGGCCATACCGACACTGACTACACGACCTGTCTGCATGTCCCGTCTGACGAATGCTCCCTGAGCGTCGTACCAGGCGCTTCACTATATCGCGGGCTGTCCGGCTAGAATTTTGGCGAGTGACAGCCGGTCTCCTTGCCGGAAGGGTTCCCTGACAGAGCTCTGTGAATGCCTGGTGTGCAAAGTTTCTGCCTTCCCATTCTGACTAGAAAACTCTTTCTGTACGTGCTACACTGTCTGTGCAATTGTGCTACAAGGAGATTGTGTGACGACGATTGTAAAGAAAAGACAAGTGGGGCGAGTTCGAGTCGCGCATACCGATGAAATGCCGAGGTTCCGCCCGGATACAAACCGACGGCTTCAGGATGCGCTCACGATGGCGGAGCAATCGGGTCTCCTGCGGGGAGCCCGAACGGAGATTGTTCGCGGCCGCATGCCGAAGGCATTGGTACAAAAGGCGAAGGCGACTGCAGGCGTTCACTCTGACACAGAACTGATCGAGGTCGCTTTGGCGAACCTGGCAGTCGCGGACCACTACCCAGATTGGCTGCTATCCCAACGCGGCTCTGTAAACAAGGAAATCGATCTTGAGTTCTGACGTCGAGAGCATTCTCCGGCGCTTAAAACCAGAAAAGCGCCGCGAGCGGCTTACGAAGCGCAGTGTGTCTGCGCTTCCATTTGCAGAGCGCGCTTCCCGTTTGCCTCGTGCATTGCTTTACGACACGACAGTTTACATCGATATTCTTCAAGCTCGTTTTCCCGAAACGGGCGAGTTCGCGATCCGCGCGGCGGATGCTTGGCACTCCACAGTGACCGAAGCTGAGCTAATTGCGCCCTGTGGGTTCTTGAGTCCGGGCCACCCGGAGACTCCGGAAACAGTGAAAAAGATCACCGAAGTGATTCAACAGAGGCCGGCACACCGCACGATCGCTCCCGACCGGGAGATTTGGCTTGTCGCCGGTGTCCTTTCGGGCATATTGGGTCGTCTTCAAGGGTATGGACGTGCTGAGCGACTGCGACTTCTGAATGATGCATTGATCTTTGCCACCGCGAGAAAACACGGTATGGCGGTGCTAACACGCAATACCGATGACTTCGACCTTCTGCAGCAGCTTGACCCTGCCGGACAAGTTCTGTTCTACGAACGTGTGAGACAGATGTGACAGAGGTGCTGCCGACCAACTCTCTTTCGAGCGGTCTGCGGAGCGACTTGGGCCTTGCAGGTTTTTGGATTTTCATTCGGCGCGAAACTCGGTACAACTTCGGTACAATTAAGCGAGAGAAAAAGTGGCTCGCTGGTTCCTAAGCGACACCAAATGAAGCACTTGGAATTTTGACTTTCTTGGTTCGGGGACCAGGGGGTCGGAGGTTCAAATCCGCTCTCCCCGACATCATTGTGTAATGGGGTTACATCAGTTTGCTCGTGACAGAGGATTTGACAGTGTCGCCGACTAGGAGCAAGCTTGCCGGGTCGAGGAGCAGTTATGGATCGCAGACAGCTCCCGTTTGGAATGTCGGCACTGGCCGTGGGCAGCCCTAGCCTCAATGATGTTGGCTGTTCGAAGCGTCGAGGCTGCCAGCCAATCGACTGGCACCTATAATGGTCCTTATCGAACCGCGAAACGACATGGACTTCGGGGCCGGGTAAAGACCTGCGTGGAAGGTCCGGTTAGACGGAATACGATGCGGCGGGAAGAATAATTAGCTGGCGGTGGTCAACAGATGTAGAGGGCACGGAATCGATCGATACGTGGACCTACGACGGTTCCGGCCGCCTGCTTAGGGCCACCTCGCGCAACCGCGATGGGTCCCCTGCGGAACAGGTCTATTCATACGACGAGAACGGGAGGCTTCTCAGCATCATCGAGGGAAGCGGCAACCGGACCAACTTTGAATACGATGAGCAGGGCCGAAAGACTGAGATCCGCAATCTCGCCGAAAAACCTGCTGAAGCGCGGGAGGCGGTCGCAGTCGGTCTAGAGGCGGTTTTCGCGGATGTTGACGGCAACTCAGGCTTTGGGCCTGACAGCGCTGGCAATGCCAGCAGCATTAAGACGACCTACAATGACCGAGATCAGCCAAGGGAAACGCAAGCCTACGACTCTGACGGGCATCTTCTGAGTCGACTCGTCCGCACCTATGATGGAAAGGGACGAATTAGCGACATGAAGACGATTATTGAGGACCCGACGTCTCTGTTTCCCGCCAAAGTGCAAGCCCAGATCACGGAATCCGGTCTTCCCCCGGATGAGATGAGGGCTCAGCTAAAAAAGGTGTTAAGCGCCCTTATTGGCGACTCGAGAAAGTCGTATACCTATGACTCACAGGGCCATATCACGGAAGCGGTCCTGAATTACGGATTATTTCGAGGGAACGTCTCAAGGACGTACACCTACAATGATCACGGCGACGTCGCCGAGGAGCGTACGACTTTTCACCAAAAGCTCCTCCGGCCTCCCCGCGAGTTACGTTTCATTCGGACGAGAACGGCAACCTCCTACCCGATAAGCCGCCCTCCGAATGGCCTCCCCAACCTGACTTACCCCGAGCCGTCTGAGGTTCATTACACCTACCAATACGACAGCGTTGGCAACTGGATAGATAAAACCGTAACTCACGGAAAAGGATCTACCTTCACGACTCATCGCGAGCTTACATATTATTGAGGGCGACAGTTGCCAACGGCTGCGGGAAAAGGACCTCCGATCTCGCTGGAATAAGGTGCACCGATGAGGCCGTCACGATTTCCCCAGACTCGTCAGTCCCATCCTCTTAGCGTTTGGCCCAAGGTGCGGGTTCGCTACTACGTGTTCTCCGCCGGCTTCTTGGTGCTTACTGCTGCTGGGTTGGTCGTGATGATCTGCCGTCGCGCTGTTTGACGCGAGTGACAGTTCGTGCTTCTCCGATTGCTGGTGTCTCTGACAATGACAATTACACCAGCAATCCGGATGGGTCCGACTGCGTGGCACTGCTTCCAAAAGCAGAAAAGTTCGAAAATCGTCCTCCAGGGCCGACCATTTATTTTCAACAGCTTAGTTAGCGTCGTTTCAAGACCAAAAAACGTGAACGCCTGGTCTCGCGCCCAGGGGGTCATTCGCTCTTTTTTCATCGCGCAAACCACCGGTACGAAAGGAAATTGCTGAAGAGAGGAGTTGAAACTCAGATCGCTTTGGTTGCTGTGGCCTATCGCAAGAGCGTTTCACCTTCGCCTATGCCCTCCGCATTAGGCTCTTTCGATTCAATTGTCAAAGCGATGGAATTGGAATCACCGTTACAAGAGAACTGACATGCAAATTCTGACTTGCACAATCCCCCGGTCCTCTGGAAATCGCTCTCGAGAGGTACACCGAACGTACTCAGCAGTCTGCCTCGGCTGTGGTGACGGAGGCACTATCGCAGTTCTTGAAGCATCCGTTGCATACGCTGTTCCAGGTATCTACTTCAGGCGCTCTGGTGAGGGGCGTTTATCAGAGAGCTGTGTCAGTTGAGGTGTTAAAGCAACATGGCGATTTCGGTCTGGGGACCTTTGACGAGTTCAAGAGTCATCGCGTTCCGCCCACTGCGCTGTGCTGAAAGTCAACGCGAGTGTACGCAAACTGCTTTCCACAATCAAGGCACACCTCGTAAGTCCGGCCCGAAATCGTGAATGGACGGCTCACGTTGCGATGCCAGCAGCCAAAGAGCCGCTCGAGGACGGTTTGTACTCGAAGTTTCACAACTTGTTGCCCTGGCAATTTGTTCTCCATTTTCGGGCTCCCTCTTGCATGCGCACGTTAGCCCTCTGGGTTAAGGAAAAGTCCTCTACGGTCGAAAAAGTTTTGAGCAATTACCATTTACTTATTGCTGGGCGCAATCACCCTGGCAACCTTCCTTCGACCACGCGGCGCCGAGCGAGTGAAGTATGAGGGCATCCCCTACAGTCACCGCGGTGGGATCCATAACAATCTTGTAGGCATGAAAAATCTCTGTGTTGAGCGGCACGCACCAGGGCTCGTGGCGAACGGCACCGCCGCAGTGCTCACACGCGGCCTGGGCACTGTAACGATTGCTGTGAAACCACGTGGTTGGAGCTTGGTCCGACATAAAGTAAACCTAGAAATGACAAGAGCTGCTACCTAACCCTCATCCTCTATCTCACCGCCAACAAGTTGCTCAAAATCTTTCATCGATGTGTTACGACTTAATGCGCTAGCAATTCGCTCTCCATCTGCGGGCTCCTGTTTTGACCTTTGGCAACCCAAGTGCTCCACACCGTCTTGGAGAATCGTCAATTGGGGAATGACATCTGGATGAGGCCGGACGCTCGACAGAAGCCACTTATGGGAAAACTCGTTTGCATGATTCTGTTCGTTGGTGGTGGCTGGCTTCTGCGCTCCAAACCAACGTGCGATTGGAAAGCCAAAAGACGAAGGATTTCAAGAAGGAAGGAGGCTGTAATGGCCAGCATAATTGAGTTCTACGTACCTGCGAAATTCCAAAGAAGAGAGCCGCTCATTGCACGGTCGCAGAAGGGAAGGGTCATTGCGTTCTGCGCCGAGGCTAAGAAGCCTGCATAGCCCTCAAGGTCCAAGTTTTACGCGACGGAGAAGCTGCGCGTTGAGTGCCACAATGATCGTGGAAAGATTCATCGCGATTGCGCCCACGCTCATGGGCAGATTAACTCCCCATCGGATAAACATCCCAGCAGCTGCCGGAATGGCAATCACGTTATAGACCGTTGCCCACGCCAGATTTTGTACCATTTTTCGGTACGTGGCCCGCGACAGTTCGATCGCACGAACAACGTCGCGGGGATCACTGCGCACGAGAACAATTCCGGCAGACTCCACTGCGACGTCTGTGCCGGCGCCGATGGCAATTCCAACGTCCGCCGTGGCCAGCGCTGGCGCATCGTTCACGCCATCGCCGACCATTGCCACTCTCTTGCCGCCGGCTGGAACTGCTCGACTGCCGATGCCTTGTCGGCAGGCAGAACCTGTGCCGCGACTTCGTCAATCCCGAGCCGCTTCGCCACCGAATCTGCTACCGTTTGTGAATCCCCGGTGATCATCGCCACTCGGATGCCAAGCTCGTGCAGCGCCTTGACTGCCTCAGCGGACTCGGGCCGAATCTCGTCTTCGACCGCGAGTCCACCGATCACGGCGCGGTCTCGAAGGACATAGAGTACTGTCTGTCCTTCGGACTCCCAGATCCTCACAGTCTTATCGAGTTCGGCTGGAATGGCTGTTTTGGCGTCCCCCATTCTCGGGCCGGCGACGGCCACACTGTGTCCGTTCACAGTCGCGTGTGCTCCTCGCCCCGGCAGTGCCTCGAAGTGTGCCGATGGCTGAAGTTTGACGCAACGACGACCGGCGCCGCTTACGATGGCTTTCGCGATCGGGTGCTCGGAGTCACCTTCTACTGCTGAGGCGAGTTCCAGCAATTCTCCTTCGTCGATACCAGAGACAGTGACGACCCCGAAAGAACAGGAACTCCACCAGTAAGTGTTCCCGTCTTATCGAAGATGACCACGCTGAAATCGCCGGCGCGTTCGAGTGCTAGTCGACCTTTCACGAGCAAGCCATTTCGTGCGCCGAGCGAGGTTGAAATCGCAATTACAAGGGGAATTGCAAGCCCAAGTGCGTGCGGGCAGGCAATGACGAGTACTGTGGCCGTTCGGACGAGCGCGTGTTCTTTATCACCCACCAGCCACCAATACGCTAACGTCAGCGTACCCGATGTGACCGCAATGTAGAAAAGAAGTGCGGCTGCGCGGCCGGCCAGAGGTTGCGCCCGCGAACCGGAAGCCTGCGCACAGGCGACTAGCCGCATGATGCCTGAAAGTGTCGTTTGTTCCCCGACGGCTGTTACGCGCAGCCGGAGACTTCCACCTATGGCAACCGTGCCACCTGCCACAGCGGCGCCCGGTGCCTTAGATATCGCCCGCGACTCGCCGGTGATCATGGATTCATCTACATCGGCGGTCCTTCCAATACGGTCCCATCGGCAGCGACACGAGATCCGGGTCGTACGAGGACCACGTCGCCTACAAGCAGCTTCGCAAGAGGAACTTTTTCGACGCCTAACTCCGTTACCCGCTGAGCGCTGTCTGGCCGCAACGCGGCTAACGCGCCGAGGGCACTTTGGGCTTGGGCAATCGCCTTCATCTCTAGCCAGTGGCCCAGGAGCATGACGCAGATCAGAGTGGTGAGTTCCCACCAGACATCAACTTCGAAAACGCCGAGGGCCGACGCAAATGAGGCGATAAAAGCGACGGCGCTAGCGAGGCTGACCAAGGTCATCATGCCCGGTTGGCGGCCGGAGAGTTCTCGCCACGCGCCCTGAATAAAAGCACTGCCACCGTACACCAGCACGATGCTGCCAAGAATGGCGGGGATCAATCGTGATCCGGGAACAGAGGGGGCGTGATAGCCAAGCCAGCGCTGTACCTCGTCAGACCAGAAGACCACTGGAAACGTGAGCGCCAGGCTCAGCCAAAATTTGTCCCGAAACACGGCCACAGAGTTCCCGGTGTGCCGGGCGTGGCCCGAATGCTCACGTACATTTGTCGAGTACTCGCGAGCTTCATCGGGACAACATTCATTGAAGGGCTTTGCGTTACTGTCACTGTGATTCATTGCTTCGCAATCTGGCCCGCCGCCAAGGGCAGAAATATCTGGAACCGCGTATCGCCCGGTCTTGAGCTGACCTCAATGCTGCCCCTATGCTTCCTCACAATTCGTTGAACTGTATCCAAACCGAGGCCGCTGCCCTCTCCCACTCCCTTGGTGGTGAAAAATGGTTCAAAGATATGAGGCTGGACCTCAGGTGGAATCCCGGGACCGTTGTCCCCGATCTCGACCACCACACAAGTGGCGTCGCGATATGTGCGTACCCGAAGTTCCCCCCGGCCGTGGATGGCGTCAATCGCGTTATCGATGATGTTGGTCCAAACCTGATTCAGCTCACTGCCGAAAGAATCCACCAGAAGAGGGACCGGCTGGTAATCACGCTCGACCTCCACGCCGTCCTTGAGCTTGTGGTTCAGAATGGTCAGGGTGGTTTCCAGGCTCTTTACAACATCAACGTTCTGCACGGCAGCCTGGTCCATGAAGGTGTATTCCTTAATCGCGCGTACAAGGTCGGAAATCCGCGACGTGCTGTTCTCGATTTCGTTCAGCAGTCCGGTGATCTCGAGTAACGCGGAGATTCTCATCAAGGCGGCACGGGCAGTGTCCGCATCGAGCGAGGCAAACAGCGACTCTAGCAGCTCCGGCTTGGCGCCTTTGCGGGCGAGGTTAGCGGACAACTGCCACAAGTCATTTTGCCCATGGCTGTGCAGCACCGAGTCAAGTTCATCTTCCAAGGTGCTGATTGTCAGCACATCGGGCGGAGGCTCATCTTTTTGAATGAGCGAATTCTCCAACTTCTCGATTTCAGACTTCTGCGTGGCAGTGAGATCGCGCGAACCCAGTTCTTGGCTCGCATCTTTGATTTGTTTCAAAGTGCTGCGCAGCTGACTGGCAGCACGTTTCGCAGCAGAAGCGGGATTGTTGAGTTCATGGGCCAACCCGGCGGAAAGCTTGCCCAAAGCTGCCAACCTGTCACGCTGCTGTTCAATTCTGGTCGATTCGCGGATCCGGTCCGACATCAACGCCACCAGACGGCTGGCCAACTCCGGCAACTTCTGTACTAGATCTGGGAACAGCGAGGTGGGGAACCGCAAAACGCGGCTGTTGGTGAGCGCGCGTCCAGTCAACGGAAACTGTTTCATCCGGGAAAAGGGCAGCACTCCAGTCACATCGCCGGGTTTGGACACAAATGTCACGAGACCGCCGGACAGTTCACCTCTGATCTGAAGCTGCCCATCCAGGACCACGAACATCGCATCCGCGGGATCCCCCTGGTGTACGTAGACTTCGTCTGGCTTGAGCGCAAGTTCTTGGGATTGGCCGATGAACCAGGCGATCTGATCATCCGGCAAATCCGCGAATATCGGCAGGCGAAGAAGTTCCGACGCTTCGACCATGTTCCCGTTACACCTTGCTCAAGTACTGATGAATGAACTGCACAGCCACCGAACCTTCGCCCACTCCGGAAGCCACGCGCTTTACTGAGCCATGGCGCACATCACCCACCGCAAACAATCCGGGAATGTTGGTCTCGAGAAGGAAAGGATCACGGTCCAGCGTCCAGCCCTTCAGCCGGGCGCCACCCCGAGAAGATCGGGGCCGGTGAGAATGAATCCGTGATCGTCGCGTTCAACCACATCCCCCAGCCAGTCGGTCCGGGCCATCGCGCCGATGAAAATAAACATGGCATTGGCCGGCACGCGCTCGATCTTATTAGTATCCAAGCAAAGTACTGAGATCTCTTCCAGGTGCTTGTCTCCATGCACTTCGGCTACGCTGGCGTGCGTCCACAATTGAATGTTGGGCGTCCGCTGGATCTGATCGATAAGAGACTGCGACATGGTTCGGGAAAGAGAGTCGCCGCGCACCAGCATGACCACGCGGTCGGCGTATCTGGCGAAGTTCATGGCCGCCTGGCCGGCGGAGTTTGCCGCACCCACTACATATACAGTTTCGCCTTTACAGGAGAGCGCTTCGGTTGCGCCCCCGCCGAAATAGACGCCCGCCCCGTGAAGCCGGTCGACTCCCGTTGCATCCAATCGCCGCCACTGCACACCGGTTGCGATCATCAGTGCATGACAGGAGATTTCGCTGCCGTCTCCCAGCTTGATGATGCGATACGGCCCTTCTATACGAACAGCGACGGCTTCCTGCGGTGACAGAATTTCCACTCCAAAGCGCTGCGCTTGCACCACGGCGCGACGACCCGAGTCGGCGCCGCTGAGCCCCGTAGGAAATCCCAAATAATTCTCGATCCGTGAACTCATTCCCGCCTGGCCGGCGGGGGCTTCACGCTCGACGATCATCGTATGCAAGCCCTCCGACGCACCGTAAACAGCTGCCGCCAGGCCCGCCGGTCCTCCACCGATGATCGCCAGATCATAAAAACTGGTTTGCGCACGAGTCCGCAGCCCCACTTTTTGCGCGACCTCGGCAGGAGCGCTCTCCAGAAGCTTGGTGCCATCGGGGAAAAGCACGATCGGCAGATTAGCAGCCTCGGGCCCAAGAGCATCCAGAAGTCGCTTAGTTTCCGCATCGTTGGCGGAGAGCTCAACACCGATCCATTGGTAAGGAACGTGATTGCGCGCCAGGAAATCGCGCAACTCGTAAGAGCGGGGCGACCAGCGTGTACCCAAAACCCGGAGTCCCTCAAATGGCGGGCGATACGAGGCCTGCCAGTCGTCCAGCAGGTCATCCAGTTGGGGATACAAATGCTCTTCAGGCGGATCCCAAGGCTTCAGGAAAAAGTAGTTGATGCCCGCTTCATTGATAGCGCTGATAGCGGCATTCGTATCGGCATACGCGGTCAGCAACGCGCGCTTGGCTTCGGGAAATATCTCTCGCGCTTTCTGAAGAAATTGCACGCCATCCATTCTTGGCATGCGTTGATCTGCGAGCAGGAGGGCAACGCTGTCGCTGCGAAGCTTTAACTGGTTCAGAAGATCCAGCGCCCCCTCGGGAGAATCGCTCGCCAGCACACGGTGTTGGGCGCCATAGTGCGAACGTAGGTCGCGCTCGATGCCTCGCACAACGTCTGCGTTGTCATCCACAGTCAGTAATATTTGCTTTGCCATGGTCTGCTTTCAGCCTTGCGCAGGAGGTCGAGATTTGGAGGTAAATCGAACATATTTTCATGCAGCCTTTTGCACCGACTGTTCGAGGCGACGCCACCGACGATGGTCGCCGGAGATGAGAGTGTCGGCTTCCGTCGGACCGCTGGTTCCAGCCGCATAATTCGGGAACGATGGCGGAGGCAATTGGGCCCACGCTTCTTCGATGGGCGTGATGATGCGCCACTCGGCTTCCACTTCATCTCCGCGCGTGAAGAGTGTAGCGTCACCACGCATGGCGTCGAGCAGTAAGGTGGTGTACGCCTCTGGTGTTGCAGCGCCAAAGGCCGTCCGGTAACAGAATTCCGCCTGCACGGGGGCCATCTGCATCTGCGCAGCCGGTCTCTTCGCACCAAACTTCACAGCAATACCTTCATCAGGCTGAATACCCAGCGTAATCACATTCGGGTCGATCTCTTCGTCTGGAGTGCGCGCAAACAGCGCTTGCGGCGTGCGCTTGAAATGAACAGCTATCTCGGTCATGCGTCGCGCGAGCCGTTTGCCAGTACGCACGAAGAACGGCACGCCGGCCCACCGCCAATTATCGATATAGAACTCCAGTGCGACGTAGGTTTCCGTTGAGGAGTTTTCGCGCATGCCAGGCTCCTGGCGGTAACCGGGCACAGCGCGGTCGTTAATTTCGCCGGGACCATACTGACCGCGCACAGTCCTACGGGCCACTTCTTCGACGCTCATCGGACGAATGGAACGGAATACCTGGACCTTCTGCTCGCGAACGGCATCGGCATCGAAGGCAATCGGCGGCTCCATCGCGGTCAAGGCGACCAATTGCAGCATGTGATTTGCCACCATGTCACGTAACGCGCCGGTCTCCTCATAGAATGAGGCACGATTCTCAACGCCTACAGTCTCCGCAGCGGTGATTTCGACATAGTCCACATAGTTGCGATTCCAGACAGGCTCGAACAGAGAGTTGCCGAACCGGAATACGAGGATGTTCTGCACCGTTTCTTTACCCAGGTAATGGTCAATCCGATAAATGTTGCCCTCCTCGAAGGTCCGCAGGACCGTCCGGTTGAGCTGTCTAGCGCTCTCTAGGTCGCGACCGAACGGTTTCTCCAGCACGATACGCGACCAACCTTGATAGTTACGATTCAGGCCCGCTGAACCAAGGCCCTCGATGATGGGAGCTGCGACGGAGGCGGGCGTCGACACGTAGAAAAGATGGTTTGTGCTCGAACCTGCTTGATGCATTTCTTCGAGTTTCGCGCGGAGATGATGGTGGAAGTCGGTGTTGCTGGGATCTCCAACCAGATAGAAAAGGCGCTTCTCAAAGTTTGCCCACTGCCCATGATCAAAGTGGCGGATCCCACCAGACTCCAAGGCTCCCTGGCGCATGCGCGCGCGAAACTCTTCCGTAGTCATTGGACTGCGGCCAACCCCTAGCACCTCGAACTTGCGCGGCACGCAGCCGACGCAGGTCAGGTCATAAAGTCCCGGAATCAACTTACGTCGTGTCAGGTCGCCCGAAGCGCCAAAGATCACGAGCAAAGCCGAGCCCGCCTGTGGCAAGGACGCTATCCCTGTTGGTTGAACGCTTGTTGCTTGTATGAATGCACTCACAGCCCACCTCCATTTGGACTAAGGTTCTAGATGGTCGTCGCAATCTGAGGATTCAGGGATCGCACCATCTGAAGACAATCAGAAAACGGTTTTGATGTGCAATCCAAGAATTCGCTCCGCGGGTAACGAGTCCTAGAGACGCCCCAGGCTTGCACCTCCATCCACAAACAGGCTCTGCCCTGTGATGAAAGCGGCCTTCTCGCCGGCAAGAAATGCGATTGCCGCCGCAATTTCCTCGGGCTGTGCGAAACGTCTCATGGGCACGCTCCTCAGATAACGGGCCTCCCCTTCGCTGCCGGGTGGGTTGTTGGCGCGGAACAGTTCTGTCTCGGTCGGTCCTGGCGCAATGGCATTTGCCGTAATGCCGTCGGCTGCGAGTTCAACCGCCATGGTACGCGTCAAACTTTCTAGCGCTGCCTTTGCTGCTGCATAACTTGAACAAAACGCGAACCCCCGAGTCACAAGGCTAGTCACATTGATAATGTGGCCGAAACGCGCGGAGCGCGTGCCTGGCAATTGAGCCTGAGTCAGTTCTAGTGCTGGACGGACATTCAAGTCCATGATTGCGGTGAACACGTTGGGTTGGACGTCGTCAAACGTCTCATGTTTGGCAAGTCCGACGTTGTTGACAATTCCAAGCACATTTCCGCGAGCACCCAAGTCCTTGGCCAGAGTCTGGGTCTGATTCTGGTCTGACAGATCTGCCTCGATGAAGACGCCTGGGAAGCATCGCGGGGAACGGCGAGCAACGCCTATAACCCACCAGCCCTGTTCGGATAAAGCGTCGGCCGAGGCACGGCCGATCCCCTTCGATGCTCCAGTAATCACGATGGACTTGCTCATCGCCAGCACCGTAGATGCTTCTGGAGTGGACTCGAGGGAGATAAATGGCCACCACTAATCAACACATCCAATTGTTGAGGCTGCATCCTCTTATGACTGCCTGCGCCGATGAGTCGTCGTTCCTTCATGCGACTTGTTCTTTGGAAGGTGCACGCTCTGTGTTGGCTTGCATTGCCTTCACGAGGTCGGCGGCGGATGCTCCTTCGAGTGACAATCCGTAGCTGACTTCTCGAACGATGCGCTCCTTCAACGGATGAATGAAGTGCGCACGCGTGTTGCGGCGCGTCACCTCCGGTACCTTGAGGTACAGAGCGGCCAGTTCCCGCGCTCGGCTGAGCGCCTTTCCGTTCGCCACAACTTCGGCAACCGCACCCCATTCGTGCGCGGTACGCGCTGTCAGCGGCTGTGGATTCAGCAGGAACGCCTCCGCTCGCCCCGTACCAGCACGATAACTCCACGTGGTAAAGATGCCGTCACCGGGAACAATGCCTCCAGCGAAGTGCGGCAGATCGTGGAAGGTCGCAGCTTCGCCGGCCACGATCACATTCGCAAGCAGCGCATATTCGGAATGCACATGGGCGCGTCCCTCGATAGCCGCGATCACAGGCACGCGTATGTTGGCTATGTTTTCGAGAATCTGCACGCCTTCGTCGTGAACCTGGCTCCAAACGCCGGGATCAGCGACGTTGCCAAAGGATAGAAAATCGATACCAGGAATGAACTCGCCCCCTGCGCCCGTCAAGATCACGATCTTATTCGCTCGATCTTGAGCGATCCGGTAAAAGGCGTCTACAAAATTCTGTGTGGTCTTGCGCTGTGAAAGTGAAGGGTCCGCCTCTACTGTGGAATTCAGCTACCAGCACACCCATGGCGTCTCGCGTGAGCTTCTTCAGACTGCGATAGGCATCGAAGTAGTTAGCCTTAAGTACGTTAGTGCGTTCATAGTATTTTCCTCTCTGTCGCGTCCCGTCGGATCGAATTAGGCTCGCAAATTTAGTGCTGCCAATGACCCGGTTAACATCCGCAACTGCTTGAGAGTTTCGGAAGGCTCCGGATGAATTGTGTAATCTGCGTTCACATCGGCTGCGCGGATGATCCCTTGCTTGTCGACCACGTACCGTGCAGGTATCGGCAATCGGCACTCCGGCTCATCGTGGAACCTGTCCGGTGCATTGCCGAACGGCTTGTAAAGATCGCGCAAGTAATCCGGCAGCGTAAAGACTAAGCGAAATTGCTCTGCGGTCTTCAGATGAAGATCGGTCAGCATGTCGAACGTCAGGTTCAGCTTCTTATGCAGAGCCCGCGTATACCGTTCAAGTTCAGGAGTGAGCACGACGACCTGCGCTCCCAATGCTCGGACTTCAGAATTGATTCCTTGTAGAGCCTCCAGCTTCATATTGCAATAAGGTCACCAGTGTCCCCGGAAGAAGCTGATAACCAGCGGTCCTTGTCGGAGGAGGTCGCTGGAGGACACCTGTACGTGATCCTGATTGAATAAGGTGAAGCTCGGAGCACGGTCACCAATCTTGAGCGCTTGCTGTTCAGTTCCCGACGCTTTGAGCTCGGCTGTCGCTCGATGCATCTTTTCGATTGCCTCATGCTCAGCGTTGTACGGTGGAGCTCCGGATTCGAATGCTTTCTTGAATTCATCTAAACGCGATTGAAGACTTGCCATTTATGTCTCGGTCCTTTCCACATTTCTCGAATACGACATAGAGCACGTTGCAGCACTCAGATTTGCGCCACGCCACCATCGACGTAAAGCTCTGCACCCGAGACATAGCTGGCCTCATCGGAAGCGAGGAATGAGACCGCTTTGGCAATCTCGTCGGGGTCTCCCAATCTTCCGAGTGGGACGTTGTTCTCCATCTCCTTTTTCATCTTCAGGAGCGCCTCGCCCTGCTGAAGGTCTTCCAGAATCGGAGTGTCGATGTGACCCGGGCTGAGCACATTCACTCGGATGCGGCGGCCCCGCAAGTCATTGGTCCAGGTCCGCGCAAAGGAGCGTACCGCGGCCTTGGTGGCGCTATACACGCTCATCGCGGGAAAGCCCTTGATATCGGCGATAGATCCATTAAGGATGATGGAGCCTCCGTCCCTCATTAGCGGAAGGCCCTTTTGCACAGAAAAGAAGAGTCCTTTCACGTTGGCGTCGAAGTGAAGGTCGAAAAACTTCTCATCGACCGTCCCAAACGGGGCCAACTTCGCGAGGCCGGCATTCGCAAAGATGATGTCGATCTGTCGATTGTGTTTTTTTACGGTGTCGTATAAACGATCAAGGTCAGAAAGCTTGGCCACATCGCCCTGCACCGCCGTTACGTTCTTTCCAATCTCGGCAGCTGCAGCATCCAGCGCGTCTTTACCGCGGCCAGTAATGAACACGTGATCCATCCCTTCTTTGACGAAGCGCTTCGCGGTAGCCAGGCCCATTCCCGCCGAGCCTCCGGTGACAACCGCGACCTTTCCCTCAAACTTCTTTGACATAACCAAGTCCTTTCGTGAGCAGTCAACCTAGCGCGAACTACGCATGATTATTTGCAATTGATATTCCAAGTCGATGTCATCGGACGCCTTGTTCTCAGGTACGACGACCGGACTCAAAAGCAAGCGAAAAACGGTCAAGATCGTGAGGGATGGAAGATCCAGAGACTTCCGCTGACAAGATAGGAGGCGTCGAAATATCGCCGTGACGCCATATCGACCTTTTGGGGCAGCACACAGATTGCATATGGCACAAGTTGGTTTCATAAGGTGTTTAAGGCATGAACAACTAACTTTTGTGCGAGCCCGTGCAAGCGCGCCGGCTAAGGCACCGAACGGGACTCATACCGCCAGTTCCGGTCCCTCGTTGATCTCATGAATGAGTCGCTGATACCGCGGTCGGTATATCCCGAGCCTCTTCATCTTGGAAACTAATGTTGTACGCTTAAGCCCCAGCCGGGCAACCGCTCCGCGAGGTCCTCCTATCATTCCTCCGGCAGCCCGCAATGTCTCCGAGATCAGAGTTGCTTCGTATTCGCGCAGTGTGCCCTGTGGGGCAACCGTGGGGAGTGTATTCGTCTGTGATGGAGGCAGAGGATTGGGGAGCACGCCATCGTCCGATCGGACTACGGTTCGTTCAATGAGGTTTTGGAGTTCACGTACATTGCCGGGCCAAGGATATGCAATGAATGCATTCATTGTTGTTTCCGCTATTTGTTCAAGGTGCTTCCCCATTCGCCGGGCGAATACCTCGGCGAAATGAAGGACCAACTGGCGTATGTCCTCCCGGCGCTCTCGCAAGGGCGGAACCACGACCGGAAAAACGTTCAGCCGATAGTAAAGATCACCGCGGAATTCATTACGTGCAACGATCTGGGCCAGATCGCGATGGGTGGCGGCAACCAGACGCAAGTTGATGTGATGCGTGCGGCCGCTGCCAACGCGTTCGAACTCTTGTTCCTGTAAAACGTGCAAGAGTTTCGGCTGTAGGACCAGCGGCAAGTCCTCGGACGCCCCTTCGTGAAGCTTAACTGCGTTGCCATACCCTTTGATCTCTTGGAGAGTGAGTTGTTTGGGCACGAGAAGGGTGCCTTTACCGGGGGCCGTAGCACAAAAAATTGGCGGTTTCGAAATGGCTGATACCGGCACTCTTTTTCCTGACGAAATTGGTCGCGGCGCGCACTCAGATTGTGAATGGCATGGGCGATCAATGCCTTCCCCGTTCCGGTTTCTCCCAGAACCAGCACCGTGGAATCAGTTGGCGCCACCCGTTGCACTTCCGCGAGAGCTGATTCAAGAGCGAGGCTGTTGCCGACAATGTGATCAAATTGTCGGTCTCCGTCATCCCGTTCGTCACCGCGTAGTCTCTCAAAGGCGCCCACAACTACCTCCCACCAAAAACCGTGCAATCGACTTAAATCAGCCCTCAGCCTCAAAGGCCGCTCGAACGCTCTCAAGTAGAATTGCGCCATCAAAAGGCTTGACCATAAATTTCACTGCACCGCCTCGCATTGCCTGCAATCGCATGTCTTCGTCCCCGTGTGCAGTAATAAAGATGGTCGGAATCGGGCAGTGATCAGCATTCAACTTAGCCTGGAGGTCCAGCCCAGACATCCCCGGCATGCGGATATCGTTGATCAGACACCTAGTTTCGTGTTGCCGGCCAGAGCTTAAGAAATCCTCGGCAGAGGCGAACGATTGCACTGAAAAGCCTGCCGATTTCAGCAAACGTTGCACGGCGACTCGATGCGATTCGTCGTCCTCGATAACCACAACCATTTTTACCTTCCTCTCACTAGCCATACAGGTACAGGATTGACCCGCTGTGCACAGGACGCAATTATTGGTTGTGATAAGGGCGGTGATATGTATGTATAACCGTAAGCGTCAGAGGAAACACACGGTTGACAGATTGAATCCGCAGCCAGCGTGACTTCGCTACTGCACCAGCGAATTCTCAGGCGGCGCAACGCCTGATGTCGCCAATATCCCCATCCAGCCGTTTTGCAAAACCAGCTTTCGTTCAGGGTGGATTACTTCCGTGACTCGCCCAAGATCAGCGGCAGCGCTACAGAGTTGCCATTTCCGTAATGGAGCGCGCGTGATCCAGTGACGAAGGTAAATACCAGGTTATCGACGAAGGAGATCTGGGGATGGGTGCCGAGGAGAGTTAGATATTTTATTCTAGACTCTCTGGTGAACGGAACCGGAGAGTATGCGTTCGAGGGAGACTGAATTGTCGAATCGTCCAGAGAAACTCTTTCACGATAACGGATTTTATTGGCAGACCGGAGCGCTGAGTTCAGGTGTGGCAATGGTCCCACAGAACGCCTAGCGAGTGGAGGATAATCGCGTCTCCGATCGTTAATTCTTCGGCAGAAACAACAATTTTGCAGGCGTAGCAAACAACTGGATTAAGTGTCTGACACCAGCGCACGTGGTGGTTGACGCCCTCACAATATTCACACGCTGCTGCGTGGTCCCCGTTGCTGTGATACAAGGCTGCTTCGTTGTAAGACATTCCTCATCTCCTGGGCCTGGAGGTATCGAGGTGGTCGCGCAGCTTGCCTCGTCCGCTCGCAAGATCAACCAGTCCGGACAACTGACTTGTTTGGAGCTAGGCTGACTTCTTAGTCGGCGAGCAGAACTCTACGATCTTTCCGCAGTGCAGCGCAGGGGCCCACTTCAACGGTTTCCGAAAGTTCTTCGGTACATAAAACTCAATTACTTTTGCCATGACAACCTCCTTGATCTCATTCCTTTCTGTCGGCCAGACTCCCATCCGCGTTCAACCTCCAATCGGTCTACCAAATCCATCCGCATTGACAACGCTCGGAATCGCACAACCTTAGCTTGTGCAAAAGCGCCTTACAGGCAGCGCATGATCTCATCCACATAGCTCCTCCCCAAGGATCGCCCGGGAAGGAGGTTGCATCCGTTTTTCCAACTCTTTCAAGCGGCGGACTCCTTTCGCAAACATCGCCCAGGCCAGTGCTTTCGTATCCTGATCCCCAGAGTCGACAGCCCTGAGTAGTTCCTTGCCTGCGTCTTTCTGTCCGAACCTGCACCACATGACTCCGCAAAGAAACACATAGTTGCTGTCCATCCCGGCCTCCTCCTACTCAGCGTCTGGCAGCGTCAATCGCATTCCAGCACTCCGTTGGAACAACTTCTTCCATCATCAAGTGCAATCCGATTGCCAACGCTAGCCCGTCTAAACCACCCGCTACACTCGACCTATCTCATTGGCTGCGTTCAAATATCGACAATCTCTGGGCCATTGTGATCCCACACCGTCAAAGATTCTCCTGAATCCAGTCGACTCCTCGATCGCAGTTGCGATCGATTCGTGAAAGGTCGACTTCCACGTTCGCTCTACTATTGGAGGACAATAGTTGTCCTTGTTTCGACAGTTGTGTGCAAGTGGGGTGTCCCCACTTCTTGCGTCACCTGCGCAAGTGCCGCCATTGTGCTCGCAGCCTTCACGTTCGCAACTGCCAACAACACACGTCGCCTCATAGAGGGGGAGAAGGCGAAAGTCGCAGGGTCGATTTTGTCTCGCGATGGAGATCTCGTTCGCGTTCGCGACAAGAAGTCCGACCGCCCCTATGTGTCGTACAGAAGTCTCATGTTGTTATAGCAACACTGGGCGATCGAATAGCAAAGCCGTCGGGCCGATCTTCCGCGCAGAGATTGACGCGCCAGATAAGAAAATTGTGACTGCCTTGGTCAGGCTCGTACCTCTATGAGCGAGTGATAGCTCGAACTGCCGACTTCTCGGGCAGTGATCGTCGAGTAGCACGGCAATCCGAGTTGTGATGAGCTAATCGACGAAGCGGTGGAAAGACGGGAGAGACGTAATCATGAAGGTTGGCACGGAGTGTCACCGGAAAGACGTTCTGTCGAACCCGGCGCATTCAGCGGATTCGGCATTTGCGCCTCTGCGGCCGGACTATCTGACGGAACCTGGCGAGCTGATTTTGTCGCGATCCGTCTGAAAGAGTGTCCATACGAGATTGCAGAAGTCCGAGACCAGGGGTGTCTGCGTTCGTGGAAGCACTCTTTGCACCCTAACGTACCACGTGAGACGAATCACCCAGTCGGCTCCGAAAGTTTTCGCTGTGAGCCACGGGCCCGCCCCTTACTCAAACAAGTGCCCCTAGCACATCATTGTTCCCCGAAAGTCCATCGTCAGCTTCCGGTTTTAACAACGGCTCGCTCTCCGATCCCTCCTGGAACTCATCTGTGTATCCTTGGGGCCGCGTTCGGTAAATCCCGAGCCTCTTCATCTTGGAGACTAATGTTGTACGCTTAAGCCCCAGCCGGGCAGCCGCTCCGCGAGGTCCTCCTACCACTCCATCTGTAGCACGCAATGTCTGCAAGATCAGAGTTGCTTCGTGTTCGTGCAGTGTGCCCTGTGGGGCAACCGTGGGGAGTGTATTCGTCTGTGATGGAGGCAGAGGATTGGGGAGCACGCCATCGTCCGATCGGATTACGGCTCGTTCAATGAGGTTTTGGAGTTCACGTACATTGCCGGGCCAAGGAAATGCAATGAATGCATTCATTGTTGCCTGCGGGATCTGCTCAATGCGCTTCCCCATGCGCCGGGCAAAAAGCTCGACAAAATGCGAGATCAGTTGCGCAATGTCTTCGCGGCGTTCGCGCAGGGGCGGCAGCACCACCGGGAACACGTTCAGGCGGTAGTAGAGATCACTGCGGAATTCATGACGCGCAACCATCTGGGCCAGATCGCGATGGGTAGCGGCAACGAGACGCACGTTGATGCGATGGGTACGGCCGCTGCCCAAGCGCTCGAACTCTTGTTCCTGCAAAACGCGCAAGAGTTTCGGCTGCAGTGCCAGTGGTAAATCTCCAATTTCGTCCAGGAAGAGAGTGCCGGTATCCGCCATTTCGAACCGGCCAAGTTTTTGTGCGATGGCTCCGGTGAAGGCGCCCTTCTCGTGCCCGAACAGTTCGCTCTCCAAAAGATCGAAGGGAATGGCAGAACAATTCAGCGTCACGAAGGGGCGTCCGCAGCGCCCGCTGAGATTGTGAATGGCGCGGGCCATCAACTCCTTGCCCGTTCCGGTTTCTCCTAAGACCAGCACGGTGGAATCGGTTGGCGCGACGCGCTCCACTTCCGCGAGCACAGATTCCAGAGCAGGGCTGCTGCCTACGATTTGATCAAATCGGCGATCTCTATCGTCTTGATCACCAGACCGAAGCCTCTCGATGCAACCCACAACGCACCTCCGAATAAAACCCTACGCCAGACTCGATTTCAGCCCTCAACTTTGCAAGGCCACTCGAACACTCTCAAGCACAATTGCGCCGTCAAAAGGCTTTGCAACTCCGCCAGCACGGCCGTTCCGGTATCCAGGCCATTTCATAGGTGAAGGCGTGAGCTATTTCGCCCCACACTTCCCGATCCCAAAGCGAGAAAACTTTGGTTTCGTAACGCACACTCACGCCGTTTTCGGAACGCTGTGGCATCGGTGTCGAGTGCTCAATGGCCATTCTGGTTTCTCTGCTCATCGCCATTCCCCGTGATCCACTCGCGGATGTATGCTGGGCAATTCTTGAGCGTGATGTTGTCCGCTTCGCGGCGCCTAAGAAAATTGACAGCGTCTTGATCCACAAGCTTTAGGTCTCTTAAGTCCAAGATGATGCGGCGACCGTCCGCTTCTGCGCTGATCAGCTTTTCCAACTCGCCTAGGTTTTCTGCCCCCATCCGACCGCTCAGCTTAATGACCACCTCTCCGTTCGCTGCCCTCGTGATCTTCAGCATCCATCCTCTCCTGAGAATTCTGATCGCTGTGACGTCCTTAACACACCCCTGTAATGGCAATCACAGTGCCAAGCGTAAGCTACTGAAAATACGGTAATTGAAGAAGAGTAAAATTGACGAAGTTCGCCAATGGCGAAAGCTGTACAAAGATCCGGTTGTAAAGCTGTCGAAAGTCACGCAGAGATCTGTGAAGATAACAAGCCCAAATCTGCGGATCCGCCACGCCGTTGCGTCAGCGACCCGCGTCAATCAAGGAGTCGAGCCCTGGGTTTCACAACAGCCTTTAGCTTAGCTGCTAGCTGTTCTTCGAGGAATCTGTAGCTTTGAAGCGACTCTTGCTAATCTTCAGCGACCTGATTTTCGACTCCAGAGTGGATCGCGGGATACCGAGCTCGGAAGCCGCACCGGACGGTCCGTAGACCCGTCCTCCGCTTTTGCGCAAGGCAGCCTCAATGATCTCTTTCTCTTTGGCAGCAGGCTTTCGAGCTAACTCCAGCTGGGTTTTCGGCTCGCTTGCAAGAGCCTGCCGCGGAAGCCAACTCTCATCGACCGAGAAATTCTCCGTGTCGCACACGATTACCGATCGCTCGATGACGTTCTGCAATTCGCGAATGTTACCCGGCCAGGGGTACAACTGAAGCAATTCCAGGCTCTTTTTGTTTACCCCGCGGATGCTCTTTCCGGCTTTACTCGCATAACGATCGATGAAGTACTCAACCAGCACGGGAATGTCTTCCTTCCGTTCACGCAGAGCAGGCACCTCAATCGGGAAAACGTTGAGCCGGTAAAAGAGGTCACTCCGGAACGTGCCCGCGGCGATGGCCGCTTCCAAATCGCGGTTAGTAGCGGCAATCACCCGAACATCCGTTCGGATGGATCCAGTTCCACCGACACGTTCGAATTCATGTTCCTGCAAGACACGCAAGAGAGCGATCTGGGTCTCGGCAGGTAGCTCTCCGATTTCATCGAGGAAGATTGTGCCTCCTTCGGCCAGCTCGAAGCGCCCTAAGCGCCGCTGAGTTGCCCCCGTGAAGGCGCCCTTCTCATGGCCGAACAACTCTGACGCGATCAAGTCGCGCGGGATGGCTGCACAGTTCACACTCACAAAGGGGCGCGGGGAGCGACGGGAACGCCTGTGGATGGCGCGGGCAACAAGTTCCTTGCCCGTGCCGGTCTCGCCAGTGACCAGAACGGTGGAATCTGTGGGAGCAACTTTGGATACGCGAGAGAGAACCGCGTGGAGGGCGGGAGAAATCCCCACGATCTCCTCAAACATCGATGCCCTATCTATTTCTTCGCGCAGCGCAACGTTTTCGTCGTGGAGTCTCTGCTCAGCCCGCTTGCGATCCTCGATATCGGTCGCTGCGGCATACCAACGTGTGACGCGTCCTTGTTCATCTCGCAGCGGGTTCCAGCGGAAGAGAAACCAGCGATAACTTCCGTCTTTTCTCAGAAGACGTGCTTCGTATTCGTGTGGGATGCCATTTAAGAATTTACTTTGAGTTTCGCTGGTCCAGGGTTCCCAATCATCTGGATGACAATACTTGCGACGGTCGGAGTTCCGCCACTCCTCAAGAGTAAACCCGAAATAATCGAGCGCGAACTGATTGGCATACAGACCAGTGCGATCGCGGTCAGGCGCTAATACGGCGACGTACTGCAGCGCGAAATCCAGGATCTGTCGAAGCTCCATTTCGCTTTGCCGGATCTTTTCTTCCGCCCGCTTGTGCTCGGTGACGTCCGTCACGGCGCCCACATATTCGGGGGTGCCCGAGGGAGTCCCCGACGCGCGAGCCAAAACGTGGAGGTACTTGACCGAACCGTCCGGCATCAACAAACGATGCTCAAAATCAAGATTTGCTCCTGCCACAGACGCGCGGTCGATAGTTTGCTGCACGAGGTCTCTGTCGTCGGGATGAATTCGCCGGAATATCGACTCCAACGTGGGCTTCACCGCTCGATCGTGTTCAAAGATATTGTAGGTTTCCCCCGACCAGAAGATTTCTCCACTCGAAACATTCCAGCCGAAACTGCCGGTGTGGCTCAATATCTGCGCTTCGGCCAAGTAAGCTTCGCTGCGCCGCAGCTTCTCATCCGCCTGCTTTGTAGCGGTGATATCCATCACCGCCCCAATAAACTCAATGATTCCTGATTCATTGTTTGAAGCGTGAGCCACAATACGGACATGCTTGACCGAATCGTCGGGCAATAACAGGCGGCATTCGACATGACAATCCTTACCGCCGCGGGACGCCCGATCGATTTGCTCCTGAACTAAAGGTCTGTCTTCCGGGTGGACCCGTTGAAGAACACGTTCCAACGCGGGCTGGGTGGAACGATCATATCCATAGATTCGAAAGGTTTCTTCCGACCAGAACATCTTGCCCGTGGAAAGTGTGCAACCGAAGCTGCCGGTCTGACTCAGTCGCTGTGCTTCGGCCAAGTAAGCTTCGCTGCGCCGCAGCTTCTCATCTGCTTGCTTGCGCTCTGCTCTTTCGCCGGCTTCACGCAGCGCACGTACCACCGACGGCACAAGTCTCGATAACCGCGTCTTCAGAACATAATCCGTTGCGCCGATTTTGAGCGCTTCAATCGCTACTTCTTCGCCGAGTGTTCCAGAAACAAAGATGAAAGGCACTTCCGGGCAGGCTTTCATTGCAAGCTTCAATGCGGAAATGCCGTCGAACGAGGGAAGAGTGTAATCCGCCAGAATCAGATCAATTCCGCCTTGCTTGAGGGAAGCCAACAGGGCAGCCTGAGTATCGATCCGTGTTACTTCGCAGACGATGTCTTCTGTCTCAAGCAGATCCTGAATCAGCTTCGAGTCCTTAGGATCATCTTCGATCGACAGAATCCGCAATGGGTTCCGCATGCTCACTTCCTACGATGTTTATTTCCTTACGCTCCCCGGTGGCGGCTCGTTGATGACTGCCCAGAAAACGCCCAGTTCCTTGATGGCATTCACAAACTCATGAAAGTCAACTGGCTTTACTACATACGCGCTCACTCCCAGTCTGTAGCTCGCCACCATGTCCTTTTCCTCTTTCGATGAGGTCAGCACCACTACGGGAATCATTCTCAGCTTCTCCTCGGACTTAATCTGCTTCAACACCTCAAGCCCATCGACCTTGGGTAGTTTTAAATCCAGCAGCATGACTGCGGGGTTGTCGCTGGACCGTGTCTGGAATTTCCCCCGGGAATAGAGGTATTCCAGGGCTTCTTCGCCATCGCGAGCGACGATGACCTCATTGGCGAGGTTGTATTCCTCAAGGGCTGTTAGGGTAAGTTCCACGTCTTTAGGATCGTCTTCAACCAGCAAAATACGTCCCAGTTTGTTCATGGTTTCCATAAGTGTCCTCGTGGATTCGGAGCTGAGAAATAGAAAGTCGCACCGCCATCAACGACGCCTTCGGCCCAGACCTTGCCTCCGTGACGATGTATTATGCGCTGAACGGTAGCCAGTCCAATGCCGGTGCCTTCAAATGCATCAGAATCGTGCAGGCGTTGAAACACTCCAAACAGTTTATTCACGTACTTCATATCAAAGCCCACTCCATTGTCCCTAACGAATACTACCAAGTCATCGCCGTTTCCGTCGGCGCAGCCGATCTCGATTTCGGCTTGCGTGCGCGTGCGCGTGAATTTAATCGCATTGGAAATAAGGTTGACCAGTACCAGTCTTAGCATCGAACGGTCTCCATAGAAATCGGGCAATGAGCCGACTTTCCAGGCGATGTTGCGTCCTTCCGCGTCTTGTCGAACTTCGCTAAGGGCTTCTCTTACGAGCTGCGTCAGGCTAAATAGAGTCTTTTGCGTTTCAGCCCGCCCGATTCTCGAAAAAGCCAGGAGATCGTCAATCAGGTTGCCCATCCGCTTGGCCGAATCCAGCATCATCAGGATGTAGTGGTTGCACTTTTCATCCAGGGCGGACGATGCCTTCTTTTGAAGCAGCTCGGTATAACCAGCCATATGGCGAAGGGGCGCACGCAGGTCATGCGAGATGGAATAGGCAAACGCCTCCAGTTCCTTGTTGATGGCTTCGAGCTCCCTCGAGCGCTTTGCCAGTTCCTGGTTGAGGCGTTGAATTTCTTCCTGCCGTCGCTTCCGTTGCGTGATGTCATTGCTCGTTTCCAGGACCGCCACAGGTCGCGCCTGCTCATCTCGGCGCAAAGCATATCGAGCGGCCACCACCACTGTGGTGCCTTGGGCTGTGGTGCGCTTGAGCTCGCCCTCCCAGCGCCCGGTCCTAAGCAACTCGGCGTGAACGTCCTCGAGTGGCGCCGGAAACACTGTTTGCAGGAGTTGGTGGGAATGCTTTCCGACCGCGTCTTCGGCCGCCCACCCATACAATTCCTGCGCCCCCAGGTTCCAGAACGTGATGAGGAAATCCATATCACGGACGAAAATCGAGTCATGTGTCAGATTGAGCAGGCTACCCTGCTGCGTTCGCTCCGCAAGAAGCTCTGCCTCGACGCGGCGTCGAACAGAGCTAAACCAGCTGACTAGCCATGCGAATAAGGCGAAAAGAATAAAGTAAGGGATACTGTGAGAAGGTTCTACGAAGAAGTGAGCGAAGCTTATGCATGAGAGTAGAAGCGCCAGCACGGCAGCCCCAGTCCCTCCATACCAGGCGGCCACGGCGATGGCAAACAGGAAGAGCGTTATGTTGCGGAGCTGTAAGCGCTCGATGAGAAGCGCCCCGCCGAGCGCCACGGAGACGGAAAGCACTGCGAGACCGTAGCGTAGGACAGGGGACTGGGCAATCCGTAATTGAAGCTTCGACCGGGCCATGGCCCCTTCACTTCGACACTTTGCGCCATTTATCGGCGCCAAGTATAACGCGTTTTAGTTCGCCCCGCTGTCGGTGGGAATGCACATCTCAACCCACCCTCGACCTTTTTTGGGCACCATCAACGCCGATGGGACTTTTAACCCTTTGACCAACGAGGGAGCGATGTACAAGAAATCTGCTCCACAACGTGAGTTGGTCCACGTGAACGAAGTTGTCCCCGACCTCGGCAGGCTCATTCGTCCTGCCAGGCACTCACCTTCGACTTCTGCGAACGCGACGGTAATTATCGGCTGACCCTGTTTGCGCGGCGTCGCGCTTTGTGCTTTCCCAAATAGCTCGCCACTGTTTTCCACATCGTCCCAGGCACCTGAGCTGGTTTGAATGCAGTTCAATGGCTCCGCCGCATTCGGGACAGAGGCAGTTCACAATGGCAGATCGTACATTCTCGTTTGACTGAATTGAGGTCGCTGATAACATACGCCTCCTTAAATTCAACAGAACTTCCAGTTTTTTGAGACCAGTCACTTGGCGCGAAGCCATCTGCGCGCAACAGTCATTTGTTAGCAATTGCCGTCACGACTGTAGCTCCACATCATGTTTTCGCCGAATGCTCTTCCCCATCACTTCTCTAAGTCTCACGCGAGCTCTGGCGAGCCGTGCCTTGACCGTTCCGGTGGGCACTCCGAGGAGATCTGCTGTTTCGCGAATGCTCAAGCCATCGATGTCGCGCAATTGGAAGGTTGTGCGCAAAGTAGGCGATAGTCGCGAGGTTGCATGAGCCAGTGTTTCCGCAATTTCTCGCTCGCGATATGCCTCTTCCGGACCTGGCCGCGTATCCGAGAGAATGTCCTCCAAGAGATCCTGCTGCCCGTCGGTTTTATCCAAAGCCAATTGCACCGACGTTAAACGCCGCCGTAATTTCATTCGTGCGGAATTGATTACGATCGTCGTGAGCCACGTGGACATCTTCGCTTGCCCCCTGAACAGGTGAACATGTGTCAAGGCCGAGAGCCAAGCGTCCTGCACTGCATCCTCTGCGTCGGCAACGTTGCTCAGATGACCCAGCGCGATTCGGCGAAAGCCAGCCGAGTGGTGCGTAATAACTTCGGTCAATTCCTGAACTTTACTCTGATAACACTCGACTGGGATTAGTTCTGGATTCAGTTGTAGAGCTGTCGCTGCCATAGATGGAACTCCTGGTGATCTTCGAGTTTGAATGCATGCCGGGTTCCAATTCGGGTTCAGCACCTTTCTTTGCAGCGATTCGCTGGGTCCGCCTCCATTTCATGCATCTTCTACATTTGCAAGGCCTGGAATTGCTACGCATTCGCCAAGGCTGACCCCGGTTTTCTTCAACAGTCCCGATGAACTGGCTGCGTTGCTATCGCGACACGTGACTTAGGGACGACATGCCGCGAGAGCTGAATCCAATCAACAGTCGATGAAACGAGCGGTGCGCTCTGAAGGTATCCCCGTCGAGCTGATCGTTGTGCACGACGACGTTGCCTTGAACGGAAGCGGATCCATCACAGGACCGCGTGGTCTTGCGGGATACAGTCTCCATTCACAAAATCGTGGGAGTCTCATTGTCGGCCGGCACCTCACCTTCTGTTGGCAAACCAAGCTTCGAACTCGGCGACGATGAAATGGAACTTGGCCTCGGCATCCATGGAGAGCCAGGAGTAAAGAGAACTTACCTGCTCCCTGCGGACGAGCTGAGTGAGGTGCTTTTGACTGAGATTCTGAAGTACGAAAACTTTTGGTGACGAAGGGCGCGTGGTAGTCATGATCAACAATCTCGGTGCGACGACTGAGATGGAGCTTGCAATTCTCGCTCGCCACGTGGTTCCCTCTCTCGAGAAGAAGGGCTTTACCATGGAGCGCTAGTACGCGGGGACATTCTTGTCATCACTGGACATGGCGGGCATCTCGATCTCCGTGCTCGGTCTGAACGAAGGCTGGCTACGCTGGCTGGAGGCACCGACGACAGCGCCTTCGTGGCCCAATGTGCTCAAGCTACGTCCGCGCACCACTTTTGCGCCGATCACCACGAACGTCGTCACGCCAGTGAAGTCGGCTGCTGCCGGAAGCACCCGATCAAAGACGAGCGCAAAATTGAGACGCGCCATCAAAGCGGCTTGTCAGGCGCTTATCGAGGCGGAGCCTGAACTGACCGAAATGGATCGCATTACGGGCGATGCAGACCTCGGCGCGAGCATGAAACGTGCGGCCACGGCTATACAGGAGAACTTAGAGTCGTACCCGCTCGACGACATTCCCGCTACGGTGAAAGCGCTCGGGCATACGCTTCGGCAAGAATTGGGTGGGTCCTCTGGGCCTCTATACGGGGTCCTCTTCTGCGATGCGGAAACGTTCTCCAACAAAAAGGCGCCACGGGCCTGGCGCAGTGGACCGAAGCAGTCGAAGCGGGTAGCCATGCTATCAGCGAATTGGGTGGTGCCAAACCAGGCGATCGGACGATGCTCGATGCTCTCGATCCATTTGTAAGGTCATTGAAAAGCTCGGGAGCAAATGCATCGCGCAACGTACTTCTGACTGCTGTTGAGGCGGCGGAGAGAGGCGCCGAAGCTACCGCCACAATGAGACCTCACCTGGGACGATCAAGCTATCTGGGAGATCGCGCCATCGGTCACCCCGACCCCGGAGCTATGGCTGTCGCCATCTGGTTGCGCGCAATCTGTCAGGCGCGCTCTTCGCAAGCTGAAGTGACGATCCGGCAGGCACCGCCGGGCGTGAAAGTCTCACATTAACGCGGCTCATTGAGTAGGCCGCCACGCTTATAGGTCCTCTTTGCAACTCAAAGACCGAACAGAGAATAACAAGCTCCTCAATCACTTCGCTGGTTCCGACGACTCCGGTCGGATCGGGCACTCAGCACTAACTCTCGTCCGGCGATAGCCACTGCCAGACATTTTGATGATCCAGAATCCCCGATTAACCTGTTGGGCGCACGATATCAGAACCCGAACTTCTATGTGTTCAGCGTAAAACGGAAATCGCTGAGTTTTAATTCGCCGTGTCGCTATAACAACGCGGAGGCGCACCGCAGTCGCTATTCGTCACCGCGGCAACTCCCACATGCCCTCATCACAATCGAAATGGCGCTGCAGTTTCTCACGGTGAACAGCGTTTGGAAAGCCGATTGCTGACACGAGCTACGCAGCGACACACGCTGCGAGGAAAGTACAGTGACTAGAAACACGATGTCGGCCGTCGAGAACAACCAGTCGATCACCAAGTCAGAAGAGATAACGATACCGAAGGACCCTTTGAGGCCGGTCGCAATCAGGGCTCTAGCTTCCGCGGCGGGTGACAAAGCTCTGTTCGAGGACAGCCTGCTGGATTCCACCATCGTACAGCGCAAGAGAAGAACCTGGGCGACTGGTCTTTCATTTGCTTTGCAGATCTTCTTCATAGGTTTTCTGCTTTTGCTTCCGTTATGGTTCACCGATGTGCTGCCCAAGCAACAATTACTCACTTTTCTGGAAGCCCCACCTCCTCCGCCACCTCCTCCGCCAGCAGCGGCGTCCACCCCATCCGCGGCGAAAGTGGTGAAGGTAACCAGCAATATCGCGAACGGGCGGCTGCGCACTCCACGCAGAATCCCGGCAAAAGTCCAGATGATTAAGGAAGACGACGCACCACCACCGGTCGCGACAACAGGTGGGGTGGTGGGTGGCGTGCCTGGGGGGATCCCGGGAGGTCAGTTGGGCGGGGTGATCGGGGGAATCATCAGTTCCAGTTCGAGCCTTGCAGCCGTCCCCAGCTTGTCCAAGCCGGTGGTACCCACTGTGCAACGTGTGCGCGTTTCACCAGGTGTGACCAAAGGCCTGCTCGTCCACCGGGTTGAACCCAGTTATCCACCCTTGGCACAGCAGGCGCACATTCAAGGTGATGTAGTACTGACGGCGATTATTGGCAAAGAGGGGGACGTTCAGCACCTGCAACTTGTGAGTGGGCACCCGCTGCTCGCCCCCGCCGCTATCGAGGCGGTCAAGCAATGGCGATACAAGCCGTTTCTTCTGAATGGGCAACCGCTAGAAGTCGAGACCACAGTCACAGTTAACTTTCGCGTGCATAGTGAGTGACCGAAGCGGCTCATTGAGAACATTCTGTCGAAAACGACGGGAGTCGAAATATCGTCGCGGCGTCGGCCCATCTCAATCAGCACAGCAAGCTCTCAGTGAGGGTAATAGAGTAATTCCTGAATGACGAGGTCGGACGTTGCACACATGTGAAAAAGGCGGAGCGCCGGATGCCCCCAACGATTCTCGATTATTGGAACCCCAGTTGCTGCTCAATGTCTTAAACGGGTTGGAGTTACTAGGCTCAAGAAAAGAACACTGGCGACGCTACGACCGACGTCAATGGAGTGCATATGAATTTCGTCGTAAAAGGTTTGATTAGGCTCGGTATCCTCAAAAACGATCTTGACTACCACCTGATCCGTGCATCGATGGTGATCATTTTCCTATTTTTTGGAATTTTTTGGATATTCGAAATGGTTTAGCTATGAGGCTCAGGGCCTGATCCCTCTTATCAGCCACGGACCACTTATTTTCTGGCTTTACCCTGTTTTCGGCATTCGGGGCGCCGGTCGGTTTCTGGGAACTTCTGAATGGCTATTTTGCGTGCTCTGATTTTCGGGGTTTTGGAACAAAAAGCTGGGTGTCCTCGGAGCCATCGGGGCTTGTTTTGCGTTCATCTCGACCATCTCGATCATCCCGTTTCTGCCAGACGCCTGGGCAAAATCTGCCGGCGGATTTCCCGCAATGACTGACATGGTCGCTTTCCTTATGAAGGATATCGGTCTTCTGGCGCTGTCTCTGTATTTGCTGCGGCAGGACCTAATCAGAGTGTTACGTTCGACCACAAGTTCAGTTCCATCGTCTGCGGCTCACGTCCAGCAGCAATCTGAGGTTCCGCACGGCTATTAGTCAAGCTGTCAATTTGAGCACACAAGGACGTGATCGTAACGGGAGCACGTGCAGCGTTCTTTCCAGAAATCTTTTTTGGCAATGTCGCCGATCCTGACCGTCTGGAGCCAAACGCATGATGCTGGAGTACAGATCCTCGAAAACTTGGTAAATATTCGTGCGCCAGTGATGGTGGTGCGC
>Ga0207684_10000962_pt1 | contig 32291 bp, 27 predicted proteins | sample KBSK5501metaG_FD_184342 | JGI IMG/M metagenome (GOLD analysis project Ga0207684, IMG submission 184342) | Corn, switchgrass and miscanthus rhizosphere microbial communities from Kellogg Biological Station, Michigan, USA - KBS K5-50-1 metaG... | ecosystem: Host-associated > Plants > Roots >... | reverse complement strand
TGGCGCCCCGATCACGTCGGTCACCCAGACCTTCACGATCCCGTACCGCCCATCGGCCAGCCCGAACTGCACTGGCGGCAACGCCGGCGAATGGTGGGACCCGAGCCTCAAGACCTGCTTCCACGGTCTGGCTGATGACATCACGTTCCACCTCGCGGGCGTGACAGTGCCCGGCGAGGTCGTGTACGGCATCGCCTACAACACCAGCCACTACGGTCCGGCGCCCTACGGCGAGTCAACCGCCTGCTACACCAGCCCGGGCGGCTGCGGCTACGACTCGCTCAACATCGCGCTGTCACAGGCCCCGACGAACGTTACGGTGGGCACCGACCCGCACCCGGGCACCGTCTGGCAGAACTCGCCTTACGGATCCGAGTATTGCGACGGCGGGGCCGCCGGAACCAGCGTCTTCCGGCTCGACTCACCCACCTCTGCGTGCTGGGGCTCCTACATCCCGGCCGTGCAGTTCAAGGCTGGTGCCCGGAACGGCTAGCCCGCTCACCGATTTCACGACAGCGGGGACGACAGGGATGTCGTCCCCGCTGTCATCATGCCGGCAGGCCCCCGGGGTGATACGAAGACCGCACCCGGCAGGCACGCCCTAGTAAGCGGTCGCAGCCGCTCGGCGTCGTCGTCGGCGTTTCCCTGCCCGCGCGAACGTGGCAAACACTTCGGCGGACGTCATGGCATCCAGTCTGCCGGGTGGGATGGCCTGGCGGCTTGATTGCCGACCGGAGCCACCTGTGTGCAGTCAGTTATCAGGGGCCTGGCGCCCCGGCACCGAGCAAGCATCCCGGAAGTGACGCCGTGATACGGGAGATTCCTTGGCAGCGGACTCACGCTGGGTGATCGGCACTCAAGTCGACAAAGCGCGCAGCACCGCCTAATAGAGACCTCGCGCTCTGATCTGATCAGGCGGGCAGCGTTCCCGATGTGGACGTTGTGGGCGCCTACGGGGCGCCAGCCCGGCAACTGATCTCGCTTAGTTGTGCTGCCCGGCCGGATGCTGCCGGCCATGGTCTACCGAACATGCCGTGAGCGAACGTTGCTTAGGCATTGTTATTACCGGCTTCCAGAAAACATCACAGCTGACTGCCGCCGGTACCGACCAGTGCGCTGGCTGGCCTCGAAGCCAGCCAGAGCCGTATGGCGCATTGACCTGGGCTGTGGGCAGGCGCGCATAGCTGGGCCTTTGTAACCTACGCGCCCTCTGACACCGTAGGCAATCGACGCGCACGCTCCCCGGCTCCGATACGGGAGCGGGCCTCCCCTCAGGAACAGCGGCTGCTAAATCCTCAACGCCCCGGCACGCGACGGACCGTCGAGTCCGGATCACGCGATCAACCGAACTGGGTATACGCTCCTCTTCCGGGCGCGCAGCGTGACCGAGATACTGCTAGTGGCCGATGGTCGGCCCTTAGGTGGACCGGCTAGGGGGGGTGCAGGAGATGGAACCGATCTCGCTGATTTTGGCGGCTCTGCTGGCAGGCGTGGCGACGGGCATGGGCCAGAGCGCTGCGAATGCGGTGCAGGACGCCTACGCGGGGCTGCGGGACGCGCTGAAGCGGCGATTGGCGGGCAAGCGAGCCGCGCAGGATGCCCTGGAGCAGTACGTCGTGGATCCTGAGGAATGGAAGGGCAATCTAGAGGTCTACCTCAGGCAGGCAGGGGCGGACCAGGACCGGGCCGTCCTGGAAGCGGCGGCTTTGGTGATGCAGCTGGCGGATCCAGCCGGCGCGAGCGCGGGGAAATATACCGTAAATCTTGCTGGGGCACAGGGCGTGCAAATCGGCGACCACAACCGGCAGAACAACGTGTTCAATCCCCCACCCACACCGCCTGGACAGCCGGAGAATACGGCCTTCGAGGGGAGAAGGTCGTGATGCTTGGCCGCGACAACGTCCAGCTCAACGATTATTCTGATCGGGGGCTGCGCCGTGACGAATGAACAGCAGTCCGTGCCAGCCGACCCCAGCGGTGCTCAAGGGCTGCAGCTCGGGTCGGGAAATACGCAATTCAACCTGTGGTTGCAGGAACGGCAACTCGACGCCCAGAGGGTTGAAGCGCTCAACGCCTCAGCAGCTGCGAGCTATGTTGCCAAGCTGAGCGCCGAGGACGCGGCCTTTGTGTTGGCTACGGCGACGGCTAGCGCGTCAGCGGGAGTCTTGAGGGTTCTGCTGTCGCGGAACAAGGACAAAAACCTGGCCATCGCGATCATGACGCGCATCAACCGGATCAAGGCGCAAGAGCTGGTGGCGGCCATTGGTCCTGCTGCAGCAGAGCTGGAGTTGCTGCCCCAAGCTGCGGAGGCAATTGCGGAGTACGAGGACACGGGAATCCCTGAACTCGGCGAGCCGATAGGAGGGATTGCTCTGGCCAGCGAGTCGCCGCAGCGCACCCGAGGCTACTACCAGAATTTCCAGGACGGGCAGATCCACTGGAGTGTCCGTGGCGGCGTGCAGCCAACAAGAGGGGCGAACGCCGTATATCACATCGGCCTTGGCGGCAGCGGAAGCCGGCTGGGATTTCCCCTCACACCGGACATGCCGACACGGCGATCACCGTTCGGGACGGACGGATCCTACCAGCGTTTTGAGTCGTCCTGGAATTACGATGACGAAATCTGCGAACGGCTGGGCCTGCAGTGCGGAGCGACCGTGTACTGGTGCGAAGCCTATGGTGCGCACGCTACGTGGGGAGGCATTGGCGAGTACTACGAAACGAACGGGGGAACTGGCGGGCCACTGGGTTTCCCGACCAGCGATGAGACCGATGTCGGGCCTTCTCGGCGTGAAGCTGGCCCAGGAACTGTCGGCTGGTCCCAGCGCTTCGAAGGAGGAACGGTCTATTACACCGACAAAATGAAAGCAATCATTGTCCCGTCGCCTATAGCAGAACACCACGACGGCCATGGTGGCGTGACCGGCTCCCTGGGCTTTCCGGTCAGCCCTGAACTCCCAGCTGCTGAATCTCCAAACGAGACCGCGGGACGCTTTCAGCGTTTCGAAGCGATTCGGGATTACCCTCGCGATATCGTGGATCGCTGGTCCGACGCAGAGGGACAAGGCGGCGTAACTATCTATATCTCTGAGGCGCATGGCGCGCATTGCGTCGGCTGGGGTAACGGACGTCTCTATGAGAAGCTCGGCGGGTCAGGAAGCTGGTTGGGCTTCCCCTTGTCAGATGAGATCCGGATTAACACGTCCGGCTCCGAGCCGCGTGGCACCATCCAGGAATTTGAAGGCGGCTCGATCTACTTCAAGAAGAAATACGGGTCAGTGCCAGTCACCCGCCAAATCACAGATTTCCTTAAGCAACACGAGGAACTGGGGCAGCGCCTAGGTTTCCCAGTCAAAGAGGAAAGACCGCTCGATCCAGAGCGCAAAGAGATTGTTCAGTTCTTCGAACATGGCGTGGTGACCATCAGAACAGGCATGATCGAAGCGTGGTTTCGCTGAGCTGTGTGGCGCAGTTGTCCCGAAGGGACAGCGACTGCAATCTCGCTAGCTTGGCCTGATCGTTTGCTGACGAGCACGCAGAACAGGCAGATCTGGGTACTCGCGCGAAACTCGTCAATCCGTAGGTCCGCGCGCCGAATCGGCGATCTCTGGAGTCGTGCGGCGACGTCGCTAGTGGTTCCGGCAACTCTGCGTCGTAGACATGTCCATGACCAAGCTCCTGTCGAAGGCCTCGAAGGTCAAAAGCGCAGCGAGGAAAGGACAGTCGCGGCCTCTCACGTCAAGGACGGGGCTCCAGAGAACGAGTCCACGACGAGCCGACACGCCGAGAGAAACGACGTCGTGGACGTAAAAAGTTCGCTCCAGAGTATCGGCGTTTAGCGCGGGCAGCAGAGCCCTCGGCATCACTCAGATTGATCATGTAAAGGGCTTATGGGTATGCACGGGCGAGAATTACGATGCATCGGCCATACTCGCTTATATCGGCATGACTGCGAGTCGGCCGCGCGAGTGCCGGGCAGCCGCCAAGTGGGCAGGTCGCGCATGTACCGGATGTAGCTGCGGTGCACCCGTGACGACAGGCTGTCCCTCTAAGCTGCGGTGTCCCGAGGGGTTGGCCTGGGTTGGTTTCCGGGAAGACGCCCCAGTCCTATCTATCTAGAGATAGGATCGCGGGATGGCGCTGTCTCGTGTGACGCCCGCAACCCTGGATGTGCTGGAGGCGCTGATGGGGCCGGGTGAGGAGTTGTACGGGCTGAAGATCGCCCGGAATGCGGGGCGTAAGACGGGAAGCGTCTATCCGATCTTGGCCCGGCTTGAGGAGGCTGGGTGGGTCGAGAGTTGCTGGGAGCGCGAGGAGCGTGGCGAGCGTGGCCCGCGCCGCCGCTTCTACCGGCTCAACCCCGACGGGTTGGCGGCCGCGCGGGCGCTGCTGACAGAACGCCGCGGGGCCGTACGGCAGCGCACAGGCAGGCGCGCGCCGGTTCGTAGCCCTATCCCGGTCGCGGAATTACGGCTTTCCTGGGCGGCGCGATGATTAACGGAATGCTCGGCTTCCTGGTGGCCGCCGTCTTGATCCCCCTTCTGGTCAACGAGGCGGGAGATCTCGTGCCATCGCTGGCCCGATGCCTGCTCCGGTGGGGCGCCAGGCACATCGGCCAGGCAGATCAGGCTGCGCGCTACGAAGAAGAGTGGCTTGCCGATCTTGACCGGGTCCCTGGCAAGCTGACCAAGCTTCTGCATGCGTGCGGCGTCGTGGCCCGCAGTGTGCCGCGCCTGCGCGCGCAGTTCCATCCGGAGGGCCGCCGGGCGCGGCTGTTTGGCGTACTGGCTGGCCGAGTAATGGACAGGACAGCTAAGCGGCTGGCCGCAGCCCCAGGGATCGGCGCCACCTTGCAGCATGTGGCGGAGTTGCTCGTTCCGCAGTTCGCCGACCACTGTTTTATCGATTTGGTCCAGGGCGGCGTGCTGATCCGGAGCGTAGCGCGGCACACCGGCGACTGGACGCCACCTGCTGGGACCTGGGCGCGAGCGGGCGAGCAGATCCGCTACCCGCAGGGGCACTTCTGCCAGCAGGCGATGGAGTGCCTGGAGACCGTTCTTGTCGCCGACTTTGCCAAGGAGGACCGCCCGGCCCCCAGCGCGCCGTCCGCGGCGACGTCCCAAAGGGTGGGGCTGACGTCGATCATCGCCGCGCCCTTGTATACCCGCGGCGTCCTGCTTGGCGTGATAAGCGTGGCGCGGTCGGGCCTGACCAACCGGGCCGAGCCGCACTACTCGCCAGCAGACCGAGATCTGTTCCGCACAGTCGCAAGCTGGGCCGGAACCGCGATAGATAACGCGAACCCGCCCGAGGCAAGCCCTCTGACCGCCCTGGCCACGTGCGTTTCGTACCGGCGGCCGGTTCCGGCTCGGGCCGCTCCACCAGCGTCATCCCGGCCGTTCCCGCAGCCTCACCCCTCACCACAATCGCCTTCATCAGGCACCTCCCCGTATCCAGTCCTCGCCGCTGCACCATGAGGCCTGCCCGGCCTTCGCGAGCGTCGTCAGCGTGGCGAGGCGTGCATCAATAAACTATTGCTGGCCGGACCAGGCCTCAGCGGGGGCGGGCAGTTGGTTGACACCGGTTTGTGGGCGACTACGTCCTCACCGCGGAGAACCTCATCACCGGATCCCTCGCTGACGATGACGTCGCCATGGGCGGGTACCACATCGGGATCCACCGGCCGAGTAGAAGTGTGGCGGTGGGATTGCGGCCGCCCGGCCACAGGAGGAGGGCTGCATGGCGGTGATCACGCGCGGTTTCGGCGGCCGCAGACGTGACGACACCGATCTCCCGCCTGGTCAGTATCGCACGGACGACTTCAGCCTTGTCCTGCTCGGGAGACGGCACCGGCTCGCCCCGTCGCTTTGCGCTTCAAGATCCACGTAGCATTGTCGCACTCGCCCGGACTGATGGCAGTGGCCTACTCACGGGCGGTGTGTGGGTGAGAACACATTCTTGATCGCCCTGATGACGAGCATGGCCAGCACCAGCGCCCTCGTCGTCCGGGTCCCAGCTGGTGCCGGGGCGGCCGCGGGCTGGCCGGGAAGTCCTTGTTCAAGCTGGGCGGCCAGCCGCAGGTCGGCATCTGTCTCGTCTGCTGCCAGCATGCCCCGTTGCTGCAAGTAGTAGAGCAGGGCGAACCCGGGCGCCACCAGCAGCGCCGCGAGGCCCGCCACGACGAATAGCGCGACCAAGGACGCGGTGGGAGCGCTGCCCGCGGCCAGCGGCAGCGAGGTGGGGAACAGGTAGGGGTATTGGGCTAGTCCCCACCCCCACACCACGGTCGCCACGGCGATAGCGGCCGTCACCCGCAGACCAACGGCGTGGTACCAGCGCAGCCAGAGCATGCCCAGCACGGCGATTCCCGCGGCGATCGAGATCGCCACCAGCGGCAGCGCGATACCAGTCAGACGGTCGAAGACGTACGTCGAGCTGACCGACAATTCGGCGAACGTGCCACCAGCGAGCGCACCAGTGACCACCCCGGCTGCGGTGGCGCGCAGCGAGAAGTAGCGCACCAGGTCCTGGTGCCCACGCTGGCGGGCCTCCACGACGAGGAACACCGCGCTCACGTAAGCGCAGGCGGCGACGAACAGGAAACCGGTGAGGATGGCGGTGGGCGAGGTCCAGGCGGCCAGGACGTTCCCGGCCGGGTGCACGGGCACCTGCCCAGTGGCCACGGCCCCGACGACGGTACCCATGAAAAATGGTGTGATCAGCGAGGAGGCGGCAAACAACGCGCCGGTGAACTGCTGCGTCCGTAGCCGCTGCGCGGTGTGCCGGAAGGCGAACCCGACCCCGCGCAGGACGATTCCCAGCAGGGACAGGCTGAGCGGGACGAACAGCGCGGTCATGATGGCGGCGAATGCGGGCGGGAACGCGGTCCACAACAGCACCAGGATGAAGATCAGCCACACGTGGTTGGCTTCCCAGACCGGGGTGACGGACTCGTCGATGAGCGCCCGTGGGGCCGCGCCGCGCTCGGCGCTGCCCGCCAGCAGGTCCCAGATCCCGCCGCCGAAGTCCGCCCCGCCGAACAGCGCGTACGCGGCGATGACCACGAACAGGATCGTGGCGACCGCGACGGCCTCCGGTGAGGGGTTCATGGACCGTCCGGCCCGCCAGAGGATGCCGGGGGCACGGCCGGTCGTGCCGGGGGCCCGGCGGGTGAAGCCCTGGCCGGCGGGGGGCCATACGGCACCTGCTCGGCCCCCTCTTCGGTGGGTGGTTCCTGCCGCCACCGCCGTGACATGATCATCGGAACGCGGATCGAGACCACCGTCAAGATCGCGTACAGGGCGAGGATTACCCCCAGCGTGACCGGGACCCCTCTCGACGGGGTGACCGCGTCGCTGACCAGCATGACGCGGTAGACGATCCACGGCTGGCGGCCGACCTCGGTGACGACCCATCCTGCCTCCATCGCGGCCACTGCCGCCACGCCGCTGAGGGCAGCCGGCACCAGGAACCACGCCGTCACTAGCAGCCGGCGGTGGAACCACCACCACCATCCCTGCCACGCCGCCAGCGCGAAGAGGAAGAAGCCGAGGCCAACCATCAGATCGAAGCTCAGGTGGATGAGCGTGACGAGCGCTGGCCGCTGCGCCGCCGGCACGCTATCCCAGCCGATGACCCGGGTGTGCGGCGAGAACCCGGCCAAGATCGAGTCGAACGCCGGGATGGAGGCGCCGAAGTAGACGCGGCCGTTGATCAGGACCCCGCCCACCCATTCGGGAGCGTCACGCGTGGTCCTCGAGACGTATTCCATCGCGGCGAACTTAACCGGCTGGTTGTGCGCGATGAACCGGGCGATGATGTCCCCCATCATCACCTGCAGCGGAGCCGCGAGCCCGGCCAGCGTGAACGGGACGGCGAAGCCCAGCCGGTGGTAGCGGTCCCGGCGGCCACGCAACAGCCCCACCGCGTACACGCCGGCAACGACGAATCCCGTCACCATGTACGCGGCGAGCACCATGTGCGCGGTCTCATACGGGGTCGAGGCGTTGAAAAACACCGACACCGGGTCGACGCTGGTGATCTTGCCGTGGCGGAGCGTGTACCCGGCCGGTGAGTTCATCCACGAGTTCGCCGCCACCACCGACATGGCGCCCAGCACCCCGGCCACCACGATCGGCATCCCGCTCCACCAGTGCGCCCAGGGCGACAGCCGCCGCCACCCGTACAGGTACACCCCCACGAAGATCGCTTCCAGGAAGAAGAAGATCCCCTCTACCGAGAACGGGAAGCCGATCGCCGCCCCGAAGCGGCCCATCAGGCCCGGCCACAGCAGGCCCATCTCATACGACAGCACGGTCCCCGACACCGCGCCGACCGCCACCAGCACCGCCATGACCTTCGACCAGCGGCGCGCCAGCAGCAGCGCCGCGGCATCGCCGCGCCTGATACCGATCCATTCCACGGTCATGGTGACGGCCGCGAACGCGATGCCGAAGCACGCGAGGATGATGTGGAACCCCAGCGACGACCCCATCTGCGACCGGGCCGGCACCGGATCCACGGCCAGAACGTGCGCCACTGCGCCCATTGTGCGCCTCCGTCGGCTGCATGCCACCATCGCGCAGCAAAGCCGCCCCCATGTGTACCGCGACCGCGCTCCGGGTAGGTCGCGGGGGGTACCCGCGACGCTCCCCCAGAGGTGCACCGGGCATATGAGCAGCAGAAACATCGGAGCGGTTGCCCTGGTCATCGCGCTCGGGCTGCTCGTCGGCACGCTCGGACTGGTCGCAGCCGACCTGTACGCCGTCGGGGTGCTGATCCTCTTCCTCGGCGGCGTCGGCGTCGCCGTCCTAGTCGGCGAGTACCTCATCCGCTACGTCAGCAGTCGGCGACCGCCCACCTGACGGCTTCTCGGGTGTCCACGTCACCCGCCGCCGCGTGGGTAACACCGGGAACACCTCTTGTGAGCAGCAGCCCGCCCCAGCCAGGCGCATCCCCGCGCTATTTGCGCGCCGGTCCGTGTGGCTTGCCGACACTCGGCCCGCACCGAACGCTGCGTTCTCGGCGCATTCCCGATCAAGCCATCAAGTTCAGACTTGCGCTCGTATTCGGCAGCGCTAACAATGTCCCAGCCAGGCGCTGGCGCGAAGTGGGGGGCGCGCTCCCGGCGGAGGCGTGCGATTCTATGCATTCTTCAGCCTGTCGCACAAACCCTGATGTGTCCCACATCACGAGATTGAGCGTTCTGCGAGTCCGACGGATCCCAAGTCTGCGCAGGTCACGGCGACCCGAAGCGGCGTCCCATTAGCCTGAGCGCGTCGAATCTCGCAATATGAGACGCCAAAGCCTTTATGCGACAGGCTGTCTTATGCATACCGGAGACGCACTATTTTCGGCATGTGCGAGCGGCCCGGTCTGGCTCGTGTCCTCCCCCATTGGGGTGGCTGGTAGCGGCTCGGTCTACCATGCGGGCGGCTCTCAGGGCCCTTTTCCTAGCCGGCGCGGCCACAAGGTAGGCGAGGTGCCCACTCAGCGGGCGGGAGATCGATGATCGTCGCCAACAGGATCTCCTGCACGCTCAAAGAACCATCGGCGGATCTTCTGCTTTTCAGGCGCATCCGCGAGGTCGCCTGACGCGGCCCAATGTGGCCTGACGTGCTGTTTGGCTCCGGTGATAGCGGCTGATAGTGGCCTGGTATCGCCCGAGGCCTGCGGCCGTTGGCTCCCGGTTTGGCTCCCCGAGATCTCGTTAGCCACGCTAACGTTCGACCTGCTGCGCCCAGACCACTCCGGCGCCGCCGGTAGCCGGGGCGGCGCTAGTGTCCCGGTCCGGGGATGCGTGAGCAGTAGCGGCAGATGCGGTCGATGATCTGGTCGGCGGTCTTGGTCCACTTGAAGGGCCGGGCGTTGGCGTTCCAGATCTTGATCCAGTTCTCCAGTGCGGTGGTGAGCTCGTCGAGGGAGCAGAACACGCCGCGGTCCAGGCAGCGGCGCTGCAGCTCGGCGAACCACCGCCCGGCCTGGCTGATCCAGGAGGAGTAGGTGGGCGTGAAGTGCAGCTGGACGCGGGGGTGGGCCAGCAGCCACTTGTGCACCGCCGGGGGCCTTGTGCGCGGACAGGTTGTCGCAGATCACGTGGATGGCCAGCCCGGGATCGGTCTGCCGGTCGATCTCGTCCAGGAAGTCCCGGAAGTCCACCGCCCGGTGCTGGGCGGACAGCTTGCCGATCACCTTGCCGGTGGCGGTGTTCAGCGCGGCGAACAGGTCGATGGTGCCGTGCCGGACATAATCGTGGCTGCGAACTCTCGCCCGCTGCGAGCAGGCTCTGCCACCGGGCGACCCCGACACAAGCGCTGCGGGAAACCCTAACCACCACTGCAGGGCCATAACCAACGTCCCTATACGCAGGCTGACGGGCGCTCGCCGACATACGACCGAACATGAGATTAAGATCTCACCGCTGTCCGGCCGTGATTCACAGACCTGGCGCCGCAGCTTCCTTAACGGTACCGTTGCGGCAACGGTACCGTTGCCGCGCGGACTGCATTACCACACTTTACTGTCAAGATCGCCTGGGGACTCAGTGTTGTGTTCTGACCCTTTCCTTTCCTACCTGAAGTCGTATGGGTACAGCGTCATCCGGCTGCCCAGGATGGACGTCGCGCCGCTTCAGCTCCTCGTCCTGCACGGCAGGGACCTCGACCGCCTCGGCGATGTCACTACCGTTTTCGTGCCAGGCCCGAGGGTGGGCCTGCCCCCGCTGCGGCTCGATGTGCCCGCCGCGAACATTTCCGGTCAGCGGACCGGCGACCTGAGCATCGGGGTGGGCCTTTCGATCCTGGGGAGCGTTCTAGGCGCCATGGGCGCATCCGCGCTAGGCCTCGACGTTGCCTATCAACGGGCCAAGACGGCCGCATTCGAGTTCGGGGACGTGGCGGAGGATACCGTCGAGGTCGCCAAGCTTGATCAGTTTCTCTCCGACGCTGACGTGAACCCGTTGTCCCGGCACGTCGGCAGCCTGCTGGACGCGGATGACATCTATGTGACCACTGCGACGATCAAGAGCCAGAAGTTCACGGTTGAGGCCAAGGTGTCATCGGGCGAGGGCCTGGAGATCAGCGTTCCCGAGATCCAGAATGTGGTCGGCGCCAAGGCAAAGGTCACGGCCGACTCGTCGGCGCGGTCGAAGATCACCTACGAGGGGAGCGTGCCCCTGGTGTTCGGCTTCCAAGCCATTCGCTTGTTTTACGAGGATGACCATTACACCGCCTTTGAGCCGCTGACTGCGGGAGCAAGTGGGATGAAGGCGCTGGAGCGCGTTCCGGAGGACGGCACCACCCGGCTGGTGTCCAGCGGCGCCTTCGTCCGGCTCCGCACCGAGTGACATCGAGCGGCAGTCATGGCGGACTGGGCCATCATTATCGGGCTCAACCACTATTCGGAGCCCTATCCATGCCTGAAGGGCGCGGTGAACGACGCGCTGAAAATGCAGGCCTGGCTGCGGGACCGCGCGGCGGTCCCGCCGGCCAACCAACTGCTTGTCCTGGGGCGATGCCCGGACGATAACGGGCTACCCGCTGGAATTCACGATCATGTCACCCGCCGCATGCTACTCCAGTTCTTCAAGAAATTAATGCTGAAGAGCGGCGGCGAGGGCGAGCGGCTGTTCTTCTACTTCTCCGGACATGGCCTGACCAGCCGTATAAACTACGGCGACGAGAACGCCATCGTCCTGGGCGACTTCACCCAGGACGATACGGAGGGGACGTTGCTCGGGCTGCGCTCGATCTTCGAATACTTCGAGGCCACTCACCTCCGTGATCAGTTCTTCTTTATCGACGCGTGCCGGAACATACCGTGGGCGGGAGAATTCCGTATCGGCTATATGCGGCCCCGGACCCGGGACTCGGAGAAGCCGCCCGTCCAGCAATTCATCTGCTTTGCCACCTCGCCCGGGGTCAGGGCCCGCGAAATTGCCGAGGCCGGCGCGGAGCGCAGCGCTTTCACGGAGGTCCTGCTCGAGGGCCTCAACGGCCAGGGTCCTGCCAAGCAGTGGGATCCGGGTGCGGAGGAATACGTCGTTCGCTGGGACGACCTGTTCCGCTATGTCCAACAGACGATGGTCGACAGGATGATCTCGGTCGGTGACCAAGCGGCGAAGAATCTGTTCCAGATTCCCCAGCAAAGCAGCGGGCGGGGCGGCGGCGACATCAACCCGGTCCTCGCCAAGTTCCCGGATGGTTCCTTCGGCGACGAGGAACTCCACATACACGTGGATCCTCCGGCGGCCGCCAGCCGCACGATGATCGAGGCATACGATCACGGAGACGTGCGCGCGAAACGCCGGGTCAGCGCAGTTCCGATGACCCTGTCGCTGCCGCCAAGGCCGTACGTGGTGCGCGCGACCGCGCCGGCCTACCAGCCGGAAAGAAGACGGTGGCAGGTGCCTCTCTACGCCCCTTATGAGTTGACCGTCCGGCTCTTGCCGGACGAGGCCGGGGCATCCGGTCCTCCGCCGCCCGGCGGGATCCCGCGCACCGCGCCACGGTCCGACACGCCGGTCCGGCACAACCTGATCCCGCGTGACTACAAGAAACTCGTCGGCCGGGACAGGGAACTGTCGCGCATCATGCGGGCACTTGAACCGGCCAGCCAAAAACAGCTGATCACGCTGGCCGGGGATCCGGGCGTCGGCTGCACCGCACTGGCCATGGAGGTCGCGCACCGGCTGGCTAGCATCTCCCAGGCCGATCCGGCCGACCGGCGCGCCTTCCAGGGCGTGGTCTGGGCCTCACGCCGGCAGTTCGCGCTTGACCCGTCGGCGGATCCTGCCGCCCGGCCGGACCCGGCCTCGAGCCTCGACGACGTGTTCGTCACGATCGCCAGGACACTCAAACAGCCCGAGCTGTTGCAGGCACGGCCTGATGAGCGAGCCGCGGTGCTGACGGGCATGCTCAACGAAACGCGCTGCCTGCTGGTCCTCGATCGTTTCGATGAGCTGAGAAGCCAGGAACGACAGGAGTTGTTGGCCCTGCTGGTCGGCGGCGCCCGGCAAAGCCCGACCAAGGCGATCCTGACCGGCCACGGCATTCCCGGCCTGCGCGACCTTGACGACATCGTCGAGCCGCTCGACCTGAAGGGCCTCGGCGAATGGGAGGCCCGGCAGTTGCTCAACCAGGAGGGAGCCGGTGTCGGACAACTGGAGCAGGCCTCCGACGCCGATCTGGGCGCTCTGGTGGAGCAGGCACATGGCCTGCCGTTGATCCTGCGCTGGACGGTCGGCCTGCTGCACGACTCCGGTCAGCCGCTGGAATGGGTGATCGACCTGCTGCAGGCGGCAAGCGAGCCGCTGGCGCAGTTCTGCCTTACCACGCTTGTGGGCCGGCTGGAGCCCCCCCAGAAGCGGCTGCTTCAGGCGGCTGCCCTTTCCCCGCAGCCGACCAGCCTGGAAGCGGCGGCGTCAGCGGCCCAGGTGAGCCGGTCCGCCCGTGCCACCGGGCTCCGCCGCCTGCTGAGGATGCGTCTCGCACAACTCGACGACGCCCAGCGCATTCACCTTTCGCTGCGGGTGCGTCGGCATGCTCTGGCGGACCTGGAACTCGACGGTGCGCTGCGGCGGAAAATGACCGCGTCGGCCATTTCCCACGTGCGGCGGCGGGTGCAGGCCGCGAGGCGGAAGATGGATCCGCCGGGCCGGGAATATCTGAGCGGGGAGCTCGGGAATATTCTGTGGGCCGCGCGTCAGGCGGTCGAGCGCAAGCAATACGCTGCCGTCCTCGCGTTCCGCGACAATCTGCACGAATACATGTTTGAGCAGCGCTACTTCAACGAAGGGCTCGCCCTCGGTGAGTGGGCTTACAACTCCGCCGGGGGGCTAGGAGATCTGGAGCAACAGGCCTGGTGCGCGCTGTATCCGCTGGGGCGGCTTCATTTCCACCAGGGCAGCTATGAGGAGGCGCAGCGCTGGTGCACCGCCGGGCTTAGGGCGTTCGAGCGGCTGGAGAACCGGCATGGGATCGCGAGCGCCCAGCGGTATCTGGGCCGGATCATGCAAGCTCGCGGCCGACTGGAAGAGGCGCAGCGGCTCTTCACCAGCGGGCTGCAGACCGCGGCTCAGATCAGCCCCGGGCCAACTGACCTGAAAGGCTACCTGATAGCCTCGGTGGCCGGCCTGGCCCAGGCGCGGGGAAATTACTCAGATGCTAAACGGGGGTTCGACGAGGCGCTTTTTCAGTTTCGCCAGACTGATAACTGGGAAGGCGTGGCAGCGACATTGCGGTCGCTGGGAGAAATCGCGCTCGCGGCACAATGCTACGATGAGGCCGAACGGCGATTCAAGGAGGGCTTGGCGGTCTCGGAGAATCATGACTGGCCAGCCGGGCGGGCGAAGATCCTCTTTGGCCAGGCCTGCCTGGCCGAAGCAAAGGGGCAGTTCCGCCACGCCCAGGGACTCCTGTGGCTGGCCCATGACAGCTTCTACGAGCTGTCGGACTTCCCCGGTCTTGTCCGGACCGATGCGACTCTCGCCCGGGTGATGGCGGCGATCGCGGAGACCTCCGGCTCGGCGGCCCGGTGAGCGGCAGGCATGTCGGCGTGCTCTCCGCCAACGATCCCCTGCATCGGTTCCTGGCCGAGAAGGTCCTTGGCGAGGCGCTGGCCGAGAACGGGGGCGGCGAGGCCGTCTTCGACGTCTACCAGCTGGACGGCAGCGGGACGGTCTTCCATTACGCCGATCGCCGGAACTCGGTCGGCGTGGTCGGCAAGTTCTACGGCAGCAAGTGGCTGCACGGTCGCCAATCCGGTGAGCATGACCTGCGCGCGTCCCTCATGCGGCGGGAGTTCGAGAACCTGAGAACGGCACGTGCGCTGGGCTTCACCGGCCCGCCGCACCGCGTCGTGCGGCCGTTCTCGGTCAGTGAGAAGCTCAACTGCGTGCTGCTCGAAGAGTATGCACCGGGCGACGACCTGCACTTCGCCATCGAGCAGGCGATCTTTCACGGGCAGCGGGAACGGCTCCGCGCCCAGCTGGCGGAGGTCGCGTGGTTTCTGGCCGACCTGCACAACCAATCCCCGCAGGGATTCCAGGTGGACCGGCTTCGCCCTCTCCGCTACCTAGACAAGATGATCATGGAACTGGCGTTCTGGGACATCATCCCGACTGAGGAGGAGCGGCGCCTGATCCGGCTGCGAGACCAGTGGGCTTGGGAAGGCGCCTTGGACGGCGTCGACGCGGTGCTGATCCACGGCGACGCGACGCCCACCAACTTCGTGTTCCGCGAGGACAACGACCTGACGGCTATCGACCTGGAGCGGCTGCACCCCAGCGACCGTGCCGCCGACCTCGGCCGGGTGGCCGCCGAGCTCAAGCACCTGTTCTGGCTGTATACGCAGGACCGATGGGCCAGCGAGCCCTATATCCGGCACTTCTACGGCAGTTACGTGCCTCATATGCATGCCGTAACCGATACTGAGGCGACGCTGACGAACCGCGGCCGCTTCTACATGGGCTGCGACCTGTTGCGCATCAGCCGCAACCACTGGCTCGACCTCGGGTACCGCCGGCTGCTCGTCTGGGAGGCGCAGGAATGCTTGACAATCTGAACCCCAAGGCCGTGCTGTTCGACCTGTACGGCACTCTGCTCGACATCCAGACCGATGAGCAGCGGCCGGAGTTGTGGCAGACGCTCGCCCGCTACCTGCGCTACCAGGGTTTGCCAGCCGACGCTGGTCGCTTGCAGGAGAGCTTTGCCGAGATGGTTGATCGAGGGCAGCAAGACAGCAGCGAGCAGTACCCAGAAACGGACGTGAGAGGGCTTTTCAGCCAAATCGTTCAAGACCTTGGGTGCCTACAGCCCGGGCCATTCTCCACCGACGTCAGCAGGCTGTTCCGAACTTTGAGCATTGTCCGAATGGAACTGTTCGATGACACCTTGCCCGTGCTTCAGGCCCTACGAACTAAATTCAAGATTGGATTGGTCAGCGACGCGCAGCGCGTGTTCCTGCAGCCCGAAATCGAGATGACCGGGCTCGCTCCGCTGCTGAATGTCGTCATCATCTCCACCGACTACGGGTTCCACAAACCGGACCCACGCCTGTTCGCCAGCGCGCTCAGCCTCCTTGGGATCGACTCGCAGAGCGCGATCTTCATCGGCGATAGCGTCCGGCGCGACATCTGCGGGGCTGAGAATGCCAACATTCCCGCGGTGCTTCTTGCTCGTGATGGTCGGCGAGAGGGCGACGACGCGGCGCAGCGTCGCTATCCGACGGTCAACTCGCTGAGTGAAGTGTGTGAGTGGCTTCTGCCCAGGGCGTGACGCCGGGTCAGGCTTTGACGAGCATGGCTCCCGCCGTCAGGGCCTGTGGCCGCCACGCGGACCAGAGCAAACCCGGGATGTGGCGACGGAACACAGCTGACAGCAGCGGAACGCGCGAATGCTTGATGCCGTATCGGCCCACGCCCTCGGCGAGCAGGCCGAGCCCGTCGCCGACGATAGGCAGGCCCTGATCTAGGGCGGCCCGGAACTCGCTCTCCGCCCTATGATGGTCCCCACCGGTGGTGGCCACCGCGCTCGCTATCAGGACGTGACTATCGCTGAGCTCGCCAAAGCGGTCCACCAGGCGCCCGGCCCGCGCCAGGAACTCGCCACCGTCGCCCCATCTCAGCATCAGATATCCGCTCAGGAGGGCCGCGATCGGCTCCTCCCACTGGGCATGAAACAACTCCCTGGCGTTCATCAGGGCATGATCCAGCTGGCCGCTCATGGCGAAACGCTGCATCAGTTCCAGCCGCCGTAGCATCGACGCCCTGGCGTGCTCATCGGCGCTGGTGGGCTCGGCCTGCTCATCACCGGCCAGGCCGGGCATGTACTGCAGGACGCGCGTCCCACCGAGTTCGTCCTGCTGCACGATGACCACAGTAAGGCGGCCCGGCAACAGCGCCACCGCGAAGACCACCGGATCAGATCCGGGCATCTCCAAGGACAGCCAATACGGGCCAGGCTGGCCTTCGGCGGCGAACTCGGCGATGCCCCTCCCCGGCTCGACGAGTTGAAGTTGGGCGTGCGGTTCAGGGATCGGGTCTGTCTCTCGCCAAAGCCGCACGGAGGTGGCGGAGAGTTGCCGAACGGACTCCCGCGCGGTGCTCGCCTCGATCGCCAGGATGAGCTGGAGCCCGCTCGCGGCGCCGGTGCCAGCCATGTCCCGAAAGGACCGCAACCCCAGGCCCGCGAGCCGGTCACCCCATAGCCTGTCCGTGTTGACCGCGTGCGCGGCGAGGGTCAGCAGCGTCGTGAGCGGTGCCCCTGCCACCAGCCCCACCGTGTCCGAGACGTTCAGGTAGCCATCGCTGCCCGGTGCGAGACCGGCGTTCGCCATCAGCGTCCCGGCCAGCCGGGACGGGGGCGCCGCGGGCCCGCTCAACCGAACGTCCCGCGCCTCGCCTTCCTCAAGATCGATCAGCTCCTCGACCGGGGCGCTTCCGGGGCTCAGCAGCCTGGCTCGGTAGAAACCGGGGCTGAGGCCCGTGGCGACCAGGTTGCCCTGCGCTGTGCTGAGCCGTCGCCCGGTGCTATCGGCGAGTTCGAGTGCGGCGAGCTCATCGCGGCTTCGGACGATGAGCGTCGTCTGGCGGGGCTGGTCCAAGGCGCCTGCCGTCCGCCCAGAAACGGACCGACCAGAGGGCGCGTACGCGCGCGCGCCGGAGGCGAGTTCCCACAGGATGCCATCCGGAAGATCGGTGAACAGCACAGGCATCGCCCAGTCAGCTCGCTCGGGACGACCCGCGGCGATCGCCCGGCGGCCTTCGATGATACAGGTCTCAAGCTGCTCCCCGCTGGCCAGGCCGCCGTAGAAGGCCGCAGCGAACTCAGCGGCCAGTTCTTGCGCCATAACGCCCTGCATCGTCACAACGGCGGGAAGGTCGGCCGTGAGCACAGACTGCGCCACCCTCATCAGGGAATCCACCCGCGATGGGATAGCATTCTCGCCAGCGCTGAGTATCAGCAACCGGACGGCGGTGCCAAGGAGAATTTCTGCAAGTCTTTTCCCACTGATCGGCTGCGTGCCCATAGCGGCGTCCCGCAGCATAATGGTACCGGTGCCGCGGGTGAAGTCTCCGCCGCCCACGTAATGGAGAGCGTCGAAGCCCGGGAGCTTGGCCCGGAGTTCCCGCTCCGACGGTGATTCGAGAACCTCGACGGTGATAGCTCCGGTGCCCGCCAGCGGACGGAGGGTGTCCCGGATGAGGGCCGCCTCCTGGTCGGCCGACGGCTCGGGCCGGTCCGCGGAGGAGGTGACGAGCAGAATCCTGAGGCAGGTTTCACGGCGCAGCGGGACTGGCGGGCGGCGCCGCGGGCGACCGCGCACGATCGGGTTACGGGGCGACATGACGAGTGGGGAACCGCCGTCGTGCAGCATTTCCCAGGGTATGCTCGCCAGGCTGGGATGGTGGATGTCCAGCCGCAGCCGAAGGATGCTGTCGGCCAGCATAAAATCCTGGTACCGGCGCCAGGACTCGCGGATCGACAGCGGAAACAAGGCCTCGAACAAGCGGCCGCCAAGCCATTCAGCGGACTGCCGGTCGGCGTTCCCCGCCTTGAACCGCGCGAGCTGGGCCGTGATATCTTCGGGCACCTCAAATTTCTCAGTGCGGGGCTCGCTGGTCAGTCCAATGGCCGCCACCACCGCGGTGCGGTCCGCTGCGCGGCCCTGGTAGGAGAGCTTCAAGTCGAAGTCCCTGTAATAATGATTGCCACTTCTTGCGGGCCAACCCGGAATCGGCTGCTGCACTCCGCCATGGTAACGCCGGTCTCCGCTGTGCTCGTCGCGGCCGGAGTTGTCACGGGGGCCGCGGGCCCGCGCACGGCCAACGGCGCCGTCGGCGTGGGGATGCGCACCACGGGACAGGCACGGCCGATCAGGTCTTACCCACCCAGGCCGGCTGGGACAGTTCCTCTGCAGTCGCCCGGCCAATCTCCCGGGAGGCGACCACGCCGGCGGCCCGTTTTGCGCTGGCCGGATGTCGTCCCCGGCGCGCAGAACGGGAGATTCTGAACGGCGGGGCTTTGTGGGTCACCGGTTGCTGTCAATGGCGGGTTTCAAGGACCCGGGGACTGCTCGGGCGGCCAGGTGCGGTGGGATTCGTCCACTAGGCTCATCAGCCCGACGTCGTTACCGTCGGGATCGGCTACAATCGCCCACCTGGCACCCCCATAAGGCGTCGAACGGCGGCTGGCGCCCCCGCATAGTCGGCCGGGGTCAGTTCCGCGTAACGCTCGTCGACCGCATCCCGGGTCGGCGGCGAGAATCCGTTGACCACGCGTGCGCCCGCCGGGTCGGCGCGGCAGTCGGCGTGCCAACGGCGCACCGTTTCCGCGGTGTCGAGCTCGAGCCGCCGGGCATTCTCAGCTGCACTTGGATGGCGGCCGCGTCCTGGCCCTCGGGCACGGCGGTCCCCAGCCGGCGATAGAACGCCAGGCTGGCGGCCATGTCCGCGACGACCAGGTTGAGCATGTGCAGGCCGGGCGCGCTTTGACTCACTCACCGCAGTCTGCCAGAGGCCCGGTCAGCAGCGTTCTGCCATCTGCCGGCCGGCCTGCATTGCATGTCACGCAGGTCGTTGCCATGATCACAGTTCGGACTGACCAGGGCTGTGGCCCGAGCAAGCGAAACCGGACAGAATGTAACGATTTTGGCCCTAGCCTCATCGAACGCAGATTCGTAATAACTGCTCTGCGAAGGAGACTAAGGCCTTGCCTCTCGCCTAAGGGATAGCCAACCGAAAGAGCACCTACCGCTTCTTGCCGCGGGCGCTTAGCGTGGCCCCATAGCACACGTTAGGGCAACCCTGGTTGCCCTAACGACCTGCTTCCGGCGGGCGAGTTCCTGGTGGGGAGATGACATGCCCAACGGCTGCACTTCCAGCCTGTGGACCTGCTCGCCGAGCTTCCCGGACCGCACCACGAAGGCCGGGTCCGCACCTAGCAAGACCGGCTACCGCAATACCAGCCCTATGACCAACACCCCGCTTGTCAGCGCCTTGACCATCAGGTCCAAGATGTTGCTCTCGCGCTTGACTTGGCCAGCACCGCCCTTATTCGCGCGCAAGAACTGGCCGACCAAGACACAACCGGTGCCGCTCCCGCCCGGCTTGCCGAAGCCATGGCCGTGCTCCGGGGCAACCTGCGCATGCTGACCGACCCGGACAAGGCACCGCAGTCCCGTGCTGCCGCCGGATGCGTATCGTCCCACGGCGATCGCCGGTGCAGGCAGATCGCGGCCCGCGCGGAAAGCATGTACCTGCTTGCCCGCGGCGCCCAGGCAGGAACCCCAGCGCAGGAGGCAGAGCATGGGGGAGTATGAGCTGCACCGGCACGTCGAGATCAGCGACAGCCACGGCACGGCCGCATCAGCCGACGTGACCATCTCACAGGAAACCGTCCGAACCGCCCGGGCGTCGCTGCACGCCACCGCCGGGCACCTGGCTCCAGGCATCCGCGCCCGCCTAGTCGATGCCGTCCTGGACCTGCCCGAGCTCCGCGACGGCGCCCGCCTGGAAGCCGCCTTCCCGCTCGGCGACAGCGAAATACTGTACCGGCTCCGGGAGCGATGCACCGACGTCGAAACCCATCCCGCCGGCTCCACCGTGCTGCTGGAAGCCAACATCGGACCCGGCCGTACCTCCCGCCCCGGCGCACCAGCCAGCCCGCCATCACCACCACGGCTGTAATCACACCCGCTGCTGCGGGCGGTAATGCCTCCGCTTGTCGGGTTTACGTGAAGTGGACTTACCCAATGAAGCAGAGTAATCTGAGTTACACGTCGGAAGGCGGCTGGGCTGGGCGACATGGCGTGCCACATACGTGCCACGCCATGTCGCCACTGACGCTCAATCACGGTGACTCGCGAGCAATCGAGACCGTCCACTACCTGCATATTCGCGGGTTCGGGCAACCGCCGAAGAGTCCTCCTAAGCAGTAGGCGCGTTCGAATCATGCTCGGGACGCTCCCATCAAGAGGATGAACGCAAATAGACGTTAACCGCGCTAATGATGATGCATCGCGTCTGAGTGAGCTACCCAGATAGCCACAACGGTAGCGACAACGCCAAGAATACCGACAAACAAACTGGCAAGACCAAGCCGGTCTATCCTATCGGTCCCAGGATCTGGAAAAAGGGACAAACGTGTGGGACCGCTTCTTGGCCGCCCTGGAGCCGCTGCACGCGGCGGGCAAGCTGGGCGCGCTGCTGTTCCAGTTCCCCCAGTGGTTCCCCATCTCGGCGGCGAGCAAGGACTACATCCTGGCCTGCGCGCAGCGCGCCGCGCCGGACCGGGTGTGCATCGAGTTCCGCAACCACACCTGGATGACGCCGGGCAACCAGCAGGAAACTCTGGGCTTCCTCACCCAGCACCAGTTGCCGTACGTGTGCGTGGACATGCCGCAGGGCTACCCCAGCTCCATCCCGCCGGTGCTGGCCGCCACCGCGAGCCTGGCGGTGCTCCGCCTGCACGGCCGCTCCGGCAAGTGGGCCAGCAAGGACATCCACGAACGGTTCGGGTACCGCTACACCAACGCCGAGCTGGCCGCGTGGGCACCGAAAGTGCGCGGCCTGGCCGGCCGCGCCGAGGTCACCCAGGTGCTGTTCAACAACTGCTACCGCGACTACGCCCAGGTCAACGCCCAGCACCTCGCCGAGCTCCTGGGTGCCTGACGCGGGCCTTGGCTGCCTGGCCAGGACCGGCTGCGCACCGGTGGCGTGATCCGGGCAGGCCAGCCCTGACGCCGCTGAACTACGTCGCTTCCCGGCGGCAATCGCGAAGTTCAAACCGGGCCGCTGACCTCCAACGACGCGCGGCAGACAGCGCTCCGCACCGGCGCGCCGTTCTGCACGACGAAAGCAGTACGACGACGTCGATCTCAGGACGCACAGATATGGATGGTCGGCGCGGCCTCCGCCGCTCGGTCATGCCGAAAGTAGTGTGTTGCCCAGGCTCATGGTTATGCGTGGCAGCGAATGCGTCTGCATGGCAGTCGTGACTGGCAGAGGAATCTGGCACGGGGCTGCGTCCCCCGGCGGCTGACCCGGAAGATATTGCCGCAGCCAGGTCGCCGAATTTTCGCCTTTTCCCGCTCAGGTGCCGCGTTACAGCGCCTGGGCACAGATCGATTGGTTCTGTGCAGTGTCAACATCGGCCGATTCAGCCGTCACCGAGGCGAGGTGCCAACTGCTCGGCGTTCCTCTTAGCGCCTACTGAGGACATGTGGTAATTGTCGTGACAAGACGGGAGGAATTATTACCAGGGCGGACAGGGGGATCCGTCGGCATTGAGGCCTGAGAGCGCTAGTTGCCGTGCGTCGTCAGGGGAACTTGGATGCAATACCTCGGCCAGTTCGGGGAGGACGGTGTAGTCGCCGCCATCGAGGGCACCGCGGAAGAGTCGTTCAGCCTCGGTGGTGTCCCCTCTGCGCCTCGCAGCTTGTGCTAGGAGCCGACGAGCCTCCGTCTGATGCTCCGCTGCCTTCTCCAGGAGAATGCAGATGTTCTGGGGAACCGCCTCGTCCAGGGCAGGATCACCTTCCTGCCACTGGTGTATGCGCCAGTGAGCCAACTCCATCTGGGCTCTGCTGTCGCCTTCGTCGGCGAGCCGGGCAAGAGGCGCCGGATGGCGGTTCCGGTGGCGAGGAATTCGGTGGCGTGCTCGCCCCAGACGTGATTGTTGACCGCGACGGTCACCCCGACGATGCCCGAGGACCCCGCCTGCGCTCCCCGCACAGCAGCATGACCTTCCTGCTGAGACCCGCTGCCAGATGTGAGACCAGCGTGGGTTCGGGCCACTTGCCGAGGGGAGAAAGCCGGTACAGCTCCGGTGGCAGGGCACACGGACGTTCAGCCGGCGCCGCCGCCCGTGGTGCCGGCGGCCGCCTCGCCCGGCTCGACGGTGCTCCCCGGCACGACGCGGCTGCCCCCAGCCGCTCGGGTGACCTTCACCCGGCGGGCCTGGGCCTTCGGGGACGCGGGGATGGTCACGTGCAGGACACCGTCGGCGTAGCCGGCGGTGAGGTTCTCCGCATCCGCGCCCTCGCCGAGGGACAGCTGCCGGGCGAACGACCCCTGGGGCCGCTCGGCGGCAATGACCTGCTCGCTGTCGCCGTAGTGCGGGGGAGCAATGCTTGAGACCTGTGGATCGGCCGGGGAGGGGTGTACCTTCCCGGTGTCCGAGTACAGGTCTCAAGCAATGACCGGCGTTGGCGCGCCGGCCGGGAAGGTACCACCCGATGCTCACGGTAGTCCCTGGCGACGGCTCAGGCCACGAGGGCGGCAAGGCTGGCTCGCCGTCGCTGATCGATGAGATTGTGCGGGAAGGCGCGCGGCGGATGCTGGCCGAGGCGCTGCAGGCCGAGGTGGACGCGTATATCGCGGCGTTCGCGGCCGAGCGGGATGAGGCTGGCCGCCGCCTGGTGGTGCGCAACGGCTACCACCAGAGCCGGGAGGTGCTGACCAGCGCGGGCGCGGTGCAGGTGACGGTCCCCCGGGTCAACGACAAGCGCACCGACCTGGACACCGGCGAGCGGCAGCGGTTCTCCTCGGCGATCTTGCCGCCGTGGTGCCGGAAGACCCCGAAGATCACCGAGGTGCTGCCGCTGCTCTACCTGCATGGGCTGTCCAGCGGCGACTTCGGGCCGGCCCTCGGCCAGTTCCTCGGCTCGGCGGCCGGGCTGTCGCCGGCGGTGATCACCCGGCTGACCGAGACCTGGAAGGGCGAGCAGCGCGCCTTCGCGGCCCGGGACCTGTCGGCCGTGGACTATGTCTACTTGTGGGCTGACGGTATCCACGTGAACATCCGGCTGGAAGAGCACAAGCTGTGCCTGCTGGTGATGACCGGCGTGCGCGCCGATGGCCGCAAGGAACTCATCGCCCTGGCCGACGGCTACCGCGAGTCCGCCGAGTCGTGGGCGGACCTGCTGCGCGACTGTGCCCGCCGCGGGATGCGCGCCCCGGTGCTGGCCGTCGGCGACGGCGCGCTGGGCTTCTGGAACGCGCTGCGGGAGGTCTTCCCGCAGGCCAGGGAGGGCCGGTGCTGGTTCCATTACGCCGACCTCGGGATTATGCCGACCAGGATGGTGGAGCGGCTGGTGGTGGCCGCGTGAGCGGCGGAAAGGTCGGCATAATCCGGTCCTGCTGATCGACACTCGCCTCTGCGAGATCTGGAGAGGGAGGCGATCATGGGTGGTGATCCATCGCGTGTCCGGGTGACCGGGCCGCTGGCGGTGTTCGCGGAAGGCTTCGCCGGGGAGCTGGCCAGGCTGGGTTACAAGCCGAACGCGGCGGCTGATCAGCTGCGGCTGATGGCTCATCTGAGCCGGTGGATGAGTGCCGGGCGCCTTGACGCGGCGGCGCTGACACCGGAGGTGGTCGGGGCGTTCCTGGTGGCCAGGCGCGCCGAAGGGTATGTGCTGTGGCTGTCGCCGAAGGCGCTGGCGCCGCTGCTGGATTATCTGCGCCGGCTCGGCGTGGTCCCGGTGCCTGCATCGGCCCCGGTGACGGCGGCGGAGGCGCTGCTGGGCCGGTACCGGCGCTATCTGGTCACCGAGCGCGGCCTGGCCGGCACGACCGCCCGCGGCTATGCGGACATGGTGCGCCCGTTCCTGGCAGGCCGCGATGAAACTGACGGGCTGGGCCTGGGCCAGCTGACGGCGGCTGAGGTGACCGGGTTCGTGCTGGCCACGTGCCCGGGCATGCCAAAGGGCTCGGCAAAGCTGACAGTGACCGCGTTGCGGTCCCTGCTCGGCTTCTTGCACGTCGAGGGCCTGATCGGCGAGCCGCTGGGGCAGCATGTGCCGTCGGTGGCCAGCTGGCGGCTGGCCGGGCTGCCTCGTGCACTGGAACCTGGGCAGGTGGCCACGCTGCTGGGCAGCTGCGACCAGCGCACCTCGGTTGGGCGCCGTGACTTCGCGATGCTGACGCTGCTGGCTCGGATGGGACTGCGCGCTGGAGAGGTCGCCGCGCTGACGCTGGAGGACATCGACTGGCGCGCCGGGGAGATCACGGTGCGCGGCAAGGGCACTCGTTGCGAGCGGCTGCCGCTGCCCGCCGACGCCGGGGAAGCGATCGCCGGTTACCTGCGGGACGGCCGGCCCGAGCCGTTCGAGGGCACCCGGCAGGTGTTTGTGCGCGCCCGGGCGCCGCACCGGGCGCTCACCGCGGGCGGGGTCTCCGGGGCGGTCAGCACCGCCGGGCAGCGCACCGGGATCGGCCCGGTTCACGCGCACCGGCTGCGGCACTCGGCGGCCACCGGCATGCTGGCCGCGGGCGCCTCGCTGACCGAGATCGGGCAGGTGCTGCGGCACCGCCGTCTGCTGTCGACGGCGATCTACGCCAAGGCGGACACCGAGGCGCTGCGGGCGCTGGCCCGCCCCTGGCCCGGAGCGGCGAGATGACCGGGCTGCGCCAGGCGCTGGCCGGATACCTCGCGGTCCGGCGCGCCCTCGGCTATAAGCTCAGCCGGCCCGAGAAACTGCTCGGCCAGTTCATCGGCTACCTGGAAGCCGCCGGAGCCACGACCATCACCACTGAGCACGCGCTGGCCTGGGCAACCCTGCCCGCCGGGGATGCCAGCTGGCACGCCAGCCGGATGTCAGCGGTGCGGGGCTTCGCGTCCTACCTGCGCACCATCGACCCCTCGGCACAGGTTCCGCCCGCGGACCTGATCCCGTGGCAGCCGCGCCGGGCCACTCCCTACCTGTATTCCGATGATGACATCACCGCGCTCATCGCGGCGGCCGCCAGGCTGCGGTTCCCGCTGCGGACAGCGACCTACCAGACCCTGATCGGCCTGCTCGCGGTCACCGGCATGAGGGTCGGCGAAGCGATCCGCCTCGACCGGCCAGACGCCGACCTTGACGCCGGGGTGCTGACCATCCGCCAGTCCAAGTTCGGCAAGTCCCGGCTGATCCCGCTGCACCCGACCACGACCGCCGCGCTGCGCGGTTACCTGCGGCTGCGCGACCGGCTGCACCCTCACCCCGGTACCGCGGCGATATTCATCTCCCTGGCCGGCACCCGGCTGATGTATTGCAACGTGCACTCGACGTTCCAGCAGCTGGCCCGCCATGCCAGGCTGCAGCCCCGGTCGGCGGCCTGCCGCCCGCGCATCCACGACCTCAGACACTCCTTCGCGGTCCGCAGCCTGCTCGACGCCTACGCCGCCGGGCAGGACGGGCAGGCCAGGCTCACTCTGCTGGCCACCTACCTCGGCCATGTCGACCCGGCCGCCACCTACTGGTACCTGTCCGCCGCCCCCGAACTGCTCGCCCTGGCCGGGCAGCGACTCGAACATCACCTGGCAGGCCAGCCATGACCGCGCTCGCGCCGACCCTGCAGGCATTCTTCACCGAACGGCTAGCCCGCCAGCGCCAGGCCAGCCCGCACACCATCGCCGCCTACCGCGACACCTGGCGGCTGCTGCTCAGCTACGCCGCCACGCACGCCGGCAGGCAGCCATACGAACTCGGCCTGACCGACCTGGACGCACCGCTGATCGGGAAGTTTCTCAACCACCTCGAACAAGACCGGGGCAACAGCGCCCGCACCCGCAACGCCCGGCTGGCAGCCATCCACTCGCTGTTCCGCTACGCGGCGCTGCGCCACCCCGAGCACGCCGAGGTGATCGCCCGGGTGCTCGCTATCCCGCCCAAGCGCTACGACAAGGCCCTGGTCACCTGGCTTACCGAAGCCGAACTCGCCGCACTGCTCGCTGCCCCGGACCGGTCCACCTGGGCCGGGCGGCGCGACCATGCGCTGATCCTGCTCGCCGCCCAGACCGGGCTGCGCGTCTCCGAGCTCACCGCGCTCGCCAGCGGCGACATCCACCTCGGCACGGGCGCGCACGTCTCCTGCACCGGCAAGGGCCGCAAACAGCGGATCACCCCGCTCACCACAGGCACCGTCGCCGTGCTGCGAGTCTGGCTAGCCGAACGCCACGGCCAGCCAGCCCAGCCGCTGTTCCCCACCCGGACCGGCGGGCGGCTCAGCCGCGATGCCATCGAACACCGGATCGCCAAGCACGTCACGACTGCGACGGCACACTGCCCCTCCCTGAACGGCAAGGTGATCACGGCACACACCCTTCGTCACACAGCGGCCATGAGGTTGCTGCACGCCGGGACCGACACCTCGGTGATCGCGCTCTGGCTCGGCCACCAACAGGCCGAAACAACGCAGATCTACCTGCACGCCGACCTCGCCCTCAAAGAACAAGCGCTCGCCCGGATCAGGCCACCCGATGCCAAGCCTGGGCGCTACCGGCCGCCCGACAAGCTCCTCGCGTTCCTCGAAGCGCTCTGATTATGCCGAACTTTCCGCCGCTCACGCGGCCACCACCAGCCGCTCCACCATCCTGGTCGGCATAATCCCGAGGTCGGCGTAATGCGTCTTATGCCGACGTCGTCCATAAGGTTCACAAGACCGCCAATGTCCTGGCCGCGCTACCCAGGTCCGCGCACCCGGGCGCGAAGAAGGCCCTGGCCGAGATCTGGGGCGCCGAAGACAAGAACCACGCCCAGGCCGCAGTGAAGGCGTTCGAGGCCGCCTACGGGGCGAAGTTCCCCAAGGCCACCACGAAGATCACCGATGACCTCGAAGAGCTGCTGGCGTTCTACGACTACCCGTGCGAGCACCGGGTGCATCTGCGCACGACGAACCCCATCGAGTCGACGTTTGCGACGGTACGGCACAGAACCAAGATCACCAAAGGCCCCGGCTCCCGGGCGGCGGGGCTGGCGATGGCGTTCAAGCTCATCGAGTCAGCGCAAGACCGCTGGCGGGCGGTGAACGCACCCCACCTCGTCGCCCTGGTCCGCGCCGGAGCGACCTTCATCAACGGCAAGCTCGTGGAACGGCCCGGCGAGGAGGCACAGGCCGAAGCAGCCTAAACGATCTTGATCCACAGGTCTTGACAATAGCTCTGCTGTAGCCCGACGACGCCAGGTTGATTGCGTTTGCTCGAACCTGCAGACTTTTCGGCAGTCATGGGCCGTCCTATCGGGCACCTGGCTGTTTCAGAGTGTGAGGGGATCGATGTGCCGCGTCGGATGATCTTGGTGAAGGGTGTTGATGAGGTCATGCTGAGCGAGGTCGAGGCACTGAGTGAGGGGCAGTTGCAGGAGCGGCTGAAGGACAGCCCTGACCTGCTTCCTCTCGAAGAGCTTGGCCTAACAGGCCCGCTTCTCGTCGTTGGCCGCGAGACGACGCTTCCGTCCGGGGCCGCGGACCTGCTGGCCCTCGCTCCTACGGGGGATCTCGTCGTGATCGAGATGAAGACGGGCCCGCAGAACTCTGACTTCCGTGCAGCGCTGGCTCAAGTGACTGACTATGGCGCTGACCTCTGGCAGATGACTTTCGACATCTTCGAGGCGACTGTCGCCGTCCGCCACTTCGCAAGTACGCACTGTGGTTACGCCTTCAGAGGCCTGCAGTCACTTGCCGAGGCGGCGAAGATCGCATGGCCAGAAATGTCAGACGAAGACCGGGCCACGTTTCGTGAGCGTGTCACCTCCGTGCTCGCGGCCGGGGACTTTTACTTTGTGATTGTTGCCCAGCGCTTCACCCCATCGATGATGACCACCGTTGCCTATCTCAACAAGGTCGCTGCGGGCCACGCACGGTACTTCCTAGTCGAACTCGTGCGCTTTACGGGCAAGGACTTCACAGCGTTCGAGGCGCGCACGATTCTCAAGCCATTCCCTGCTGCACCGAAATCCTCAGCACCCAGCACGGGCGAAACGATGTTCCTCGAGCAGATTACCGACCCTGCCTACCGCGAAGCTGTTGAACGGCTTTTCGAAACGTGCCATGGCCTTCAGCTGCGTTTCGAATGGGGCGTTAGGGACCCGTCTATACGACTGCTCACCCCGTACAAGACGGAGCCGATCTCCCTCGCCTGGGCCTTTCCTCCGGGGGTCCCAGGCTGGATGGGCCTGAGGGACATTACCTTCGGCTATGACGTAACCCAGGCCAACGCAGCCGAAGGAGCACATGCGGCGCTCGCCAAATACGAGCTCGCTATCCGCCAGCTCGCCGGTGCACGTGACCCTCACAAGAAGGACCTGAAAGTCTACAGCTTCGAGCCTGCCGCCTTCGTACGCGAGATCGACAGCATAATCGAGGCTCTCGCCGCGGTGGTTGAGCAGGCAGGCAACAGGGAAAGCTGAGTCGCGTCAAATTGGCCGCTCATAAATAGGTCTCAAGACATCCCGCTCTATGCCGCCGTCCGGGTGGGCAGCTGTCGTGCGGGTTGAGGGGAATGCGCGCCAGCATCACGAAGGCTCGGCGCTTCCCCGCGCCGAGAGGGCCGCGATCTTACCCGGCTGTACTTTCCGCCGGGACCCACCAGCGGGCGGCCGGCGAGCTGCGCTCGTGTCAGGCAGCCCCGGCGGGCTGGGCTGGGCATATGGTGGCCGGCATGGGGATATTCGCGCGCCGGGCAGGGCCTGAGGGGCGGCTGCCCGGTGACCTGCGCAGCCAGCTCGCCGCGGAGGGGATCCTCGTCCTCGACGAAGGTGTGCCGGCCACCATTAGTTACCGTCACTACCGCGCCCCCGGGCGGCGCGGCAACTGGCGGGGGAATTACCTGCTGGCGCTCGCCATGACCGAGCGCCGGCTGCTGGTCTACGGCGGTACGCCCGACCGGCGGCCTCCCAGCCCGTTCGTCAACGTCAGCTGGGAACAGGCCCGGGCCGGCGGGCTGAGGGCGCTGCTCGAGGACGGCAGCCTGCAGCTGTGCTTTGACTTCTCCGCGCTCTATCCCGACCGCGCCGGCCAGGGCGAGGTGCGGCTGCGGACCGGGCAGACCGCTGCTGCCCTCGCGGTTGCCGAGGCGAAGCTTAGCTGACGGGCCCTGGCAGGCAGGCTGGCCGGACGCTGGCCCACGTCGAGCGGGTGAAGCTCCGCCGACAGTGCCCGCCGGCCAAGATCCAGCTACCTCGGGTTCACGGCACTATCGGCGATCTGCGGGCGCTCCACGCGGTCGCTCACGCCGGGGTATCCCCGGCGATGACTTGTTCTCGCGACGGGGCTGAGAATGCTGCATGCCATGCCTGCTGAGTCCCTGCCCGGCGAGGCCAGGGATCGCCCGATGGGGCCGTTCACCTGCAACTGCCCCGGCCTGATGTGGCGGAGAGTCGCCTCGTGTCTGGCGCCGCTGGCTCCGAGCTTGGCTCCCAGAATTTCCTGTTGGCATGGCTACATAACGTTCGAACGATTCGAACAGCGTTGGCTCGGGCCTGGGACTGGCTCAGGTGTCCGGCTCCAGCTGCGCTTCTGGTTCTGCCCAGCGGGGTGCTGGGCCAGGCCGGTGGAGTAGCTGCGCGGCTTGGGGGCCGCCGGTGGCGAGGGCATGGTTGACCAATGCGGCGGAGGCCGCGGTCTTGTTCAAGGTGGCAGCCGGCGGCTGGTGGTGGTCTGGGGGTAGCTGGTCGGCGGCGTCGATGAGCAGGCGCTGGCTGGCGTGGTCAAGGTCGGCACCGCGGGCGAGCAGCGTGGGGCTGGTGATGCCGAGGCCGAGCAGGGTGTGCTGCAGCGGCCCGGCCATCTCCCCTGGTCCGAAAATAAGACCTCGGCTGGGCGCGCGGCAGCGCCCGGAGGGCGCGCCAGCGTCTCCGGGTCTTCCGGGGCGGTCAATCACCGACTTCGGCGAGCAGGCGCAGGCCCTCTGCGCAGTGGCCAAGGCAGCAGCAGCAGCCGGCGAGCTGGAAGCGGGCTCGGATCCTCGCCGGGCAAGCCCAACGGGCGGCCAAGGAGCCACCGGGCGCTGATACCCCTGCCCTCCAGGTGAGGGTCTCCCCACAGTCGGGTTTATAAGAGCCAAGCCGAGTGGGCGGGCGGCGGGCCTGCCCAGGCCAAACGGCATTTTCCAATCGGCCGTTACCCACCTGAGATAGGTGTTAACGTCGGTCGCGGCCGGACCGCACCGCACTGTAACTGTGCTGGCGGTGTGGTGACCGGCTGCTGGTGGGGAGCGCCCGTGCAGGCCCAGCCTCGTCTGCTGACCGTCAGACGGGCAGGACGTAGGAGCGTGGCATACCCGTGGGTGCGCGTTCGTCTGCCGTCCGTTCCCTGTGTGCCCGCGCGGGGGCTGGGATCGCCGCGCTGCTCGCCGTGACGGCCCTGGTCGCCACCGCCGGCCCCGCGACAGCGGCGCCGGGACCGACGATCAGCCAGGTCAGGCACCGGCTCGCCGGGCTGAGGTCCCAGCAAGACCAGGCCATCCAGCTCTACGATCAGGCGGTCCAGTCGCTGGCCGAAGCCCGGCGGCGCCTGGTCCTGGCCCAGCGGGAGGTCAGCGAGGCGCACGCGCAACTGGCGGCGGTGCACGCGCAGATCGCGCAGATCGCGGCGGCCGCCTATGAGAACAGCTATCTCCATCTGACGGCCTTCGGCGCCTTGCTGACCAATCCCGACCCGCAGGCTGCCCTGTCCGAGCTGCCGCTGCTGCAGCACCTGTCCAGCGTCCAGGCGGCCGAGCTGAGCCGGGTCATCGCCACGGCCCGCCATTACGCCGCGGCGCGGCAGGCCGCGCGGCGCACCCAGGCGGCGGTCACGGCGCTGGCGCGGCAGCGCCTGACGCAGCAGCAGGCTGTCGCCGCCACCATAGCGACGCAAAAGGCGCTGCTGGCCCGTCTGACGGCGCAGCAGCGGGCCGCGCTCCGGCGGCAGGCGGCGCGCGCGGCCGCAGGCACGACCACCGCGACCTACACCGGGCCGACCACCACCCAGGCGGGCAAAGCGGTCGCGTTCGCCTACGCCCAGCTCGGCAAGCCCTACGTGTGGGGTGCCACCGGCCCGGCCTCCTACGACTGCTCGGGGCTCGTCCAGGCGGCCTGGGCCTCAGCCGGGGTGGCGATCCCGCGCACCACCTACGAGCAGTGGGCGGCGCTGCCGCATGTGCCGATGTCAGCAATCCAGCCCGGAGATCTGATCTTCTTCGACCAAATCGGGCACGTCGCGATCTACGTGGGCAACAACATGATCATCGACGCCCCGCAGCCGGGCCAGTTCGTGGAAAAAATCAGCCTGTCTACGCCCTGGTACGCGACCACCCTGGATGGCGCCGCCCGTCCGTGAACCGGGCAGCCCACCATGAGCGCCCACCCCGCAGGCGCCCCGGCGGGCTGAGGCTCGGCGAGGGGAAACGGCGACCCTTAACCCCAGGAATGCCTCCGTCACTCGGCCACCAGGTCACCGGTGCGTTTCCGCAGATGAAGCAGCGCCCAGGCGGGCAGCCGCGGGGCCGTTTGTGAAGGTCGGCCGGCCGGTGGTGGAAGCGGCCGTGGCC
>Ga0207684_10000960_pt1 | contig 32371 bp, 32 predicted proteins | sample KBSK5501metaG_FD_184342 | JGI IMG/M metagenome (GOLD analysis project Ga0207684, IMG submission 184342) | Corn, switchgrass and miscanthus rhizosphere microbial communities from Kellogg Biological Station, Michigan, USA - KBS K5-50-1 metaG... | ecosystem: Host-associated > Plants > Roots >... | reverse complement strand
CTAGGTGGGTTGAGCCGTGAAGCTCGTCGTCATCCACGGCGCTCCCGGGGTCGGAAAGCTCACCACGGCCAGAGCGCTCGCGGCTCTCACCGGGTTCAGGGTCTTTCACAACCATCTGACCTTCGACCTGGCCAAGGCCATCTTCGATTTCCCGACGCCACCGTTCGTGCGCCTGGCCGAGGCGGTTCGGCTGGCGACGCTCGAAGCGGCCGCGCGCGAGAAGGTGCCGGGTCTCATCTTCACGTTCGGGTACGTCCAGCCGGAGGATGACGCGTTCGTGGAGAGGATGATCCAGGTGGTGCAGCGGCACGGAGGCGAGCTGGCGTTCGTGCGCCTCTACTGTGATACGGCGACGCAGGAGCAACGAATCCTGGCCGAGGAGCGCCGCCGGTTCGGCAAGATCGCGAGCGTCGAGTCATTGCGAGGAGCGCTCGCGCGGTGGAACTTCGCGGCGGCGGTTCGGGCCGGCGAGACTCTCGAGATCGACAACTCGACGCTCGAGGCGAGCGCGGTCGCGCGGCGTATCGCGAGCCACTTCGCGCTCTCCGTGCGCTGAGCCCGCCGGCTCAGCCCCCCAGGAGCAGGACCAGGCCCGAGACGAACAGGACGACGAAGACGACCCGCCGGAAGCGGACACGGTCGAGCCGGGTGAAGAGGAGCATGCCCGCCGCGAGCCCCAACGCCGCCGGCGCCGCGTAGACCGCGGTGAGCCGCCAGACCTCGCGGCCCAGCAGGCCCGCCCACCAGTAGCCGATCAGGATCAGCGCCTGGTTGACGATCAGGAAGGCCTGGATATTGGCCTTCACGGTGCGCGGGCTCCAGTCCTGAGTGGCCGCATAGAGAATGACGGGCGGACCGGGCGTCCCGACGGCCCCGCCGATCAGGCCGGCCATCAGGCCGGCGCCGAACCCCCAGCCGCGGCCGCGCAGTCGCGCCGGGTAGAGCCCCAGCCACTCCAGGGCGACGATGGCCAGCAGGACCAGGCCGATGAGGCGCTTCAACACGTCCGGGGGCAGCCCGGCGAGGAGCCAGACCCCGGCCGGCGTGGCGACGATGGTGCCGACCACCAGCTCCTGCATGCCGTGGAGCGTGAAGTCGCGCCGCAGCGGGAAGAAGATCACGACCGTGAACACCACGGTGTAGACGGTCATCAGGACCACGGCCGTCGCCGGCTCCATCAGGAACGGCAGGAAGGCGAGCGACACGAGGCCGATGCCGAAGCCGGCCAGCCCCTGGACGAAGCTGGCCGCCGCGATGACGATGGCGCCCACCGCCCAGGCGAGGGACAAGGCGGGGGCGCCTAGAACTTGGTGGGCCAGCCGGCCAGCCGATGGCGGCCGATCGCGGTGCGAGCTCTCGACAGCTCCAGGAAGCGGATCACGACGTCGCGCGTGTCGGCGGGATCGATCACGTCGTGGACCAGGTGGCGCGCGGCCGCGCCGTAGGGGAGGGTGTCGAGCTCCCACTGGGCGAGCAGCTCCTGCCGGCGCTCCGCCCGCCGGTCGGGCGGCAGCCTGGCCAGCTCGGCGCCGTGGACCACATTGACGCCGGTGGCCGGGTCCATGAAGGACATCTCGGCGGTCGGCCAGGCCACGAGCAGATCCGCGTAGCCGCCCCCGCCCATGTTGAAGTAGGCCTGCCCGTATGTCTTGCGCACGATGATGGACACGCGCGGCACCGTGACCATGCCGAGCGCGTCCATCCAGGTGATGATCTTGCCGGCCACTCGCTTCCGCTCCGCGTCGCGGCCGATGAAGAAGCCCGGGATGTCGTGCAGGAACACGAGCGGGATGTTGAACGAGTCGCACAGGGCCAGGAACGACGTGGCCTTGTCGCAGCCGTCGGCGTCGCAGGCGCCGCCCTTCTGGATGGGCTGGTTGGCCACGAAGCCGACCACGTAGCCGCCCATGCGCGCCAGCGCGGTGATGAGGCTCCGACCGAAGCGCTCCTTCACCTGGAAGATCTCGCCGCCGTCGGCCAGCCGTCGCAGCACGCGCGTCATGTCGTGGGCACGGTTGCGCGCCTCGGGCACCAGGTCGGCGATCGTCCCCATCTCGGCGCCCGAGCCCGCGGGCACCTCGGCCGCCGGCGGCGCCTGCCGGTTGTGCGAGGGCAAGTAGGAGAGGAAGCGCTTCACCAGGGCCAGGCACTCGTCCTCGCTCTTCCCGACCACGTCGGCGAAGCCCGTCTCCTCGCTGTGCAGCTTCGCGCCGCCCAGCTCCTCGGGCGAGATCTTCTCGCCGGTGGCCAGCTCCAGCACCCGCGGCCCGGACACCGCCATCGAGGCGCCCTCGAGCATCACCACGAAGTCGGAGAGACAGGCGTTCCAGGTGGGGAGCCCGTAGGCCTGGCCCAGCACCGCGGCCACCATGGGCACGCGCCGCCGCCGAGTCCCGTAGTAGGTGGAGTTGCCGAACGAGGCGATGCCGGACGAGCCCATGATGTCCGGCATGCGCGCGCCGCCCGCCTCGGCGAGGTAGACGATGGGCATGCCCCGTCGCGCGGCCAGGCGCTTGAGATCCGCTTCCTTGTGGGAGGCCACGCGGCTCGAGGTGGCCGCGAGCACCGTGAAGTCGTTGGAGCAGACCACGACCGGGCGGCCGTCGATGCGGCCGAAGCCGCCGACCTTGGAGTCGGCCGGCGTTTCCGCCTCCATGCCGGGCACGTCCGAGGTGTTGAACGCGCCGATCTCGAAGAAGGAGCCGGCGTCGAGCAGGCGCTCCAGCCGCTCGCGCGCATTCAGCGCGTGCGCGGCCCGCCGGCGCGCCAGCCGCTCGGGCCCGCCCATGCCGCGCGCCTTCGCGCGCCGGGCGTGGAAGTCCTTCATCCGCTCGTCCCAGGCCATGAGGTGGGCATTGTAGCAGCCCCTCGCCAAGCCTGGGCCGCTTGGGTACACTGCGGGAGCGGATTTCATCAACGCCATCGGAGGCGACGCGCAATGAAGCATCTGAAGGTCAATCGCACCGAGCTCACGCCGGTGAGCTTCCTCGTCCGCAGCGCCTACGTCTTCCCGGACAAGACGGCGGTGGTGCATGGGAGCCGACGCTACACCTACCGGCAGCTCGCCGAGCGGGTGAACCGCCTGGCCTCCGCGCTGCGGAAGGTGGGCCTGCAGAAGCACGACCGCGTGGCCTTCCTCTGCCCCAACATCCCGCCCATGCTCGAAGCGCACTACGGCGTCCCGGCGGCGGGTGGCATCCTGGTGGCGATCAACACCCGGCTCTCCTCCGACGAGATCGGCTACATCCTCCAGCACTCGGGCTCGAAGTTCCTCTTCGTCGACGCGGAGCTCGAAGGGCTCATCAAGCCGCTCGATCTGGGCGCCACGACCGTGGTGCGCGTCGACGACACCGGCGCCGCCGGCGATCCCTACGAGGATTTCCTGGCCGGCGGCTCGCCCGCGCCGGTCGAGAGCTGGCTCGAGAGCGAGGACGAGACCATCTCGATCAACTACACCTCGGGCACCACCGGGCGGCCCAAGGGCGTCATGTACTCGCACCGCGGCACCTGGGTCAACGCGATCGGGGAGATCACCGAGACGGGCATCTCCTTCGACGTGAAGTACCTGTGGACGCTCCCCATGTTCCACTGCAACGGCTGGTGCTTCACCTGGGGCGTCACCGCGGTCGGCGGCACCCACGTCTGCCTTCGCCGGGTGGAGTCGGGTCGCATCTGGGAGATGATCGATCGGGAGGGCATCACCCACTACAACGGCGCGCCCACCGTTCAGATCGGCGTGGTCAACGACCCCAAGGCGCACAAGCTCGATCGCCCGGTCACGGTGACGGTGGCGGGCGCGCCGCCGTCGCCTACGCTCCTCGGCAAGCTCAAGGAGCTGGGCTTCCGCCCCGTACACGTCTACGGCCTCACCGAGACCTACGGCCCCCACACCGTGTGCGCCTGGCACGCGGAGTGGGACGCGCTGCCCGCCGAGGAGCAGGCGCGGCTGGCCGCCCGCCAGGGACAGGGCTACGCGCTCTTCGATCTCGCCCGCGTGGTGGACGAGAACATGGACGACGTACCGCGCGACGGGGAGACGCTGGGCGAAGTGGTGATGGCCGGCAACAACGTGATGAAGGGGTACTTCGAGCAGCCCGACGCCACCGCCGAGGCCTTCCGAGGCGAGTGGTTCCACTCGGGCGACATCGGGGTCTGGCACCCCGACGGCTACATCGAGCTGCGCGACCGCAAGAAGGACATCATCATCTCGGGGGGCGAGAACATCTCGACCATCGAGGTCGAGCAGTGCGTGGCGCGGCATCCGAGCGTGATGGAGTGCGCCGTGGTGGCCATCCCCGACGACAAGTGGGGCGAGCGGCCGAAGGCCTTCGTGACGCTCAAGCCCGGTCAGCGCGCCACCGAGAGGGACATCGTCGAGTTCTGCAAGCAGCACATCGCGCACTTCAAGGCTCCGGCCGCCGTCGAGTTCGGCGACCTGCCCAAGACCTCGACCGGCAAGGTGCAGAAGTTCGTGCTGCGCGACCGGGAGTGGAAGGGGAAGGCGAAGCGGATCAACTAGCCGCGATGCGGGTCGGTATCCTCGACCAGTCCCCGGTGCGCAGCGGCGGCACACCCGCCGAGGCCGTGCACGAGACGCTCGAGCTGGCCCGCGCGGCGGACCGCTGGGGCTTTCACCGCTACTGGCTGGCCGAGCATCACTCCACGCCGGGGCTGGCCGGGGCGAGCCCCGAGGTGCTGATCGCGCAGGTGGCCGCGGTCACCAGCCGCATCCGGGTGGGCTCGGGCGGTGTGATGCTGCCGCACTACAGCGCGCTCAAGGTGGCCGAGCAGTTCCGGATGCTGGAGACGCTTCATCCCGGCCGCATCGATCTCGGGATCGGGCGCGCGCCGGGGAGCGACCAGCGGACGGCCAGGATACTCCGCCACGGCCCCGGTGCCCTGGGGATCGAGCACTTCCCGCGGCAGGTGCAGGATCTGGTCGCGTTCCTCCACGACGATCTGCCGCCCGAGCATCCCTGGCGCGGCGTGCACGCCATGCCCGCCGGCCCGAGCGTGCCGGAGCTGTGGCTCCTGGGCTCGAGCGACGAGAGCGCGCTGCTGGCCGCCCAGCTCGGCCAGGCCTTCTGCTTCGCCCACTTCATCAACGAGCACGGCGGAGCGGAGGTCACGCGCGCCTACCGCGCACGGTTCTGCGCCTCCCCCGACCTCGCGGCGCCGCGTAGCAGCGTGGCCGTCTTCGCGGTGTGCGCCCCGACCGAAGCGGAGGCGCGACGGCTGGCCCGGAGCCGCGATCTCTTCATCGTGCGCCTCTACACCGGCCGGCCTGGGCCGTACCCCTCGGTGGAGGAGGCGGAGGCGTATCCATATAATGCCCAGGAGGTGGCGATCGCCCAGCACGCGAGCCGGCGCAGCGTGGTGGGTACGCCCGAGCAGGTGCGCGAGCGACTGCTGGCGCTGGCCACCGAGTATCAGGCCGACGAGCTGGTGATCGTCACGATCACCCACGACTTCAAGGCGCGCCTGCGCTCGTACGAGCTGCTGGCCGAGGCGTTCGGCCTGGACGGGGCGGCCGACGCCGCGCCACCGGCCCAGGAGGAGGACCTTCCATGACCATTCGACTGGCCCTGCATACGTGGACCCTCGACACGACGCCACTCGCGGAGGCGCTCTCCGTCATCAAGCGGACAGGCTGGGACGGAGTCGAGCTGCGCCGGGTTGATTTCGAGCGCGCGGCCGAGGCCGGCCAGTCGGCCGAGCAGGTGATCGCGCTGGTGCGCGCCTCGGAGCTCCCGGTGGCGTGCGTAGGCGTGGAGCTGGGATGGGTGTGGGCCTCGGGTGAGGAGCGCGCGCGGCTCCTGCGCGTGTTCGGCGAGCAGTGCGCCCGCGCCAAGGCGCTCGGCTGCGCCACCATGATGAGCGCGGTGAACCGCGGCCGCGGCGACGCCGCCGAGGCGGCGCGCAGCGTGCGGGAGGTGGGCGACATCGCCCGCGAGCACGGCGTGCGCCTGGCCGTCGAGTTCAACTCGCAGGCCGAGCAGCTCAACGCGCTCGGCCCGATGCGCGAGGTCGTGACCCGGGCCGCCCATCCGAGCGTCGGCCTGCTGCTCGACACCTACCATCTCGGCCGCACCGGCGCCTCGCCCCGCGACCTGGAGGACCTGAGGCCCGAGGAGATCGCGTACGTCCAGTACAGCGACGTGCCGCGCTCCGGCCTCGAGCCGGGCAAGGCCCTCGACCGCCTGCCCCCGGGCCAGGGGAGCGTGCCGTTCAAGGAGTTCTTCACCGCGTTCGCCCGGCAGGGCTACGCGGGCTACGCGAGCTACGAGGCGCCGAACCCCGCCGCGTGGAAGCGTCCGGCCGCGGACGTGGCGCGGGAAGCCCTCGAGGCCACGCGCGCGGTGTTGCCCTAGAAGGCGTCCCTCACCGCGGCGCGCGCGTGGCGCCCGCGTCGAGGAGGGCCGTGATCTCGTCGGCGGTGAGGCCGATCTCTCGGAGAATCTCCTCGCTGTGCTCGCCCAGGCGGGGCGGCAGGCGCCGGATGGCACCCGGCGTCTTGCCGTAGGTGGCCGGGAGGCCGGGGAGCCGCAAGGTCCCCTCGCTCGGGTGCTCCACCGTCTGCCAGAACCCGACCGCCTCGAGGTGGGGATCACGCAGCAGCGACTCGAGCGTGTTGACGCTCATCGCCGGGATGCTGCGCCGGTCCAGCTCGGCCAGCCACTCCGCGTTCGTGCGGGTGACCGCGATCTTCGCCAGCTCCTCGTAGAGGAGCTCGATGTGCCGGAGGCGCGAGGCGAGTGTCCTGTAGCGCGGGTCGTCGAGCAGGTCCTGCCGGCCCGCGAGGGTGAAGAAGTCCCGCCAGTTCTGATCCGTGTAGGGCAGGATCGCCAGGTAGCCGTCCTTGGTCTTGAACGGACGCCGGTTCGGATTGAGGATCCGCTTGTAGCCGATCGTGTCGATCGCCGGCGCGAACGTCTCCCCGTAGAGGTGCTCCACCATCACCCAGGCGGCCATGCTCTCGAACATCGGCACCTCGACCTCCTGGCCTTCGCCGGTGAGGGCCTTGTGATAGAGGGCCGCGAGCACCGCGGCCAGCACCGTCATCGAGCTCGACTTGTCGGCGACGATCGTCGGCACGTAGCGCGGCTCGCCCATGATCGAGGCCTGCAGCGAGGCGATGCCGGAGGCGGCCTGGATGATGTCGTCGTAGGCCGGCTTGTCGCCGTAGGGGCCGGCGGCCCGGAACCCGTAGGTGCCGACGTAGACGATGCCCGGGTTGATGGCGCGAAACGTCTCGTACGACATTCCGAGCCGCCGCGCCGCCCGCGGGCGGTAGTTGTGGAGGAGCACGTCGGCGGTCTCGGCGAGCCGGAGCAGCACGCGCCGCGCAGCCTCCTGCTTGAGGTCGAGCACGATCGAGCGCTTGTTGCGGTTGACGGCGAGATAGAAGGCCCCCATGCCGGGATTCCGCATCGGGCCGAGCTGTCGCGTGGTGTCGCCCTCGGGGGGCTCGACCTTGACCACGTCGGCGCCGAGGTCGCCGAGCTGCTGGGCCGCCCACGGACCGAGCACGACCGTCGTGCAGTCGACGACGCGCACGCCGGAGAGCGGCCCGGACACGGCCCGGGGCCGGCTAGGCGCCGCCGGTGACGACGAGCGTCTGGCCGCTGACGAAGTCGCTGTCCGGGCTGCAGAAGAGGTAGATCGCGCCCGCCGCCTCCTCGGGCAGCCCGCCGCGGCCGAGCGGGATCATCTGGTTCATGGCCGCGATGCGCGCGCCCTGCACGCCGACCTTCACCTGGCGGCCGGCGACTTCGATCGTCCCGGCCTCGCCCTCGGCGAGCGGCTTCGTCAGGCGCGTCTGGACGTAGCCGAACGCCACGCAGTTCACGGTGACCGCGTATCGGCCCCACTCCTTGGCGAGGGTGCGGGTCATGCCGGTCACCGCCGCCTTCGCCGAGGAGTAGTTGACCTGGCCCGCGTTGCCGCGCACCCCGGAGGTCGAGGAGACCTGGACGACTTTTCGAACGACTCTTTCGCCCCGCGCCGACTCGGCCTCGAACTGTGACCGGAGGTAGGGTGCGAAGGCCCGGAGGATGCGGAAGGGGGCGGTCACGTGGACGTCGAGGATCGCGTACCACTGCTCGTCGGTCATCTTCTGGATGACGTTGTCCCACGTGTAGCCGGCATTGTTCACGATGACGTGGAGGCCCCCCAGTCGGGTCACCGCGGTGTCCACGATGCGCTCGCCGAAGTCCTTGGCGGTCACGTCGCCGTTGCACGCCACCGCGCGGCCGCCCGCCCCCTCGATGAGGCCGATCGTCTCCTTGGCCGGCGCGTCGTCGAGATCGTTCACCACCACCGCCGCGCCGTCGCGCGCGAGCCGCAGCGCCACCTGCTGGCCGATGCCGCGCCCCGAGCCCGTGACGATCGCCACCTTGCCATCGAGCTGTCCCATGCCGTCACGCCTCCCCGTGGTCTCGCGGGTGGTCGCCGAGGAGCGGGCCCTTCGCCTTCGCGTAGGTGAGTTTTTGCTTCACCAGGCCGTCTGCGACGTGCAGGATGTCGAGGCCCCGCCAGGCGGCCGGCCCGCGACGGGTCTCCAGCCGGCAGACCCAGCGGATGAGCGCCTTGCCGGTGGCGGCGTCGGCGAACAGGTCCTCGGTCTCGAACCGCATCTTGCCGAAGTCGCCCCGGAACTGGGGCTCGAACGCCGCGCGGATGGCCGCCTTCCCGCGGCTCACCGTGCCGGTGAACTCCTCGTAGACGGCGTCCTCCGCCATCATCGCCATCACGCCGTCGAGATCGTCGTGGTTGAAGGCGTCGGTGAAGCGGATGGTCAGCGCTCGCAGGCTCGCCTGATCCGGGCTCGGCTCGGTCATCGGTGCTCGCTCCGGGTGTGAGAGGGAAATGCGGCCCGGAGTATACACGATCCGCCCGATCGGCGGGCCGCCTCTTCGCGATGCTACAATCCGCGGGCATGGACGACACACTGGTCGGCCGTCTCCGCGTCGGCGCGGTCGTCGAGACCGCCGGGCCGACGCGCCCCACGTGGCTGTTTCCGTCGGCAACGCCGGAGGCGGTCGACCGTCACCGTACATGGCTCGCCCCGCACTTCCTCGACCGCGAGGGTCGGCTGCTCCAGAGCGTCCACACCTTCGTCGTGAAGTCGCCCGACCTGACCGTGCTCGTCGACACCGGCATCGGGAACGACAAGGACCGGGGCGGCCGGCGGCCGTTCCACATGCTGCGCACCGGCTTCCTCGACGGGCTGCGGGCGGCCGGCGTCACCCCGGAGGCGGTCGACGTGGTGATCTGCACGCATCTGCATGTCGACCACGTCGGCTGGAACACTCGGCTCGTCGAAGGCCGGTGGGTTCCGACCTTCCCGCGAGCGCGCTACCTCCTCGCGCGGCAGGAATGGGAGCACTGGACGTCCGAGAATGACGATGGCACGCGGCGCATCATGACCGACAGTGTCGCCCCCGTGCTGGACGCGGGCCTCGCCGAGCTCGTCGCGATGGACCACCAGGTGACCGACGAGATCCGCCTCGAGCCGACCCCCGGCCACACGCCCGGGCACGTCAGCGTGCGGCTCGCCTCGGGCGGCGCCGACGCGGTCATCACCGGCGATCTCATGCACCATCCGGTGCAGGTCGCGGAGCCCGAGTGGCAGAGCAGCTTCGACACCGATCCCGTCGAGGCACGCAAGACCCGCCGCGCCTTCTGCGAGCGCTACGCCGACAGTCCGGTGACTGTGCTCGGCACCCACTTCCACCACCCGACGGCGGGGCGCATCGTGAGCCACGGCGACGCCTGGCGCTTCGCGGTGGGTGGGACCCCGTAACCGAGCTCTCTGCCGCGTCCACCCTTGACAAGGCGCCGCCTGCGTACTAAGAAGACGTTTCAAGTTCAAAGTATGCCCACCCACTATCGGGGCAGCACGCAGGAGAAGGCCGCGCTCGACGCGTACATCAAGCTGATGCGCGCGGCCGACTCGGTGACGGCCCGGCTCGAGCCGCTGATGCGGGCGGCCGACCTCACCGTCGGCCAGTTCGGCACCCTGGAGGCCCTCTTCCACCTGGGGCCCCTCTGTCAGCGGGACCTGGCCCGCAAGCTCCTGCGCAGCGGCGGTAACATCACGGTGGTGGTCGGCAACCTCGCCCGGCGCGGGCTCGTGCGCCGGACGCGCGGCCCCCAGGATCGGCGGTTCGTCACGGTCACGCTCACCGACAAGGGCCGCCGGCTGATCGGCGGCATGTTTCCGCGGCACGTGCGGCACGTTGCGCGCGAGATGGGCGCGCTCTCCCTGCCCGAGCAGGCGGAGCTGGGCCGGCTCTGCCGGCAGCTCGGCCTCCTCCGGGGCCTGGAGCGCACGCGAAAGGAGATCGGCCATGGCACCACATCGCACCCGCTTCGGCTCGCTCCAGCACTATGAGAAGGGCGGTGTCGAGGTCATCAAGGACGACCCTCGGAACTACGTCTTCTCCAACGTCTTCGAGGTCGCCTCGAGAGCCAAGCCCTACGAGAAGGTCGCGGTCGGCAAGAACATCGAATACGTGATCGAGGCCATCCGGGCCGAGGGCACCTCCGGGTGGCGGGTGGCCGCCCAGGACGAGTTCGCCCTGGTGATGGACGGCGAGGTCGAGGTGCGGCTCGTCAAGCCCGACGATCCGGCCCTGGTGCCGCCGGGCACCCACGGGTCGATCCCGCTCGCCGGCGATCCCAAGGGGAAGAAGATGGGGCGCGTGCGGGCTCGGCGCGGTCACATGACGCTGCTGCCCGCCGGCGCGGCCTACCAGTTCCACGCGGGCCACCCGAGCGTGATCCTGCTGCAGACCCTGGCCGGACGCGACACGGTGGAGCGCTGGGCCCAGATCTGCCAGACCACACCTCGGCCGTAAGGAGGAGACGCGATGACGACGACGGACACTCTACCCGAGCTGGGCAGCATCGAGCCCAATCAGCACGGCTACCGTGACTTCTCCCTGGGCAAGTTCACCTTCAGCCGGGACCAGTACTTCGTGCACGTCCGCTGGCCAAACGGCACTCACATGCTCGCCGCCGACGCCTTCCTCCGCGCCATCCAGCGCGACGTCGCGTGGGGGTTCTTCTACGGCATCGTCAATTTCGACACCGTGATCGGGACGGTGAACCACTACGGCACCGTCGATCTCTTCGCGGGCCGGTTCAACGCCCAGTACCGGCAGGCCGGGCTCGACTACTCGGAGAACTTCAAGTCGGACGCGATCAGTCGCCTCTTCGAGGCGATCCTGGCCGACTGGACGAACGCGACGTTCGATCCCTTCGCGTCTCCCGAGGAGACGGGCAGCGCCTTCGGCCCCAAGAACGGGTCCAACAAGCGGGCGATCACACGGCACCGGGTGACCGCCAAGCGCATGATCGGGGCGCCCGGCGACGAGCCGGTCCGCACCGACGACAACGGCTTCCCGATCAACCGCCACTTCACCGACGTACCGCAGGACGCTCCCGAGGTGCACCCGGAGCCGGGATTCGAGCACCAGGTGGTGTCGGTGAACCTCTTCGCCTATCTCTCGCGCTCCGACGTGACGTGGAATCCCTCGGTGGTGTCGGTGTGCAAGAACAGCCTCTATTGCCCGACCACCGAGGAGTACATCCTGCCGATCATCCACGGCAACGACCGCGTGGAGTGGTTCGTGCAGCTCACCGACGAGATCCAGTGGGAGGTGGAGGACCGGGACACCGGGGCGGTGCGGGCCCGCGTCACCATGAAGGCGGGCGACGTGGCCGCCATGCCCGCCGACATCCGCCACCGCGGTTTCTCGCCCAAGCGCTCGATGCTCCTGGTGTGGGAGAACGCCTCCCCGGAGCTCCCGGCGCTCTACGCCAGCGGCAAGATGCCGCCGGCGCCCGTGCAGTTCTAGCCACATGCAGGCTGCTTCTTCAGCAGGCCGGTAGGAGGACGACGATGTCCGACGAGTTCGAGCGGCGCGGTCGGCGTGATTTCCTGCGAGTCGCCGCGGGCTCGGCCGCCGCGGTGGTGGTGAGCGGCGTCCGGCCGGGGCGGGCCGCGGCCCAGCGCGGTACGCGGACGCTCAAGATCGGCTACGTGAGCCCGCAAACCGGCCCGCTGGCCGGCTTCGGCGAGACCGACGCCTTCGTGGTCGGCGGCATCCGCAAGGCGGTGGGGAGCGGGCTGTCGATTCGCGGGCAGAGCTTCCCGGTCGAGGTGCTCGTGCGCGACAGCCAGTCCGACCCGAACCGCGCCGCCGAGGTCGCCTCGCGCCTCATCCTCTCGGACAAGGTCGACCTCATGCTGGTGTCGAGCACGCCCGAGACGACGAATCCGGTCTCCGACCAGTGCGAGGCCAACGGCACTCCCTGCGTCTCGAGCGTCTGCCCGTGGCAGCCGTGGTTCTTCGGGCGGGGGGGCAAGCCCGAGACCGGCTTCAAGTCGACCTACCACTTCTTCTGGGGTCTCGAGGACATCATCGGCGTCTTCGTGGACATGTGGAACACGCTGCCGACCAACAAGGTGGTGGGCGCGCTCTGGCCCAACGACGGCGACGGCAACGCGTGGGGCGACCCGCAGCGCGGCTTCCCGCCCGTGCTGACCTCCGCGGGCTACAAGCTCGTCGATCCCGGCCGGTACCCGAACCTGACCGACGACTTCTCCGCCCAGATTTCCGCCTTCAAGAAGGAGAAGGTCGAGATCGTGACCGGCGTGCCCATCCCGCCCGACTGGACGACCTTCTGGAAGCAGGCGGCCCAGCAGGGGTTCAAGCCGAAGATCGCCTCGGTCGGCAAGGCGCTCCTGTTCCCGCGGTCGGTCGAGGCGCTGGGCGATCTGGGCGACGGCATGTCCACCGAGGTCTGGTGGACGCCGCGCCATCCGTTCAAGTCCTCGCTCACCGGCGCGAGCGCCGCCGAGCTGGGCTCGGCCTACACGAAGGACACCAAGAAGCAGTGGACGCAGCCGCTCGGCTTCACCCACGCCCTCTTCGAGGTGGCGGTCGACGTCCTCAAGCGGGCCACCTCCCTGGACGACAAGAGCGCGGTCATCGCCGCCATCAAAGCCACGAGCCTCAGCACCGTGGTGGGTCCGATCAGCTGGGGCAAGGGGCCGGTGCCCAACGTCACCAAGACCCCGCTCGTCGGGGGCCAGTGGGGGCGTGGCAAGGACTTCCGCTTCGATGTCGCCGTCGTCAGCAACCGGGCGGCGCCGAACGTCCCGGTCTCCGGGAAGCTGCGGCCCATCGGCCCGGCGTGAGCGACCGCGGCCGCCCCGGAGAGGTGACCACGACCGTCCGGTGACCGCGACCATCCCCGCCTCGGGCGGCGTCTGATGGCCGCGCTGCTCGAGCTGCAGACGGTCTCCAAGGCCTTCGGATCGCTCCGGGTCATCGACGAGCTCACCCTCGCGGTCGGGGAGCGCGAGGCCCTCGGTGTCATCGGGCCGAACGGCGCGGGCAAGACCACCGCGCTCAATCTGATGATCGGCCGCCTGCGCCCCGAGCGGGGTGCGGTGGTCTTCGGCGGCCGCGACATCACGAGCGCGCCCCCGCATGCGCGGTGCCGGGCCGGCATCGCGCTCACCTACCAGATCCCGCATCCGTTCGACGCGCTCACCGTGTTCGAGAACGTGCTGGTGGGCGGCGTCTTCGGCGGAGAGAGCTCCGAGCGCGTGGCCTACGGCCCCGCCATGGCCGCGCTCGAGCTGGCCGGACTCGCGGCCAAGTGCAATACGCGGGCGGGCGCCCTGACCCTGCTCGAGCGCAAGCGCCTGGAGCTGGCGCGCGCGCTGGCCACGTCCCCCCGGGTGCTGCTGCTCGACGAGATCGCGGGCGGCCTCGGCGAGCACGAGGTGCACGAGCTGGTCGAGGTGATCCGGCGCGTTCACGGCGAGGGCGTGGCCATCATCTGGATCGAGCACATCGTGCACGCGCTACGCTCGGTGGTGAGCCGGCTGGCCGTCATCAACTTCGGGCGGATGCTGATGGAGGGGCCGCCCGACGAGGTCATGGCGAGCGCCGAGGTGCAGCGCGTCTACCTGGGGATCGACGTGCAGTGACCCTGCTGAGCGTCCGCGGCCTGAGCGCCTTCTACGGAAGCTTCCAGGCGCTCTTCGACATCTCGCTCGAGGCCGAGGAAGGCGAGACGGTGGCGGTCATCGGCGCCAACGGCGCGGGCAAGACCACGATGCTCCGGACGATCGCGGGAGTCCTGCCGGTGCCCGCGTCCGCGGTCCGCTTCGAGGGCGCTCCCGTGGGGGGACGGCCGGCGCACGAGCTGGTCGACCGCGGCATCGTGCTGGTGCCCGAGGGGCGGCGGATCTTCCCGAGCCTGACCGTGGAGGAGAACCTGCGGGTGGGCGCCTACCGCGCCCGGCCGGGGCGGTGGACCCTCGCGCGCGTGTACGCGCTCTTCCCGCGGCTGGCGGAGCGGAGCCGCCAGCCGGGCACGAACCTCTCGGGCGGCGAGCAGCAGATGCTGGCCATCGGGCGCGGGCTCATGGCCAATCCCCGGCTCCTGCTGGTGGATGAGATCTCGCTGGGCCTGGCCCCGCTCGTGGTCCAGGAGCTGTACCGGGTCCTGCGCACGATCGCCGGGGAAGGCACCACCACGCTCGTGGTCGACCAGAACGTGAGCCAGATCCTGCCACTGGCCCAGCGCGTCTACTGCCTTCGCAAGGGCGCCGTCTCCCTCGAGGGCCGGCCCGCCGAGCTCACGCGCGCGCGGATCGCCGCCGCCTACTTCGGGGTGTGACGGTGGCGTGGGTCGACACCGTCCTGCAGGGATTGCTGCTGGGCGGGCTCTACGCGCTCTTCGCCACCGGGCTCTCGCTGATCTTCGGCGTCATGCGCATCGTCAACCTGGCTCACGGCGATCTCAGCATCCTGGCCGCCTTCCTCGCGGTGGTCGTGGTGGAGACGCTCGGGCTCAACCCATTCCTGGCCCTGGTCCTGGTCGCGCCGCTCATGGCCGCGCTGGGCTACGCGCTTCAGACGCTGGTCCTCAACCGCCTCCTCGGGCAGGGGATCCTGCCGCCGATCCTCGTGACGTTCGGGTTCTCCATCATCATCCAGAACGCCCTGCTCGAGACCTTCTCCGCCGACTCGCGCCGGCTGAATCCCGGCGGCATCGAGACGGCCAGCCTGGCGCTCGGATCCGGGCTCGCCATCGGCTGGTTCCCCTTCATCACGCTGGCGGTGGCGGTGCTGATCCTGGTGAGTCTGCAGCTGCTTATCAGCCGGATGTCGGTGGGGCGCGCCTTCCGCGCCACCTCCGACGACCAGGAGACGGCCGAGCTGATGGGCATCGACAACCGGCGGCTCTACGGCCTGGCCATGGCGCTCTCTCTCGGCATCGTCGCGGTGGCCGGAGTGTTCCTCGGCATCCGGACGACGTTCACCTTCAGCAGCGGGCCCGACCGGCTGCTCTTCGCTTTCGAGGCCGTCATCATCGGCGGGCTCGGCTCGCTCTGGGGCACGCTAGTGGGCGGCGCGGTGCTGGGCGTCGCCCAGACGGTCGGGGCCAAGATGTCCCCCGGCTGGGGCATCCTCACCGGGCACCTGGTGTTCCTCGCGGTCCTCCTTCTCCGCCCTCAGGGTCTCTTCGCGAAGGCGCGGCGGAGCGCCTGATTCCCCGGATGGAGCCCGCCCGCTTCCGGATCGAGCGCACCACCGGGGCCAGCCGGGGCGGCCTCGCGTGCGCGGGGCTGGCATTGATCGTCCTCGCCAGCCTGCCCGCGTGGGGCGGTCCCAGCTCGATGCGGATCCTGGTGGAGTTCATCGCCCTGCTCGTGCTGGCCCAGATGTGGAACCTGCTCGCCGGCTATGCCGGCCTCGTCTCCATTGGCCAGCAGGCCTACGTCGGCCTCGGCGGCTATGCGCTGATCGTGCTGGCGGACGATCTCGGCGTGAATCCGTTCCTCGCGGTCCCGCTGGCCGGCGTGATCACCGCGGTGTTCGCGCTGCCGACCGCCGCCCTCGTCTTCCGCTTCCACGGGGGCTACTTCGCGGTGGGTACCTGGGCCATCGCCGAGGTGTACCGCCTCCTCATCGCCAATACGCCCGTGCTCGGCCGCGGGTCCGGCCGGACCCTGAAGGCCGTCTTCCCGCTGGCCCGCGAGACCCGGGAGGTGACGACCTACGTCCTGGCGCTGGCGATCGGAGTGGTGGCGCTCGTGGCGGTGTACGCGTTCCTCCGCTCGCGCTACGGGCTCGGGCTGATGGCGATCCGGGACAGCGAGCCCGCCTCCGAGACGCTGGGCGTCGATGTCTTCCGGACGAAGCTCGTGGTCTACCTGGGGGTCGCGTTCGGCACCGGCGTCACCGGTGCCTTGATCTACCTGAACCTCCTGCGCATCTCCCCGGACGCCGCTTTCAGCATCAACTGGACCGCCTACACGATCTTCATCGTGGTGATCGGGGGTCTCGGCTCCCTGGAAGGTCCGCTCGTCGGGACCGCGCTCTTCTTCGTCGTTCGCGAGCTGCTCTCCGACTACGGGGCCTGGTACATGATCCTGCTCGGCGGGCTCGCGGTGGGTGTGATGCTCGCGTACCCGCGGGGCCTCTGGGGGATCGTGGCCGAGCGGTGGGATCTACACTTCTTCCCGATCCAGCGTCGCGTGCGCCTCGGCGAGGAGGAATTCGCCCCACGACCACCGGCCCGGTGATATAGCATGGGCGTGGTCGGCGGTGGCCGGCCGTCGTGAACCTTCGCCCAGGGGGGACCAGACGGAGATGAGCGAGACGACAGCGCGGCGGACTCGGACGGGGCCCGAGCCCGATCCCGAGTTACCGGCGCGAATCGAGACGTTCCGGCGGGATGGCTTCGTGGTGGTGCCGGGCCTCTTCGACGCGGAGGAGATGCAGCGGATCGCGACGTGGACCGACGAGCTGCAGGGGCTCCCGGAGGTGCCGGGCCGGTACATGATGTACTTCGAGCCGAGCCTGCTCCGTCCCGGAGAGCGCGTGCTCCAGCGGATGGAGAACTTCTGCCCGTTCCACGCCGGCTTCGCCGCCCTCTGCGACGGCGACAAGCTGTGCGGCGTGGCCTCCCGACTCTTCGGCGAGCCGGCCGTCCTCTTCAAGGACAAGATCAACTTCAAGCTGCCCGGCGGCGACGGGTTCAAGCCCCATCAGGACCAGCAGGCCGGCTGGAGCACCTACGCCGACCTCTTCATCACCGCCATGGTCTCCATCGACCCCACCACCGCGGAGAACGGCTGCCTGGAGCTGTGTGCCGGGCACCACACCCACGGACTGCTCGGCGACGAGTGGAAGCCCCTCACCGACGACGACATGCGCCGCCTGGGCGCCCGGGCGGTGCCGACCCGCGCCGGCGACGCGGTGTTCTTCGATTCGTACACGCCCCACGCCTCCGGCCCGAATCTCACCTCCGAGCGCCGGCGCGTGCTCTACATCACCTACAACCGCCGGTCGGCCGGGGATCACCGGGCGCGCTACTACGCCGACAAGCGGAAGAGCTTCCCGCCCGACATCGAGCGCGATCCGACCCGGACCTACACCTTCCGGGTCTGAGTCGAGGTCGCGAAGGCGCGCGCTCCTGCAATTGTTGCTTCGGGGTGTCGATTGTGTTACTCAACGATGCATGCACCACTGGATACTTCGGGTCGTGCTCGTTCTCGTGGCCAGCCTGTCGATCGCGTCCCCGGCGTACGCCTACCTCGATCCGGGGACGGGAAGCATGCTGGTTTCTGCGGTGATCGGCGTGGCGGCGGCCGTCGCCCTGGCGGCCCGGATGTTCTGGTACCGGCTTGTCGGCTTGGTTCGAGGAAAGAAGCGCGAGCCTCGACCGGGAGCGGTGGACGGCGCACCTACCGCCGAAAAGTAGCGCGTCCGGCGCGGTGGTGAGGATCTGGCAGGACTGGAACAGCTACCGCCGCTTCCGCCAGCTTCCCCCGCGTGACCGCAACGTCGTCTTCTACTCCGAGACGCACCAGGACTGGCATCATCTCCAGCCGCTCATCGACTTCCTGGTCGGGCGCCTGTCCCGGTCGGTCTGCCACGTCACCTCCGAGCCGGTCGTCCCGCTCCCGTCCCCGCCGCGGCCCGGCCTGCTCACCTTCCGCATCCGCCCCGGGGCGGTCTGCACCTGGTTCTTCCAGATGCTCAAGGCCGACGTGATGGTCCTGACGATGCTGGATCTGGCGAACTTCCAGCTCAAGCGCTCGATCAACCCGGTGCGCTACGTCTACGTGTTCCACAGCATGGGCAGCACGCACATGGTGGATCACGAAAACTCGTATGATCACTACGACAGCCTCCTCTGCACGGGGCCCCATCACGTCGAGGAGATCCGCCGGCGTGAGCGGCTCGCCGGCCTGCCGCCCAAGGACCTGTTCGCCTACGGCTATCCCCGGCTCGAGCGGCTCGTCGAGATCGCCGCCGCCCACCCGCGGGGGCCGGCGGGTTCGACCACCGTGCTGCTCGCGCCGACGTGGGGCGAGCAGTCGACCCTGCACGTGTGCGGCGAGCGGTTGATCGCCGCCTTGCTGAGTGGCGGCCTCCGCGTGATCCTGCGGCCGCACTACCAGACCACCCGGCTCGCGCCGCGTCTCGTGCAGCGCCTGGTCGCCCGGTTCGAAGCGGACCCGCGCTTCCAGTACGTGGACCGCATGGAGGAGAGCGGCTCGCTGTTCGAGTCCGACCTCCTGATCAGCGATTGGTCCGCCATGGCGATCGAGTACGCGCTGGGCCTCGGCAAGCCGGTCCTCTTCGTCGATGTCCCACCCCGCGTGCGCAACCCGAAGTACGCCGAGCTCGGCCTGGAGCCGATGGAGATGCGCATCCGACGAGAGCTCGGAGCCATCCTGCCGCTCGACCGGATCGCGGAGGCTCCGCGGCACGTGGCGGAGCTGCTTCGCGGCGTCGAGGCCTTCCGGGGGCGCACCGCGGCGCTGCGGGAGCGCTGGGTCTTCAACTTCGGGCGGAGCGTCGAGGCGGGAGCGCGTGAGATCGCTCGGATCGCCGACGAGCGGGCGGGCGCCGGCGTGCGCGGGGCATCGCGCTGAGCCCGGGGGCCCCGGCCGGGCGGACCAAGGTGAGCGCGAGAAGGCGGCTGCTCCGCTGGGGAAGCTGGTTCGCGGTCGTCAACGCGGCCGTCCTGGGGATCGTCGGTCTGCGCTATCTCTGGCACTATTCGCCGCCGGTGCCTTCCGTCGGCTGGGGCTACGCGGTCCTCGCCTACGTGGGCCACCTGACCTCCCTCGCCTACGTCCCGTTCCTCCTGGTGCTGGTCCCCGTGATCGTGCTGCTCCCCCGCGCGCAAGTGGTTCTGCCGCTGGGCGTCGCCCTGGCCGCCGTCGGTCTCAGCTTCTTCGTGCTCGATACCCTCCTCTTCGCCGAGGACCGGTACCACCTCAATGCCCTCACGTTCGGCCTGCTGGCGCCGCAGACGTGGGCGTTTCTCGCGCTCTACTTCCTGCTGGGCGTGGCCATCGAGGCGATGCTGGCGGCCTGGGTCTGGAAGCGCACCGCGGGCCCTCCGACGCGTCGGATCGGGCGGTATCTCGCGCTCGGCGTCGGGACATGCCTGCTGGCCGGCCACCTCGTCCACGCGTGGGCCGAGGCCCAGTACTACGTGCCGGTGACCGGATTCACCCGCTACCTGCCGCTGTACTACCCGCTCAGGATGGCCGGGCGCCTCGCGAACCTCGGCCTCGTGGATCGGGACCGGGCGCGCGACCGTGAGCGCGTCGCCTCGCTCGGGCGCCCTCCGGGCGGCGAGCTGAACTACCCGCTCGCCTCCCTGCGTTGCGAGCCCCGGTTGCCGGTGCCGAACGTGCTGCTCATCGTGATCGACGGCATGCGCGCCGATGCCCTGACGCCGGACTTCGCCCCGAGGCTCGCCGAGCTCGCGCGCGGCGCGATCCGCTTCGACGGGCACTACAGCGGTGGGAACTCCTCGCGGGCCGGCATGTTCTCCCTGTTCTACGGCCTCCCCGCCACGTACTGGGATGCCTTCGCCGTGCCCGCTCGTCCGCCCGTGCTGATGGACGTGTTCCGGCGGTACGGCTACCAGCTCGGATTGTTCGCCAGCTCGCCCCTCTACCGGATCGTCGAGCTGGATCGGACGGCCCTGGCTCGGATCCCCGACCTGCGCCTCGAGACCTCCTCGCGCCTCCCGGGGTCCAGCGGCCGGGACCGGACGCTGACCGATGAGTGGCAACAGTGGCTCGACCGGCGGGATGCGGCGCGGCCCTTCTTCGGGTTCCTCTACTACGACGCGGCGGTGTCGATCGAGCCGCCCGACGACCACCAGCCCGCGATTCCGGTCCCGCCGGGGACCTCGACCCAGGCGCGCCTGTACGCCCGGTACCTGACCGCGGTGCACTACGTCGATTCCCTGGTCGGGCGGGTGCTCGATGATCTGGAGCGCCGGCAGCTGCTCGAGCGCACGGTGGTCATCGTCACCTCCGATCACGGCATGGAGTTCGACGAGACCGGGCAGGGCTTCACGGGACACGGCACGTCCTTCAGCGTCTACCAGATGCGCACGCCGCTCGTGCTGCGCTGGCCCGGGCGGCCGGCGGGACGCGTCGTCCGCCGGACCTCGCACAACGACCTGGCGCCGACGCTGCTCTCCCAGCTGTTCGGCTGCACGAATCCGCCGTCCGACTACGCGAGCGGCCACGATCTCTTCTCCGACGCGCAGTGGGACTGGCTCATCGCCACCGGCTACCGCGACTACGCCCTGATCGAGCCCGAGCAGGTGACCGTGGTCTACTCGGCCAGCTACGAAGTCCGCGACCGGAGCTATCGTCTCGTCGTCAACCCGACGCTGCCGCGTGACAGCCTGCGCGCCGCCCTGCGCGAGATGAGCCGGTTCTACCGATGATCGGGGGGCGTCGCGGGCGGTGGCGGCCGTCCGGGATCGGCCGCCCCGTGCTCCCGCTCCTCGGGCTGCTCCTCCTCGCCTCCGCGGTCACCCCGCGCGCCTCGGCAGACGAGGCGGCCGGCGACCGGGTCCGCATCACGACGGACCGCCTCGACCTGGTGTTCTCCCGCGAGGGCGCCGAGCTCGTGGCGTGGCGGGCCTGCCATCCGACCTGTGCCCGAGGGCCGTCGGTCCGTTTCGCCGGCGACGACGATCCGCGGCCGGCGCGGCTGATCCTTCGCGGCGCCGGGCCCCCGGTGGATCTCCAGCGTCTGCGCTTCAGCGCCGACCTCAGCGAGGACGCGCGCGCCCGGATCGCGACCTTCCAGGCCGACCTGCCCGGCGACGACGTCCGCATCGTGAAGTCGTTCGAGGTCGCGCGGAACGGCTACGAGATCGTGACCACGGTGCGGCTGCTGGGACCGCGCGCGGCCGCGCTCGCGGCGGGCCGGCGCCTCGTGGTCGAGCTGGAGCCGGGCCGGGGATTGTTCCCGGCGCCGGCGGCCGGCTTCTCGGCCACGCTCGACCGCGTCCAGAGAGTGGCCGTCGCCGGGGGTCGTGTCAGCGTGCTTGCTGAGGACGCCCGGGAGCCCGCGCCAATGCGCGCGGGCGACTGGGTCGGGTTCCGGAGCCGATTCTGGTCGCTCCTCCTCCGCTCGGACGCCGGCGGCACTCTCGAGCCGCGGTCCGGGGCGAGTCTCGTCCTGGTTCCCGCGGAGGAGCCCGCCCGCCTCGCCTGGCGCTACACGTTCTACTCGGGACCGCTCGAGAGCGCCGCCCTGGCCCGGGCGGATCCGGAGCTCGACCGGCTGCTCTTCTCGGGGCTCTGGTCGTGGCTGCGCGCGCTCTCGTGGGCGCTCCTGTTCTTCCTGCGCGGCCTGACCGCGATCGTCGGCGATCCCGGTCTGGCGATCATCGCCCTCGCGGTGTCGGTCAAGGTCCTGCTCCGGCCGCTGACCATCGTGGCCGAGCGCCTGCAGGAGCAGGTCAACGCCACCCAGGCGCGGCTCCAGCCGGGCATCGACGCCATCAACGCGGCCCATCGAGGCGAGGAGCGGGCCCGCCGCACGCTGGCTCTGTACCGCGAGGCGGGCGTCCACCCGCTGTACACGCTGAGGAGCCTCCTCGGCTTCCTGATCCAGCTCCCCGTGTTCATCGCCGTGTTCGACATGCTGGCGGAGGACTTCGATCTCCACCGGGTGTCGTTTCTCTGGATCCCGGATCTCTCGCGCCCGGACGAGCTGCTGCGGCTGCCCGCGTGCCTGCCTTTCTTCGGCTGCCACCTGAACCTGCTGCCGTTCCTGATGAGCGGCGTCTCGCTGGCGACCCTGCTGCGGTTCCGCTCGGCCGTCCTGACGCCGCCCCTCGCTCGCCGGCAGCGCCGGAACCTCATGGGCATGACCCTCGCGTTCTTTCTGCTCTTCTACACGTTCCCCGCCGGCATGGTCCTGTACTGGACATCGACGAACTCGTTCCAGCTCGTGAGCCAGGAGCTCGGGCGGCGGCGCCGGGCCCGCCGGGCCGACCGAGAGGGCCGCTAGCGGTTTCGCCGCGCGCGGGTGGGGCGCTAGCCGCCGCCCAGCTCCCCGCGCTCGTGCAGCAGGCCGTCGTAGAAGCCCGCGAGCGACTCCAGCACCGGCGCCGCGGCGCCCGAGTAGGACGAGCCGTGCATCACCGCCAGGGTTTGGGGCTCGAGCTTGGCCAGGCGGCGGATGGTGGGGCCGGTGGCGGGCGTGACCGCGGTGTAGCCGAACTGCTTCTCGGCGGCCATGGCCGGGCCCATGATGTCGCCTTCGGTGAGGGCGGGCGGGTTCCCGACGTGGGTGAAGAGGTCGCTGCAGAAGAGGGTGCCGGTCGTCTCCTCGTAGAGCAGCCCCGCGTCCCAGCAGTGCGGCACGTGCGGGGTGTCGAGGCGCCGCACCCGGCGGCCGCCCAGATCGAGCGTCTCGCCGTCGGCCAGGGCGCGCGGGGGACGCGGGGCCTGGTCGTTGAGCCAGATGGCGCAGCCGATGGCGCCGTGAGCGACGATCGCGTCCGGGGCGGCCGCGAGCCACTCGCCGAGACCGCCGCACTCGTCGGCCTCGATGTGGCTGAAGGCGATCCACCGCAGCCGGCGCAGCTCCATGATCCGCGCCGCCGCCTGGGAGATGGCCGGGAACAGAGCGCGCTGCCCGCAGTGAAAGAGCAGGGGCTGCTCGGCGTCCACCAGGAACTGGTTGAACGTGAATCCCTTCGGGCCCACGGCGGGGAGAAACGTCGAGAGGCGGTAGATCTGCGGGGCGATCTCGTCGATCTTCGTCTCCATGAAATCCTCCGGATCGATCTTGCGAGGCGGGCGGACGGGTGTCAAGCGGTGCGCTATAATCCCCAAACCATGAAGACCGCCGCGAACGGCATCACGACGCGGTACGAGCTCGAGGGGCCGCCGAGCGCGCCCATCGTCACGCTGAGCCACTCGCTCGCCGCGAATCTCCACCTGTGGGATGCGCAGGCCGCCGCCCTGAAGGACCGCTATCGCGTGCTCCGTTATGACATCCGCGGGCACGGCGGCTACGGCGACATGCGCGAGGACATCCGCGCGATCCGCTGCCCGACTCTGATCCTCGTCGGCGAGGAGGACCGCGGCACCGACATCACGATGGCGCGCGCCATGTACGAGCGCATCGCGGGCTCCGAGCTCACCGTGATTCCGAAGGCCGCGCACTGCGCCTGTGTCGAGGCCGCGGAGGAGTTCAATCGCGCCGTGCGCGGATTCCTCGCCCGCGTCCGCTGATCGGAGCCGGCCCCATGCGCTTCGGCACCTTCTTCTTCTTCCAGGCCGCCCCGGGCCTCAGCCACGCCGAGGTCGTCCACCGCGAGCTCGAGCAGATGGAGTGGACGGAGGAGCTCGGCTTCGACCAGATCTGGCTGACCGAGCATCACTTCATCGAGTACGGCCTCGCGGTGGATCCGGCAAGCCTCGCCGCCACCGCGGCCGCGCGGACGCGCCGCGTCCGGATCGGGCTGGCCGCGGCCATCCTGCCCTTCCATCACCCGCTGCGGCTGGCCGAGCAGCTCGCCCTCATCGACATCATCTCGAAGGGCCGGCTGGATGTCGGGGTCGGGCGGGGCAACCGCCCGGCGGAGTTCAAGGGCTACCACGTCCCGCAGCAGGAGAACCGCGAGCGCTTCGACGAGGCCGTCGACATCATCCTCAAGGCCTGGACGGAAGAGCGGTTCGCGCACGACGGGCGCTTCTTCACGATCGGCGAGGCCCGGGTGATACCCAAGCCCTGGCAGCGGCCCCATCCGCCCATCTACCAGGTGTGCGGCAGCGACGACGGGATCGAGAGCTCGGCCGCGCGCGGCTGGCCCATGCTGAACTCCATCCTCACCGGCCCGATGGACCAGCTCATCAAGCGCCGCGAGAGCTACGTGACCGCGCTGCGCAAGCACGGGCGGACGGAGGCCGAGATCGCCACCCTCATGAAGGACTGGGGGGTCTCCCGCCAGATCTACGTGGCGCCCACCGACGCTCAGGCCCTCGCCGAGGCCAAGGACGCCGAGATGTGGTACCAGGACTCGCTGCGGCGCTTCCAGGTGCCCGAGCGCATCGAGGACGCGCACCCGAGCCTCCAGCCCGGATTCCGGGCCGCCGCCGAGCGCTTCAAGAGGGTGACGTGGGAGGGCCTCGTGGCGGAGACGGTGGCCTTCGGCTCTCCCGACACCGTGGCGCGCCACATCCAGGCCATGCGGGACATGGGGATCGGCCACGTGCTGTGCTGGATGAACTTCGGCGGCCTGCCCCAGGACAAGATCCGGCGCTCCATGGAGCTGTTCGCCCGGGAGGTCATGCCGCACTTCCGGGACGCGTAACGCGGCCGGCGGCCCGAGGTCCGAGTGATTGGCCGTGGTGGCCGGCGTGCACGCATCCAGCTCCGGCAGCTCGCGGCGATCACGGTGCTGGCCTGCACCGTCACCCCCGTCTTCAATGTTCTGACGAGCGAGGCCACGCTCGGGTCCGCGGTCGTCCAGGGGGTGATCGACGCCCTGCTGGTGTCCGTGCTCGTCGGCGGGTACCTGCAGTTCGTCCGGGATGGCCTCTTGCGCCCGTGGTTCAGGGAGCTCAGCTTCGCGACGGACTTGGCGATCAGCAGCCCGACCGTGGTGGCCCTGTTCCTGGTCGGGCGGGGGATCGGCCTCGTCCTGACGAGCCTCGACCCCGCCCGCTTCCTGAGGAGCTTCACGGAGGCCCACCTCCTCTACGCCCTGCCGTACTTCGTGGTGCTGTCGGTCGGGATGCTGTTCGTCTTGCAGATGAATCGCATGGTCGGCGCCAACGTCCTGCGCTATTTCGTGGCCGGTCGGTACCACCAGCCGACGGCCGAGGAGCGCATCTTCCTCTTCCTGGACCTCGAGCAGTCGACGACGCTGGCCGAGCGGCTGGGGAGCGCCCGCTACTTCGAGCTGCTCCGGCGCTTCGTGGACGATCTCACCGACCCGATCGTCGCGTCGCGGGGGGAGATCTATCAGTACGCGGGCGACGAGGTGGTGGTCACGTGGCCGCTCGTCGAGGGCGTGCGGGCCGCCAACTGCGTCCGCTGCTTCTTCTGGAGCCGGGACGCGGTGGCGCGAGAAGGCGCCCGCTACACGCGCGACTTCGGCCTGGTGCCCCGCTTCCGCGCCGGGCTCCATGGGGGAGCGGTCACCGCCGGCGAGCTCGGTGATCTGCGCCGGCAGGTCGTCTTCGTCGGGGACATCCTCAATACCGCGGCCCGCCTCGAGGAGTACGCGAAGCGAGCGGGCCTGGACCTCGTCGTGTCGGGGTCCCTGCTGCACCGGCTCGAGCTCCCGCCCGGCGTCGAGGCCCGGTTGTGCGGTGAGCTGGAGCTCCGGGGCAAGGAGGCCCGCGTGGCCGCCTACAGTCTCTCCGGCGCGCCGAGCCCGGCTCAGCGCGCGGTGTAGCCGCCGTCGACGGGCAGCGACACGCCGGTGACGTAGCTCGCGTCGTCGGAGACGAGGAAGAGCCCCGCCTGCGCGACCTCCATCGGGGTACCCACCCGGCCGAGGGGGATCACCTGCTTCATGCGGGCGAGGTTCTCGTGCTTGTTCGATTCCACGTCGGGACGACCCATGAAGATGTCGAGCATGGGCGTGTCGATCGGGGCGGGACAGACGCAGTTGACGCGGATCCCGTCCGCGGCCAGTCGGATCGCGAGCGACTTGGTGAGCCCGGTGACGCCGAACTTGGCCGCCGAGTAGACCGGGCTGAACGGCGAGCCGTAGATACCGGCGATCGAGCTGGTGAAGAGGATGCTGCCGCCACCCCGGGCGCGCAGGGCCGGGATCGCCTCCGCGGTGGTGATGAGGACGCTCCTCAGGTTCAGGGTCAGGGCGAGATCGACGTCGTCGAGGTCGACACCCTCCACTCGCCCGGGGCCGGGATGCCCGACATTGTTCCAGAGGATGTCCAGGCCGCCGAGGGCGCGGACCGCCTCCCCCACGATCCGCTTGCTGTCGGCCTCCTTGGTCAGATCGCAGGGGATGCCGTGGGCGCGGCCGCCCGCCTTGGTGATCTCGCCGACGGTGTCGGTGATCCGTCCCCGGTCGATGTCGGCGACCGCGATCGACGCGCCCTCGCGGGCGAAGAGCACCGCGGCCGCCCGTCCGATGCCCGATGCCGCGGCGGTGATCAGCGCGTTCTTTCCTTTGAGACGCATATGGCGCTCCTTTCCTGGGCAGATCGCGCCGCGATAGTACCTCGCGGGACCCCGGTGTCAATGCCCGGCCCCGGACGGCTATTCGCACGTCCTCAAGTCGAGGAAATGGGGGTGTCCGCGGCGCTATACTGGGCCGGGATGGCGTACAACGCGTGGTTCCAGTGCATCAACGGCTGCCCGGGTGAGTTCGACCTCCGGGAGGTTATCTACCGATGCCCCACCTGTGGGGACCTCCTCGAGGTCCAGCACGACGTGGAGGCCCTACGGTCGCGCTCGGCCGCCGCGTGGATCCAGCTCTTCGACGACCGGTACCGGCGCAACATCTATCCCTACGGCTCCGGGGTCTGGGGCAAGAAGGAATGGGTGGTGCCCTTCATCGACAACCAGAACATCGTGTCGATGTACGAGGGCAACTCCAACCTCCTCTGGGCCGACCGCTACGGCAAGCAGCTCCGCGTCGAAGACCTCTGGATCAAGCAGTGCGGCAACTCGCACACCGGGTCGTTCAAGGACCTCGGCATGACCGTGCTCGTCTCGGTGGTCAAGGAGATGATGGCAGGCGGCGCGCCCATCGACGCGGTGGCCTGCGCCTCCACCGGCGACACCTCGGCCGCGGTCGGCGCCTACTGCGCGGCGGCGGGCATCCCCGCGGTGGTGCTCTTGCCCAAGGACAAGGTCTCCATCGCCCAGCTCGTGCAGCCGCTCGCCAACGGGGCCCTCGTGCTCTCGCTCGACACCGACTTCGACGGCTGCATGGCCATCGTGCAGGAGATCACGAAGGAGCGGCGGATCTACCTCGCCAACTCCATGAACAGCCTGCGCATCGAGGGCCAGAAGACGGTGGCCATCGAGATCGTCCAGCAGTTCGACTGGGAGGTGCCGGACTGGATCGTCATCCCGGGTGGCAACCTCGGCAACGTGCACGCGCTCGGGCAGGGCTTCCTCATGATGCAGGAGCTGGGGTTGGTGAACCGGCTCCCGCGCATCTGCCTCGCCCAGGCCGAGCGGGCCAACCCGCTCTACCGCTCGTTCCTCGAGGACTTCAAGAAGTTCGAGCCGGTGACCGCCCAGCCCACCCTGGCCACGGCCATCCAGATCGGCAACCCGGTGAGCGTCAAGCGCGCGATCCGGACGCTGCAGCGCTTCAACGGCGTGGTCGAGCAGGCCACCGAGCAGGAGCTCGCCGACGAGGCGGCGCGCGCGGACCGCACCGGCATGTTCAACTGCCCGCACACCGGGGTCGCCCTGGCCGCGCTGCGCAAGTTGGTGGACCGCAAGATCGTCCGCTCCGGGGAGCGCGTGGTGGTGCTGTCGACCGCGAACGGGCTCAAGTTCGCCGACCAGAAGGCGGCCTATCACATGGGCACGCTCGACGGCATCAAGCCGGCGCACCGGAACAAGCCGGTCGAGCTGCCCGCCGATGCCAAGCGGGTCGCCCGGACCATCGCGCGGCACGTCGAGAAGGCGCGGGCGCTGGTGTCGTGATGGACGAGCACGGCGGGCGCGAGCGCGGGGTGCCCGAGCGCGTGGACCCGCCGAAGAAGCCGGTCGGTCCCAGCACCCTCGCGGTGCACGGGGGCGAGCCGCGCCCCAAGCCCGCGCACGCCCTGGCCACCCCGATCGTGCAGACCGCCACCTACACCTTCGCGAACACCCAGGAGCTGAAGGACCACTTCGACGGCAAGATCGAGCGCGTCGAGTACGGGCGCTACGGCAACCCCACCCAGCGCATCGCGGAGGCCAAGCTGGCCGCGCTGGAAGGGGCGGAGGAGTGCCTGCTCTTCGCGAGCGGCATGGGGGCGATGACCACCGCGCTCTTCGCCATGCTCTCGCGCGGCACCCACGTCGTGGTCACCGATGACAGCTACCGGCGCACCCGTCAGTTCCTGAACCAGACGCTCTCGCGCTACGGGATCGAGGTGTCGACGGTGCCGGCGGGCGACTACGAGGCGATCGAGGACGCGATCAAGCCGACCACCCGGGTGCTCGTGAGCGAGTCCCCGACCAATCCCTACAACCGTATCCTCGACCTCGAGCGGTTCGCGGCGATCGGGCGCCGGCACCGCGTGAGGACGATTATCGACGCCACCTTCGCGACCCCGTACAACCAGCGCCCGCTCGAGTGGGGCGTCGACGTGGTCGTCCACTCCGCCACCAAGTACCTGGGCGGCCACAACGACCTCCTGGCCGGCGCGGTGCTGGGCTCGGCCGAGCTGGTGGGCGGTATCCGGGGGCTGCAGGGCATCACCGGCGCGGTCGTCGACCCGTTCGCGGCGTACCTGCTCGTGCGCGGGCTCAAGACCTTCGCGCTCCGCATGGAGCGCCAGAACGCCAACGCCCAGGCGGTCGCCGAATTCCTCGCCGCCCACCCCCGGATCGCCGCGGTGCACTACGCGGGCCTGCCCGGCCATCCCGAGCACGCGATCGCCCGGAAGCAGATGCGCGGCTTCGGGGGCGTGGTCTCGTTCGAGGTGGCGGGGGACCTCGACGCGGCCACCCGGGTGGTCGACGCCTGCACCATCCCGCACATCGCGGCCTCGCTGGGCGGCGTGGAGAGCCTGATCGAGCAGCCCGCCATCATGAGCTTCTACGAGCTCAGCAGCGAGGAGCGCCTCGAGATCGGGATCAAGGACAACCTGATCCGCTTCGCGGTCGGCATCGAGGACGCCGACGATCTCATCGCCGATCTCGCCCAGGCCCTCGACCGCGCCTTCGCGGGCGGCTGAGTCGAGAGGGGCTACGAGAGGAAGCGGGCGGGGCGGTAGGGGGCCAGCCGCGGGTCGAGCGTGGCGTCGAGCAGCTCGGCGGCGGTGACCCGGCCCCACAGCGGACCCAGCGTGACCCCGCTGTGGGAGACGACGACGTAGAAGCCGCCGAGGCCGGGGATGGAGCCGACCATCGGCTTCTCGTCGCGCGGCATCGGACGCACGCCCACGCGGGTGGCTTCCACCCGAGCCCGCGCCAGCGGCGGCAGATGGACCGCCACCGCCGCGAGTGAGCGCTCGGCCGGCCACGGCTCGGCGGACTCGCTCCACACCTGGTCGTGCGCGCCCTCGGCGAGCACGATGCGCCCACCGCCGTCCGGCCTGAAGTGGGCGCCGGGCGCGTGGATCGGCCGCTTCAGCGTGGTGGCGACCGGGGAGGTGTAGACCAGGCGTCCAGGAACGCGATCGATCGGAATGGTCAGCCCGGCGAGCCGGGCGATCTCATCCATCGTGCCGCCCGCGCAATCGATCACCATGTCGGCCTCGAAGCGGCCGCCGTCCTCGGTGCGCACGCCCCGCACCCGGTCGCCGGCGCGGATCACCTCGGTCACGCGCTGGCCGGGCCGGACGCGCGCCCCGAGCCGGGTGGCCTCCGCCAGTAGCGCCCCGATGAACGGCACGGCCTCCACGTACCCCTCACCGGGTGTCCAGACCACGCGGTCGACGCGCGCCCCGATGTGGAGGTCGGGCTCGAGCTCCCGCGCCTGCCGCGGCGAGATCCACTCGACGGCATAGCCCCAGCCCGCAAGCCGCTCCACCGCCTGCTCGAGCCGCGTGAGCGACGCGGTCGCCTCGTCCCACGCGAGCGCGCCATCCGGGTGGAGCCACGGGCCCCCGCCCAGCTCTTTGGCCAGGACGGCGTGCTCCTCCATGCTCGCGACGTTGAGATCGTGGTAGCCGCGCGGCGTCTTGTTGAAGGAGTTGGTCCAGGCGAAGCTCGCCGCGGATGTGCCGCCGCCCGGGGCATTGGCCTCCAGCACGGTGACCGAGGCTCTGCGCTGGGCCAGGCGGTAGGCCACATTGGCGCCGACACACCCGGCCCCGACGACGACGAAGTCGGTTCCGTTCATGGCGGGTCGATTCTCGCCGCGGCCGGGGGGACGGATCAGGTCGCGATGGGCGTGTCCGGGCGCCCGCCCCATTCGGTCCACGAGCCGTCGTAGACCGCCGCGTCGGGCCGCCCCAGCCGGTACATCGCCAGCGCCAGTACCGCGGCGCTGACCCCGGAGCCGCAGGTGGTCACGACCGGGCGCACCAGGTCGAGGCCGGCGCGGCCGAAGGCGCCCCGCACCTCCTCCGCGGAAAGCATCGCGTCATCGTCGGCGCGGAACAGCTCGTTGTAGGGCAGGTTCATGCTGCCGGGAATGTGACCGCCGCGTAAGCCGGGCCGGATCTCGGGCTCGGTGGCGGTGAAGCGTCCGCGAGAGCGCGCGTCGACGATCTGGGCGTCGCGCCGCTCGAGCACCGCGAGCATCCGGTGGAGATCCGCGACCAGCTCCTTGTGGAAGGTGGCCGCGAACCGCCGCGGCGCGGGTGAGGGCGTGCCCGATTCCGCCGGCCGCCCTTCCTTCCTCCACTTGGCGAGGCCGCCGTCCAGCACGGTCACCCGGTCGTGTCCGAAGACGCGGAAGGTCCACCACACACGCGCGGAGGCGATGAGCCCGCGGCCGCCGTAGGCCACCACGTGGTCGCCGCCGCCGATGCCGAGGGCGCCCACCGCGTCCGCGAAGGCGGCCGGCCCGGGCAGCATGTGGGGCAACGGCATCGAGTGGTCGGCGACCGCGTCGATGTCGAAGAAGACCGCGCCCGGGATGTGGGCCTGCTCGAACTCGGCGCGCGCGTCGCGCTTGAGGTGGGGCAGGTAGAAGGTGGCGTCCACCACCTTCAGGTCTGGCTCGCCGAGGTGCGCGGCGAGCCAGTCGGTGGTGACCAGCGGCTCGGGCCGGGCGCCGGTCATTAGGATCCTCGCGGATCGCGGGGGGCTCCTCGCGAATCGGCGGGCCGCGCCGGCAGGAGCGCGTGCGGACTCATCCCGTGCGGATCGAGCGCCTCCTCCCAGCGCAGATAGGCCTCCATCGCGGCCCGGCCGCGCTCGTAGGGCTTCTGAACCACGTCCTCCGCCTCGTCCAGCATGGTGCCGGAGCCCGTCTCGACCTCCAGGCCGGCCGCCTTCCATGCGACGAGCCCGCCGTCGAGCACGCGCGCCGCCGCGTAGCCCAAGCGTCTCAGGGTGGCCGCGGCCAGCGTGGACTGCACCCCGTCCGCACAGGTGAGGAGCACGTGCTGGCTCTTGTCGGGCGCGGCGCGGTCGACGTGGAGCTCGAGCCGGCTGCGACCGAGCCACCGCGCGCCGGGCACGTGCCCCCGCTGGTAGACGTCGCTCGGATCCACGCTGATGACCACCGCGTCGCCGAGCGGCCCCGGCGGCACGCGCTCGACCACGCGGCGGGCGGCCTCGTAGCCGAACACCACCGGGGGCGGCTGCTCCGTCTCGATCGGCCGGCCGGAGCGCTCCCAAGCGGGAACCCCGCCTTCCAGAACCGCCACCCGCGGGAAGCCCATGCGCTTGAGCCAGCCCGCGGTCATGATCGAGCGGCCGAAGCCGTCGCAGATGAGGACCAGCCAACCGGCGCGCACCGCGACGTACTCGTCGGTGGCCTGCACCGCCTGGCCACCGGGCGCCCAGACCGAGCCCGGCACGTGGCCGGCCTCGTACTCCTCGCGGGTTCGCACGTCGAGCAGGGCGACGTTCTCACGGTCCCGCCGGGTCCAGCGCTCGGCGACCGCCTCGGCCGACACGAGTGGCGTGCCGTCCTCGGCGGCCAGGCGAGCCGCGACCTCGAGGGCTCGCGCGCGGCTCTTCTCGGAGGGCGCGGGGGGCCAGCGGCTGGCGCCGCGCTCCAGCTCGAGCCCGTCGAGCTGCCAACCCATGGTGCCGTTCTTCACCGCGACGATCGGATTCGGCAGCCCCATGCGGCGCAGCGATTCGGCGCCCAGGTACGATCGCGTGCGTCCCCCGCAGTGCACGACGATGGTCTGGTCCGGCCGCTCCACCACCTCGCC
>Ga0207684_10000959_pt1 | contig 32405 bp, 28 predicted proteins | sample KBSK5501metaG_FD_184342 | JGI IMG/M metagenome (GOLD analysis project Ga0207684, IMG submission 184342) | Corn, switchgrass and miscanthus rhizosphere microbial communities from Kellogg Biological Station, Michigan, USA - KBS K5-50-1 metaG... | ecosystem: Host-associated > Plants > Roots >... | reverse complement strand
AAACAACCATGCTGCCCGCCAGCGGGCACGAGACAACACGTATCCCGCCGTCACTCCCCCCCAGCCACCTCAGTCTGTGCCCCCGTCTCGGCGCCAGTCGGCGAACTGGGGGAAGGCGAAGCAGCGGCAGCGTGAAGACTTCGCCCGCAAGACGGCGAGCGCGCTCATCAGCTCTCACGATCTGATTGCCCTGGAAGACCTGCAGGTGCGCAACCTGGTGCGCAATCGGCGCTGGGCCAAAGCGATCGCGGATGTGGGCTGGTCGCGCTTGCGCTGGTGGGTGGAGTACGATGGCCGGCTGCATGGGGTCCCGGTGATCGCCGTGGCGCCACAGTACACCAGCCAGGACTGCAGCGGCGTCCTGCCCGAGGGTTCGCCGTGCGCGGCGCGTATCCAGAACTCGCTCAGCGTGCGGACGCAGGTCTGCCCGCGCTGTGGGCTCCTCCTCGATCGCGACCACCATGCGGCGTTGATGATCTTGCGGCGTGGGCTGGAGGTGGCCCGGGCGGACGGACGCTGGCCGCCTGAGATGCGTGAGATGCGTGAGATGCGTGAGATGCGTGAGATGCGTGAGATGCGTGAGATGCGTGGTACCGTGGGGCACACGGAACCGAACGCTTGGGGACAGATGGGCTCCTGCGGATGGGTGAGAGCCCGTCCGCAGGAGCCCGGCTGTCCCGGCTGGCGGATCCAAGAATCTCCCGGTTTGAACCGGGAGAGTGTCAAACCATAGAGATTGACTGGCCACAGCGGCATGTCTGGAGCCAGTTGCACGTCCCGCGCATATCCGCCCATCACCCAGGCGCTGCTTGCAAAGATCACGCGGCGACAGCCTTGGTCCTTGGCGGCGCGGAAGATGTTGAAGACGCCTTTGATGTTGCTGTCGAGCAGGGAGTCGTAGAATTCCGCCGCTGGGTTCGCATCCGCGGCCAGATGAACAACGGTATCGATCTGCTTGCAAACGAGCTGACACGCGGTGAGATCGGCGATATCCACTTGGATCGTCTCGTGATCCGCCGCATTTCTCCCCTCTATTGCTGTCTCGGAAGCGATAGGAGCGCGATCGGCGAGACGAAAGTGATAGAGATCCCGCACGGAGCGGACAAAAGCTTGTCCGATCACACCCCCTGCGCCAGTCACCAGGACGTGTCGGCGCGTCGTGAGTTCGGCAGGTTGCATCACGCTTGTCCTTCATACGGGCGTATCCAGCATGGCTCGACGCCTGAAGGAAGCGTTGCGCGCTGTCACGCCCTCAGGGTCAGATGCCCATGATCTTCAGGATCTCGCGCACGGCGTCGGCGGACTTGTTGAGCGCAGACTGCTCCTCGGCGGTGAGCTCGAGCTGAATGATCTGCTCGACGCCCTTCGCGCCCAACTTCACGGGCACGCCGACGAAGACGCCGGTGATGCCATACTCGCCCTCGAGATGCACCGAGCACGGCATGATCATCTTCTTGTCCAGCAGGATCGAGTCAATCATCTGTAAGACCGAGGCCGAGGGCGCGTAGTAGGCGCTACCCTGCTTGAGCAGCTTGACGATCTCGGCGCCGCCATCCACCGCGCGCTGCACGATGGCCGCCAGCCGGTCGGCGGGGAGCAGTTGCGACAGTGGGACACCAGCGACCGTGGACAGGCGCGCCAGCGGCACCATCGTGTCGCCGTGCCCACCGAGAACGAACGCCTGCACATCACGCACCGAGACGTTGAGTTCCTGGGCGATGAAGGTGCGGAAACGCGCGGTGTCGAGCACACCAGCCATGCCGATGACGCGTTCCCTTGGGAAGCCGGTCACCTTCATCACGAGCTGGGCCATCGCGTCGAGCGGGTTGGTGACGCAGATGATGATGGCGTTTGGCGAGCGCTTCCGCACCTCCTGCGCCACGGTAGTGACGATGCCCTGGTTGATCTTCACCAAGTCGTCACGCGACATATTCTCCTTGCGCGGTACGCCGGAGGTGATGACGACGATATCGGAGCCGGCGGTCTCCTCATAGCCGTTCGTCCCGATCACCAGCGAGTCGTAGCCGAGGACGGGTCCGGCCTCGAGGATGTCCAGCGCTTTGCCCTGCGGCAGGTCGGGCACGATGTCTACCAGCGTGACATCGGCGTAGTCGCGCTCGGCCACCCGCTGCCCCAGCGTCGCGCCGACATTGCCAGCCCCAACAACCGTGACTTTGCCGCGCATGTTCGTTTCTCCTCTCACCACACTGTGGCGTGCGCTCGTGATATCTCGCCCAGCGCAGCGTCGCGCTGGATGCGGGCGATGTTCCCGCTACAGGGTATCACCGTCGGCCACCCCACGACAAAGCGGAAGACGCAGGCCCGGTGATATGCTCTTCGCCAGATACATAGCCCTCTCGATTTACCGAAAGGCTCGCATGGTGTATAGACCAAACATCACGTCTGCCCAACCGCGGCGCGGGTATCAACTCGGCGCTTATCGCGCGACGTTGCTTGATACCATCGAGAGCGCTGGCCCAATTCAGTACCTGTATGTGCTTGTCGTGTATGGCGAAGATCGCAAGCCGGTATTATTTGTCGCTTCGGAGACGAGTGAAATGCCACCTCTGCTTGGTCCCTCGCCGCCCTTTCTCGGCCTGTTTGATTTGGAGGGTCACCGGAACCTGGGGAGCGATGAGCGTTGGGCGAACAGAGAAGAGTTTGTGGCGGAAGCGCTGAATCTTGCCAGAAGCGAGTTGAAGGTTACCGACTCAGCTATCCTGCTTCAGCAAGAGGACTAGCGCGATTTGTCGCTGATTCTCAGTTCATTCGAGGAGGTAAGGCATGGAGAGCGCCAACTCACCGCGGGTGCGACCCATCATCTACGGGCATCGCGGCGCGCGCGGCCATGCGCCGGAGAATACTTTGCTGGCCTTCGCGCTTGCCTTCGACCTGGGCGCAGACGCGATCGAGTGCGATGTGCAGCGATCGAGTGACGACCAGCTGGTGATCATTCATGACGAGACGATAAACCGCACAACCGATGGACGTGGCAAAGTGCGAGAGACGCCCTTCGAGACATTGCGCGCGCTCAACGCAGGCGTGCGCTGGAATACGCCGCAGTGCATCCCGACGCTGGCCGAGACGCTTGCGCTTGTGGAGGCGCGTGGTGGCGCCATGAATCTGGAGGTCAAGGCCGACTCGCGCGATGACGCCTTGGCTACCGCTGCGGTTGTCGAAGGAACGCTGGCTGAACTGGACGAGCCGCTGCGCGCCCGACTAATGGTCTCCTCGTTCGAGTTGGCCGCCGTCGAGTGGCTGACGGCGCGGCTTCCCTGGCTGCGAGTCGGCGCGCTCTTCACGGGATCACAGTGGCGCAAAGACGACATGGTCGCGCGCGCGCTCGATCTTGGCGTGGAAGCGCTGCACGCCAACCTCAGCCTTGTCACACCCGATCTGGTGGAACGCGCGCAAAGCGCCGGATTGCGCGTCAACGTCTGGACGGCCAACCGCTGGGCGACAATCCGCAAGCTACTCACGCTCGGCGTCGATGGAATATTCAGCGACGTGCCAGAGCGTGTCGTGATCGAGCGGGCGCGCTTCGCGGCGCGCGAGACGTCCTGAGAATCAGCCAGCGCGCTTTCACTCTACAGCAGAATCTGGCGCCGCGTCCGCTCCGGTTCTGACCTCGGCGTAGTAGCGCTCCCACTGCGCGCGCACATCCGCCTCGCTACGACCTGTATCATAGGCGGGAGAGATCATCGGCAGCGCGCGTGTCACGTGGACGATGACGATGGTGCGAATGGCGCTTGTTACGCCTCGTTCCGAGTAGAGACTCAGCCCGCGCTCGAAAAGCGGCCCTTCCCTGTGGACCTCCGCCGCGCCCTTGAAGCGATAGCCCTTGCGCGCGATCGGATCGACGACGTTGATCTCGACGCGCGGATTGACGCGCAGGTTGGCGACGGTGCGCGGCGAGCGAATATCCGCGAAGGCGAGGGTGTTGGCGCCCCACACGACGAGCGTGCCCTTCGCCGAGAGGTTGGGCGCGCCGTCGGCGCCTACGGTCGCCACATAGCACAGCCGCTGCGCCTCGATCAGACGCCGCATCTCGTCCGTGAGGATGTCCCTCTGCTCGCTCATGTGCGATCCCATAGCGTCGCCCACCACTCGATCGCCGGCGCGGGCATGCCACTGGCGTAGGCAAGAGTCACCATGCGCCCAACCTCGAGTGGCGTCCGGCGAAGGGAGATGTCCAGGCGATCCCCTTCGGCGTTTACAATGGCATATTCGGCCCAACGCACCTGGCGATTGCGCTGGGCGGCCGCCCCCACGCCTGGCAGGCCAACACTCCCCGCATTGATGAGATGGGCGTCGCCATGGCGGCGAACCATCTGGAGGTGCGTATGCCCACCCGCCAGAACGTTGGCGCGCGTCTCCCCGAGCATTGCGTCCAGGGTGTCATCGGGTGTCGTGGGCACGATGACGTCGTGGTACGAGCGCGGCGAGCCATGGAAACACAGGAGTGTCCGACCAGCGCCCAGAGACCGCTCGATCACGGCGGGGAACGTGTGGACAAACGCGCGATCACTGTCGCTGAGCTGCGCCGTGTGCCAGCGGGCGAGGGCCAGGTCGACTTCGTCCGTCGCGGCGTCGGTGGGGGGCGCAAGCAGCCAGGCGTCCATGTTCCCCAGCACGACCGGGCACCCGAGGGAGCGCAGGCGTGCGAGGACAGCGCCAGGCTCTGGTCCGAGCGCAGCGACATCGCCGAGGCAGATGAGGTCGTCGAGCTTTTCCCCGGCTAACTCGGCGAGCACCGTCTCCAGGGCAAAGAGATTGCCGTGGATATCGCCAATCAACCCTATCCTCATGTACCCTTCCTGACGGACCGCCCACTCATGCGCCGCTGTGAGTATATCAGGGCAAAAGCTATCCCTGCCTGTCAAGGGTGACTCAAGCCGACGCGCCACTGGCGCGTACTTGATGCGGAGTGTCTATCCCTGGCGGGGAGCGTTCGCTACTCCGCTTAGACATGTGTTCCCGGCGTCCCCAGCACAAAAGTCGAGAAGCCGCCGTACTCATGCTCAGCGTCGTGCGCGCCCAGCGCTGGGCCAGTGCGCGTCTTGGCGCCCATCTCGTCGATACGCACCGCAAGCAGCTCGACGCCGCGGAGGTCTTTGACGCTGGCGCGCTGATAGTCGTGGCCAACTTCGCGCCCAGGGAAGAACCGGGCGGTCATGCGCTCGAAGACGCGGCGCTTCTCGGCAAGATCAGCGACTACCTCGGCTCGACCAAAGACGACGACGCTGCGATAGTTCGCCGAGTGCGATTTCGCGTCGCGCGAGGCCACGAGCCCATCCAGCAGCGTCACGTTGACGCAGACGGGCGCGCCAGCGCGTAGCGCTTTGATCGTCGCGCTGGCGGGCACGCCGTGCAGGTAGAGCGCGCCGTCTTCGTAGAAATACAGAAACGGCACGCTATGTGGCTGCTCATCCACAGTATAGGCGACATGCGCGACACGGCCCGCGCGCAGGAAATCTTCGACCCGTTCGGGCATGGCGCGTTCGGGATGGCGCCGAATGCGCGTGCGCGGACCGTCATTGATGGGAGTCGTCATAGTTCTGCCTCACTCGATGAATACACCTGTGTGGTAGAGTAGTAGGGAAAATGGCTTGGCGCAAGCTCCAATTCTACAGCGATCGGTAAGGCCAATATGGGCGCGAGTGTCGCCGACCTCTTTCTGACTCTTGACCGGAGCGATGCGGCGCCAGAAGGGCTGACGCGCCAGATCTACGCGCACTTACGCGTCGCCATCCTCGAGGGCCGGTTGCGCGCGGGAGATCGTTTGCCCCCTACGCGGGCGCTCGCGCGCGAGTTAGGTGTGGCGCGGCTCACTGTCGCCACCGCATATGATTGGTTGCGCGCCGAGGGGTATGTCTACGGGCGTGTCGGCGCGGGCACCTTCGTCGCCTCCGCCTTCGAGCAGTACGCGCCGGAACGGGCCGCGCCAGGCCATGAACCGCTAGGCGCTATGGCTGGCGCGCCTGAATCGCCGCGAAAAGCCTCAAACCCGCCACCGAATGTGCGCCTCACGGCCTGGGCGGAGCGCCTGGCCCGCATTCCCCTGACCCTGGCCGATCAAGCGGAAGGCGCATTGTTTGACCTGCGGCCGGGTGTCGGGGCTGCGGACCTGTTCCCATGGGCGCGCTGGCGGCGCGTAGTCGGCTGGCCAGATCCTGTTGATTCAGACCCTGGTGACTCCGAGGGCGGAACCGCCTGGAATACCCTGCTTGGCCCGCTGGAGACGCGCTCCGCTATCGCGGCGTGGTTGCGGCGATCGCGCGCGGTGCGCTGTGATCCCGCACAGGTGATGGTCGGCGCCAGCGTACAGCAAATCCTGGCGTTGCTGGCGCGCCTGCTCGTCGAACCGGGAGAGCGCTTGGTGATAGAGGATCCCAGCTATATTGGCTTCCACGCGGCTTTTCTCGCGGAAGGCGCCGCGCTGGAGGGAGTCGCCGTTGATGAGCAGGGACTCTGCGTGGATAAACTGCCGACAACTATGACAAATGGCGCGCAGACCCCACGCCTGGTCATCGTTACACCATCACATCAATATCCCACCGGCGTGACCCTTGCGATGGAGCGTCGTGTCGCCCTGCTCGAATGGACACGACGCATGGGCGCGATTGTCGTTGAGGATGACTATGACGGCGATCTGCGCCTGGAAGGTCAGCCGCTGGAGGCGTTGCGCGCGCTGGATGAGCGCGACGAGGTGATCTATCTGGGCACCTTCGCCAAGGCGCTCTATCCCGCCGTGCGCCTGGCGTTCGCCGTGCTGCCGCGCTGGCTCGTGGAGTATGTGGCGCGGGCGCGCGCTGCGAGCGACCGGCATCCTGCGCGGCGCGACGCGATCGCGGTCGCCCGGTTTATTGAGTCGGGTGAGCTGGAGCGGCATCTTGTCCGGCTGCGGCGCATCAATCGCTCGCGGCGCGACGCGCTTGTCGCCGCGCTGGCCGAGGCCCTTGGCGGCTCCGCGCTGATCGGGCAGGCGGACGCGGGGAACCACCTCCTGCTACACCTCCCCGAGGGTGTTGCTGATCTCGTGGTGGCCCGCGCGGCGCGCCGTCGCGGGATCGCCGTCACGGCGCTCAGCCCGCATTATCGTGGCCCGGCGCGCAATGGTTTACTTGTCGGTTTCGGCGCGCGCCCCGAACCGCAACTGCGCGCAGCTGCGCATGCGCTGGCCGCCGTGATTCGTGAGACGGCCCGCGTGCTATAATTCAGGCAGCGACCATCTCTTCGGGCTGCGCGAGGCATGCTGACGCGCGATCCGCCAGGCGCGAAAGCGAGTGTGGCATGCGAGACAACGACGACGAACGCGCACGGTCCATGGCGCCTGTTCCTTCTGCCCCCTGGCCGCCAGCGCCTTCCAGTTCCCCAGCGGCAGTCTATCCGCCCCCACCAGAGTTTTATCTTTCAGGCGCGGGACGAGTGTCCCAGCGCGAGGATACAGTTCCCACGCCGCCCCGTGAACACGATACTGGCGGGGCGTATCCCGCGTATTCCGGGACACCACAGAACGCGTGGTCGCGCCCTGGCTACCCACCGCAGCGTCAGGGTGTGGGCCCAGTGATCGCGCAGGCGCGGCCAGATACTCCTATGCAGGCGCTCGGACACTACCTGATTTTCGTTTTCAGCGCCGCCATCAGCATAGTGGCGTTCTGGCTCTGGCTTGGCAGCTGGGAGCTAGGCGTGGGTATTGTGGCGCTGCTCTTCATTCACGAGATGGGCCACTTCATTGTTATCCGCGCGAAGGGCCTGCCCGCCTCGCTCCCGGTCTTCATCCCGCTGATCGGCGCGTACGTGACGATGCGCCAGATGCCGCACAATGTGCGCGACGAGGCGGAGATCGCGCTGGCGGGGCCAATCGCTGGCGGCCTGGCCGGGCTGGGCTGTCTGGCGCTCTATCAGGTGACCGGCGAGCATGCGCTGGTCACGCTGGCGTATCTCACTTTCTTCATTAACCTGCTCAACCTCGTCCCCGTCTCGCCACTGGATGGCGGGCGCATCGTCGGCGCCATCTCGCGCTGGTTCTGGCCGCTGGGTCTCGTGGCGTTGGGCGTTGGCTATTTTTATACCAACAACTGGATCTTGTTGTTGGTCGCCGTCTTTGGCTTCGCGCAGACGGTAGCCCGGTTCCGCACGTCGCAGGCTGGGGATCCGTACTACAAGATTTCCATTCTGGCGCGCCTTTATGTGACGGCTCTCTACTTTGGGCTAGCGGGCGCGCTGGTGCTGGGCATGCTCTCGACGCAAAGTGGGTTCTTCTAGCCGCGAGTATCCCTTCAATTTGAAAGCACAGCGTGTCCCGGCTGCGGCGCAGCAGTCCGAGCCATTCACGTACGGGCGCGCAGCAGGCGCTGCTTCCAGCGGTGCAGCGCCACATCTCCCCAGCTCAGGAATCCCGCCGTCGCCAATCCATGCGCGATGATAGCCGCTACAAGCGAGCGGTTTCCTGGTCGTCCGGTATAGAGCCAGCCAAAGAGCGCACCCGCCGCCGTGACTCCGGCGATAGATCGCCAACTCCAGCCGCCCAGGCGATGGTATGAGCCATAGCCAGCCGTGGCGACGGCCCATCCCAGCAACGTCGCCAGCGAGCGCAGGCCAGGGATCATCGCGAAGGCGCCAGTCGCCACGGATTGCGTCATGCCACGCCAGAAGAGCTCCTCGGCTGGCGCGTTGACGGCGAGATAGTAAGTCGTCTGCAGCGCCTGATCGGCTGCGGTGGGGAGCCGATACTGTGGCGCGACCCATCTGCGAAATACCGCCGCAAGTCCCGCGAGCGGCGCGCCTACCACCAGTCCCAGCGCCACCTCCCGTCGCCAGCGTGCGCGGGTCAGGCCAACGCCAGCCAGCCCTTCCCCTGAGAGGCGGGCGTAGAGCAACGCCACCGCCGTCATGGGCGCGACCCGGCCGAGTGTATCTTTCCAGACCCATCCCCAGGAGTCGCGCGCTGTGCTGCGCGGCGTCGTGGCGCGCGGCTGGCCAGCCGCGCGGCGGCGCGACGTGAGGGCTGCCTGATCTGTCGAGGTTGTTGGGTTGGTAGCGGATGCGAAGTCCATGTAGCCTGCTCGCTGACGTGGATCGATGATCGGAAGCTCACGTGAGCCGTGCGAAGGGAGATCGGCGGGCGACTCAGCAATGAGTGGGTCCAATGATTGTACGCCTGGCCACACATTCTGACAATGAGGGACAACCATCCGTTCAGCCATTGACCGGCGCGATACAATGAGGGGCGTGAACGATTCCGGCGACTACTGCGCCGTCGGTCAGCGCGCGGTCTGAGGGGGTGGCGTGATGATCTGTGCGCAGTGTGGCTATACCAATGGCGTCGAAGACCAGATATGCGCGAATTGCGGATCGTGGCTGCCCGAGATGACAGGCGATGGCTCTGGTCCCGCGCCAGGAAACACCGCGCCTCCTTATCTGGACGGCGCCTGGCGCGAGGCCGATACAGCGCAAGCGCCGGTAGACCCTCAGCCATCACAGGATGCTGCGTATCCCGCCACGCAGAGCGCCGTCCCGACAAGCGCTGGCCCTGGGAATCCTTCCCCATGGCAGCCGCCTGGTGATGTGGGCGAAATGGCGCCGCCAATCGCTACGCCAGGCGATTCGGGTTTTCGGTTTCAGGCGCCCGCGCGGGGCTCGGGATTCGACTACCCCGTGTCAGGGTCCGCCGGATTCGACCACCCACAATCAGCGCCGCCAGGATATGGGCTTGTCGGACCAGGAGGGGCAAGCCCACTCGCGCTTGGCGCGCGCGCTGACCTGGCGCCATACGACGCAGTCATCGGGTTGGGCGAGTTGACCGGGCTGGGCGCGCTGCTGAAGAATGGCCGCTACCGAGTCGTGCAGCTGTTCGCGGCCACGAGCGGAGCCAGTCAGCCGGAAAATGAACCTCCGCTGCTGATCGCGCACGACACCGAAGCGCCCAACACCGAAGTGCTGATCCAGGAGTTGCGCTTCGATGGCATGCCGTTGCAAGATCGGGAGTACGCGCGCTATCTCACGGCGCAGCGACTCATCTCGCTCTCGTACGTGCAAGGCTTCAGTCGCCTGGTCGATAGTTTTGGCGAGAATGGTCGCCAGTATCTCGTCTTCGAGTATCCATCAGGCGATCTGCTCGCCGACCGGCTGCGTCGAGCGCGTGGCTCGCTACCCGAGACGACGGCGATTGATTTCGCTCTGCAGATCCTGGAAGTGCTCGCCGGCGCCGAGCGTGAGCATCCTCCCCTGATTCACGGCAATCTCTGTCCGGGAACCGTGGTATTGCGCCCCAGTGGCCAACTGACGCTTGTTGGGATGTCGCCTACGGCGCTGCTCTATCCAGACGGCGAGGCGCCGAATGGCCCCGCTGGTGGCGTCGCTGGTTACGCTGCGCCCGAACAAGCGCGCGGCCAGGTCAGTGTGCGCTCGGACCTTCATGCGGTCTGCGCGATCCTCTATCAAGCGGTGACGGGGGCGCCGCCGCACACGCGCGCATCCACTGTCACACAGCCAGCGCATAAGTTGAATCCCGCAGTCTCACTGGAGCTCGAAGAGATCTTGAACAAGGGCATGCGTCCATCTCCCGCCCAGCGCTATCAGACAGTCACAGAACTGCGCGAGGCGCTAACGTCGCTGGCGCTCGGTCGGCGAGTCACGTATGCGGCGGCTGGTGAGACCCTTGTCGAGGATCCGGACACCCTGACCCCCGCGCGGGATAGAAGTGGCAAGTTTGTGACCCCCAGGCAGCCGCTCTTGCAGAACCCGCTGTTTCTGATTTTCAGCGTCCTCGCGCTCGTGGCGATTCTTGGCGCCGGGGTGTTCTATGCCATCTCCCCCCATGGCGCGCGCTCTGGCCTTGGTGGTGATCCAGGGTCGGAGGACGCCGCCGCCAGGCTCTTTCAAGCGAAGGGCATCGGCGTCAGCTATGGCGCCCGCATCTTTGAATCCTCCCTGCCCAACAACATCTCGAAGCAGCAAGGCGCGCGGCTGTTGGTGGTAGGTAATGCGCGTGGCGCGCTGGAGGCCTTCACCCGTGCGACTGTAGAGGCTCCAGACGACCCTGAAGCGGCGATCTATGCTGAGAACGCTCGTATCCTGGTCAGCCAGCGCCCAAGCGTGACGCTCGTCGCGGCGACCGCGGACAGCGCTGGCGGGCAGGGGCAGGCAAATCAGCGGGCGTTTACCGTGGATGGACGCGCCGAGTTGCAGGGTGTTTTTCTTGCCCAACAGCGCATCAATGCCACTAACGCCCTGGGTGGCGCCCTGCAAATGCGCGTGCTCATCATGAACTCTGGCGCTGTGCCGGATGACGTGAGACTGGCTAGCGATATCTTGCTTGAGGCGGTTCGCGCCGGCAACGCCCAGAGAATCATCGGCGTGGTCGGCTGGCCCGAGACCAGCCAGACCCAGGTCGCGATCTCGTCACTGGGCCCATCTGGTCTGGCGATCCTCTCGCCTGTAGCGAATGGCAATAGTCTCGGTGGCACAGCGGCAAGCTATTTCGCGATCGTGCCGTCGCTGAACACACAGGCTACGGAGCTCGCGGATGTCGCCGTCTCACAGTTGAAGGCGCGACGCATCCTTATCGTCGCGGATCCGAATGAGCCAGAGGGCAACGCCTGGGGAACGGCGTTCGAGGCGCGCTTAACGTCGAACTATGCCAATGTGATCACACTGCAGCGGCGTGACGCCTATGACAGCTCTACCTCGCCGGACTTCAGCGCGATTGCCCTCGACGCCTTCGCTGTGAACGCCGATCTGATCTATTTCGCAGGCAACGACCTCAACTCCGTCAACCTGGCCCACGCAGTGGCGCATCAGTTCGACGGCAGCGGGCGGCGGCCCCATATTCTGATTACCCCACGCAATGATATCTCCGCGGTGACGGGCCTTGGTAGTGGTCCAGCCGCCGACAGCGCGCGCCGGCGCTCTGCCGATCTGAGCTATCTCTATGCGGCGACACCGGCGCACCTGGATGAGTGGTCCAAACTCAGCCCTCCCTTGACACCTCAAGTCGATCTGGCGTCGCTCTACACCACACAGTTTGGCGGCGCGACGCTGGTGGACCGCGGGGTGGCGCCGAGCGCCGCGCTCATCCTCAGTTTTGACGCTGCGCGCCTTCTCGTGCTCGCAGCCTCGAAGGACCTGCCCAGGGCGCCTGAGAAGCAGCCGAACTGGACAGTCGATCCGACCACCGTGCGCGTACGACTGCGCCAGTTCGACACCCGTCATCCATTCATGGGGTTAGGTGGGGCGCTGGCCTTCGCGATTACGGGAAGTCAACCGCAGAAAGCGCTCGCGATACTCGCATTCGAGCCACACCCCCCATCGGGGCCAACCGACGCTGTCGCGACGGTCTCGGTGCTGCGGGTCGTCGGCGGACGCGACGTCTTTTGCGGAAACTCGTCTTGCCAGCTGACACAATGAGCGCGCCGCCATCACACGCGCGCGTGACTGCTCTCATCCAGCGGCTTGACGCCGACATGAACTGCAACGATTCCGCCAGTCAGCGCAAAGTAGTGGACATCTTCCCATCCTGCGTCCGTCATCAGTCGCTTGAGCGCGGGCGCATCAGGGAACGCGCTGACCGAGGTGGGGAGATAGCTGTAGGCGTCGAAGGCGCGCCCCACTACACGGCCAAGCAGCGGCACCAGCGTGTCAAAATAGAAATGAAACGCGCGCGCAACGACGCTATTCTGCGGATGACTGATCTCGAGGCACACGATGCGCCCCCCAGGCTTCACCACCCGCCGCATCTCCCGCAGGCCGCCGGGAAGGTCGGCAAGGTTGCGCACGACGAACGCGGAGCAGCAGGCGTCGAAGTCGCCGTCCGGAAAATCCAGGCGTTCGCCGTCTCCCTCCCGCAACTGGACGCGTTCGGCCAGCCCGAGGCGGCGCAGCTTTTCGCGACCACGTTCGAGCATCTGCGGAGTGAAATCAACGCCACTGACTTCCGCCGCTGGGTACATCTGCGCCGCGGCGATAGCGAGATCGCCCGTGCCGGTCCCGATGTCGAGCGCGCGCGCGCCGTCGCACAGCGCCAACTGGCGCACGGCGAAGGCGCGCCAGCGTCTGTCAAGACCAGCGGTCATCAGGCCGTTCATTAGGTCGTAGACACGAGCGATGCGCCCGAACATCTGGCGCACATAGGTTGGCTTGCCTCCAGCGGCGCTGAAGCGCTCCTGGAGGACGGGTGGCGGCGTGGGGAGGCTCATATTGGTTGGAACGCTTTCCTTGGAGACCAGGAGTACACGTGAGCGGCGTGCCGCGCGCTCCACGAGATGCACGATCAATGTGTTCGCGCGATCACAAAGTCGACCAACTGTTCCAGTACGGCGCGCTCAGGCGACGCAGGAAACTCGGTGAGCAGCGCGCGCGCGCGCATCCCATAGCGCTGCGCCAGCTCCTGCGCCTGTTCCAAGGCCGGACCCGCCCTGACCCACGCGACTACCTCGCTCACCTCCTGGTCGGTGACCTCAGCGCTCCGCAGCATCTCCTCCACCCACGTGGCGCGACCGTCGCTGTCCTGCTCGATCGCGTAGATAAGCGGGAGCGTGATGAGTCCCTGGCGGAAGTCATTCCCGATAGGTTTGCCAATCGACGCTGTGGTCCCACGATAGTCGAGCACGTCGTCCATGATTTGAAAGGCGACGCCGAGGTTGCGACCATAGTCTTCCAGCAGCGCGATTTGCGCATCTGTGCCAGCGCCGACAGTCGCGCCGCCCTTGCAGCACGCGGCCATCAGCACAGCAGTCTTGCGCGTGATGCGTTCCAGATACATCTCCAGGGAGAGATCAAACTTGCGAACCGAGAGCAGCTCGATGATGGTTCCCTCGCACACACTGGCTACGGTCTCAGAGAAGAGGTGGTCGATGCGAAAGTCCTCGACATCGGCGATAAGCCCCGCCGTCTTCGCAAAGAGATAGTCGCCGAGCAGGATCGCGACACGGTCGCCGTAGCGTGCGTTGACTGTCGGTATTCCCCGTCGAGTCGCGGCGTGATCGATGATGTCGTCGTGAATCAGCGTCGCCAGGTGTACCATCTCGAACGCTACGCTGAGCGGCAACAGCTTCTCGATGCGATAGTCGATCAGCTTGCCCGCCAGGAGTGTGAGGGCGGTGCGCAGCCGCTTACCAGGGGAGCTGAGCGCGTGCTCGGCGGCGGCGTTCAACATATCCAGCCCGGAGAAGGCGCGCTCCTCAAACATGCGATCCACACGTTCGAGATCGGGTTCTATACTGGCGAAGAGCCGGCTCAACGTGGCCGTGTCGCTCATAGGGCCTCCGGGGTGTTTGCAAGACCTTGGGCGCTGAGAGGATAATTTGGCGCGCCTGCCTGATACCCCGGCAGATTATAGCATTGTGGCCGCAACAAATCCCACGCGCGCGGCGCTACGCGCCGAAGAACGCGCGCCTGCCAAGCGCCAGGACCTATACTGCGTCGCTCGTGTCGATCAGCGCCAAATCCTCCTGCAGAAAGAGATGATCGAACGGCAGCTCTTCGACGATGTCGAGCGCCTCGCGATACTCGGCCCACGTTAGGCGGCGACTCAACTCCGGGTCACTGTGCGCCTTAAACGCTGGGAAATACTGATCCATCACACTGACGCCGATATCCGGCCCAAGTTCGGTCATCAGCCAGCCTAATACGTCGCGTGTGCCCGCGTGGCGGTTCGGCATCACCAGATGGCGCACGATCAGCCCGTGCGTGGCGATGCCCTCGTCGTCCAGCCGCAGGCCGCCGACCTGGCGATACATCTCTTTGAGCGCCGCGCGGTTGAACTCGACGTAGTGATGCATCTTCGAGGTGCGTAGCGCCTCAGCATTGCTGGCGTACTTGGCGTCGGGCAGGTAGATATCCACCACGCCATCGAGCAGACGCAGGGTATGGACATGCTCGTAGCCCGCACAGTTGTAGACTAGCGGGATGCGCAACCCCTTCCCGGCGGCGATCACCAGCGCGCGCAGGATCTGCGGCACGAAGTGCGTTGGCGTCACCAGGTCGATGTTGTGACACCCCTTTTTCTGCAGCGAGAGCATCATGTCGGCGAGTCGCTCTGGCCCCACGCGCAGTCCGTGCCCCAACTGGCTGAGCCAGAAGTTCTGGCAATACGAGCAGCGCGCCTGGCATCCACCGAAGAAGATCGTGCCAGCGCCGCGCGTCCCGCTGATGGGCGGCTCCTCGCGTCGGTGCACATTCCACGAGCCGACGATGATCTCCGTGCCGGAGTGGCAGGCGCCGGTCTTGCCTGCGATGCGGTCTACGGGACAGTTCTGCGGGCAGACCGTACAGCGGCGCAGCAACTCCCACGCGGCGTCGGCGCGCGCGGCCAGCTCTCCCGATTCGTACAGCGCGATGTAGCTGGCGTCTATGGACATCGCGGTTGATTCCCTGCCTGACCTGTCCGGGGGACAAACGGTTGTGTCCGCTACTCCAGCGCGACGCGGCGTAGCTCCACAATCTGGTCGCGCAGCTGCGCGGCGCGCTCGAACTCCAGATCTTTGGCCGCGCGCTTCATCTGCGCCTCGAGGTCCTTGATCATGCGCGCGATCTCGTCCTTTGGCAGCGCGGCCAGCGCCACGCCTACCCCTTCGGCGACGGACGCCGCGCCATCATCCACGCGTAGCCGGTCGGCCAGCGTGCGGATGTCCCGCTTGATGTTCGTCGGCGTGACGCCGTGATCCTCATTATAACTTTGCTGTATGCGGCGGCGGCGGTTCGTCTCGTCGATGGCGCGGCGCATCGAGTCGGTGACGCGGTCGGCGTACATGATGACCGACCCCTCGGTGTGGCGCGCGGCGCGACCGATGGTCTGGATCAGCGAGCCTTCCGAGCGCAGGAAGCCCTCTTTGTCGGCGTCGAGGATCGTCACCAGCGAGACTTCGGGCAAATCGAGCCCCTCGCGCAGCAGGTTGATGCCCACCACCACGTCGTAGACGCCAAGACGCAGATCGCGCAGGATCTCGATGCGCTGTATCGTATCGATCTCTGAGTGCAGGTAATGGACCTTGATGCCTAGCTCCTGCAGGTAGTCCGCCAGGTCCTCGGCCATCTTCTTCGTCAGCGTGGTGACGAGCGCGCGCTGCCCTGCGTCGGTGCGCTTGCGTATCTCGGCGATCAGGTCATCGATCTGTCCCTCGGTGGGACGCACGCTGACCTGCGGGTCGAGCACGCCCGTAGGCCGGATGATCTGCTCGACGACTGTCGCGCTATGCTCGTATTCATATGGTCCCGGCGTGGCGGAGACGAAGATAGCCTGGTTGGCGTGGCGCTCGAACTCGGGGAAGGTCAGCGGGCGGTTGTCCAGCGCAGAGGGCAGGCGGAAGCCATAGTCCACCAGCACCTGTTTGCGCGCGCGGTCGCCATTGAACATGCCGCGCACCTGTGGGAGCGCGATGTGTGACTCGTCCACCACCAGCAGATGGTCGTCCGGAAGATAGTCGAGCAATGTCCAGGGCGGCTCGCCGGCCGGGCGCTCGGCGAGGTGGCGCGAGTAGTTCTCGATGCCGGAGCAGATGCCCGTCTCACGCAGCATCTCCATGTCGAAGTTGGTGCGCTGGCGCAGCCGCGCGGCCTCGAGTAGCTTGCCCTCGGCGTCGAGTTCCGTGAGCCGCTGCCCCAACTCCTCCTCGATGGTTCCCAGCGCGCGGTTCAGTCGATCCTGCGTCGTGACCCAGTGCTTCGCCGGGTAGATGTCGACGCGCGCGCGTGTGCCCAGAATCTCGCCTGTCAGCGGATCGATCTCGACGATGCGCTCGATATCGTCGCCGAAGAACTCAATACGGATGGCGAGGTCCTCATAGGACGGGAAGACCTCGAGCACATCGCCGCGCACGCGAAACTTGCCGCGCACGAAGTTCTGGTCGTTGCGCTCGTACTGAATGTCGGTCAACTGGCGCAGCACGCGGTCACGCCGGCGGCTCTCACCGACCTTCAGCGTCACCACCACCTCGCCGTATTCCTCAGGCGAGCCGAGACCGTAGATGCAGGAGACCGAGGCGACAATCAGCACGTCGCGGCGCTCGAAGAGGCTGCGTGTCGCCGAGAGACGCAGCTTTTCGATCTCCTCGTTGATCTGGCTGTCCTTCTCGATGTAGGTGTCGGTGCGCGGGATGTACGCTTCCGGCTGGTAATAGTCGTAGTAACTGACGAAGTACTCAACCGCGTTGTTGGGGAAGAACTCTTTGTACTCGGCGTAGAGCTGCGCGGCCAGTGTTTTGTTGGGCGCGAGCACGAGCGTTGGCCGCTGAAGTCGCGCGACGACCTGCGCGATGGTGAAGGTCTTGCCGCTGCCGGTCACGCCAAGCAGAGTCTGATTTTTCTCGCCACGCTGGATGCTCTCGACCAGTTGTTCTATCGCTACGGGTTGATCGCCCGTCGGCTCGAAGGGCGCCACTACCTCGAAGTCGGGCATAGATGGATCTTCGCTCCTCTGGCAGGCAGGTACTCTATGTCTACACATACGAAGAACCCGCGCAGCGGCAGGTGCGTTGCCCGGGTCTGCCCTGTAGTATACCACGCTATTTACCACCTATGCGAGCGCAGGCGCCAAGCGGGCAAACCGCTGCCCCCGCTCCAGCCTAACTCCGCATGCTTGACATAACGCCCCTTATTCCCATATAGTGAGAGATGATCTTGCGCTGCGCCGTCTCGTGTGCAGGCCGCATGTGCGCTGTTCCTCACTCCTGACATAGAACGCTCTCCCTGGAGGCTCACCATGAATCCCTTTGAAATAGTGCTGCTCATCTTCGGCATTGGCGTGCTGCCCGGCGCGGCGTTCGGCTACTTTTTCGGACGCCAGCGCACGCAGACTCAACAGGCCGAGAAGATGCTTGAGGTGACAGAAAACGCTGATACGCGCCTCGTCGCGCTGCAGGAAGAGCAGCGCAAAGCCTTACTCGAAGCCAAGGATGAGAGCGCCAAGATACGTGCGCAGCTCGAGACAGAGGCGCGTGAGCGCCGGCAAGATTTGAAGGCCCAGCAGCAGCGCCTGGCGCAGAAGGAAGAGGAGTACGACCGCAAGTTCGATCAGCTGGAGAAGCGCGAGCGCCAGCTGACACAGCGCGTGGGTGAGCTGGACCAACAGAAGGCGGCGCTCGAAGAATTGCGCGCCCAGCGGGTGGCCGAGCTACAGCGCGTCGGCCAGTTGACACTCGAGGAGGCGCGCGCGGAGGTGATTCGCGTCGCCGAGGAGGTCGCTCAGCGCGACGCCGCCCGCGCCGCCCGCGAGATCGAGGCGCGCGCCCGCGATGAGGCGGAGTCGAAGGCGCGCGAGATCGTGACGCTTGCGATCCAGCGTTGCGCCTCCGATCAGGTCTCCGAGGTGACGCTCTCGGTGGTGCCACTGCCTAACGACGAGATGAAGGGACGCATCATCGGGCGCGAGGGGCGCAATATCCGCGCCCTGGAGAGCGCCACGGGCGTCGATCTCATCATCGACGATACCCCAGAGGCTGTCATCCTCTCCAGCTTCGATCCCGTGCGCCGGGAGATCGCGCGCAACGCGCTGACCAAGCTCATCCTGGATGGGCGCATTCACCCGGCGCGTATCGAGGAGATGGTGGCGAAGGCGCGCGGCGAGATCGAGCGCGTCGTCGAGGAAGAAGGGCAGCGCGCCTGCATGGAAGCGAACATTACCAACTTCCCGCCGGAGCTGGTGCGGCTCGTCGGACGGCTCCACTTCCGCAGCAGTTACGGGCAAAACGTGCTCAACCATTCCATCGAGGTCTCCGTCCTGGCGGCGGCGATGGCCGCCGAGCTGGGCGCGGACGTCAATGTCTGCAAGGTCGCTGGCCTGCTGCACGACCTCGGCAAGGCGATTGACCAGGAGGTCGAGGGGCCCCATCACCTCATCAGCGGCGAGATCGCGCGGCGCTTCAACCGCTCGCCCAAGATCATCCACGCTATCGTCGCGCACCACGCTACAGATTCGGAGCCGCAGTCGCTCGAGGCCACTATCGTGCAGGCGGCGGACGCCATCTCGGCGGCGCGCCCAGGCGCCCGGCGCGAGACGATTGATCTCTACATCAAGCGGCTGGAGTCGCTGGAGAGCATCGCGAACTCCTTCCATGGCGTCGAGCGCTCCTTCGCCATCCAGGCGGGGCGCGAAGTGCGCATCATCGTCAAGCCGGAGGAGTTGGACGAGATCGGCGCCTCGCAGCTCGCGCGCGACGTGGCGCACAAGATCGAGGAAAGCATGGACTATCCGGGGCAGATCAAGGTCTCGGTCGTACGCGAGACCCGCTCGGTGGAGTACGCCAAGTGAGCGCAAGCGCCGGAGAACCCGCGCGCATTGACCTGCATACCCACTCGACCGCCTCCGATGGTCTGCTCTCGCCGGCCGAGCTTGTCCAGCGCGCAAGCGAAGCCGGGCTCACGACTATTGCGCTGACCGATCATGACACGACGGGCGGCGTCGCGGAGGCGCAGGCGACGGGCGTCGCGTTGCGCGTCACGGTGATTGCCGGCGTCGAGATCAACACCGACCTGCCGGATGGACAGAGCGAGGCGCACATCCTCGGCTACTACCCGGATCAAGGACAAGCCGCGTTTCAGGCGACGCTGACCTTCCTGCGCGACGCGCGTGAGCGGCGTGGCGAGCGTATGGTTCAGCAGCTGCGGGAACAGGGCATCGCCGTCGAGTGGCCGCGAGTGCGCGAGCTGGCGCAAGGAACAGTTGGGCGGCCGCATGTGGCGCGCGCATTGATCGAGGCGGGCTACGCGAGCGACGTGAACGACGCCTTCGCGCGCTACCTCACACGCGGCAAGCCCGGCTATGCTCCGCGATTCAAGTTGGCTCCGGAGCAGGCGGTCCAGCTCATACGCAGCGCCCAGGGTGTGCCCGTCCTCGCGCATCCGCAGGGTATTGCGGGGCTTGCGGACACCGTACTTCCAACCCTGGTTCAGGCGGGTCTGCTCGGCCTGGAGTGCTACTACGGGCAGTATAGCCAGGAGACGGTTGAGGAACTGCTCATCCTGGCTGGGGCGCATGACCTGATCGCGACGGGCGGTTCCGACTATCACGGCCCCAATATCCATCCAACACCACTGGGAGGTCGCTGGGTACCTCCAGAGACGGTTGATCGTCTGTGGCAGGCGGCGCGGACGCTACGAGCCGAGCCAGCGTCGTCGTTTTCGCTGCCCGAACCGTGGGAGTGAGGGCGGATTATCTCAGCGCCTGTGACGCTACGCGAGGGACGCCAAACGCAGCGAACTGACGGCTGGCAGCCATACGCAGGCGGTGGACGTAGTCGTTCGGAGCGCCCGGCGCCACAAAGACCTTGAGGCTCGTTGCGGGCCAAGCCAAGTGAGCCGCAGCGCTTTCATCCCGCCCAGTGCGTCCAGCTATTGGGGGAAGCGCCCGCTCGGCGGATGAGACGATCGGTTCGACGATGACCTCGTGCTCGGCGAACCCCGCCTCGGATGCGAGCCGCGCCTCCATCCTGAGCCGTTCGAGCCGTGAAGACAGCAGTGCGCGCAGGGCGTCATGCTCAGGCCCAAGGTTGGCGTCCCACATCGCTCGGTACTCCATGTCGCCGACGACGCCAGCGATCAGCGTCGCGACGCCAAGCTGTGGCGACGCGCTCAAATGCGCCAGGGCGTCGCCGTCGGTGAGGTCTAGAAAATCTAACGCGAGCGTGTGGCGTTCCGTGTCCAGATCAATCGCCTTACGGAGCATGGCGTGGAGCGCAAGGTTGTGATGACCGCTGTGCAGGAAGTCATAGACGATACGGCGATCATGTTGCCAGGCGCGGGCAGCCTCAGCGGCCCCAGGATTCAGACCAACGCACCCCATTGATCCGTCATCCTTCTGGTCGTCTGGAGTGAACGCCAGTCCGCGCGCCAGAAGAACTGGGTCGTAGCCTGGCGCGCCAAGGCCCGACGCAAGAAGAAAACGCGCCACATTGTCGATATTGTCGTAGTCGAGCAGGCCATTGAGCAGCGCGCCGCGCCCGTCGCTGCCTTTTCCTTCCACCAGCGCGGCGACCTCCTCCCAGTCGAGCCAGTCGAGATAGCGCCGTATCCACGCTGGAAGCGCGTCACGCACTGCGACCACCAGCCGCGCCGAGCGCTGTTCATGATCCATGCCGAGTCGCTCGCGCATCAGGGGCTCCGATAGATGGGAGAACGGGCCGTGCCCCAGGTCATGCGCAAGCGCCGCCGCCTGCAGCGCGCGGTCGCGTGGGCGGGCGCGGCGGGTCAGATGGTAGGCTCCAACAGCGTGGTCCAATCGCGAGGGAAAGGGCCGTCCAAACAGGAGCGTTCCTGGCACGTCTGAGAGCGAGATGTCCGCAAGCCGCTGGAATGGCGCAGTCTCTACCAGCGCCGCCGCCCAGCCAGCGATCCGCACCGAGCCATAGAGCGCATCCGCAAAGCTAGTTGGTTGGAGCCAGCCGGTAGCGCGTGATCTCTTCTCAGCCGCGACAGATTCGAGCGGAGTCTGGCGCGCCTGATCGCGCTGACCATCAGTCATGACATGCCTTTGTGTAGCGATTGCGCGCGCAGGGAGGGTAATCGTCGAGGGCAAGCGTCGTAGCGTGATTTCTCATCCTCGCGCCTCTCCCGCTTGGCGCAAACGACGCTCGCGACCGGGCTTAGTGAGGCGAGGGGTCTTCACCCGGCGCTGGCGCATCCTGTTCACGCCCCCGGCTACGCCAGTATTGCTCTGGGAGCTCGCGCACACTGAAGCCTTCGTTGTAGATGCCCTGGCGAATCAGATAGCCCAGAAATACCAGTTTACGCTCGCTGGCGTCCATCGCCTCGATCTCCTCGAGGGAGGCGTCGGCGAAAGAGGTGGGGCCTGCCTGCGATGGGACCAGGCTAGGAGGCGTCAATGGCGCAGTCTGTGGTAGCGGGCCAGACGGCCCAGCATCGGCGGCGCGCCTGTTGGGGCCGGAGATGACGCGCGGCCGCTCGGCGTTTTGCGCGCGCACATCGGGGCGGCGCAACTCCTCCTGTGGCGCGGCGAACGCCGAGGTGAGACGCACCCGGAGACGGCGGCCATCTTCGAGCCAGTTGGCGAGCGCATGGCGCTCTGTGGCGCCCGAATCGCGCCCCGTGGCGCTGCGTGAGGCTACCGGATGAAGAACGCTCTGTGGAGACCGGAGCCTGCTTGCGCGTCCCGTGAAGCGAGCGATCAATCGGTTAAGGAAGTCTCGCACTCTCATTTGAGCGTCCTCGCTTCTCGGCGGACTCCTGAATCGCTGGGGGTGGGAATAGCGGATGTTCTATCATGACAGAATACAGCCCTGGGTTCCCCGCACTCGGATCGTAGCACACCAGCGTGCGCCAGTCAATTCCACGACCGGCGTCATGCCCCGCTAAATGGCTGGACGCGGTCAACCTTCCACATTCCTGCCTCGTTGACGAGCGCAATGCGAACGACTACTGGCGCGCTGACTGCTCCGTTCGCCGTCGTCACGCGCACCATGAGCGTAGCGACGACCGTGGCTGTGGTCGACTGGGCCACGTAACTGGTCACATTCAGTTGACACGATGCGATCTGCGCTTTGGAGGAAGCCAGCGCATCGCTGAATGCTCTGGTGAAGTCGGCTTGTGACGCATCCGCCTGACCCTGGCGCGATAGCGCGCTATACGCTGAAGCGAAGTCGCCCGCCGCCAGAGCCACGCAGAAGCGTTGCGAGGCTTCCCATGGAGCGACGGCTGGGCCGAGCGCGGCTTCGTCCAGCGCGCCGATCTTCCAGCCAAAGCCATCGCGGACAAGCGTCAGCGACCCAGCGTAGGTATGGTTCCGTGCGATTTGGAGGGTCATGGTCTGTGGCGCCTGGCTCAAGGCGTTGGCGGCTGACCCGCTCGTGACCACCGCGCAGGCGCGCACGTGACCGTCCAACTGGTCTTGCTCCTGCGCGTTGTGCGTGAAGTCCGCTTGTGTCCGCGCGCTCCTGGCGGCTCCGACGAGTTGCCCATAGGAGCCAGCGAAGTCTTGCCGCGTCATGGCGCCACAAAATGAGGCGACGGTCGCCTTCGGGAGCGACGCCTGCCACCAATTGACGCCCACCCAACCCGCCACTAGCGCCATGGCGAGCGCTACAATCCCCACAAGCCATCGCAACGGCGAGCGACGAGGCGCGTTACGTACAGGCTGTGAGCGCTCTGGAAGACCTGGGACAGGCGGAGAGTACGCCTGCTGTTGGGCAGGCGGCGCGGTGATCAGCGGCTGAGTGACTTCCTCGGCGCCTTCATTAGCAGATTGCGAGTTCAGGGGGTCGCTAGTAGACATTTCCACCTCGATCTGTCGCCGCCGCTGACGTTAAGATGAGCCACAGGCGCTATGGCGCCCGAATCCGCCGCCTAGCAGTATAACGTCTTCTCGCGCATGGTGGTATCTCGTGGTATCAGCATGGCGCCTCGGCTGATACGAACCCTCAGGGTACCGTGCGCGAGGCGCTGAAACAGCGCGATGAGAACGTTGGCTATTATAACGCCCTGGATCGCGGCAATTGCCCAATAGCGGGCGATATGCCATAATCAAAGGCGCGCGTGCGACAGACGCAGGCGGTTGGACAAGATCTGTTCACCGGCCGATGGACCTCATGAGGAGGTGTATCGTGGAAGAGGAACTTGGTCAGTTACGGCTGACAGGGCATACCGAATACGCCATCTGTTCGCGATGTGGCCAGCCGTTCGAGGCGCGCCCACTGCGCGACCTGCCACCTGAGGCGGTCGACGCCGCTCCACAGGACCTCGACTCGCCCTACCAAACGCTCTGTCCCGATTGCGTCCGCGATGTCGCCGGGGGTGAGATCGAGCTGCCGCCGGAGACCGAGTGAACCTCGTACGTCACGACAGTATCGACGGCCTGCAAGAGGAGCCATCACACAGGCTGCGCCTTGCGGCCTCGTCTCGATGTGCGGGCAGCGACCGTGGCGCTGCTGTCGCCTCGCGCTTGTCGCCTCGCGCTACTGTTTGCTGTGAGTTCCCGACACCGCGACTCGACCCAGCGGTACGTCTATCGTGTAGCAGGAGACTCCCTAATCATGAAAAAGCGCAAGACGATTCCCGACACGAAATCTTCACTAACCCCAGAGGCCGAGTCCGAAGAGCTCCTGACGCCTGATATGAAGCCGACTCCAGACGATGAACCCCTATCCACCGCTACGAGCGATGACACTGGGAGCGATGACTCCGAGGGGGAGAGCTTCGAGATCCCCGATGAACTGCCTATTTTGCCGCTCAAGGACGTCGTCGTCTATCCTTTCGCCGTGATGCCGCTCGGCGCCGGAAAAGAGCGCTCGATACGTCTCATTGACGACATCATGCGTGGATCGCGTCTGGTGGGGCTGGTGGCGCAGAAAGACGAGAATATCGAGGAAGCTGGCCCCAAAGACTGCTTTCAGGTGGGCACCGTCGCCCGGATCGTGCGAATCCTGCGCATCCCCGATGGGACCATTCAGGTCATCGTGCAAGGATTGGAGCGATTCGTCATCGACGAGTTCGTCGATGAGCAGCCATATCTGCGCGCACGGGTGCACGCGGCGCCCGAGATCGTCGAGACAGGCGTCGAGATTGAGGCGATGCAGCGCAATGTCGTTGACCTCTTCCAGCGCATGGTCTCCCTCGCGCAGTATCTTCCCGATCAACTCTCCACCGCGGTTATGAATGTCGAGGATCCGCGTCAGGTCGTGTATCTCATCGCCAGCAGCGTGCAGATGAGCCTCGAGCTACGCCAGCAACTCCTCGCGACCGACTCGGTGCGCAAGAAGCTGGAGATCATCACCTCGTTTCTCGTGCGCGAACTTGAAGTGCTGGAGCTGGGAAAGAAGATCCAGAACCAGGCGCAGGAGGAGATGAGCAAGGCGCAACGCGAGTATTACTTGCGCGAGCAGTTGAAAGCCATTCAGCAGGAGCTTGGCGAAGAGAGCGACGAGGCGAACGCGATCAGCGAGTTACGCGAGAAGATCGAAGAAGCCCACATGTCGGAGGAGGCGACGAAGGAAGCGCTGCGCGAGCTGTCGCGTTTGGAGCGCATTCCCTCGGCGTCGCCGGAATATTCGGTGATTCGCACATACCTGGAGCTGTTGGTCTCGCTGCCGTGGGACAAGAGCACCGGCAAGCCCATTGACGTACCCTTCGCGCGGCAGGTGCTGGATGAGGATCACTACGATTTGGAAAAAATCAAGGATCGCATCCTCGAATACCTGGCCGTTCGCCGGCTCAAAGAGCAGCGGCACGAAGAGGAGCGCGCGCAGGAGGTTGAGGGTGAGCCGGCGAAGCCGTACCTGAACCGCGAGCCGATCCTATGCTTCGTCGGGCCACCGGGTGTCGGCAAGACCTCGCTCGGCCAGTCCATCGCGCGCGCGCTCGGTCGCCAGTTCATTCGCATGTCGCTCGGTGGCATCCATGACGAGGCGGAGATCCGCGGGCACCGCCGCACGTACATCGGCGCGATGCCAGGCCGGATTCTCCAGGCGATTAAGCGCATCGGCACAAACGACCCGGTCTTCATGCTGGATGAGGTAGATAAAGTGACCGCCGACTGGCGCGGCGATCCCTCCGCCGCGCTGCTGGAGGTGCTCGACCCGGAGCAGAACCACTCGTTCCGCGACAACTATCTGGATCTGCCGTTCGACCTCTCCAAGGTCATGTTCGTCGCCACAGCGAACTCGCTCGATCCCATCCCGCCCGCGCTGCGCGACCGCATGGAGGTGCTGGAACTCGCGGGCTACACCGAGGAGGAGAAACTCCAGATCGCGCGGCGGCACCTGCTGGCGAAACAGATGACTGCCAACGGGCTGAAGCCTGACGAGATCGAGATTCCCGACGAGACGATTACGCGGCTGATCCGCAACTACACGCGCGAGGCCGGTGTGCGCAGCCTCGAGCGCCAGTTGGGGTCTATCTGCCGCAAGGTCGCACGCGACATCTCCGAGGGCAAACAGAGCGCGCGAGTTATCACGCCGGGGCGACTGCGTGAGTTGCTGGGCCGCCAGCGCTATTTCGACGAGGCGGCGGAGCGCATCGATCGGCCGGGGATCGTCACTGGCCTAGTCTGGACCTCAGTCGGTGGCGATATCATCTTCGTCGAGGCGGCGATGATGAACAGCGACGAGGAGCGGCTGACGTTAACAGGCCAGCTGGGCGACGTGATGAAGGAATCGGCGATGGCGGCCCTCGCCTATGTGCGCTCAAACGCTGAATCGCTCGGCATCGACCCGCACATCTTCGACAAGAAAGCCATCCACATACACGTGCCGGAGGGCGCGATACCCAAAGACGGCCCCTCGGCGGGCGTGACCATGATGACGGCGATCGCGTCGCTGGCGATGGGACGCAAGGCGCGTTCCGATCTGGCAATGACCGGCGAGATCAGCCTGCGCGGCAAGGTACTCCCAATTGGCGGGCTCAAAGAGAAGGCCCTCGCGGCGCATCGCGCTGGAATTCGCACAGTGATCATACCGAAGCGCAACGAGTTCGATCTGGACGACCTGCCATCGGAATTGCGCGCGGAGATGACCTTCATCCCCGTCGACGACGCCCGGCAGGTGCTGGAGCATGCGCTTGAGCGCCCGACGAAGCGCAAACAGCGGGGGCAAGCGGCTGACGTGCGCCCTGCCGGCTTCGTTCCACCGCCGCCGTCGGTTTGAAAGCGAAAACGTGGCGCTCAAACGCGCACAAGGACGAAGAATAGCGAGCAATTTCCTGGAAAACAGCGCCACCGACCGTGGAATCGCGCGGCTGATGACCATATTCGCGCACCCAGATGACGAGACGTTTGGCCTCGCTGGGACGCTACGACGCGCTACCAGCGCCGGACGCGCGGTCGCCGTTGTCTGCGCCACGCGCGGCGAGGCGGGTCAGATCGCCGATCCGTCCCTGGCGACGCAGGAGACGCTTGGCGCGGTCCGTGAGCGGGAACTGCGGAAGGCCATGGAGCAGGTCGGCGTCCGCGACGTACGCTTCCTGGATTATCATGATGGACGGTTGCCAGAGGTCGATCACGAGGAAGCGGTAGAGAAGATTACACGCCACATCCGCGCGTTCCGGCCGGATGTCGTCGTCACCTTTCCCGCCAACGGCGGCTATGGTCACGTCGATCACATCGCTATTCATCACCTGACACTCGACGCCCTGCGCGCCGCCGCCGATCCTGCGCGCTCCCACGAAAATGGCCTCGCTCCCCATCGCATCCGTAAACTCTACTTTGTCGCGTTTTCGCGTGAGCGCATGGTCAAGATGCAGGAGGAGGCGGCGCGTGAGGGGCGTGACTACCGACCCGGTGGCGATGCGGCGACGATCCCGTTCGAAGAGATGGGCGTACCGGAAGCGGAGATCACGACGCGCATCATCCTGAGCGACGATGAATTTGGGGCAAAGCTTCGCGCCGTCCACTCCCACAGGACCCAACTCCGCGCGGATGGACCCTGGATAACGCTGGCGCCAGAGGCGTTGCGCGCCTTCCTGGGCGTCGAAGCATTCCAGCTCGTTCCTGAACTGTCCGATCGCCAGTATACGGCTCCAGAGGAGGACTTGTTCGCGGGCCTGTGAGCGCGATAGACGCCGAGGCGCCCGTCTCCTCAGAGTGGCTGTATGCGACTACCCATCCCCGGCGCCAGACGCTTGCCCCACTCGCTCCAACATCACGCGACACCAGTACGTAGTAGGTGCGGATTCATCCAGATCAGGCGCTCGCAGCGAACGATGCGGCGCGTCGAGGAGGACACATGAGCGGGTTGATCTCCGGGCCGTTTCGCGCGATTTTCTCCTTTCTTTTGGGTATCGCGCTGTTTCTCGCCTTGTGGGAGACGGCGCTCTTCAATGTCTCCGCGCGCCAGACGGCGGTTGGCCTCATGACCGAAGTTGGTGTTGGCCTGATCAACCCCGCCCTGGAGCACAGCGCCTTCGGGACGTTCGGCCTCTCCGAGTCGGGCTTCGCCTCCCTCCAGGCGCTCGCCGCCGCGCGTCCGGACGATCCGGTGGCGATTCCTGGGCTCAATGTCGAGGTTCGTGGACGCGAGATCACGGGGAAGAGTTTCGACGACGCTAGCCGTGTCGTCTATGGCAAGGTCGCCGAGAAGTTCTACGATGGCGGCGCGGCGGCGGCCTTCTCCGTGCCGAGCGGGCTGCAACAGGCGGTTGGTCTGCTCTCGTTCATTCCTGTCCTGGGCGGCGCCTCAGCGAACCTGAACTCCACCGCTTCTACGACGCTCCAGCCGCTCGCCGCCGTCGGCCTCTCGCTGAATACGCTCACCGCCGCCGGCCACGCGCAGGTGCAGACGTTCATGTTCTGGCTGTGGGGCGCCGCTGGAGTATTGGCGCTGCTGATCGTTCTCCTGAGCGCGGGCTGGTCGCGCGTGACGCATGTTGCGCATGCTTTTATCGGCAGCTCACTCCTCGGCGCGGCGCTGATTGGCCTGGTCTGGTACCTGTGGCAGCACAACTCGACCGGATTCGCCAGCTTCGACAAACCGCTGCAATTGGTTGGAGGAGCTTTCGCTCCAGTGTATCTGGGCGCGCTGCTCGCGGGCCTGGCAGGCTACGCCATCGCCTTCGGCGGCTCAGTCCTTACCAAGTCGCTTATCGCCGGGCGCGCCGTCCAGCAACGCGCCTTCGCCCACATGGAGTCGCCCGCACGGGAGCGTCCTCCGTTCGAGCGCAATCAGCCCTATGCGCCGCGTCAGTACGGCCCTAACGCCTATCCACCATCCTCAGGCGCGCCGCCGTACCCACCGCGATCTGCGCCGCCAGGGCCAGGATATGGGTCCAGCCAGCGACCAGGATACGGGTCGGGCCTCGGCGGACAACCTCCTGCGTGGGGCGATCCAGGACAGCCGCCCTCCCCTTGGCCTGATCAGGATTCCGGCGATCAGCCACGCCGCCCGCGCTACTGATCAATCTCCTGTAACTCAACCGAGTCGGATTAGCGCCTCCAAACCGTTGAATAGACGTGTGACGCCGCGCCCCCGCGCCCAAAAGTAGCGTGGAGCGCGCATGGTCATAGCCACATCGATGCGCTTGCGCAAGAGGATGTATCCGAAAGAATCGCTGAACGTTTGAACATGCATACACATACACTGCCCCGGCGTCCCCCCTACGCCCCGGCGATTGGAGATACGATGATGATGACACAGACCCGCAAAACTGACCTATCGCCTGTCGAGGCGATCCTCGTCGAGCGCGCGCTTGGCGAAGAGACACGTCGTAATGCGCGCTCCGGCACGATGGCGCGCATACAGCAGTTGACCGCGGAACGCCAGCAACTGTATGCCGCCTCCGCCATGCACCCCCTGCTTGGGCCAGCCAACGCCGCGCGCATCAAGGCGCTGGCGGCGGAGATTGACCGCCTCTGGGGCGTGTTGCGGCGCGAGCGCGCGATGCGGCGCGTCCAGTTGGAGCGCGCGCTCAACGTCAGCGCGGATGACGACGAGCGCGAATCGCCGCGCGAAGCTATGGAAACGTCGGGTGGCATTGACGCCGCCTGAGTCGTATCAGCCAGGGTCCTCGGCGGCTAGCGCATGAGTGGCTGGCCGCACTGTGTGCAGTACCGGTCCACTGAGCGGTTAGGCGCGTGGCACGCCGGACAGGTCACGTAGCCGCTGACTCCCTGAGAAACTGACTGATACCCATTGGGCGAGGGGGAGCCAAAGGCGAATCCACAGGTCGAGCAGAAGCGCTGGTTAGCGGTATTGGACGCCTGGCAGCGTGGGCAACGCACCGTCTGCGCGGCCGCGCGCGCGCCTGGGCTGACAGGCATCTGCGCGGCCACCGCCTGCTCCAGGGTAATCGCCATGTCGGTCGCCTTTTGGAAGCGATTGGCCGGGTTCTTCTCCAGCGCCATCATGACGACACTTTGCACGGCTGGCGAGACATGCGGATTCAGCGACGAGGGCAGGGGAGGATACTCGTAGATGTGTGAGTGGGCGAGCGCGGTGAAGTTATCGGCGACGAAGGGTGTGCGTCCGGTGAGCATCTCGTAGAGCATGACGCCAAGCGCGTAGATGTCTGCGCGCGCATCAACCTCTACGCCACGGCACTGCTCGGGCGACATGTATTCAGGCGTGCCGACGCCGGCCCCCACACGTGTCAGCGCCGTCGAGGTCGCCATCACCTTCGCGATGCCAAAATCACTGAGCACGGCGCGCCCATTGGCGTCCATCAGCACGTTCATCGGTTTCACGTCCCGATGCACATAGCCCTTGTCGTGCGCGTAGGTCAGCGCGCTGGCGATCTCGCGGATGATGCGGGTGACCTCGCCGAGCTGCATGCCCCTGGCCATGCGCTGCTTGAGGTTGCCGCCGCCGATGTACTCCAGGATGATATAGAGGCGACCCTTGTCTTCCCCGGCGTCATGAATCGTGACGATATGGGGATGCGAGAGTTGCGCCATCGCCTTTGCTTCGCGTTTGAAGCGGTCGACGAACGCCTTATCGGACGCATAGTACGGCGGCAGCGCCTTAATCGCCACGTCGCGGTCGAGATGTTTCTGACGCGCGCGATACACCCGCGCCATCCCGCCCTCGCCAAGCAGGGCCTCGATGACACAGTTGCCCAGCGTCGCGCCCAGGAGCTCGTCGCCGGCGTTCACCGCTGGATTCACTGATGGCGCTTCGTCCGCCACGCCGTCACCTCATGAGTCTATTGCGGCGCTACCCGCAGCGCGCGAGGGCGCTAGCGCCGCCCGTACGCCAGCACCACCTGTCCCACCTGCACCTCGTCGCCTTCTTCGAGCAACTGGTCGCGCATGACACGCTGGCCATTCACATACGTGCCGTTGGCGCTATTCTCGTCATGCAGGATGTAGCGCCCCTGCTCGTCGCGGTAGATTAGGGTATGCAGGCGCGAGACGGCCAAATCATCCAGGAAGATGTCGCTATCGCGGCTGCGCCCAATGGTCGTGCGCTCTTTGCGCAACTCATAGACGCGGCCACGATCCTTCTCGGAGCGGACTTCGAGCACGCCGACACGTCCCGCGGGCCGGGCGGCGCGTGGATCTGGGCCAGCTGCCTGGCCAAATGCTTGCTCAAATGCCGCTGCGCCAGCGGCCTGAGCGCCAGCCCACTGCCCTCCTGCTCCTGGCGCTGGAGTTGAAGGCGGCCCGCCATACGGACGCGCGCGAGCCGGCGTTCCGCTCCACGGGTTGGCCGCAGCGTCCTGCCCCCAGGGCCCATTCTGACCGTTCGCGCCAGGTCCCCATGGCTGTGGCGCGCCAGCCGGCGTCTGGCCCAACGCATCCCATGCGGGCGCACGCTGCTCGGCCGGCGCAATCGGCCTGCTCGCGGGTCCACCGCCGTAGCCTGGTTGGGGGGCCTGCCACGGTCCTTGCGCCGGCGCCTGCCCCGGAGCCGCGGCCCACGGCCCAGGCGCGCCCGATGGGGGGCCATCGTAGCGCTGTCCCCAGACACCCGGAGCGCTTCCCGGCTGGCCCGATTGTCCGTAGCCGCCGTACTCGCCGCTTGGGGACCAGCCTGGTCCCGCGCTGCGCTGATAGGGATTTGGCTGGCTCGGCCCCGAACGTGGCTGGCCCAGCGGGCCTTGCTGTGGATCATATCCAAGCCCCATTGGGGTGCGACGATTCGCGCCGTTGCTGCGAATGACCATGACGAAGACGAGGATGATTGCCAGCACGACGACCAGCCCCGCCGCCGCCACGAGAATTGGTTGGTCGACAAACGAACTTGCGAGCGCCATAGCTGTTATCCTTCCGCCGAAAGGCTGGAGACTCAGCGGGTGTGAGCCTCGTAGCGGAGCTCAACATTCCCCAGTCGTAACTGATCGCCGGCGTGGAGGTCGGCCTCCTGGTGAGGGACGAGTTCCTCGCCATTGACTTTTGTCCGATTGAACGCATTCAGGTCCTCAATATAGGCGCGCCCCTCGCGGTGCGCGACCCGCGCGTGACGGCGCGAGACGGTCTGGGAGGGATCGAGCGGGAGAAGATCAATATCTGGCATGTGGCCGCGCAGCGGGTCGCTGCGGCCGATCACCATATCCGGCGCGGTCAGCGCAAACTCCTGCCCGGTCAACGCGCGCAGGGTTCCCAGGCGGGCCACCGCGGGAGCCGCTTCACCATCGAGGCTGGAGCTAGCTGGCTCTGTCGTCGCGGCGGTCGCTGGTGGCAACTCATCCACCGCCGCGACGAAATCCGCGGGTGTCTGAAAGCGCGCCCCAGGGTCCTTGGAGAGCGCACGCTGAAAGAACACCTCGTACGCTTCTGGCAGGTCGCTGCGAAACTGGCGCGCCGAGGGGATCGGCGCGTTGAGATGCTGCATGACTACATCCCATGCGTGCTCGCCGTCGTAGGGCACCCGCGCTGTCAACGCTTCGAAAAAGACACAGGCGAGCGAGTACAGGTCGGCGCGTGTGTCGGCGCGATGGCTGTTCTCCACCTGTTCGGGCGCGACGTAGAATGGCGTGCCGACGAAGAATCCGGTGACGGTGATGTCACGCGATTCGTGGCTCCGCGCCAG